>Ga0210103_1000139_pt1 | contig 13512 bp, 11 predicted proteins | sample RushSE_CattailNL_6_FD_185564 | JGI IMG/M metagenome (GOLD analysis project Ga0210103, IMG submission 185564) | Wetland microbial communities from San Francisco Bay, California, USA, that impact long-term carbon sequestration - RushSE_CattailNLA_D2... | ecosystem: Environmental > Aquatic > Marine... | reverse complement strand
GCTACCAGCTGGCAGTCGGCGCCGAGCCTGAGGACGTCCCGCTCGCCGTGCCGGTGAACCTGCGGCGTGGCGACGAGGAGGCGGCAGGCAATTTCATCGGCGCGCTCAGTCTCGCACTTCCCGCCTCGGACCCGAGCCTGGAGCGGCGCCTGGAGACGATCCGCGAAGCGATGAGGACCGGCCGTGCCGAGCCCGCGCTCGGTGCGCATTCGATGTTCGCACCGCTGCTCGCACGCCTGCCGGACGTCCTGCTCGAGCGGGCCGTTGCACAGGTCTGGCGCGCGGACGTGCAGGCGAGCAACGTGCCAGGACCCGCGGTTCGCCCGTCGTTCGCGGGCTGCAGGGTACTGGCGGCATATCCGTTCGGACCCGTGCCGGGTGTCGGCGCGATGATCGCGATGCTGTCGGTAGGCGACGGGTGCCACGTTGCAGTGCACTTCGATCCGGCGGCATTCACCGAGCCCGAGGTATTCATCGAGTGCCTGCGGGAAGGGTTCAGCGAAGTGCTCGAAGCCGGCCGCCAGCCGTGCGCCATCGAACCCCCGGTGCTCGACCATGGGCCGCCACGGCGACCCTCGCCCCGCCCGCGAAAATCAGCGGGCGCGCGCGCGGGCAGGTCCCGCGCAACTCAGCGGAAGTGAGTGGGCACCCGGGTTCACTTGCGCCGCGTTCAGCGCAACAGGTGCTTCGCGAGCGCGTGAAATGCTGGCAGCGAGGTCGGATCGAAACTGGCGTTCGCCGCGACCGGGTGCGAGGCGAAGCGCGCGATGACCATCTCCGCTTTCGGATCAACGTAGATCGCCTGCCCGTGGATGCCACGGGCCGCGTAGGCGCCATGCTCGTTGTGCGTCACCCACCACATGTTGCGGTAGCTCCAGCCCGGCAGCAGCGCGTAGCCGGCCTTGGCGAACTCCGCTTTGTCCGCGCCGCGGCGGATGTCGTCCACCACCGCTTTCGGCACGACCTGCCGACCGTTGAAGCGGCCCTCGAGGCGCATCATTTCGCCGAAGCGCGCCATGTCGCGCAGCGTGGGACTGAAGCCACCGCCGGCGAACTCCGTACCCTCCGAGTCCACGATGAAATAGGCGTCGCGCTCGACGCCGAGCGGCTGCCAGAAGCGCTCCGACATCAACTGGCCGAGCGTCTTCCCCGTGACGCGGCGGATCAGCCAGCCGAGCACGTCCGTGTTCACCGTCTTGTAGGCGAATGCCTGGCCGTGCTCGCCCTCCTTCTGCAGCGTCTCGAGGAACGCGTAGAAACTCGTGGGCCCATCGTAGCCCGGCGCGCGCGGGAGAATTCCGCCGGCGCGCGAATGGCTCCAGATCTCGGCCTTCGGGTCGGCATAGTTCTCCGAGTACTTCACCCCGATGGTCATGTCCATCACCTCGCGCACGGTCGCATCGCCGTAGGCGGTACCCGCAAGCTCAGGGATGTATTTCGTGACGGGAGCGCGCTCGTCGAGGCTGCCCTCCGCCACGAGCATCGCACCCAGCGTGCCGATGAACGACTTCGTCACGGACATCGCGATGTGATTCGAGTGCGGCTGCGTCACCCCGAAATAACGCTCGTAGACGATGCGCCCCTTGTGCAGCACGACGATCGCGTCGGTGTAGTTGGCCTCGAGCGACTGCTCCCAGGTCATCGTGTCGCTGCGCCCGATGGGCGTGAAGGTGACGGCATCGATGTCGCTTCGCTCGGCGCGCGGCAGCGCCGATACCGCGCCATCGCCACGCCACACGCCGCTCGTCGGCACGAAGTGGCGGATGTGCGCGAACGACCAGCGCGTCTGCGGGAAGCGAAGGTGGGTGCCGTCGGCGAACCGAATCAGCCTGTCGGCCGGCGGGGGAGATCCGACCATCCACCCCAGCTTTACTGGATCGGAGTCGGCGGCGCCGAGCGGCGGTGGCTCCGACCATGCGGCGGGCGCGACGCCCAGCGTTACCGCGAAAAACAGTGATCGCAGGGCTCCCGGTTGCATCCTCATCGATCCGCTCCCCTCGTAATACCGCGACCGCCGGGCCAGTGACCACAATGAAGTCTTTCCGGCGCATCCGCGGGACGATGCGCCGGAATAGTACCCGGCGCCTGCCGGTCGCGCGCGGCTACAATTCGCGAGTCCGAACCGGAGTACCCCATGAGCAAGCACTGCTCCATCCTGGCCGCCGTTCTCCTGACGGGCTGCGCCGCCGCCAGCGTCGCACCCACCGGCGGCGGCGTAACCGCCAAGGTCACCGGGACGATCACCTACCGCGAGCGCATCGCGCTGTCGCCCGACGCGGTGATCACGGTTCGGCTCGTGGACGTTTCGCGTGCCGACGCGCCGGCAGTCCTGCTTGGCGAGCAGGTCATCACGGCGGGCGGCAGGCAGGTGCCCTTCAGCTTCGAGATCCCCTACGACCCAGCCAGGATCGACGAGCGCATGAGCTACGCGGTGCAGGCGCGCATCGAGGAAGGTGGTGAGCTGCGCTTCATCTCGGACCAGCACTATGCGGTCATCACGCGCGGCGCTTCGACGCACGTGGACCTTCGGCTCAGGTCGGTGGGTCACGGCTCGCCGTAGCGACGCTCGTCACGACCCTCGTTCCCGTCGCCGCGCCGGCGCCGTCGTCGGCCACCGCTGATACGATTCCTCGCGCATGACCCCCCGGATCGGCTCCGCAGGACCCCGCCACGCATGTACATCGTGATGATCGCTCCCGAGTGCGCACCGGTCGCCAAGGTCGGCGGGCTCGGTGACGTGGTCTTCGGCTTGAGCCGCGAGCTGGAGATCCGCGGCAACGCGGTCGAGATCCTGCTGCCAAGATACGACTGCATGCGCGAGGACCAGGTCTGGGCCCTGCAGATCGTGGACCACTCGCTCTGGGTACCGTGGGACGGCGGCGCGATCGAGTGCGTCGTCTGGTTCGGCTTCGTCCACGGCCGCAAGTGCTTCTTCATCGAGCCGCGCCACTCGCGCGCGTTCTTCAGCCGCGGCGCGTACTACGGTTTCCCCGACGACGTCGAGCGTTTTGCCTTCTTCAGCAGGGCGGCGCTCGAGTACCTGCTGAAATCGGGCAAGCGCCCCGACGTGATCCACACGCACGACTGGCAGGCGGGGCTCGTGCCGGTGCTGCTCTATGAGATGTTCGCCGCCGCCGGACTCGCGAACCAGCGTGTCTGCCACACGATCCACAATTTCCGTCACCAGGGGATAGCAGGCTGGCACCTGCTGCAGGCCGCGGGACTCGACCCCATGCACGTCGGCGCTCCCGATCGTCTTGGCGAGGAGCACGACCGGCACACCATCAACCTCACGCGCGGCGCGATCGTCTATTCGAATTTCGTCACCACGGTATCGCCCCATCACGCATGGGAGGTCCGCCACACGGATCTCGGCTGCGGGCTCGGACCGGTGCTGCACAAGCACCAGCACAAGTTCGGCGGCATCCTGAACGGCCTCGACTACGAGATGTGGAACCCGGAGACTGATCCGCACATCGCCCGCCAGTACTCGGCCACCACGCTGCAATTCAAGGCAGACAACACCGACGCCCTGCGGGCACGCATGATGCTTCGCCCCGGCAACCGGCCGCTGGTCGCTTACGTGGGCCGGCTCGACGCGCAGAAGGGCCTGCACCTCGTGAAGCATTCCATCGCCCACGCGCTAGGCAACGGCGCGCAGTTCGTGCTGCTGGGTGCCGGCGCCGAGCATGGCATCAACGAGGATTTCTGGGCGCTCAAGCGCCACCTCAACGACAACCCCGACTGTCATCTCGAGATCGGGTACGACGAGGAGCTTGCGCACCTGATCTACGCGGGTGCGCACCTGCTCGTGATGCCGAGCCTTTATGAGCCCTGCGGACTGTCGCAGATGATCGCGCTGCGTTACGGCACGGTGCCGGTGGTGAGAGCGGTGGGTGGCCTGCTCGACAGCGTGTTCGACTGGGACCACTCCGAGCGGCCACGCCATGAGCGCAACGGTTTCGTGTTCGAGCATTCGGACCCGCAGGGGATCGACTCGGCACTCGATCGTGCCTTCGGGCTGTGGCGCCACGAGCCCGCGCTGTTCCGCCGGCTGGTGCTGCAGGGCATGGCCTGCGACTACTCGTGGAACCGTCCCGGCCGGCACTACCTCGACATCTACCAGCATATCCGCCACAGGCACTAGGGCATTGGAACCTCTGCCGGAATATGTCGACGGACTGCCGAACCTGTGCGGCGCCGAACCGCTGATCGAGCGCGCGATCGCAGAGGCTCGCGAGCGGCCCGTGTTCCTTGCGGAGAGCCGCATCCCCTTCGACCGCATCCGCAGCGCGTGCGGGATCGCGCTGCACATGCACCAGCCGCTGGTGCCGGCCGGCGGCGAGGATCTGCGCAGCGCGACGCTGATCGGCAATCTGCAGTTCATGACCGAGCATCCCGGCGTCGGTGACAACCACGACGCACCGGTGTTCCGCCGCTGCTACGCCCGGATGGGCGAGTTCGTGCCGCAGCTGGTCGCGGAGGGCCTCGAGCCGCGCGTGATGCTGGAGTACTCCGGCACGCTGCTGCACGGACTGCGCGTGATGGGCGCGGACGAGGTGATCGAGTCGCTGAGACGCATCACCTGCGAGCCGGCCCATCGCCGCTGCGTCGAGTGGCTCGGCGCTCCATGGGGGCACGCGGTTGCGCCGTCCACGCCAGTGCAGGATTTCCGCCTGCACGTGCGTGCCTGGCAGCACCACTTCGCCGCGATATTCGGGTTCGAGGCGCTCGGCCGCATACGCGGCTTCTCGCCGTCGGAGATGGCGCTGCCGAACCACCCGGAGGTGGCCTACCAATTCGTCAGGACGCTTGTGGACTGCGGCTACCGATGGGTGCTCGTGCAGGAACACACCGTGGAGGAGCCCGGCACGCAATCGGCGCCGAGCCGTCCGCACCTGCCGCACCGCCTCGTCTGCCGCAGCGCAACGGGCGCGACGGCGAGCATCGTCGCGCTCGTGAAGACGCAGGGCTCCGACTCGAAGCTCGTCGCGCAGATGCAGCCATGGTTCGAGGCGCGCGGGCTCGGCCGCACCGCGCTCGCGGGCCGGCACGTGCCGCCGCTCGTGACGCAGATCGCCGACGGCGAGAACGGCGGCGTGATGATGAACGAGTTCCCGCCCAAGTATTTCGAAGTCGTGCGCGCGGCGTCCGGCAGCGACGTGCCGCTGCTCAACGGCACCGAGTACCTCGAGCACCTGTTCGCGAGCGGAGTCCGCGAATCCGACCTGCCGGTGATCCAGCCGCTGTTCCAGGGCCGCATCTGGTCGCGAATGCAGCCAGGCGACGGCGGGAGCCGGCTCGCGTCGGTCATCGACGAACTGCGCCGCGAGGATGCCCGTTTCCACATGGACGGTGGCAGCTGGACCGGCGATCGGACATGGGTGCGCGGCTATGAGGAAGTGCTGGGCCCGATGGAAGCCGCAAGCGCGCTGTTCCAGGAAAAGGTGACCGCACGAGGCATGGCGACCGGCGAGCATCGCAGGCGCAATGCGCTGCTGCACCTGCTCGCATCGCAGACCAGCTGCTACCGGTACTGGGGCGAGGGCACCTGGACGGACTATGGTCGCGAGCTATGCCGCCGCGCGGCGGAAATCCTCGATCACGACTTCTGACGCGCTCGATCGAGCTGCGTGGCGGCCGTCTTGCCGGACAGCTCGCGAGGCCGCTGGATGCGCTCGCGCCAGACCTCGAAGGGATCCCAGCCGCCGGGCCTGGTCGGCACGAGCTTGACCGGTACCGCACTTTCGCGATCGGCTGGCGTCTCGGCGACCGGTAGATCTTTTTTCGCTTCGCTGCGGTACATCATCACTCCCTGACATGTCCCCGTTAGAGTGCAGTCCGCCGGAATGGCGCGGGGTATGCGGTCGACATTCGCGCCTATTATTGGCACGTCTGTGCGGCGACACGCGGCGAGTTACCATAATCCGGCACTCGCTCTTGCGCCGCCGCAGGACAAGGATCCGCTCATCTCAGGAGAATCGCCAGTGAAAATCGCTCATTTGATGACTGTCGCCGGGTTCGCCGCCTTTGCTTTCGCAAGCTCCTCGGGCGCGCAGGCTCCCAACAGCTACGACATCACGCTGTGCCAGCAGGCCGTGAAGTCGCAGATCGAACTCGAGCACGACAAGGCCAAGATCGAGTTCGGCGACAAGGACATCCAGAACGTCAGCAGTGGCCCTGCGCACGCACAGGTGAGCGGGAAGGGCCACTTCACGAAGAAGGACGGCACCAAGAAGAAGTTCACCTACGCATGCACGGTGGATACTGCAGCCGGCCGCGTGGTGAACGCGTCCTTCGACAAGAAGGACTGAGCCGGGTCCATCCCGGCGCGCCGCGTCGATGCCTGCGATGGGACGGCATCCGGCGCGACGAAGGCGGGCTCCAGCACCGATGCGCCTCACGAGGCTCGCCATCACCGGGGCGTTGCGCAGCGCAGGGCCCGCGGCGGCCCTGTTGCTGCTCGGCTGCGCAACCCAGGCGCCTGTGGACGTCGCCGTCAGTATTCCCGACGGCGTGACGGACGCGCGTGGCCGCTTCGGCGAGATCTACTGCACCGTCCTCGATCGTCGCGGGGAATCGCTGCCGGATTACCGGCCCTGCAGCGAGGCGCTGAGCCGTGTGGCCGGGACGCCGCGCGGCGACGGTCGGCCAGTCGACCTCGGGTATTCGCGGCGGCGACTGGTCCTTGGCCTCGTCGGGGGCATCGGTTACGGCTGCATCGCCGACTGGCTCACTCCGTCGGCGCGTGCCCGCGACTACCTCCGTCCGCTGGGTTACGACCTGCAGACGATCGAAGTGGACGCACTTTCGGGCTCGACGCACAACGCGCGACAGGTCCGCGACGCCATCATGGAAATGCCACCGGAGGCGGGCCCGCCGCGCCTCGTGCTGCTGGGCTACTCGAAAGGCGCGCCCGACATCCTCGAGGCTGTCGCAGGCTACCCGGAGATCCTCGATCGCATCGCGGCCGTCGTGAGCGTGGCGGGCGCCGTCGGCGGCTCGCTGATCGCCGACGACGCCAGCGAATCGCAGGCCGACATCTTCAGCCTGCTACCCGGTGCGGATTGCGACAAAGGAGACGACGAGGCCGTGGCCAGCCTGCGTACTGACGTACGTCGCCAATGGCTCGCGGAGCACCCGCTGCCGCCGGGCGTGCGCTACTACTCCGTCGTCACCCTGCCCGATCCCGACAACATCTCGTGGATCCTGAAGCCCACCCATCGCAAGCTCGGCAAGGTTGACCCGCGCAACGACGGCCAGGTGATCTACAGCGACCAGATCATCCCCGGCAGCGCGCTGCTCGCGTTCGTGAACGCCGACCACTGGGCAGTCGTGTTGCCCATCGACCGCTCGCATCCGGTGATCGGCAAGCTGTTCGTCACTCGCAACGAGTATCCGCGCGAGGCACTGATCGAGGCGGTGCTGCGCTTCGTCGAGGAAGACCTCGCCGGGCCGCCGCGCTGAACTCGATGATCGCGAAGTTCGACCCGACTCTGCCGGGATCCCCCTGATCGAGGTGAATCTGATCGTGACCCGACCACGCTGGCTCTCTGCACTGTCCTGCCTCACGCTGGGCGGAGTCCTCGCCAGCGCGTGCAGCGATCGTGAGGCGCCGAAGTCGGCAGCCGCGCAGCCCGCAACAGCGATCCTGCGCCGCGGGCTCGGCGCCGAGCCTGACACGCTCGATCCGCAGCTTGCGGAAGACAACGCCGCGCTGGCGATTGCCGCCGACCTGCACGAGGGCCTTGCACGGACCGGTCCCGATGGATCGGCACGTCCGGGCGCCGCGGAATCATGGGAGCGATCGGTCGACGGTCGCGACTACGTGTTCCAGCTGCGCGCGGGCCTGCGCTGGTCGGATGGCCAGCCGCTGCGCGCAGAACACTTTGCTGTCGCACTGCGCGCACTCATCGCACCGGGCACGACCGCGCCGTACGCCGCGCTCTACGATGCAGTCAGCAGCATCGAGGTGCTTGACGCCCGCCGCCTCAGGGTGGGTTTGGCGCGTCCGCTTCCACAGCTGCCTGCCCTGCTCGCGCTGCCCGCGGCGGCGCCGAGGCCTGCGCCAGCCGACGCGGTGCGAGGCGCGCCGGTGAGCGGGCCGTTTCGCCTCGTCGATCGCTCCATCGGCGAGCGACTCGTGCTCGAGCGCAATCCGTACTACTGGGACGCGGCGCACGTCGCCCTCGACGGCGTCACCTACCTCACGGCCCAGGACCTCGACACCGAGCTGAAGCTCTACCGGACCGGCGCGCTCGACATCACCAGCGAGGTTCCGAACACCCACGTCGCGGCCCTGCTCGACGAGCGCCCGGCGGAGCTCCTCATAGCGCCCTACCTCGGCGTGTACGCATATGCGGTCAACATGCTGCAACTGGGCGACCCCGACGCGAGGTCCGCGCTCGCCATGGCCGTGGATCGCGAGCGCATCACTCGACTGGTGACCGGCGCGGGAGAGCGGCCGGCGTATGGATGGATCCCCGACGGCATGCCCGGCTACACACCCGCCCGGTTCGGGTGGCAAGCACTGCCATACCCGCAGGCGGCAGCTGCCGCGCGCGAGCTCTGGTCATCGGCCCGCTCCAGGGGCGCCGCGCCTGCCTCGCTCACGCTCTGCACCGACACAAGCGCGAACCATCGCCGCACGGCCGTTGCCCTCGCCGACCTGTGGCGCAGCGCGCTCGGTGTCGAGACGACCATCATCGAGCTCGAATGGGGTGTCTACCTCGACACGCGCCGCGCACCCGGGGAGTGCGACCTGCTGCGGCTGGGCTGGTCCGCTGACTTCGTCGACCCGGAGGCGTTCGCCGATGTGTTCGAGTCCGCGAGCCCGCAGAACACCCTCGGCTATCGCAGTGAGCGCTACGACTCGCTGATCACGAAATCGCGCTCGGTCGCCGGAGCGGCCGAGCGCATGCAGCTGCTAGCCGCCGCGGAGGCTCAGCTGCTGGAGGATGTCCCGGTGATCCCGATCTTCTTTCGCGTGTCGAAGCATCTCGTGGGACAGCACGTATCCGGCGCGTCCGTCAATCCGCTCGGTCAGCTCCCCTCTCGCGACCTCGCCCTCCGGCGCAGTCCGCGATGAAAAAAGAAAGGGCGGGAGGCCTGCGCCGCCCGCCCGAAACGGACCGAGGGGTCCGGGGTTCGTGAAGTCCTATGGGTTCGCAGCGGCGATGGCCGCCGCAATGGCCTGCAGTTGCGCGTCAGTCAGCGTCGACAGGAATCCCATGCCACCGCGATTCGCGTCGATCGCGCGCCGGAAGTCGGCGGCGTTGCGGTTCGACACCGGCATGCTGCGGATCGCCGTGATCGCACCGTGGCAGCCGGCACAGCTCGAGGCGTACAAGGCGGCGCCGTCGATCGCCGGAGGCGGCGGAGTCACCGGCGGCGGCGGAGTCACTGGCGGCGGAGGCGTGACCGGAGGCGGAGTCACCGGAGGTGGAGGAGTCACCGGTGGCGACACCATGCCGTCGTGCCGCTCGATCTCGGCCTCGTCGGCGATCAGCGTCGTGCCGTTCCAGCTTCCGTCCACATCGACCGTCTGGCCCGCGGCCCGTGCGAAGAAGGTCGCGGCGTCGATTCTGGTGTCCTCATCCTCGAACTCGGTGGCAGCGGTCGTCTCGATGGCCACACCCAGGATGCTGAAGCGCGGAGCCTGCAGATCCTGGGCCAGCCCTCGCAGCTCGACCTCGTCCTCTGCCTCGTCGCGCTCGAGACGAGTCGCGATGACGCGATTGCCTCCGGACGGATCCGGATAGCCGCGCACTTCGATCCAGTCGCCGACGCGCAGGTCGTCCAGCGCAAAGAAGTGGTCGTCGCCTTCCTTGTCCTCGCGACGCGTCGAGGCATCCACTGCAATCGTGATGCCGAGTGCACGAATCGTCCCGGCCGCGACGTCTACGGACTCGACCGGCGCAGCGAGTGCGACGGACGAGGAGCGCTTCAAGACAACTTTGGCCGCGACCAGCAGCCCGCTCGAGTCGAGGCGCCCCTCCACTTCGACCTTGCGGTCGAGCGCGAGGTCCGCGGCCGTGCCGTTCACGTAGACGGTGCTCGCGGTCGTCGTGACGCGCTGGCCGGCGACACTGAAATCGCTGGCCGACACGAAGCTCGTGACGAGTCCCTCGACTTCGGCTTCGGCGCCCGCCGCGCCGCCCGCCCCGCCGTCCTCCCTGTGCACCCGCGTCGCGCGCAACGCGCCGTCGGCCAGCAGCTCGCGCCCCTTCACCTCGACCAGGTCACCGGCGCGCAGGCCCGCGGACCCGAAGTCCTCGAGCACCGCCGAGGAGTAGTCGACGACGAGGCTGCCCACGCTGAAGCGGCGCGCAACGGCGTCCAGGCCGGCCACCGTGCCGGTGACCTCGATCTCCAGCTCGGCGGCATCCGGTCGCTCGATGCGCGTCGCGCGTGCGCGACCGTCCGAACCCGAGAAACCGTGCACTTCGATGCGCTCGCCGACGGTGACGCCGGCCAGCGTTCCGCCGGTGATGCGGTCGTCGAACGACGTGTCGTCGTCCACGCGAACCAGCTGGCCGGCTACCGTCACCGTGCCGGAGGCCGCGTCGACCGCTTGCACCGTGCCGCGCAGCAGGTGCTGCTCTTCGATGCGGACCGCGCTACGGTTCCCGCGGTCGTCGACACGCCCCTCGAGCCGGATCACGTGACCCACCCGCAGCTCGTCGGCCGTGCCCAGCCGGTCGTCGATGAGCACCTCCGTATTCGTCGTGTCGTAGCGCACGCCGTTCACGATCACGCTGCCGAAGCCGCTGATCGCGCCCGTCACGAACACGGTTGTCTGCGAGCCGCTCGCGGGTGGCGCCACCGGCGGCGGCGCCGTGCCGGAGGAGTCTCCGCCTCCGCCGCCGCCGCCGCACGCGGCGACCAGCAGCGAGACCGCCGCGGCCAGCACGAATCTTTGTTCAAACATTTTCATCTCACACCTCTAGTTAAGCCCGGTACTGATCGGATCGGGCGCCGACGACGCCCGCCATACCCCGGATTCCCGGTCAGTCCTCGAGCTCGGCCCTTTCGGCCAGGACGACGTTGCCAACCAGCGTGCCGCGCACCTTCACCTCGCGGCCCGGTGCCGCGGCGAAGAAGGCGGCGGCCGTGATTGACCCGCCGTCGTTGTCTCGGAATTCAGTCGTGGCATCCGTCGTGACGGCGACGCCGCCCACGACCAGGTTCGGTTGCGCGACGGAGGTCGCGGGTCCCCGCACTTCCACGCCGGACTCGATGTCATCGCGCTCGAGCAGCGTGGCGACGAGTCCATTGGCATCGCGATAGGCGCGCACCTCGACGTAGTCCCCGACACGCAGGTCGGCGAGACTGAAGCGCTCGAGGTCTGCGCCGCTGTGATCCTCGAAGCGGGTGAGCGCGTTCACCCGCACCGTGGTGCCGAGCACCATGAGGGTGCCCGCCGCGGCGTTCACGGCTTCGACGCTGCCCGCCATCTCGACGTCGCTCGGCTGCCGGAACTCGACCTTGCGTGCAACCAGCCGTCCCGTGGCGTCGAAGCTGCCTTCCACCTCCACGTTGGCATTGAGAGCGAGGCCCGCGGCCGCGCCGCCCTCGTACACCGTGCTCGCCGTGGTGGTGACGCGCTGGCCGGCGACGTCGAAGTCGGTGGCCGAGGCGAAGCGCGTCACCAGGCCCTCGAGTTCCGCTGAATCACTGGTCGTGCCGGCAAGGGACGCGCTGCGACGCTCGAGCCTCGTCGCCACCAGCACGCCGGAACCGTCCACGCTGCCATGCACCTCGACGAGATCGCCGTTGACCGGCTGGCCGCTCGGGAAGTTGCTGATCTGGGCACTGGAATAGTCGACCAGCTGCTCGTTGATCCGCAGCCGGCGCGCGACAGTGTCCACGGAACTCGCCGTGCCCTTCACCTCGACGACAGCCGAGGCGGCCTTTCGCTCGATGCGGGTCGCCTCGATGGCACCGCTGGCGGACATGAGCCCGCTGACCTCGATTCGATCGCCGACGACAAGGCCCTCCAGCGAGCGCGGCGAGATGCCGTCGTCGAACGAAGTGGTCGATCGCACGAACACGGTCTGGCCAAGAACGACCAGCGTGCCGGCGGCGAGGTCGATCGACTGGATCGGGCCCTCGACGTCGTCGTTGTAGGCGATCCGCGTCGCGACCCCGGTGGTCGCGCCCGCATCGAGCCGCCCCTCGATCCGCACGACCTGGCCGACGCGGAGATCGGATTCGACGCCCGGCTGGTCGTCGACGGTGATCGTGGCCCCGCTGGTCGAGTAGTGCACGCCGTTCACGATCACGCTGCCGAAGCCACTGATGGGTCCCTGTGCGATCGTGATACCGCCGCGGTCTATTCCGCCGGTGCCGGCGTCGATCTGGCTGCCGCCGCCGCCACCGCCACCGCAGGCCGCGACGAACGTCGCCAGCAACATGAAGAGGCCGCGGGTCACTCGTCGGTTGTTCATGGTTCGTCTCCGGGAATCGTCTCGTGTATCGCGTACACGCCGAGGCCGAGGCGCAGGCCCGCGTCTCCAGTCGGCGCTTCGTGGGTGCTGAGCCAGTCGTCCACGCGCTCGAGCATCGCCTGCGCCTCGCGCTCGACGAAGGCCCGGAACGCCGGGAGGTGGCGAGGATCGATGTGGCGGTTCTGCGCACGACCCTCGAACCGCGAGGGCTCGTCGGCCGCGCGCGAAAGGTTGTGCTCGATCGTCGTTGCGAGGTCCGCGAGCACACTGCCGGAGCGCTCGACGGCACGGCCATCCATCGCGCGCGGCATGTAGTAGCGACGCAGGGCTCGGTAGCAGCCGTCGTCGAGTCGCTCGATGGAGCCCGACTTGACGAGCTCCTTGACCAGGGCGGTGGTCGGGATGTCGCCCGCATACCGACGCAGGAGCTGTTCAAAAGATCCTTGCTCGCCTTCGGGATCGAGCACGCGGGGACGACCTTCCGGCGTCAGGAACTCGGCGTCGAGATGCCAGCCGGTCAACACCCGGCTCGCGTGGTTGAGCGCTTCTTCCGCGGCAAGCGGCAGTGGCGCCCGCGCTTCATCCAGGGCGCGCCTGACGTCGCGACGGGCCAGGCCGGTCAGCAGCGCGACCCGCGACACGTTGGTCGGGCGACCTCGAATCCCGAACTCCTCATGGGCCGTCATGACGAACACGCTCCGGGACAACTCGGCGAACTCCTTCCATGTGATCCCGGAGCGAAGCAACCAGCGCGCAATGGGGCGAAGCCATCGTCGCGCGGCAGTCAGCACCGGTCGCTCGGCAAGTTTCTCCATATCTGGGACACTTTGTCTCATATATGGCGCCCAATTGCAAGGGTATCCCTGCCGGCACCGGCAGGTGCCAAACGCGAAGACCTAAAAGGGGCCTTGTTCCGGGAAAAGCCGGAGCCGGCGGGACGCTATCCGGTCAGTCGACGACCGCAACCAGCAGCAGGCCCAGGCCGATCCGGTACCAGCCGAAGGGATTGAAACTGTGGGTCTGCACGTAGCGGAGCAGCCACTTGACCGCGATGAACGCGACG
>Ga0210103_1000136_pt1 | contig 13825 bp, 13 predicted proteins | sample RushSE_CattailNL_6_FD_185564 | JGI IMG/M metagenome (GOLD analysis project Ga0210103, IMG submission 185564) | Wetland microbial communities from San Francisco Bay, California, USA, that impact long-term carbon sequestration - RushSE_CattailNLA_D2... | ecosystem: Environmental > Aquatic > Marine... | reverse complement strand
GGTTCCTCTTCGACCGTTTGGATGTCCTCATTATCGATGAAATCGGCAAGAACATCTCGGGGACCGGCTTTGACAACAACGTCGTGGGCCGTTACCACCTGCCGCACATGAAATCCGAAGGTCCCTTCATCACGCGCATCTGCGTTCTGGACATCACCGATGCCTCGCACGGCAACGGCAACGGCCTGGGCATCGTCGACTTCACCACCGAGCGGGCCTTCCGGAAATTCAGCTTCGAGGAGACCTACCCCAACGCTCTCACGTCCACCGTGCTGGCGAGCGTCAAAATCCCCATGGTGCTCAAAAACGACCGACTGGCCATCCAGGCGGCGATCAAAACCTGCAATATTGCGGACTTCCGGAACGTGCGGTTGGGGCGCATCAAAAACACCCTCGAGGCCCACCTGCTGGAGATCTCGGAAAACCTTCTCGATGGGGCCCGGGCAAACCCCGGCATCGATATCCTTTCCGAATCTTACGAACTCGCTTTCAACGCGGAGGGAAACCTCCCGGGAGGCGCTCCGGTTTCACAGCCCTGAGCTTTATGGCTGCGCGTTATGAGCTTCTTTTCCGACCCGGTGTGTGCATGCGGATGAACTCCGCGAGCACATGGTCCAGATCGGGTTGCCCGATCTCCTGCAGGTTGTAGTAAACGCGCGTGCTCGGTTTCTTGATCGTGATGATGCGCTTCAAGTCGATCGGGGTGCCGATGACCACCGCATCACACTCGGTGCGGTTGATGGTGGCTTCCAGGTCCTTGAGCTGCCGGGCTCCGTAGCCCATGGCGGGCAGCACCGCGCCGATACCCGGGTACATCCGGAACGTCTCCTTGAGCCGTCCCATCAGATACGGCCGGGGGTCGACAAGCTCCACCGCCCCGAACTTGCGGGCCGCCACAACCGCCGCCCCGATTTTCATCCCGCCGTGGGTCAGCGTCGGCCCGTCTTCCACGGCCAGAACCCGCTTGCCCCGGACCACGGCCGGGTTGTCCATTTCGAGCACCGAGGCGGCATCGATGACGACCGCCTGCGGGTTGACCGTTGCGATGTTCCGGCGCACGGCATCGATGCCGGCACCATCGGCGCTGTCGATCTTGTTGATCACCACCACGTCGGCCAGCCTCAGGGTGACGTTGCCCGGATAGTAGCACATCTCGTGCCCCGGCCGGTGGGGGTCCACCACGGTCACGTGCAAGTCGGGCTTGTAGAAGGGGAAGTCGTTGTTGCCGCCGTCCCAGAGAATCAGGTCGCACCCCTTTGGGTCGTTCTCAGCCTCACGCAGGATGGCCTCGTAGTCCACCCCGGCATAAATCACGTTGCCGCGCACGACATGGGGCTCGTACTCCTCCATCTCCTCGACCGTGCACTTGCGTTTCGCCAGATCGCTGATCCTGGAAAACCGCTGCACCTTCTGGGCGGCAATGTCGCCATAAGGCATGGGGTGGCGCACCGCCACCACATTGAACCCATTTGCCATGAGGATTTCGATGATCCGCCGCGAGGTCTGGCTTTTACCGCAGCCGGTGCGCACCGCGCCCACCGAGATGACCGGCTTCGTGCTTTTCAGCATGGTGTCCTTAGGCCCGGGGAGCAAGAAGTTCGAGCCCGCCGCCTGCACGATGGCGGCGACATTCATGACGTGCTGGTACGAGACATCGCTGTAGGAAAACACGCAATCGTCGACCTTGAGTTTGCGAATGAGGTCTGGAAGCTCCGCCTCGGTGTGGATGGGGATGCCCTTGGGGTAGAGCCTGTTGCTGAGCGCAGCCGGATACTTGCGGCCGGCGATATCCGGTATCTGCGCGGCGGTGAACGCGACGACATTGCAGGTCGGGTTGTCGCGATAGCAGGTGTTGAAATTGTGAAAGTCCCGGCCGGCAGCGCCGATGATGAGCACGTTTCTGCGCTTCATGGTGGTCTCCTGAATTATTGGCCTGCCTAAAGGTTCAAATCACTTCAGTCCCGGCTTCGCCGGCGATGGCACGTTCGATGTCTTCGAGGTGGCAGATAATCCCCCGGTTGCCGGTGGTCCGGTGAAACTGATGAATGGCCTGCACCTTGGGGCCCATGGATCCGGCCGGAAAATGGCCTCCCGCCTGGAAAACTTCCAGATCGACAAGAGCAACTTTGCGCAATAACAATTGATCCGGTTTCCCCCAATGGATAGACACACCGGGCACATCCGAGGCGATGATGAAGACGTCGGCCTTGACCTCGCTCGCGAGCACAGCGCTGGCGAGGTCCTTGTCAATGACGGCATCCACCCCTCTGAATTTGCGTTCCTTGCGGATCACCGGGATGCCCCCGCCGCCGCAGCAGACGACGATGAAGCCCATTTCGATCAATTTCTTGATCTCGCGGTGCTCCACGATCGCCAACGGTTTGGGGCTTGCCACTACGCGGCGGAAGCCCTTGTCCGTATGGGCCATGGTGTAGGGCAAGCGTCCGGCCTGCTCCTCGGTGTAGAAAGGGCCGATGGGCTTGGTGGGGTTCTGGAATGCCGGGTCTTTCTCGTCGACCACGACATAAGAGATCAGGGACACGAAAAGCTGCTCGGTGGTGATGCCGATCTCCATCAGGGCCCGGTCAAGGGTGGATTCGATCATGTAGCCGATTTGACCCTGGGTCATGGCGACGATGATCTCAAGCGGCATGTTGGGCACCTGGCTACAGCTTTCCTGCTGCAGCAAGAGGTTGCCCGCCTGGGGGCCGTTGCCGTGGGTGATCACGATACGGTAATCCCGGGATAGCCTGGCGATCTGCCGCATGGGTACCTTCAGGTTCGCAAACTGTTCCTCGGCCGTTCCCTTCTGGCCTTTCTGGATCAGAGCGTTGCCGCCCAGCGCAATTAGTACCAGGGGTTTTTGCATGGACATTCCTTAATTAATTCTTACCAACAACGCTCGGCACGCTAAACGCCGAGTGTTGCCACCATCACGGCCTTGATGGTGTGCAGCCGGTTTTCAGCCTGGTCGAAAACGATGGAGGCGGGCGATTCGAACACCTCGTCGGTCACCTCCATGGCCTCAAGGCCGATTTTTTTGAAAATAGCTTCACCGATCTCCGTCTGGCGGTCGTGAAAGGCCGGCAGGCAGTGCAGAAATTTGACCTTGGGGTTCCCCGTTTTCTCCATGACCGCCCGGTTCACCTGGTAAGGCTTGAGCAGGCGGATCCGATCCGTCCACACCGCATCGGGTTCGCCCATGGACACCCAGACATCCGTGTAGAGGAAATCGCAGCCCGCAACACCCTGGGCCACGTCGTCGGTGATGGAGATTCTGGCATCGGTGGCTTTGGCGATGTCGAGTGCGGCTTTGACCAGCTCGGGACTGGGATGAAGCTCTTTGGGGGCGACGACGCGACAATCCATTCCCATCTTGGCGGCGCCCACCAGCAGCGAGTTGGCCACATTGTTGCGCCCGTCGCCCAGATAAGCGAACGCCGTCTGCTTCAACGGCTTTTCGCTGTGCTCCTGCATGGTCAGGATGTCTGCCAGCGCCTGGGTGGGGTGGAACTCATTGGTCAGCCCGTTCCAGACCGGCACGCCGGCGTGCTTCGCCAACTCCTCCACCCGCGCCTGCTCGAAGCCGCGGTACTCGATGCCGTGGTACATGCGGCCCAGCACCCGTGAGGTATCGCGGATCGACTCCTTCTTGCCGAGCTGGGATCCGGTCGGGTCAAGGTAGGTCACATGGGCGCCCTGGTCAAAGGCGGCCACCTCGAACGCGCAGCGCGTACGGGTGGAGGTCTTCTCGAAGATCAGGGCAATATTTTTCCCCTTCAGCCGCTGCAGCTCAGTGCCTGCCTTTTTGGTTTTTTTCAGTTCAGCTGAGAGCTGCAGAAGATAAGCAATTTCTTCTGAAGTGAAGTCAAGCAGTTTCAGGAAATGCCGGTTTCGAAAATTGGCGACCATGGCCCCTCCTCCGGTTTAGCAGAAAACGGATAAGGGCTATTTCCCTGTGGAAACAGCCCTTATTAACCCATCTTTTTTTAAGCTATCAGAAACCGCTGTGGGTTTCAACCGGCTATCAGTCTATCCGGCGGTGGCCGCAGCCGCCATGACTTGCGCGAGCTTTCGTATCTTGAAAAAGACTGGATTTCGGCGGCAGGCGTGGTAAGAAAGACCGAGAAGGGATTGCAGCCATGAAACGGATCCAAATGGTCGTGACCGACGGGTTCACCCTGAACCCGGGGGACAACCCCTGGAACGACATCGAGCAGCTGGGGACGTTGGCGGTGTATGACCGAACCGCACCGCAGGAGCTCGTCCCGCGCTGCCGGGAGGCGGACATCCTGATCGTCAACAAGACTCCGGTCCGCGCCGACGCGCTGGCGGAGCTGCCGCGGCTGCGCTTCATCGCCGTTTCCGCCACCGGCTTCGACTGCGTGGACGTCGAGGCGGCGGGCCGCCGCGGCATATCGGTGTCCAACGTGCCGATCTACGGCACCGATTCGGTGGCCCAGTATGTGTTCTCGGCTGTCCTGCATGTCTGGCACAACATCTCCGGCCACGACGCCGCGGTCAAAGCCGGTGAGTGGGGCCGGCAGCCGGACTGGTCGTTCTGGAAGACGCCGCTGGTCGAGCTGCGCGGAAAGACCATGGGGATCGTCGGCTTCGGCCGCATCGGCCGCCGGGTCGGGGAGCTGGCTCACGCCTTCGGCATGAACGTAATGGCGCATGACGCGTTCCCAGGGGCCGATCCGGGGTATGCGCGGTTTGCCTGGGCCGGCCTCGAGGAGGTTTTCAGCCGCGGCGATGTGGTCAGCGTGCATTGCCCCCTGACCCCCCAAAACCAGCGCTTCGTCAACCGTGACCTGCTGCAGCGCATGCAGCCGACCTCGCTCTTCATCAACGCGTCGCGCGGATCGCTGGTGAACGAGGAGGATCTGGCGGCGGCGCTGAAGGCGGGGTGGATCGCCGGAGCGGTCGTGGACGTGGTGTCGGCCGAGCCGATCCGGCCGGAAAACCCGTTGCTTACCGCCCCCAACATCGTGATCACGCCGCACCTGGCCTGGGCCACACGTGAGGCCCGGCAGCGGCTGATGCGCACCACCGCCGAAAACGTGCGCTCTTTTCTCGAAGGGCGACCGCAGCATCTGGTCAACGGGGACTGGCTGGGAAAATAACCCGGCTTCTTTTGCCGGCGCCTTTCATGCTATACAGCGCATAACCGAATCGACACTTTCACGAGAAAGGATGACTCAGATGGGTGTCCCGAAGCCTCTGCTCAAAGATCAGGCCGAAACGAGCGTCAAGGAAATCTACGACGGCATGCATTCGACCATCGGCAAAATGCCCAACATTTTTGCCGTGATGGCCCACTTCCCGGCCGCCTTGAAACGCTTCGTGCCATTTTACAATGCGGTCATGACGAAAGGATCGCTGCCGCACAAACTAAAGGAGCTCGCCTATCTCAAGACCGCCAGCATCAACGCCTGCCAGTACTGACTGCGCGCCCACATTGCTTCGGCGAAGCAGGCGGGCGTCACGGACCAGCAGATCGAGGATCTCCGGTTCTACCAGAACAGCGCGGCTTACGATGATAAAGAGCGGGCCACTGTGCGCTTTGCCGACTTGGTGACCCGCGGGGCGGCGGCCATCGACGAATCGGTGCTGAGCTGGCTGGGGACCTATTATTCCGACGCGGAAATCGTCGAGCTGGTGATGGTGGTCGCCCTGGCCAACCTGGTCAACCGCTTCAATGACACGCTGCAGATTCAGCCGGATTTGGGATAGAACTCAAACGGCCGTTTTTTTGGGCGGTGTTCATTTTATTTCAACCGAAGGGGGAGAAGATGAGTCTGATCCGGTTTCTGAGTTTCACCATGGTCTTGGGAATGATAGGCGTGGCGCTTCATCCGGGCCGCTTGTGCGCCCAGAACAAGGGCCCGCCGACGGAGATGATCAGGGGCGCCTACCGGGAAATCCTGCGGTCCTGCGACACCAACAAGGACGGCAAACTCACGGTGCAGGAGTGCATGGGGGCGTTCAAAGATACGGCCAAGGCAGAAAAGGACTGCAAGTACTGGGACGCCAACAGCGACGGCATCATCACCGAGGAGGAGTACGTCAGCCAGGCGCGCAAAATCATGAAATAAGGGACGCCGTAACCGCAGGCAGTCTTTCATTTCCGATGGGAGGGATCCGTTTCTATCCTGTCCGGCGCTGATTCTCCGTGTCGGCTCTTTGGGCCGTTGCGAACTCCTGCTTGAGGGAATCGATCAACTCCTTGACCGAAACGATCCGGTCCACCCGATAGGCGTTCTGGCCGGAAAACACAAAGCCGCGCTTGAGATTCCCCTTTTTGGCCTGCATGAGCGCCAGCGCAATGCAATAGGGGCTGTTGCGGTGGTCGCAGGTGCGGATGCAATGGTAGGGGCAGGTAAACGGAATTTTTTCGCCGCGTTTGACGGCTTCCAGAAACTCGTTGTTGATGGCCCGCCCCGGCAGACCCACCGGGCTTTGGATGATCACGATGTCTTCCTGGGTGGAATCGACGTAGGCCTGTTTGAAGGCCAAGTCCGCATCACATTCATGGGTGGCCACGAAGCGTGTCGCCATCTGGACGCCGGCGGCCCCCATCTTCAGAAATTTGTAGATGTCCGCCCCGCTGTAAACGCCGCCGGCGGCGATCACAGGGATGGCCTTGCCGTGTTTTTCTTCGAAAGGCTTGACGGCCGCCAACACTTCGGGCACCAGTTTTTCCAGAGTAAAATCCGGCGAAAAAATCTGCTCCGCCTTGAGCCCCAAGTGACCGCCGGCCATGGGGCCTTCAACGACGAACGCATCGGGAAGGTGGGCGAACCTTTCCCATTTCTTGCAGAGCACTTCGGCGGCCCTGCCCGAGGAAACGATGGGAACCAACTTTGTCCGGCTGTCCTTCTTCAGATATTTCGGGAGGTCCAGCGGCAGGCCGGCGCCGGAAAAAATGAAATCGATCCCTTCTTCGATGGCGGCGATGACCATCTCGACGTAATGGGTCAGCGCTACCATGATGTTGACGCCCAAAAGGCCCTTCGTCAGGCTGCGGGCCTTGCGGATTTCGTTCTTCAAGGCCCTGAGATTGGCTTCCAGCGGGTCGGACGCAAGGTCGGGCTGACCCATGCCGATCATCGCACCGGCAATGACCCCGACGCCGCCCTCGTTGGCCACAGCCGATGCCAGGCCCGACAGGGATATTCCTACCCCCATGCCGCCCTGGACAATCGGGATTTTGGCGATCAGCTCGCCGATATGTAATTCGGGTAGTTTCATAAAGCTTAGGCCCCTCTCTATTATGCTCGGCAGATCTCTTTCTAACGTTCCGGCTTGGGCCTCAAGCGCATGCAGGCTTGTCTCCAGGCGGTAGGATTCAATATGCCTATTTCCTGTTGTCTTCACTCCTGTCGGTTGCCGGCGGTGGCGAAGGCGCCAACGCGCTCAGCCGCTGATAAAGCTCAGCGGTCAGTTGAATTTCAGCTGCCTTGAGCGCAGGCGCAAGCTGCTCGACGCTGCGGGCGCCGATGATGGGGCAGGTGACGGCCGGGTTGCGGGCCACCCAGGCGACAGCCAGGCTCACCGGCGACATACCCACATCATTGCTGATGACTTTCAGCTCCTGGGCAGCCTCGAACATCCAGGCCTCGGCGTAGCGTTTCCGGTACATGGCGTTTTCGGCCAACCGGCCGGCGGCTTTTTCCGGCGCGCGGCCGTATTTCCCGGTCAGAACGCCTCCGCCCAGTGGGTTGTAGGCCATGACTCCCAAGCCGGCATCTTGCGCGAGCGGGATCAGTTCCACCTCGGCCTGGCGTTTCACCAGGTTGTACATGGGCTGGATCACGCGGATGGGCTGAAAGCCCCTGAGCGCGCAAACGCCAAGCGCCCCGGCAATTTGCCACGCCGCCCAGTTGCTGACCCCAATGTAGCGCACCTTGCCTTGTTTCACAAGCATATCGAACGCATGCAGGCTTTCTTCTATCTGAACGAGGGCGTCGAAGCGGTGCGCGAAATAGATGTCGATCCAATCCGTGTTGAGGCGCCGCAGGCTTTCTTCGCACTCTTGGAGGATGTGCCGCCTGGAAAGCCCCTCACGGTTGGGGCCGGAGCCCATGGACCCCCCGACCTTGGTCGTTAGGATCAACTGGTGCCTCTCTCCGGTGATGAGGTCGCCCAGGATGCGCTCCGCCTCTCCGCTGGAGTAAACATTGGCGCAGTCGAAAAAATTGATACCGGCCTCGCGGCAGCATCGATAGATGGCCCTGCTGGTTTGGCGATCGGCCTCTTTGCCGAAGGTCATGGTTCCCAGGCAAAGCTCCGACACCTGCACCCCTGTCGTCCCAAGGTTCACATACCTCATTACAGCCGAGCCTCCGATAGAAGTTTCAATTTGCGCATGAAAGCCTTCACCCGCTTCGCATCCACCAGGTTTTCACCCTTGCCGTCTTTCTTGAAGTAGCTGCCGACGATGAACCCGTCGGCCCTGGCGAAGACCTTGTGAAGGTTTTCGGGGGTGGTTCCGCTGCCGATGAGGATGGGCAGGCGCGTGTGGGCGGCCACGATATCCACGTCTTCCGACTTGGTTTCAGCACCGGTGAGCTCCCCGGACACGATGACGGCATCCGCCATGCCGCGTTCGGCGAGGTCTATGGTTTCGGCAGCGAGGCCGCGGTCGGCCAGGGGAGCAGCGTGTTTGACTCCCACGTCTGCGAAGATCAGCGTCTTCGCACGTAACGCTGCGCGCAAACGCAAGGTCTCGTGGCTTACCCCCTGGATGACGCCTTGCTCGGAGACCACCGCCCCCATGTGGACGTTGACCCGGATGAAATGGGCCTCGGCCGCCGCAGCGATGGCGAGGGCCGAAAGGGCGTCGTTTCGCAGCGCGTTCACCCCGATCGGCAAGGCAGTCGCTTTAACGATTTCCCTCGTCACCGCGCTCAAGGCCGCCACGGTTTCCGCCGGTATGCGGCCAGGATAAAACGGCTTGTCGCGGAAATTTTCAACGATCAGGCCGTCCACCCCCTGACGCTGGAACACGGCGGCTTCCTTGAGGGCTGTGTCGTAAACCGGTTGCATGCTGCCCCCAAAACGCGGGGCCCCGGGCAGCGGCAGCAGGTGCACGCAGGCGATCACCGGCTTTTTCGCACCGAACAGGTCACTGAATGTCATTGTGCATCTCCCGCCCAACACCGGCCCTGCAACCCGCTGTCGTTGGACCGCCCCCTGCCCTTTGACCGTTCACTGGCACCGGCCGCGCAGGTCGATCGACCAGACGTCCACCACCTTGCCGGCGCGGGCAATGTAAAAGCCGTCGAAAAGGTTGACCGTTGGATCGCAATGCGACACCACCAGTTCAAGTACCGTTCCGAGCTGAGGCAGCAGAGCGACCCGGTCCGGCGCGGCCAGCTTTCCGTATTCATCCCCGAACCAGTCATACTGCAGATTGGCGTATTCGGGGTTCACCACCCGCGGCCGGCCGCCGTCCCGGTAAAGCGCCTTCAGCCCGGCGTCAACGGTCACCTGGCGGCCGTGCGGGCCGCTGACCACCGTGGTCAGCATCGTGAGGGCGGGGTGGTAATCGGGCGCATCGGTACCGTCCGTCGATTCGATGGCCAAGTACTCGGCGTCCATAAGTGCGTAGGAGCCGGCCTGCAGTTCCGTGAGCTCCGGCACGGCCAGATCGATAGCGGCTGTCCCCGTGCCAGAGGCGCTGAAGATGGTGCATGCCTCATCCCGCGCCTGCAGCTGCTTGAACACCGCCGCCGCCTGTTTGAGCCCTTCGCGGGATGCCGATCTGCGGTCCTCGTAGCGCGGAATGTGCTGCACGTGGCCGGCATAGGCCTGGATGCCGCGCAGCCGAAACCGTTTGCTGGCAAGCAGGCGCCCGGCCAGATCCAGGGCCTTGCCCGGCGGTACGCCGGTGCGCCGGTGGCCGATATCGATGTCCAGCAGGACGTCGAGGCGCCGCTCCTTTTCGGCAAGACGGCTTTCGAGAAGTTCGATTCCGGCAGGGTTGTCGACGACCGCCATCAGAAACGGGGCCCTGCCCAAAAGTGAGACGAGCCGGTTGATCTTCTCCCTGCCGGCCACCGGCCCGGTGATGAGCACCCCCGACATCCCTGCATCCACCAGGGCCTCGGCTTCGGAGACCTTGGCTGCGCAGACGCCGATGGCGCCGTTGGCGACCTGCATCTTGGCGAGCATCGAGCACTTGTGGGTCTTTGCGTGGGGCCGCAGAGCTTTGCCGGCCGCTTTGACCCGCGCCTGCATTTTCTGCAGGTTTTCATCCAAGAAGTCCAGATCGATCACCAAGCAGGGCGTATCCAGCTCCAGCTTTTTTCTGCCGATCAGCTCTTTTTTGGGGTGGCGCATCTGTCAGAGCCCCCTTTTTTCGAAGAATACAAAGCACAGGATAAAGACAACCCATAGCATTGGGATGATCGCCCAGGCGCTTATCCCCAAAACTCCCGGCAGCGTGATCTTTCCAAGGTTCCCCAGCGCCAGGAAATTTTTTTCAAGGTGCGGGTAAGCCTCCGCGTAGATGGCCGCCCCGGCCATCATGCCGAATATGGCAAAGATCGCATGCCAGCGGCCTTCGGCCAGGGCGCCGACCGAGGTCCCCGGGCAGAATCCCATGATCGCCCAGCCGAGACCGAACAGGAGGCCGCCCACCACGGTCGCGCCGATCTGGGTGGCCTTGGGACTGAGCTGGGCCAGGCCCAGTGCGACCGCCACCTGCACGCCGACCATGCCCACCAGGATGGCCGACATCATGAATTTCATGATGGTCATGTCTTTCAGCAGCATGGCACCGACCTGCTTTTCAAACCGCAGCACCCGGCCCTGCTGCAGGAGCGCACCGAAGCAGATCCCCGTGATCAGCCCAAGCCACTGGTCGCTCATTGCACACCCCCTCTTCGCCGGTACACCAGCGCGGCCATCAGGACCCCCGCGCCGAAGAAACAGGCCAGGGCGATGAATCCGCTCACCGAAAGCTGCATCAGGCCGCTCAAGCCGTGCCCGCTCGGGCAGCCGTCGGCCAGCCGTGCGCCGAACATGGCCACGATGCCTCCCAGAAACGCACCGACGGCGCGCAGCCCCACGCCGCCGCCGAAACGCTCGCGCCAGACGGGCGGCACCGCCTCGAGCTTGAAGCTGCCGTCGATCACCGAAGCCGATAAGGCGCCGACGAAGATGCCGACGATCAGCATGAACTGCCAGTCGACCTTGACTTTTTCCTTTAGAAAATAGGGGTTCTTTTTAACGTGCTCGGCATCCACCGCCTGCTCGACGAACCCGACCGCACGCACAAACGTGGTGGAGGCGCCCAGGTACTGCGTTTTCCCCAGGACCTTGGTCGAAACGATGACGGAAAGGGTGGCCAGTACCCCGACCAGCGCCCCGGCGACGTAAGGCCTCCAGTTGACAGCGTTTTCCATGCACCCTCCTTTGAGTCGCCTCGCCCGCCCGAAACAACGGTTGCTGGTTTTGTGGTTCTTGTTTGATCATAGTACGATTCGCAGACAGGCTCAAGAATATTGCCCCTCAACGGAGCAGATAGACCCGTGGGGGGATTAAACGGTTAACAAGAAAATAACATTTGAATTTGTTGAAATGATCTTTGTCGTCGGTCGACTTTACAGCCGATCGCGCAGGGGAAACCGGCGGCAGAGATCTTTGACCATCTCTCCAACACGCTTTTGGATGGACGTGTCATTCGGCTTGGAGAGAATCTGATCGATCCAGCCGGCAACCGCTTTCGCCTCCTCCTCCCCCATGCCGCGGGAGGCAATCCCGGGTGTGCCGAAGCGCAGGCCGCTCGTCACCAGGGTGGACTCCGGGTCGAAGGGGATGACGTTGCGGTTGCAGAGGACCCCGGCGGCCTCGAGTGCCGCCTCGGCCTTGTCGCCCTTGAGGCCCTTGCCTCGCAGGTCCGTGAGCACCATGTGGTTGTCGGTGCCCCCGCTCACCGGCCGGTAGCCTTTGGTGTCGAGTTCGCTTGCGAGGAGGGCTGCGGTGCGCAGGGTTCGCTCCTGGAGCGCGCGGAACTTCGGGGTCGCGGCCAGGTGGAAGCACACCGCCTTGGCGGCCACGAGCGAGAGCGTCGGCGTGCCCTGGGTGCCGGGGAAGATGGAGCGGTCGATCTTTTTGGCGAAATCCGCCGCGCACAGGATCACCCCCCCGTGGGGCCCCATCAGGGTCTTGTAGGTGGTGAAGGTCACGAAGTGTGCGTGGGGCACGGGGCTGGGGATGACCTTGGCCGCCACCAGGCCCGCGATGTGGGCCATGTCCACCAGGAGGTAGGCGGAAACCTCGTCCGCGATGGAGCGCAGGGTCTTGTAGTCGATCAGGCGCGGGTAGGAGCTCGCGCCGGCCACGAGTATCCTGGGCCGGGTCTCAAGCGCCAGGTCGCGGATGGCGTCGTAATCCAGCCGTTCGGTATCGGGGTGAACCCCGTAGTGCGCGGGCTGGAAAATCCGGCCGGTGATCGAGGCTGCATCGCCGTGGGAGAGGTGGCCGCCGTGGCTCAGCTTCATGCTGAGGATCTTTTCGCCCGGTTTCATCACGGCCCCGTAAACCGCCAGGTTGGCGTTGACCCCGGAGTGGGGCTGCACGTTGGCGTGGCCCGCGCCGAACAGCGTCTTGGCCCGCTGCACGGCGAGCTGTTCCAGTTCGTCGGTGACCTGGCAGCCCGTATGGTAGCGCCGTCCCGGGTAGCCTTCGGCGGTCTTGTTGTTGAAGCTCGAGCCCAAGGCCTCCAGGACCGCCGCAGGCGCCGTGTTCTCGGCGGCAATGAGGTTGAGGGTGGATTCCTGGCGGACGCGCTCTTTTTCGATCAAGGCGGCAACGGCGGGGTCTTCGTTCTGGATAAAAGGCATGGTGTCCTCGTGCGGGCTGCAGCTTTGGCGATGAAGCGGCGGGTCCGGGTTGTTGATCGTTTGGATATAGTTTAATATGAGGCAACGGCCGGTTTGTCAATTCCAACTTGGTGAGCATCCGGACGCTTGGAGCCATGCGGTGACCCCTTCCGATGTGAACGCCATTCTTGAGAAAGCCACCGTCCCCGAGCACTCCGTCGCCTTCATGGCCGCCATGTCGGGCGGGGAGCCGTTCCTGGTAGGGCCTTATGTCTTCATCGCGGCCGAGGACTGGCTCCTGGCCGTGGGCTACCCGCTTGAAAGCAATTACACCCCCAAGGGGTTCGAACAGGCGCTTGCCGAAGCCCAGCGCCGCACGGCCGCGCGGGACTGTTGGGCCATCTGCCCCGAGCTCCCGGAGCGGTTGAAGGCTCAGCGCAGCGACAAGGACCAGTACCATGCCCTCGCTCTTGGGGCGGCGGTTCCCGGACGCCTGGAGCGGCTGGCAGAGCGGGCGACGGCAATACTCAGGGTGGAAGAGGGGATCACCTTCACGCCGGCGCATCGCCGCCTGTGGGCCGAGTTCATGGGCCGCGTCGCCCTGCCGCCGAACGTGCGCGAGCTCTATGCGCGCACCGAGTCCGTGCTGCAGCGAGCGCCCGGGCTTTCGCTGCTCAATGCCTGGGACCGGAATGGCCATCTGGCCGCCTGCCTGCTGCTGGATTCAGCGCCGCGGCGTTTCACAAGCTACCTCCTCGGGGCCCACTCCCGCATCAACCTTACCCCCCACGCGTCGGACCTGCTCTTCCGCGAGATGATCCGCATTGCGCGGCGCGACGGCAAGGACTACGTGCTGAACGGGTCCAAGACCTTCATCACGAACGCCCCCTACGGCGACGTCTTCCTGGTCTACGCGAAGAACGCGGAGGACGGCTCGATCCAGGCGTTCATCGTCGAGCGCGGATTCGAAGGAGTCAGCGACGGCAAGCCCT
>Ga0210103_1000135_pt1 | contig 13833 bp, 14 predicted proteins | sample RushSE_CattailNL_6_FD_185564 | JGI IMG/M metagenome (GOLD analysis project Ga0210103, IMG submission 185564) | Wetland microbial communities from San Francisco Bay, California, USA, that impact long-term carbon sequestration - RushSE_CattailNLA_D2... | ecosystem: Environmental > Aquatic > Marine... | reverse complement strand
GGAATTCGGTCGCCGGATCCGCCGCCGGCCCGGAAACAGACTCCATTGCGGGGAAGTTTCCACTCGCATCGGATGCCCCCGCTTCATCCTGTGACATCGACACTTCCTGCCCAACCGGGGACATGGAGGCGGTCGCACTCCGCCGGCAACACCGCCGCCCTCGACCGGGGGGTGCCTCGCCGGTGAACTCGTAGTTGCCGCCCTCGATGCGGATGGCCCAGTCGTTCACAAGCCCCTTGGCCACAATCCCGCGCGCGTCCGCCAAGAAGCGCGAGAGGTCAGGGCGTGAGATGCCCATCAATTCCGCGACCTGCTACTGCTCCACCCCCTCCGTGTCCGCCAGGCGCAAGGCCTCCAATTCGTCCAGAGTCAGGGTGACCCCCCGCAGTGTCCCCACCGGACGTCGGCGCGGCGGAGCCCAGGGCTGCAATCGGTTGAATGATAGTGCGCATCACCGCTGCCGTCGGGGATTCGGAGTAGCGGCGAACAAACGCCTGGCCGCTGTCGCAGGCCTCGACGATTTGGGGGTCAATGGGGATAGCACCCAGAAAATGAACCTGCATGTCGTTGGCTATGTGTTTGCCGCCGCCGGAACGAAAGATGTGGGTGACTTCCCCGCATTTCGGGCAGGCGAAGCCGCTCATGTTTTCCACCACCCCAAGCACCGGCAAATGCAGCTGCCGGCAGAAGGTGATTGATTTGCGCACGTCCACTGCCGCCACCCGTTGCGGAGTCGTTACAATCACCGCCCCGTCCAGTCGGCCGATCAACTGGCACACCGACAAAGGCTCGTCACCTGTGCCAGGCGGGGAGTCGATGATGAGAAAATCCAGGTCCCCCCAGGCCACATCCTTGAGGAATTGTTTGATGGCCCCCATTTTCAGAGGGCCGCGCCAGATGACGGCATCGTCCTGGGAAGGCAGAAAGAGGCCGATGGAAATTACCTTCAGCCCGTCGACGTCAGCAGGCGCTATTTCGCCCTCACTTCCGCCGATAGGGTAGTGCTCGAGGCCGAGCATGGTCGGTATGCTGGGACCGTGGATGTCCACATCCAGCAGGCCCACCCGGCGGCCGGCCATCATCAGGGCGACTGCCAGATTGACGGCCACTGTGCTCTTGCCGACCCCGCCCTTTCCCGAAAGCACCACGATCTTGTGCTGGATGCGGCAAAGCCGGGATTCGAGTTTCTGCCGGTCCGCGAAGTCCTCATCATTTTCATCCTTGCGGCGCTCCCCCGCCGAGCAGTCGGTTTTGGTGCATGTGCGGCAGGCGGGGGCGGAGGATGCGTGGTCCGGGCCAGAGGTCATGTCGAGCTCCTTCGCAGAATAATCAAGGTTGTTTGAATCTGTAAAAAAGTCATCCGGTCTTGCCTGCGTCGGCGGCGCTATGGCGCAAACAGTAGAAAATATCGCCGTCCTTTTGCTGAACAGCCACGATACCGGTTTTTACGAGCGACTCCAGTCGCTTGGCGGCTTCCTGAATGTGCAAGCTCAGGCCGGCGGCTACCCCTCCTGCCTTACAGGGGCGCCGAGCCAGCAGGTCGAGGATGTCTGCGTCCGTAACAGCACCGGGATACGGCAAAGGCGAGCGTTCAGGGCCGGAGTCGCTGATCAGCTCCACCGGTCCGTTGAAACACTGCGCCAGGCGTGAAAGCCGGTCGCGGGAAACAGCGCGGGCGAATTCCTTGGCCGGGGGGCGGGTCACGGTGTTGAGTTGCACGCGCCCCGGCCGAATCCGACGGGCCAGGTCCGCGATCTTCTCTACCTGCCGTTCAGCCCCCGTGATCCCGTCGACGAGCAGAACTTCCAGCCAGACCAACCTGGGAAAACCTGCCGTGAAAGCGGCCAACCCGGCGACCATCGCCTCGAATGCGATCTCCCGGTGGGGCCGATTGACCCGCTGAAACACGGTCTCGTCGCCGGCATCCAGGGAAGGCATCACCAGGTCCGCCTCCATCAGCGCCTGCCGGACATTCACATCCCACAGCAGGGAGCCGTTGGTGAGGACGGCCACGGGCGTTCGTGTGAGCCGCTTGATGCCGGCGATCACCTCCCCGATCCGTGCATGCAGGGTCGGCTCCCCGGATCCGGCGAGGCTGATGTAATCCGGCGGCGGAGCGCTTTTCAATTTCGCCTTCAGCTCGGCCAGTACCGCATCCATCGCAACATACTCGATCCGCCGGGTCGTCTGATCAGTGGTTCGTCCGAGCTGACAATAGATGCAGTCGTAGGTGCAGGTCTTGAACGGCACCAGGTCCACACCGAGCGAACGCCCCAAGCGCCGCGAAGGAACCGGCCCGTACACGTATTTGAAATCGGTCGTTGTCATGGGAGATGGCCGTATGAGAGCCGGCAGCATCGCCTGCCGGCGTCAGCCGGACCGGCGGCCGGGATTACGGGCCTCGAGGTGCCGGATGCGCTCTTCTTTCTCGCGCAGCTGCTGCCGAAGCTGCTCGGCCTCCTGCTTCAGGCGGGCGGCATCGTCTTCAAGGCCGGCTGCATTGGGGACCGATCCTGAAGGGTCGCTCATCCCACAGCGCCGGCCCGCGCCGCGACCCCCACCTCCGCCCATGCCGCGGCCCCCGCCTTGGCCCATTCCTCGGCCGGATCCGCGGCCTGCCGCCCTTCCGGGCCGGTCTGCGATCACCTGGCGCGAGAATGCCGGTGAGGGAATTTGCGGCGCAGGGGTGCCGATGACCGGGGGGCGTTGTGCGGAGGAGACAGGTCCCGAACGAAAGCGCTCGACGGTCTCCCGCACCGTGCCCGCACAGCCGTCAACAATGCGGATTCCCGCAGCCGAGAGCACCTTCTCGGCATTGGGCCCGCACCTGCCGGTGAGAACGTGAGTGACACCCTGGTCGGCGACCCGCTGGGCCGCCTCGATCCCGGCGCCGCCGCCCAGGTTCTTGCTTGAGTTTTCGAGCACCTCGAAGTCGAGGGTATCGGTGTCAACGATCAAGAAAAAGGCACAACGCCCGAAGCGAGGGTCGAGCAGATCCTCGATGGAGGGGCCGGCCGCACTGGCTGCGATTCTCATTCTGATCCGCCTTTCCGTGTTGGTGTTTATCTGCGCATGCCGGATTCGTGGACCGGCTGGCGTTTTGTTTTTTCTGTCCCAAGACTCGATCGCTTCCCCCTGCGGGCGGAAGTTCGATTCCGGCCGTCGTCCAACTTCCCCTCCAAGTAAGCGGCAATGACACTTTTCAGTTCGCCACCGAGAAAGCCGAGAACCCGGATGCCGGCGGCGATCAGGGTTTTCTCCAGGCCAAGGGAGACGGCTCCGCAGAGCAAAACGTTAACCCCCAGTTCCGACAACTCGCGGGTCCGTCCGAAATGATCACGGCCTGCAAGGCGCAAACTTTCCCGGTGAACTTCGCGGCCGTCTTCGACGTCGATCAGGATGAAGCGGTCGGCAACATCAAGGACGGGAGAGATGCGATTTTGCCAATGGGCGATCGCGATCTTCATGGAAACCAGCTTGAGCAATCGTCATGCCAGCATGGCGTGGAACACTCAACTCTTTGAAAAAGATGGTTTTAAGTCGCGCCCATGGGCGAAGGTCCTTGACGATACAAATGCATTATGCAATTATAGATCATGGATTAAAATGTAGAATGCACGATTATCGATCTTGCAGGGCGTGTCAAAAGCGTTTCAGGCTGTAACTGCTAACGTTTGAGCTGCGGAGAGAGGTAGATGAAAGGGAAAATCGAAAACCGCCGGCAGGACGTCATCCTGGATTCGATCAACGAGGGCGTGTTTACTGTGGATCCGCAATGGCGCATCACCGCGTTCAACCGGGCAGCCGAGAGGATCACGGGAGTTTCGCGCCAGGACGCCATCGGCAAAGCCTGCTGCGATGTGTTTCACGCCAACATTTGTGAAAAGGACTGCGCCCTGAGAAAAACGTTCGAGACCGGCAAGCCGGTTGTCAATGCGACGGCTCACATCATCAATCAGCAGGGCCGACGCGTTCCGATCCGAATCTCCACCGCCATGTTGAAAGACGACGCTGCAAAGGTAATTGGCGGTGTGGAAACTTTTCAGGACCTCAGTCAGGTCGAGCAACTGCAGAAACAACTCCAAAGCCGCTACACGTTCGAGGACATCGTCGGCCGCAGCCCGGCCATGCTGCGGCTGTTCGACCTGCTGCCGCAGGTCGCCGCCAGCCACAGCAGCGTGCTGATCGAAGGCCCGAGCGGCACGGGCAAGGAGCTTTTCGCCCGGGCGCTTCACCACCTGTCGCCTCGCAGGAAAAAACCCTTCGTTCCGGTGAATTGCGCCGCTTTGCCGGACACCCTGCTGGAAAGCGAGTTGTTCGGCTATACCGCCGGAGCTTTTACGGACGCCAAGCGCGACCGGGCAGGCCGTTTTGCCCGGGCCGACGGGGGCACTATTTTTTTGGACGAGATCGGCGACATGTCACCCGCCCTGCAGGTACGCCTGCTGCGGGTGCTGCAGGATCATGTCATCGAGCCGCTGGGGGCCGCAGCACCCGTCGCGGTGGACGTCCGAGTGGTGGCCGCCACCAACAAAGAATTGGCCGAACTGGTTCGCGCCGGAGTTTTTCGCAACGACCTTTACTACCGCATCCGGGTGGTTCATCTGCCGCTGCCGGCCCTGCAGCAGCGGCGCGAGGACATCCCCCTGCTGGTGGATCATCTGGTGGCCAAGTTCAACCGCCTCCAGGGGAAGGACATCGCCGGGGTGTCGGTCGAAGCCATGGCGCGGCTTATGGAGCATGATTTCCCCGGCAACGTGCGCGAGTTGGAAAACATCATCGAGCAGGCCTTTGTTTTGTGCCGCGGCGGCCTGGTGGAGCTGCACCACCTGCCGCCCGAACTGCGGCCGGCAGGGCCGACGGCGAAGGAGGCCCTCAACCCCATGAACCTCCAGTCCATGGAGAAGCTGCTGATCACCGACACGCTGCGCCGCTGCAACGGCAACCGCAAACGCACCGCCCGAACCCTGGGCATTGATCCCAGCACTCTGTACCGCAAGATCCAGGCCTTCCGGATTACCGCGCCCGAAACTGACGGCCGCCGTCGCGGGAAATAATCGTGCATTGTGCAATGCCTTGTTGGGGTTCATGCCCCTTTCCGCAGCCCCTTCATTTTTTCTTTAAACCCAATCATCTGAAATAAATAAGAATATCTCTTTCTGTGGATGCTTCCTCAGGCATGGCATGCCGCTTGCGTTCACTGGGGTCGGTATTGCTGTGTGAAGCTGCAAGGATGCGGCGTGTACTCTTTTTTTTTAGACCCGTGGGGAGGTTCCATGACCGTTCGAGGAGTTGTCATCGATGTCAACGACGGCTCTCGGGTTGCGACGACCAACGGCCGGCAGAAGGCTTCACCGAAAAGCTTTACGAATGCCTACGCCGGTGACGGCGATATTCTGTGTCGCGCTGCCGGCCTGAAAGAACTCAGCTTAGAGGGCGTTGCGGCGCCTTCGAAGGAAAAACGCCGGGTTCGCAGGCACTGCCAGCGGTTGGCGGTGGCCTTGTCGGTTTTCAACCAGGGTGCTGTTTTCGAGGCGCAGATGGTCAACTACGGCCAAGACGGCTTTTGTGCCGAGACGGGTCACCATGTCCTGCCCGGGGCCAGCATTCACATGCGCATTGATACACGCCAGGCGGCTGAATTGGGAAAAGCCGTTTTGCAGGGACTAAGGACGACAGCACTTGGGGAGGTCAAGTGGTGTCGAACGTTGGGCCAGGGCCGGTTGCTTCGTTACCACATTGGGATCCGATACTATCCCCACTATTAAATTCGCCCGTTTAAACAAAAAATATCGTTTGACGTCATGCCGGGCTGATCGCGGGAATGCCCCAAATGCCGGCAGCGAACCCCAGTTCCGCAAAATGAAAGGAGGACATCACATGGTCGAAACCAAACAGGCCACGGAGCCCAAAGCCCCCAAGTTGGCCGACCCCGTCGAAGCGTCCATCGACCCGGCCACCCAGGAGATGATCCAGAGGGCGCATGAACTCGGAATCGAGACGGCCTTCGACCGCGCGTTGACGCTCAAGCCCTGCAATATCGGGAACCAGGGCACCTGCTGCAAGAACTGCGGCATGGGGCCCTGCCGGCTTCCGCTCACCAAGGCAGGGGCCGAAGGCGAAGATACTCGCAAGGGCATTTGCGGAGCCACCCCCAACACCATCGCTGCGCGCAATTTCATTCGCATGATCGCCGGCGGAGCGGCCGCGCACTCCGACCACGGTCGTTCCGTCGCCGAAGTTTTTCTGAGCGCAGCACGCAAGGAAACCGATGCTTACCGGATCAAAGACACCCGCAAACTGATGGAGGTGGCCAAGTGGCTGGGGGTCGCGACCACGGTGGAGAACGACGGCAATACAGTTAACCGCGACACCGATGAAATCGCCGTGGAAGTCGGCGAAAAAGCGCTGAACGAATGGGGGAAGGCCGAGGGCGAGCTTCATTTCCTCAAGCGGGCACCGCAGCCGCGCTACGAGCTCTGGAAGAAACACGGCGTGCTGCCGCGCAACATCGACCGGGAAATCGTCGAGATCATGCACCGGACACACATCGGAGTGGATCAGGACTATCGCAACCTGATCAAACAGGGCACCCGTGCCGCCATCGCCGACGGCTGGGGGGGATCGATGCTGGCAACCGAGCTCCAGGATATCCTCTTCGGCACTCCCGCCCCAGTGGCCTCCGAGGCGAATCTTGGCGTGATGAAACAGGACATGGTCAACATCGTCATCCACGGCCACGAACCGGTCTTGTCGGAGATGATCGTCGCAGTGGCCGGCACCAGAGAGATGCAGGACTATGCCCGCTCCAAGGGAGCCAAAGGGATCCAGCTTTCAGGCATCTGCTGCACGGCGAACGAAATCCTGCAGCGGCACGGCGTGCCGCTGTGCGGCACGTTCCTGCAGCAGGAGCTGGCGATCATCACCGGCGCCTGCGATGCCATGGTGGTGGACATCCAGTGCATTTTCCAGAACCTGGCCAACGTGGCCAAGTGCTTCCATACCAAGCTCATCACCACCCACCCCATCGCCCGGATGGAGCAGGACAACGTGCTGCACATAGAATTCGACGAACACCACGCCGTGGAGGACGCCCAAAAAATCGTCATGCTGGCGATCGACAATTTCCAGAACCGGCGCGCCGAAGTGATGATTCCCAGGCACAAATCGCCCATCGTGGCCGGCTTCGGGGTGGAGTCGGTCGAGTACCATTTGGGGGGAACCTTTCGGGGATCCTACTACACCCTGAACGACAACATTATCAACGGCCGCATTCGGGGCATCGGCGGGGTCGTGGGGTGCAACAACGTTCGCACGCGGCACAACGAGGGCCATCTCCTGGTGGTGAAGGAGTTGATCAAAAACGACGTTATCGTGTTGACCACCGGCTGCAACGCCATCGCCTGCGCCATGGAGGGACTGCTGACCCCGGAATCCGCCAAGGTGTTCTGCGGCCCGGGCCTGGCGGAGGTGTGCGAGACCGTGGGCATCCCGCCGGTGCTGCACATGGGCTCGTGCGTGGACAACAGCCGCATCCTGCTGGCGGCCACCGAGGTGGTCAAGGCCGGCGGTCTCGGCAAGGACATCAGCGATCTGCCGGCGGCCGGAAGCGCTCCGGAGTGGATGAGCGAGAAGGCCATCAGCATCGGCCATTATTTCGTCGCCTCGGGCGTCTACACGGTTTTCGGCGTCACGCTGCCGGTGTCGGGCGCACCGGTATTTCAGAAGTATCTCTTCGAGGAGTTTGAAAAACTTTACGGCGGCATGTGGGATCTGGAGGTGGACCCGATCAAACACGCTCACAAGATGATCGCCCACATCGACAAGAAGCGCCAGGGGCTCGGTATCGACCGATCGCGGGCGCGGATCCTGGTCGACATGGCAGATCGGCGCGCGTTGGAAACCGCCTGAGCGAAATTTGAAATAAAAGGAGGAGCAACAATGGAGGAAAATATAATTCGGATTGGCGGGAAAAAACGATCGACCTTCATGGACCAAGTCAAGGAGCTTCTTCCGGATGGCGGCAATTTGAATCTTTGCCTCACCTGCGGCGCGTGTTCTTCCGGGTGCCCGGCGACCGGGCTTGAGGGGCTGGACCCGCGGAAATTTCTGCGGATGGCCGCGCTCGGGATGGACGATGAAATCCTGAACTCGAACTGGGTGTGGATGTGCACCATGTGCCAGCGGTGCATTTATGTTTGCCCCATGAAAATCGACATCCCGCGGCTGATCTACAACGCGCGTGCGAGCTGGCCCAGGGAAAAGCGGCCTAAAGGAATTTTGGGGTCGTGTGACATGGCTCTCCGCAACGACAGCATCAGCGCCATGGGGGCCTCCCCCGAAGATTTCCAGTTTGTCGTGGAGGATGTGCTTGAAGAATACCGGGAAGCTCAGCCGGAATTCGCCGACATGCAGGCCCCTATAGACAAATTGGGCGCTGAATTTTTTTTGAATCAGAATTCGAGGGAGCCGGTCACGGAACCGGATGAAATGGTGCCCTTGTGGAAAATACTGCATCTCGCCGGGGCCGATTGGACCTACGGCTCAAAGGGGTGGGGCGGGGAGAACTACTGTATGTTTCTCGCTGATAACGATGCTTGGAAACACACCACCGGCATCACGGTAAAACAGGCGGATCAACTAGGCTGCAGGGTCTTTCTCAACACCGAGTGAGGGCACGTCACCTTTTCGGTCCTGGAGGGGCTGAAAAAGTTCAATATCGAGCACAGTTTTGTGGTCAAGAATATTTATGAATACTACGCCAAGTGGATCCGGGAAGGCAAACTCAAGGTCAACTCCGATTGGAACAGGGACCTCAAGATCAAGTTCACGGTGCAGGACCCCTGCCAGATAGTGAGAAAGAGCTACGGGGACCCGATCGCCGAGGATCTCCGCTTCGTGGTCAAAGCGGTGGTGGGCGAAGAGAACTTCGTCGACATGCAGCCGAACCGTTCCAACAACTATTGCTGCGGCGGGGGGGGCGGATTTCTCCAATCAGGGTTCAAAGAGCAGCGTCTTGCATATGGGAAGCTGAAGGACGAACAGATCAAAGCCACGGGGGCAGACTACTGCATCGCGGGCTGCCACAATTGTCATGCCCAGATCCATGAACTGAGCGAGCATTACGGCGGCGGATACCCTGTCGTGCACCTATGGACGTTGATTTGTCTCTCGTTGGGGGTCCTCGGGCCCAACGAACGGACGTACTTGGGCGACGATTTGCGGGACGTCAATGTATTTCACCCGGAAACCGGCAAATGAAATCAGGCAGAAAAACGAAGGGGCTTGCCGGGCTAGTCCTCGTCTGAATGAAGTTCGCCTTCAGGGATAATTTCACCCGGGCGCCAAGTCTCGAACTGGGGGGCGGTTACCACATCTCCGGTTTTGACCTTTTCCTGGGTCCAGACAACGCGCATGTTACATTCCCATAATCTTTTTCCATGCGTTGTTTTACGGTGCTTGCCCAGGGCGGTTTCGGCGCCCTTTCTTGTTCGATGAACTGAGATGACCTTTTTAAACGGCTTCTTTAAATTGTGCTCGTCAAAAATGAGTGCATACATGACGGTCCTCCTCATCGCAGACAGGGCCTGCAGTTAGAGGTGCGTTTTGAAAATTGCTTTCACTACAAATGGAAACACCATTGAAGACAGCATAGAGCCGACCTTCGGCAGATGCCTCAATTTCCTGATAGTTGATTCCGATAGCGGTGACGTCCTAGTGGTGCCCAATCCCGGCGCCGCCTCAACAGGCGGCGCTGGCGTCAAGGCGGCCGAAACGCTCACCGGGCGTGGCATCGGCAAGCTCATCACGGGCAGCATAGGCTTCAACTCCAGGCCGTTATTGGAAGCCGCCGGTATTTCGATCGTCACGGGCAAATCCGGGAAGATCCATGCGCACCTCGCCGCCTCCGGGGGCCAACCGAAAGAGGCTGCGCCCCGGCCGGAGGCCGCCAAGCCGCGGGTCTCGACGGCTCCTGATGCAGCCAGGGGCCGAAAACCGGCCGGCTACTGTTTTTGTCAGCATTGCGGGTACCAAACCGATGACGACTCCGGCGCCCCCTGTTTCAAACTTAAATGCCCAAACTGCGCTTTTACCATGGAGCGCAAATTCAACTAACTGCATGTTTTTGACAGGCTCGGCCGATGCATCCCGTCTGTGGCCTGCATTGCCCTCGCACCGCGGGCTTGAGTCGCATTTCTATCGAACGCTAACAGGCACCCCCTCATAGGGCGTTCTTTTGGTTGACTTGCGCTGTTTCGGGTCCCGCATCGCCTTGAGAATCTCAATGCTGTGCTTGTAACCCCTGGAAAGCCTGGCCATGTCAATCGCCATCCCGGCGATCTGGGCCACGGCTTGAACGAGATTTACATCGTCGATGGTGAACTCCCAGGGTTCGGCCGTGTAAACCCGGAGGGACCCGATCACCTGACCGTGGATGGCAATGGGCACCGATAGAAGGGAAGCGATGCCCTCTTTCCTGGCCTCCCTGGGGTACTGAATGCGCGGGTCGTCGCCGACGTCATAGATGGCAACCGGCCCTTTCTCGAGCGAGGCGGGGATGGACTTGACGGCGCTGAGCGGTCCTTTGTCGAGGTATTCCCGGCTGAGGCCGTTTGCCGCGGCAAGTTCCAGTTCATTGGCTTTTCGGTTGACCAGAAACAAAGCGGCGCCTTTGGCCTTCAACGCGGTTTTCAAGGCTTCCACGGTGGTCACCACCACGTCCTCAGGGTCTTTGCTCATCGAGATGGCCTCGGTCACCTTCAGCAGTGTTTCATAGTGCATCATGTGCTTTCCCATGGCATCCTCCTGTCGGTTATGGGTGAGGAGCAAACCGGCTGCAAACGCCGGATCGAGGATGGTGTTCCTCCCTCGAAATGCATAGCTGCCAGACCGGCTGGGAGACTGATCCGACTGCTAGGAAACTGCATCGACGGAATGGGCCGGCAAGACTCAGAATTGACTTCAGTTCGAAATCGAGGCGAGATGGAGGAGGAAAAAGTGAACCGCTCAGCGAAACCAGGGCTTATTTCAGGCCCGTTGGAATGGGAGGCAGAGATCCATTCGTACAAACGTTAGGCTATCCCGCCTGCGAAAATCAATTAATTTTTCGTCCCGACACAAGGTCAAAACCGAAGCGTCATGGCTGAACGGCCTAAAAGGGTGTGATGGCCGAGGGCAGCTTCCATTCTCTTAACGGGTGGTCCTCCGGTGCAGTGGATAGGAACCACCTGCTCCGGTTTCAGAGATTGCAACGCGCTAATGACCGCTCGTATTCTTGAACCAGGGTTCAATCGGAGGATATGATTCAAGGTGTTTACCACCCCGGCATGGCTGCAGCCGACACAAACGACCAATCCCGTTTCCGTCCCAATCCACAAGGCCAGGTCGTCTTCGATCGAATCCGGGCGTTTTCCGCCAAGGCCGAACCCTGACCCGTATCGAACAGTACCCGTTCGGTTCCGGTCTCAATCCATAGCGAAAAGCCGTGTTCCCCTGATAACCCTTGCCGCACCCGGTTGTCGACCACAATCGTGATTTTGAGGTGCATCGTCGTCAATTGTACGACTCCATCACGTCGCGGCCCTCCGCCATGAGATGAACAGCCAGATCCTCCATGCCCGTTTCATCCCAAAAGGGGAGGTTGCTATGGCTTTCCAGGTATTTCAATGGGATGGGGTGAGTCCCGATAACCACCGGCAACCCATAGTGCTTCTCGATGAAGGCCTTGAACTGGCGAATATGGGGGCAGGGGGGATAGCCTACCACCAAGCCTGTCGCCAGGTGCACGACTTCGCAGCCATTCTTCAAAAATTCGGCGGGAACGTACTCCACGTTTCCTCCTGGGCAACCGCCGCAGCCCGAAAAGCCGATAATCTCTGCCGGTTCATCAGTCGCGTACCGGGCAAAGCCGCCACGGCGCTCGCGCAGCGCCCGAAAACACTTGCCGCCGCCGCACGATCGGTATCTATCGCAGATGATAATCCCAATCTTTTTCATCCCATGCGCAATCCTTGTGTTTTCTCGTTAAGATCTCCGGCAGGAACTCTTCTGAACCGGGACAAGCGCACCTTGGGGTGCCCCACCGCACGCCCCGCAGCCCAGCCATAACACTACATCTCAGCAATCGCCATGCCAGAGAGTAACTTGGCACCCAACTATCTGAAAAATAAACTTTAAGCTAATTCCACCGGGAAGGGTTTTTAGATAAAATGATGCATTATGCCACTGTAGCTCATGGGTTTAGCTGCAAAATGCATGATTAATTTCCGCCACTCACCTTTACGGCCATCAGCGTGATGTCGTCGGCCGGCTCGTCGGGCCCCCGGAACTCCTCCACGGCGTCCAGCACGGCGAGCACGATGGCCTGCGTGGCTGCTGTGGCATGCTGGCGGATCAGCCGCAACAAGCGTTCTTTGCCGAACATTTCGCCCGCGGAGTTGCGGGTCTCCCGGATCCCGTCGGTACCGATGGCGATGACCTGCCCCGGTTCAATCACCGTTGCGGACTCCTCAAACCGTGTCTGGTCGGAAAGTCCTAACGGGCCCCTGCGCCCGCTAATTCCCGAAAGGTATCCTGTCCGGAATATTCAACGTCTTCGGTAAATTTGCGATTGACGTCGGCGAGGATCTCACCGAGCGTGCCCGGAAGCGACGCCCGCAGTAACTCTTTCCTCAATCAAAACAAAGGCCGCAGGGGCTTATTGGATCCCGGCGGCTTTTGTTTATTGACTGCCGTCAACTTATACAGCATAAAAAATCCCTTCTCGCCTTTCTAAAATATACGCTCTCGAATTTCCCTCCTTGATCATAAGATGAAAAAACGTGAATTGATGCTCTTGTTTTGACCCCTTCGTCCGGCCAAAGCAGGCTGAGAGGCCAGCAGTCACAGCCGTCAGTTTAAGCGTTACAGCGCTTTAAACAACTGGTTGGCCGCGGTCAGCAGGGGGTCCCACACCGGGCTGAACGGAGGGGCATAGGCTAGGTCGCACTGGATGAAATCCGCGACCGTCATTCCCGCATGCAGGGCCACGGCCGGTGCGTTGATACGATGGGCCACGCCCTCCCTGCCCACCATTTGAGCCCCCAGCAGTTTTCCGGTCTGGCGGTCCCCCACCATCTGGACCTGGATGGCGGTGGCGCCGGGATGGGCATGCGCGCGGCTGCGGCTCTGAATCACCGTTTCAACCGGATCGAAGCCTGCTTCCCGGGCTTCGGCTACATTCAGACCGGTGCGGGCCACCTGGATGTCGAAAACCTTGAACACGGCCGTGCCTGCCACCCCGGACAGCTCCGCGCGCTTGCCCGTCACGTTGTCGGAAACGGCCCAGCCAGCCCGGTTGGCCCGCAGGGCCAGCGGGACATACACTTTCCGTCCGGTCACCACATGCACGGCGTTGGCGCAATCGCCCGCCGCATAGATGTCCCGGCAGGAGGTCAGCAGGGTCTTGTCCACGTCGATGGCCTTTTCCGGTCCCAGCTGCAATCCGGCGTTTTCGGCCAATTGGCTGTTGGGCGTTACCCCCGCGGCGACAAGCACCATATCGCATTCCAGCGCCGGCCTATCGGATATCACCCGCAGGCCCTTCCCTCCACTCGATTCGATCCGCTGGAGTTGCCGGCCCAAATGAATCCCCACCTGGTTGGCCTCGAGCTCCTGCATGACGATGGCAGCCAGGTCCGGATGAAGCCAGGGGAGAAACACGGGACCGGGTTTGATCAGGTCCACCGCCAATCCTCTCGCCCTCAGCGCTTCACACATTTCGAGGGCGATATACCCCATGCCAAGGATCACCGCTCGTTTCACCGCTTCCCGCTCCAACCATCGCTGGATCAC
>Ga0210103_1000134_pt1 | contig 14000 bp, 12 predicted proteins | sample RushSE_CattailNL_6_FD_185564 | JGI IMG/M metagenome (GOLD analysis project Ga0210103, IMG submission 185564) | Wetland microbial communities from San Francisco Bay, California, USA, that impact long-term carbon sequestration - RushSE_CattailNLA_D2... | ecosystem: Environmental > Aquatic > Marine... | reverse complement strand
AGGAGAGCTTCTCCCGCATGAGGCCGACCCCGCCGCTAAGGAGCAGCCACCAGGCGGCCGAGCCGATGAACACCCCCAGGACCAGCTTGGCCGCAGCCGACAGGTCTCCGCCCGTGTCGGCGACGCCGAGGGCGGCAAAGATCCCGGCAAAGGAAAGGATCGTCATGGGGTTGGTAAGGGTCAGCAGGAGGGTTGACGCATAGCTCGCGGCTAGCCCCGTGCCGGAGGCGGCTGCCGCGCGGTCGGCCGGAACCGACCGGAGGGTTTTGATCCCCAGGGCTAGGAGGAAAACCCCGCCGATCAACTGGATCCAGAAACGCTGGTCGACCAGAAAACCGGAGATGACCGTCAGGCCGAAGCCGGCCACGCAGCCGTAAAGCGCATCGGCCGTGGCCGCCCCCAGGCCCGAGAGAAACCCGGACGCCCGGCCTTCGGCGAGGGTGCGGCGGATGCAGAGAATGCCGATGGGCCCAACCGGCGCCGCAATTGAAAAACCGATGATCAACCCCTGGAGAAAAAGTGTCGGTGGCATCACGAATCAATGCTCACCCAGGTAAGCCTTGCGCACCATTTCGTTGTCGGCCAGGTTGGCGGCCGTGTCGCTGAAGATGATGGTGCCGGACTGCAGGACGTAGCCGCGGCTGGCGACCTGCAGCGCCATGCGTGCGTTCTGCTCGACCAGCAGGATCGTGGTGCCGGCCGCGTGCAGCATGCGGATGGTGTCGAAGATGCCGTCGACAAGGACTGGTGCCAGGCCCATGGAAGGTTCGTCGAGGAGCAGCACTCTGGGATTGGCCATCAGCGCCCGGCCCATGGCGAGCATCTGCTGCTCCCCGCCGCTCAGCGTTCCGGAAACCTGCTTGCTGCGTTCCTTGAGGCGCGGGAACATGGCGAAGACCCGCTCCAGGTTGTCCAGGTTCCTCCGGTTGTCTCTGCTCGTGAAGGCTCCCATTTCGAGGTTTTCTTTGACCGTCAGCCTTCCGAACACCCGCCGGCCCTCCGGCACCTGAATCACACCTTTCATGACGATTTCATGGGCCTTCATTCCGGTGATGTCGTCGCCCTCGAGGGTGATCTTGCCGCGCCGCGGTCTCAACAGACCGCTGGTGGTCTTGAGCATGGTGCTTTTTCCGGCCCCGTTGGCGCCGATGATGGTCACGACTTCGCCTTTGTCGACGGTGATGGAGACATCCTTGAGGGCGTGGATCTGCCCGTAGTAGGTGTTGACGTTTTCAACCTCGAGCATCGACATGACACGTTCCTCGTTGTGCAGTGATGTATTTCACCGGCCTTCAGCGGCCTGCGGCGGATCCGGCAGCAGCCCCGGCCTGACCGGCGCTCCCCCGGCCGAGATAGGCCTCGATCACCTGAGGGTTTTCCTGGACTTCCACCGGTGAGCCCTCGGCGATTTTCTTGCCGTAGTCGAGCACGCTCACGGTTTCCGAAATTCCCATGACGACCCTCATCTGGTGCTCGATCAGGATAATCGTGACCCCAAGCTCATCCCGCAGATGGCGGATGAAGTCCATCAGGTCCTGCGACTCCCTGGGGTTCATGCCGGCGGCCGGCTCGTCGAGCAGCAGCACCTTGGGCCGGGAGGCCAGGGCGCGCGCGATCTCAAGTCGCCGCTGGTCGCCGTAGGGCAGGTTCTTGGCCAGGAAATCCCCTTTGCCGGCCAGGTTGACGAATCTGAGAAGTTTCGAAGCCTCTTCATTGGCCTCTTTTTCCTCCTTGCGGGTGGCCGGCGATCCGATGACGATTCCGAAAAAGCCGGCGTGCAGATGGCTGTGCAAGCCGACAAGGATGTTTTCGATCGCCGTGAGGTTGGGGAAGAGGCGGATATTCTGATAGGTGCGGGCGATGCCGTGGCGCACGATTTGATCGGGAGAGAGTCCGACCAGGGGGTAGTCGTCCAAAAGGATTTCGCCGATTTCAGGCCGGTAGAAGCCGGTAATACAGTTGAACAAGGTTGTTTTCCCGGCTCCGTTGGGGCCGATCACGCTGTGGATGCTGCTCTCCCTGACGTCAAGGTCGACGCTGTCGATGGCGACCAGCCCGCCGAACTGCTTTGTCAGGTTTTTTATGGTAACAACCGCCATGGAACCTCCTACGACCTGTGGGAAAGCACTGCCTGGGCCTCTACGTCTTCGTCGCCGGCTTCGGCCTCGCGCAACTCTCGCTTGTGGGTGGCCTCCGGCCACAACCCTTCCGGCTTCAGCAGCATCATGGCCACCAGCGCCGCCCCGTAGACGAACAGGCGGTATTCGGCGAACTCCCTCAGCAGTTCCGGCAGGCCGACCAGCGCAAAGGCACCGACGATGACACCGGGCATGCTGCCGATCCCACCGACGATGATCACGCAGATAATGTTGATTGAGATCATCACATTGAAACTGTGAGGATAGACCGATCCGATCTTCGAGGCGAAGATGGCGCCGCTCAGCGCCGAAAAGCCGGCACCGGTGGCGAAGGCCAGCAGCTTGGTGGCCACCAGATTGATTCCCATGGCCTGGGCCACATCCTCGTCCTCGCGCACGGCCATCCACGCCCGGCCGATGCGTGAGTCGCGCAGCCGCCAGGAAATGAAGCCGACCAGAAAGCATCCGGCCAGGATCAGGTAATACACTTGCTGGGGCGTTGCGAACTCGAAACTGCCGATGGCGGCTTTCGGAATTTTGCCGATACCCTGGGCGCCGCCCAACCAGGGCCGCAGGAAATCGGAAAGCACCAGGATGCGGATGATTTCACCGAAGCCCAGGGTGGCGATGGCGAGATAGTCCCCGCGCATCTTCAGAACGGGAACCCCCAGGAAAACGCCGGCGAGGATGCCGAAAAGGATGGCGAACGGCAGCGCCTGCCAGAAATTCAGGCTGTAGAAACCCAATTCCGGAGACGTCAGGATGGCCACCGTGTAAGAGCCGATGGCAAAGAAGGCCACGTAGCCGAGATCCAGCAGCCCGGCGAAGCCCACGACGATGTTCAGACCCAGGCCGAGCAACACGTAAAGGCCCACAATGGTCAGCACTTCGCTCAGGAAAAGCCCCAGCACGTGCGGCAGGACCATGAGGACGAAAGCGGCCAGCAGTGTGGATCCGATTCTCAGCGCCCGCCGGTTGCCGGGGGGCAGAGCGGATATGCGGCTCCGGACGGCCTCGCCTTGCCGGGCCCATGCACCCGTGGCCGCCGCGATGAGGACAAACACCAACAGCGCCCCGCTGATGGACAAGCCGTTCCCGGGAAAGAGCAGGTCATTGAGAGCGGCGATCGGCTCCCAGGCGGCCAGGATCGGGTATATCATGTCCTGGAGCATCCCGATGACGGCAATGCTGGCGGCGCCCGTGATGACCGCTCGTCTGACCGTCTCCGGCAGCAGGCGCAGCGCTGTTGCGCCAAGCCCGATCAATGCGAAGGCCAAAAAAATTAATCCGATTCCGGTTCCAAGGCTTTCCTGCCCGAAGGTCAAGATCATGAACAGCCGCGGCGACGCATTGATGAGAACTTGCCGCATGTTGACGGTCGTCCCCAAAAGGACCAGCAAGGTCAGCATGACCGCCATGACCAGGGCCGACGTGAGGCCGGCGGCGAGGGTTTGGCCGATACCCCTCGATATGGAGCGGGCCGCGGCCACATAGGCGATGAAGACCGCAATGAACAGCAGCAGGCATTGCCCCATGGAAATGACGTCGCTGATGATCTCGCGCTGGCTGAAGGCCTCGACGATCCCGATGAGGGACAGCAGGACCAGGCTCACGCCTCCGATCACGCCTAACCGGATTCCGGGAAATTTTCGATTTGCAGCCGGTTTCATGCCCACCACATCCTTTCCGATTTTCTTATGCTTTCTTGACCGCCAGGCGCTCACCCAGGATGCCGGTCGGGCGGAAAATGAGAATCAGCACCAGCATCGTGAAGGCAATGGCGTCCTTCAACTGATAAGGGGCCACGATGCCCAGGCCGTCCAGGAACAGGCTCGGTCCGATGGATTCCACCAACCCTAAAAACATCCCGCCCAGCATCGCGCCGGGGATGTTGCCGATCCCCCCGAGCACCGCGGCCGTGAAGGCCTTGAGGCCGGGGATGAACCCCATGAAGAAATGGACCTGTTTGAACATGATGGCGTAAAGCACGCCGGCGGCGCCGGCCGCTGCGCCGCCGATCATGAAGGTCATGGAAATCATGCGGTCGACATTGATGCCCATCAGGGCGGAGGCTTCCTTGTCCTCCGACACCGACCGGAGGGCTTTGCCCAAACGGGTGCGCTGCGTGAACTGGTAGAGCGCAACCATCAGCAGTGCCGCTGCAACGATGACCAGCAGGTGGTACTTGAGGATACGGATCGGGCCGATGCTCATATGGCCTTCCAGGGCTTTGACGACCGGGTAGGCCTGGAAGCCGGACCCGTAGAGGCCCCGGAACATGTATTGCAGAAAAAACGAGGCCCCGATCGCCGTGATAAGGGGAACGAGGCGGGGGGCGCCGCGCAGGGGACGGTAGGCGATGAGTTCCAGCAAATAGGCGATGAGGGTGGAGGTGGCCATGGAGATGATGAAGACCAACACCATGCTGATCACCGGGTGGGATTCCAGCAGCCCGCTGCGGTAAAAGTATGCCGCAAAGTAGTAGGCGGTGTAAGGCCCGCTCATGAACACCTCGCTGTGGGCGAAGTTGATCATGCGCAGCACGCCGTACACCATGGTGTATCCCATGGCGATCAAGGCGTAGATGCTGCCCTGGGCCAGACCGAAAATCAGGAAGTCGATCCACTGGCGGGCCGAGTAAACCCCTTTGACCAGTGTTGCCACGGACCCCCAGAAGATCATCACCAGCAAAACCCCTCCGATGAGCCACATGACGATGTCGGTGGGCGTCAATCTTTCGCGAATGCGTTGTAACATAATCCTAATACCCTGCTGTTGGGTTCCGGCATGCGTGACGGGAAGTAGGCCGGAGGGCCTGGCTGTCATCAGGCATGCGGCCGGCGGCCGGAAGCGTGCTGGGTTCATACAGCAAGAGCCGGGCGCCTGGGCGGTGCCCGGCTCTTGCTGCCTGCGGTTGCGAATTCGGATCATGCCGCTTCCCGGCAGTTCCTTCTTGCGGGGGGGCGGCTTACACCCCGCCGCCCGCCTTTCAAAGGCAGGCGGCGGGGGAGTGCAACTATCGAGCCCGGTCCGATCAGTACGGCTTCCAGAACGGGACTTCCGGGTTGGTCAGCTTCTTGATGTTTTCAGCGGTCTGCTGGTACACCGCGATGCGTGGGTCCGCACAGTCGCCGTACTGGTTGCAGGTGATGGTTCCGGTCAGCCCTTTCAGGCCCTTGGTGGCATACAGCGCATCGCGCAGGGCCTTGCGGCCGATGTACAGGGTGTCGCCGTCCTTTACCGCTACTTTCTCGACGGCGGCGAATATCATCGTGGCGGCGTCGTAGGCGTGGGCGTGGAACGGAGCGATGGGTTTTTCGCCGTATTTCTTCTGGTGCTTGGCGAGGAAGTCTTTGTAGCCGGCGCTGAAGGCCGAAAAATCGGGGCTTGAATGGAACATCCCGACGGCAGTCTCACCAGCGGCCTTGTAAAAATCCGGGGAGAAAGACCCGTCCGCGCTCATCAGGTAGACTTTCTCAAGGCCGGCCACTTCTTTCACCTGGCGGGTGATGTGCCCTGCCGCGGCGATGAAAATCGGGTAGTAGATGAACTCGGGCTTGCCCGTGGCGATCTTGGTCAGAACCGGCCGCATGTCGGTGTCGGTCGGGGCCACGGCCTCCTGTGCGGTGATGGTGCCGCCCAGCTTCTTGAAGGTGTCGGCGAACACCGCCTGCAGCTGCTCGGCGTAAACGCTGCCGTCGTGGATCGTGGCGGCCCTCTTAACCCCCATCTTCTTGAAAGCGAACTCCGCGGCCACCGCACCCTGGATCTTGTCGTTGTGGGCGGTGCGCAGGTAGCCGTCATATTCCGGGCCGCGCTTCGGATCGGTCAGGTAGGGCGCGGTGTTGGAGGGTGAAACCGTGGCGATGCCGGCCTTCCAGAGAATCGGCACCCCCGGCTTGGCGGCGCTGGAGCAGTTGGAGCCCACGGCGGCAACCACGCTCGGGTCGGAGGCGATCTTGGTGGCGGCTGCCTGGCCGCCCTCGGGGCCGCAGCCGGTGTCCTGACCGGTCAGCTTGATCGGGTGGCCTAGCAGCTTGCCGCCTTTGTCCTGTATGGCGAGCTCAACCCCACGTTTGGTGTCTTCTCCCAGGGAGGCATCCGGTCCGGCTACGACGAACCAGTACGCAATGTGGACGGGCTGCCCCTTTTTGATCGTGACCACTCCCAACGGATCTTTCGGGGGAGCCGCCTGGGCGGTGCTCATCAGGCCAAACGCGACGACCAGCATCAGTGCAACAACAAGAGCAAATTGACGTTTCATGGCTGCCTCCTTTGATGAATAATGGTTGATAGGTGAGGAGTTTATGGCCCTCCACGAAAGAAGGAGGGTAACATGTAACACCCCCGGGAAGGTAACGTCCGGAATCTACTAAACGTACTTCATTCTGTCAAGGCCCCTACAATGAATTTCACGGCGAATTAAACTATCCCGGCCTCGCTCAGCGGCCTGTTTTCCAAAATTCGTTTTGGAGTGAAGATGGAAAGATCGAGGGACATGGGCTTTTTAAGGATCAGCTCGGAGAGGTATCGGCCCACCGCCGGCCCCTGTTGCAGGCCGTGCCCCGAGAAGCCGGTGGCGAGGTACAGCCCCTCGATTTCGGGCCATTCCCCGATGATCGCGTTGTGATCCAGGGTGTTGACGTCGTAGAGGCCGGCCCAGCCGCGCACGAGCTTGAGGCGGTCCCAGGCGGGCACGAACTCGGCCAGCTCCGGCCAGAGAACTTCCATGAAACGCTTGTCGTCCCAGCTGAAGTTGAAGCCTACGGGGTCCTCTTCCATCGATTTTCCGAGCAGGATCAGGCCACCGGTCTCGGTGCGGAAGTAGAGGCCTGAGAGCAGAACGGTCAGGGGCAGCGGCCCATCGGGCTTAACGGCCGTGTCGAGGGTGAAGATCTGGCGTTTGACGGGGATCACCGGCAGCTTGACCCCCGCGGTCTCGGCGAGCTGCGCCGCCCAGGCACCTCCGCAGTTGACCACGCATGCGGCTGTGAGCGTTTCGCCCGCGCCGAGGTCGACGCCGGTCGCCCGTCCTCCGGCGGCGCGGATCTTCACCACCTCGCCCGTTCTGAATTCGGCGCCCTGGGACTTCGCCTTGGCCTTGTAGGCCATCAGCGCCGCGTATGCGTCAAAGTGCCCGTCGTCGGGGCCGAAGGTTGCGCCCACGATGTCGACCCCGGGTTCGTAGAGCGGGTAGCGTTCCCTGATTTGCTGAGGCGACCACCACTCGATTCGACAGCCGAGGCTGCGCTGCAGATCGAAGGCACGCCGGGCGGCGTCCTGGTTTGCCGCGCTGACCAGGAACAGATTGCCCTCGCGGTGAAAATAGATTTTGGGCCTGCGGTCTTCCACGGCCATCTCGTCTTCGAACCGTTCGAGGACGTCGAAGGCGTACCGGGAGATCTGGATGTTTTCCTTCAGGCTGAACTGGATGCGTACGTTGCTCATCGACAGGGTGGTCGAGGCGCGCGCATAGGCAGGGTCGCGCTCCACCACGGCGACCTTCAAACCCGGTTGCATCTTTGTCAGGTGGTAGGCGGTGGAGCTGCCCATGATTCCGCCGCCGGTGATGATGACGTCGAAGGTCTGGCTGCTTTCCATTTGGCTTGAATCCTTCATTCCTTCATTAAAAATCAAGCCGCCTTTCGGCGGCCTGATTTTGCGGTCTGATTCATAGGGGCAACCAGGTGCCGATGCCCTTGTCCTTGGCGCGCTGAACCAGCAGGGGCGCCACCGCCATGTCGTCGATGGCCAGCCCGAGATTCGCGGTCATGGTGCGTTCTTTGGCGTTTTCGCGGCCCTTCTTCTTGCCGGTGACCAGTTCGCCGAGATCGGCATGGATCGGCGGGATGTTCTGAAAATACCCCATGCTCTGGTAGAGCTTGAGCTGCGGCACGTCGTCCGTGCAGAACTTGGCGGCCTGGGCCAGGGCGTCCCGGCTCCAGTAGGAATCATAGTCCACAAGCGAGGCAAAGGCGCCCTCGTCCAGCCACCCGGCCTGGAGGGTGGCGTGCGGCACCTTCAGGATCGGACCGGCCGTGACCACGATGTCGGAGCCGCTCACCGCCTCGCGCGGGCTCTTTACCTGGACGACTTCAATGCCGAGGCTTTTTCCAATGTCCTGGGCATAGCGGGCCGCAACGGCCGGGTCCTGATCATAGGCCCTGATCTTCTTGATCGGGAAGAGCACCTTGAAGGCCTCGGCGTGGCTGCGTCCCTGCACGCCGCAGCCGAGCATGCCCATCACGGAGGACTCCGGCCGGGCCAGGCGGCGCGCGGCGATGGCGCTGGCGGCGCCGGTGCGTTTGGCGGTGATCCACACGCAGTCCATGACGGCCAGCGGCAGGCCCGTGGCCACGTCGTTGTAGATGAGAAGCCCCGTGATGTAAGGAAGGCCGCGCTTGTGGTTTTCCGGAAAGCCGCTCACCCATTTGACGCCGGCCGATTTCAGGTCCTCGATGTAGGCCGGCATGGCGTGGATGAAATTGTTGCCGCCGCCGGGATGCACCCCGGGTTTCGGGGGCATTTCCGTGCGACCTTCGCCTTTGGCCCGAAAGGCGGCCTCCACGGCGTCGATGATTTCGGCCATGGACAGCCCCGTGGCGACGACGTCGGCCTGGGAGAGATAGAGCAGTCGGTTTTCAGCCATAACACCTCCGTGTGGGTTGCGATGGGATGCCGTAAAAATCGACAGGGTGCTGAAAAACAGACATCGGGCCGTCAACCAAGGCGCCTGGGGGCTTGGAAAGCTCAGCCTATCAGCAGATGTGCGAGCCTTTGCAAGAGCCACGCAACGCCGGACCACGGCTTGAGGCGCCGTTTTCCAACATCCTGTTGCAAACGCCACCTCCTAAACCGGCAGATGGATTCGGGTGTCAAGGAAATCGCGACGGTTTCCGGTTGACCTCTTCGCGCGGGGCGATCTATATAACGCACAAAAGTTACCCCTTCGCGCCGGCTTCGCCGAAGTTGTCCTCGCTGGGACGGTTGAGTCGCGGCTGGAAAGCCGCTCTCGCAGGAGGGAAAAGGCATTTTTCCCCCCTTTGCCAAAGGGGGTGGGGGATTTCGGAATCGACTTTCTAAAAAGAGAAAACAGGATTCATCGGAATGGACACGGCGCCTTTTTATGCATTTCTATCCGAACACGGCATTGCCTATCAGCGCTGCGATCATCCCGCCGTTTACACCGTCGAAGAGGCGGCGCGGTGGGTGCCCCCCTTGCCCGGGGTAAAAACCAAAAATCTCTTTCTGCGTGACAAGCCCGGGCGGCGGCATTTTCTGGTGTGCGTGCCGGCGGCCAAGCAGGTGGACATCAAGGCGCTCTCCGAGGCGATCGGCGCCAACCGGCTGAGCTTCGGCTCAGCCGATCGCCTCAAACAGCACCTGGGCGTGGAGCCCGGCGCGGTGACCCTGCTGGCGGTTTTCAACGACCCGGCGCAGGCAGTGGACCTTATCGTCGACGAAGACCTCTGGCAGGCCGATGCCTTCCAGTTTCACCCCCTCGTGAACACCGCCACGCTGGTGCTATCCCGCGAGGCGGTGGCGCGGGTTGTCGAGCTGACCGGCCATCGGCTGCACCTGGTGAAGGTGCCGGGGAAAAACAGCAACGAGCAACGAGCAACGAGCAATGAGTGCTGAAAGATGCCGCGCGGCGCAGGAGAATGATCCATGGAAAACTACATCATGGCGATCGACCAGGGGACGACCGGATCGCGCGTTCTGATCGTCGATGCGGTGGGCCGCATCATCGGCGATGCGTATTCCGAATTCCCGCAGATCTACCCCCGGCCGGGATGGGTGGAACACGATCCCGAGGTGATCTGGCAGACGACCCTCGGGGTCATGCGCCAGGCGCTCGCTTCATCCGATATCCATTTGAATCGCATTGCGGCGCTGGGTATCACCAACCAGCGCGAAACCACCGTGGTCTGGGACAAGCGCACCTTGCGACCGGTTCACAACGCCATCGTCTGGCAGTGCCGGCGTTCCGCCGGCATATGTGAAACGCTCAAGGCCGCAGGCCTGGAGGCAACGTTTCGTGAACGGACCGGGCTGCTGCTGGACGCTTATTTTTCGGGGACAAAGCTCAAATGGCTGCTGGACGAGGTGCCCGGCTTGCGGGCCCGGGCCGAGTTCGGCGAGCTGGCCTTCGGCACCGTCGACAGCTGGCTGATGGCGCGGCTCACCGGCGGCCGCCGCCACGTCACGGATTACACGAATGCCTCGCGCACACTGATGTATAACATCCATGACCGGACCTGGGACCCCGACCTGCTGGACCTGCTGGACATCCCGGCGGCCCTTCTGCCGGAAGTGACGGGCTCGGCGCAGGTGATGGGCCTTACGGACGCGGAGATCGTCGGGGCCGAGATCCCCATCGCCGGCATCGCCGGCGATCAGCAGGCCGCGCTGTTCGGCCAGGCCTGCTTCGACGAGGGACAGGCGAAAAACACTTACGGCACCGGATGCTTCCTCCTGCTCAATGTCGGCCGGAAGCGTGTGGACCCCGGGCCGGGGCTGCTCCTGACCCTCGCCTGCGACCGCAGCGGCCGGCCGTGCTACGCCCTGGAAGGTTCGGTCTTCATCGCCGGGGCCGTCGTCCAGTGGCTGCGGGACGGGCTGGGCCTGGTCCGCAGCGCAGCGGAGACCCAGGCCCTGGCCGAAAGCGTTGCAGACACCCAGGGAGTGCATCTCGTCCCCGCCTTCGCCGGCCTCGGGGCCCCGCATTGGGATATGTACGCCCGTGGCGGCATCCTGGGCATCACCCGCGGCACGAACCGGGCCCACATCGTGCGCGCGGCCTTGGAGAGCATCGCCTTCCAGACGGGTGAGCTGACCGCGGCCGTTGAAACAGCCACGGGGTTTAAATTCAACGAGCTGCGGGTGGACGGCGGGGCCTGCCGCAACGATTTTCTGATGCAGTTTCAGGCCGATCTCCTCGGCTGCCCTGTCAACCGCTCCGGCACCATCGAGTCCACGGGGATGGGGGCCGCCTTTCTGGCGGGACGAGCGGTGGGGTTCTGGCAGACGCCCGAAGCGATTGCGGCGCTGCGGACATCGGAGAAAATATTTTATCCGAAAATCGACGAGGACGGCCGCAGGCGGTTGTATCGCGGCTGGACGGATGCGGTGGAACGGGTAAAAAGCCGCAGATAGTACCCGTCTTTCAAGAAAGCTGCAGTGTTTGATTTGCCTGTGGGAGCGGCATGTTGCCGCGAAAAAAATCGCGGCTGGAAGCCGCTCTCTCGACAGAGACACTTCATCGTCGATTCGGATTACGCAACGAGCCGTCCCCCGCTTATCAGCTCAACCCTCTCAAACGGTCCGCGCGGCTGGTTATCTCGGTGATGCGGATGCCGTACTTCTCGTTGCGGACGACGACCTCCCCGCGGGCGATGAGGACGTCGTTGGCCAGGATGTCGACCGGCTCGCCTTCGAGCCGGGCCAGCTTGACGGCCGACCCCGGCTGAAGTTTCAGCAGTTCGTGAATCGGCAGCTTGGTGCGCCCCAGCTCCACGGTGAGCTCCACCGGGATGTCGACCAGGATGTCCAGGCCGAAGTCTTCCGGTGCGGGGGCGGCCTCGGCCTTGGGTGCTTCCGGCGGCTGCGCCGCAGGCTTGGGCGGGGTTGCCGGCGCTTTGGGCCGGGCGGGGTCTTTGCGGGCCGCTGCCGCGGGTGTATCGTCGGTTCCCGCAGCCTGGACGGGATCCTTGCCGACCGCGGGAGCCTCAACCCGGTAATGGATGTCCTTTCCGACGGGAGTGGCGGCCTTCGCCAAGTCGGAAATTTTGACCCCCATTTCCACGAAGAGCGTGCGGCTTTCCGCCTGGAACGCGAACCGCTCGTAGCGTTCGAGGTTCAGGGCCTCAATCATGAAATCAGACCCGGTGGTGAAGGACGGGGTCGACAGGGCGCAGCGCAGGCCGGTGTCGGTCAGGGCTGACTTCAGGCCGCCTCCCACGATGTTGCTGAGTTCACCGAGCATGTCCTCGATTTCGCTCCCGTCCTCGATCTCCCCGGGTTCCATTCCCAGCATGTTGGCCGCCATGCGTCGGGACAGCTCGTTGTCGACGTGAATGCTGACGATGCCGGTCGCATCGCCGGCAAAACACACCGACGACACGTTGCGCACGCCGGTGAGGCTTGTCTCGGAAACCGTTTCCACGGCTTCGAGATTCACGGAGAACATGGTCTCGAAGACGTCGATCACGGACTCGGAGACCTTTGCTTTGTAATCGAGCGCGTTGAGTTTTTCCAGGTCCACGTTCGGGATCCGGCTCATGGCGTCCGGCGTGCTGAAATCGAGGCCCGAATCCGTGCCTTCCACGGCCTTCAGGCCGGCTTCGACGATCAGGATGTGGGCGTCCTTCCGGAACACCCAACGCTCGAAGCGATCCATGTTAAGGGACTTGATGGTGAAATCAGTGCCGTAGGTGATGGCGGGGGTCGAGAGCACGCAGGAGTGGCCGGCATCGTTGAGGGCCGACTTCAGGTTGCCGCCGACGATGTTGGTGATCTCGGCGAGCAGGTCCCTCACATCGGTCCCGAGGTCCGCCTCATCGGGCTCCATATCCAACAGCCCGGCCGCCATCATCCGCCCGAAATCAACGGTGACCTGGACGTTGAAGATTCCGGTGACGTTTCCCGCGAAATTGAGGGTGCCGACCATGCGGTGAACACCGAACCCGGGCGGCGGCTCCTCCGTGATAGGCTCAACTTCCAGGGACAGCATGGTGCTGAAGGTTTCGACGACGGAATCCGTCACGCGTTTCTGGATGTCGAAGTTTTCGATAGCGCTCATAGATATCTGAAGTACAGGAATTTCTTAGGTTTTATGTTAGTACAAAGCCGATGAAACCTCAACAGGAATTTTCGGGGCGCGGCAAGGGGGATAGACGCGGCAGCCGGCCCCCGCGCGCAAGCGGGCCCGCTGCTGCGCGCGGGGCGGCCGATGGAGTGGGATCCCCTACGTTGAGCTCTGCGATGGCGTCGGCTGGATTTTCCGGAGAATGCTGCCGTCCGGATTCAGCATGAAGATCATGAACCCGCTCAGCGCGGCGTCGCGCGCCAGGTCGCCGAAATGCACGGCCTGCACCTCGCAGGAGGAATGCGGCTCCGCTGCGATGCGCGGCAGGCAATTCTGGGCGGCATCTTTTTCGAAAAACGCGGGGATGAACGACACGCCGCTCGACTCGTCATGCCGGCCCATATAGTGGGCGTTCGTGTCCGAACTTTGCACGATCACCCAGATCCAGGTCTCGTTTTTCAATGCAGGGTCCATGGGCTCGAAATTTCACCGTGTGTGCTTGTCGGCGACGGCGTTCATCTTTTTGACGAAACCGGCGGCAGAGCGGTCCCCCGAAAACCGTTCGACGATTTCCCCACTTGGGCTCAAGAAGAAGATGGCGGGTATGCCGCGGACCTTGTACTCGGCAAGCAGGTCGTAGTTCTTGTCCACGTCGATGTAGATGTTCATCAGGCGCAAGGAGGCTGCGACCACGCGCTTGTCGGTGAAAACGTATTTTTTCAGCTCCACGCAGGGCGCGCACCAGTCGGCAGTGAAGTACAGCATGGCGGGTTTCCCGGTCTCCTTCGCGAGCCGCAACCCTTCGCGCAGGTCCTGCACCCATTGGATTTTGGCCGCCGGGGTGTCATCGGGTCCGGCAAAACAGCCGGTTACGAGCAGCAGCACCAGCGGCAACACAAGGATGCGACTCATCCGGGGGCCTCCATCAAACTCTATCCTGGCAATCCGGTTCACAATTTCAGCTTTTCAAAAGGGTCCCGCTCCCACGCCGCAGGGCCGGCCTCGGTCGAGCCGGCATCGGAGCCGTAAAAATCCACCGTGGCAACGTTCTCGCA
>Ga0210103_1000133_pt1 | contig 14018 bp, 16 predicted proteins | sample RushSE_CattailNL_6_FD_185564 | JGI IMG/M metagenome (GOLD analysis project Ga0210103, IMG submission 185564) | Wetland microbial communities from San Francisco Bay, California, USA, that impact long-term carbon sequestration - RushSE_CattailNLA_D2... | ecosystem: Environmental > Aquatic > Marine... | reverse complement strand
GCCTGGGTGCTAATCACACCCTTGATTTTTATCGCGAGCCCATCCGAGCTCAAGAGCTGTGCCGGCGTCTCGTTATCGTCTTTGTTCAATTCCTGAATCAAAGTTTCTTCGAACGTGGTCTTGAGGACCACCTCCTCCGTCTTCTTTTCGGGTTTGTTATTCGCCTTCTTAGAAGACGGAAAGGAGGTTTTCTTTTTCGCCATTACAGATCTCTACTTTCTACCGTGGCCACGAGATTTACTCGCGAGTCTTTTCGCTTCCTCTTCGAGCTTCTTGATGTCGGGATCCTCGTCGTCTTCGGGATCGTCGGGTTCCTCTTGAGAGCCAGAATCGTCAACCTCGGAATCGGCCTCGCACTGTTCCTTGACATCGCATTGCGCACAACCTTCGTCGTCGCCATCATATTGCTGATAACAGTTCGGTAGATCTTCCGCTATCACACCGTCTTCTGATTCTTCTACTTCTTCCTCTTGCGACTCTTCGACTTCTTCTTCGACTGGAACCGCCTCATCAGAAGTCTCGGCGCAACACTGTTCGGCTTCGTCGCAACTCCGACACGCTTCGTCCTCGTCGCAACAGTTCCCGAAGCATTCCATCTGAGACTCGAATGATTGTTCCTCTGGTTCTGGTTCTGGTTCTTCTACGGTCTCGCGTCTCGACGACTTCGGCGGCTGTTTGCCACCAGTAGGCTTACTCGATTGTTTGCCGGATCGCGCCGCAACCTCTTTCGGTTTGATGCCACAAACACGCATACACTCGGCACTATCACCACATTCGCGACACTCGTCGTCATCGGTCCAGCTCTGGCCGAAACATTCCCGCTTCGTTTCCGCTTCTTCGTCATCCCCACTGGATTCAATACCAGATATAAGAGACGCGATTTGATTCGGCGACTTCGTAAACGAAGCCACGATCGCGAATAGATCGAGATCGCCCTTTGGCTTCACCGCCTTCGCAAGAATAGCTTTCTGCGCTTTATCGAGTTGCACCGGCTTACGAGCACTACCGATATCGGTGACCACATTGTATTCGGTATTGAACTCAGTACCGGTACGCGTAAGCTTCATCAACACCGCCGCATCGGGATCCATCGGATCGATACCATCATTCGCCAAATCGATCAAAGAGTTCATATACCCGTTGAAAATCTGAGAGCCCACAATTAAAAACCGCGGCTTGAATTTCATCCGGGTCCACTTGTCCTTCTTCTCTTTTCTGTACCACATCGGCGTCAATCCGATAAACCATTTCAATTGTTGTTTGTTTTTCGTATCGGTGATATCGCCGCTTTCAAGGCCGTCACACGCCTCGCAACGAAGCTTCGGTGTAATCTTGAAGGCATTCTTCTCACGATTCGCGACGAAGCTCTGCAACAACGGGTGGGAAAGAATCGGATTCGTTTTGTAATCCAAACAAACTTGCGCGTTCTTCTTCCCGCCGAGACCGTAATGCATCGCGACCTCAATGAAGTTGAATCCCGCTGTATGCTCGTGTTTGTCACTTTGATAAACCGGTTTGTGGATATAGCAAAGGTACTCGCCCTCTTCTATCTTGCTCCACATGTTGCCCTCTTGCCGCTCTTTTAGCTTTCGATCGACATCGGCTTTTTTCTGCGCCCATCGTTCTGTATTTATCGTCATTTGGTTCTCCTACCTTGTTTTGACGCCCGTTGAACAGGTCGTTTGTTAGTTTCTCTCAACTCTTGTTTCTTCGAATCGATCTTTCGATATGTCGTGGTCATACCCGTCGATTCAAACTCTTTACGCGCCCACGCTCCACGACTGCGAAGATTCGGACTCTTCTCCTTCAACGCATCAACCAATTTGTCAAGGAACTCCACGGCCTCGACACACTCCGCTTCTTGCTCTTTATATTTTAGAAAAGTCTCGTCGGCCTCTACCGCATTCGTAGCTTTCGCATCGGCTAGTTTGGGATCGTTCTTGAACAACGCGTCCTTGAACTTCGCTTTCCAATGTCTATATCTAGCCTTCTGCGCGATCTGCTGCTTTTTTGCCGCGGCTAGATACGCGCCATAACTCGCGATCAAAGCCGAGATCTGATCCATCTCCCGGGTAAGATTCTCACCTATAGCAGCAAGAACCTCGGTGTCGACCTCAATCGTTTCGTTACCGATTATTATTTTCTTTATCATTTTCACCTCGTGATCTGTTTATTTTTTCTTTGGCGTGAATCGACGCCTTGAATCGAATCACTTTTCTCGCAGGAACCACTATTTCGTCACGGCCAAAATTTGCAACTTTATGTGCGGGCATATTCGCGATTCGAAACGTTCCGAAACCCTCGGCTTCAACTCTGCCGTGCTTATCGAGTTCGTCAATCATTCGACGAAACAACTCGGTACCCATATCTGATAGGTCTAACGCGTTGTTACAGTGGGGACACCGTGCTCGAATCTTTTTGCTTATTGATCTAGTTCCCGACATCTCGTGGCCTCCCGTATAGTTTCAACTCTCCGATTTTGCTTTCTAGAGACCATGTCAGATCGTCTCGATCTAGTCTCAATAGATTCATCCCCATCAAATAACCTGGCTTAATTCTCTCTTTATATTTCTCCCAACTGCGGGAGAAACATAACACACGGATATAACCCCGTATTCCCACAAGTCCAAAAAACGCCATAAGGTCCCCGTTCTTATCTGGCCTCTCGTGAATACGATCTATAATTCCTATAACGTGTATCTTTCTTCGATCGCGTTTTACCATCTCTTCGAGATCCAACATCGCGACAACTCTATTACTCTTACTCTTCCACGGGAATGTCATCGAGGGATGGTCGACAAACAAACGCTCATATAACTGGAGCCGTTCGTTATTCTCGACCTTCGTAACCAATTGATCGAAGTCGGCCAGAAAATGAAGAATCAACGAACCATATCTCGGATTCGTTTCGGCACAAAAGATAATACCGGGACTACTCCCACTTTCGATAATCGGTTTAAAAATCGGCACCAGTTGATAATCGACTTTTATCCAAATCGGTTTCCCATCTACACCTTCAACCGTGAGACGCAACCACTCTTTGCCCCAACCTATTTTCTCCTGCACCTTTGGCGACGGAAAGTTCTCGATCTCAACGCTGTCACCAACCGTTCTCGTCTCATAACTCTGAATCCTTGCCGCGGACCAAACGACTTTCTTTTCCGCAAGCTCGACTTCGCGAAGCTCGGTAAACCGTGGCCGCACAAACCGATTGATAAAATCGGCATACAGAATAGAAATATGAACTCGCGCGATAAACGGATTTACATCCTCGGCAAATGAAGCCCTGACATCCTCGCTCCATTGATGCGATGTCGCCGAAGCCGCGATCATCTTATCAATCAACTCCCATTGCTTCTTATCAATCTCTTTCCATATCCGCGGCAACTCCGTTACTAACCAACGCGCATTCGGCACCATCTTGTCGAAAGCACCCGCTAACGCAAGCGACTCAATAGTACCTTTATGAACCGCACGACCTCGACACCGATCGAGAAAGTCCGTAAAACTTTTGAACTTGCCGTTCTTTTCGCGCTCCTCAATAACGGCTTCAACCGCTTTCTCGCCAACCTTCTTGATGTCAGTAAGCGAGCAAACTATCGCGCTCATGTCGCGCTCAATTGTAAATCCGTTACCCGATAGGTTTATATCTGGTAACAACGTCTTAACGCCATGCCTTTCCGCATCTTTGACAAAACTATGAATACGATCGAGCTTCTTCTCGCTAGACATCAACGCGTAGTAAAATTCAAGCGGGCAATAGATCTTTAAATACATCGTCCAATACGCAAGCATCGAATAACAAACCGCATGGCTGCGATTAAACGCATACCTACCAAACTTAACTATCGCGTCAAAAAGTTTCTCCGCGATCTCGCTGCTCATTGACGGGGTTTTCTCGGCACAGCCATCAACGAACTTGGGGCGTTCTTCCTCAATCGCGGCGTGCCCCATGCTCTTGCCAATTTTCTTCCTCAAGGCGTCGGCTTCAGATGGGGTATAACCAGCGACGTCAGTAGCAATCTTAATAACATGCTCTTGATAGATCATAAGCCCAAGAGCGTCCTTTGTTATTTCGGTCACGCTCTCGTGAAACATTACCTGCTTCTTTTGCTTCGAGTCTTTCTTTCTCGTTTTGAACTCGTCGCAAAAATCTATAGCGCCGGGACGATTAATCGCGTTTATCGCCACGATATCGTCGAAGCAATCGAAATCCATTCCTTCAGAAGCGGAATACGCCGATTGCGAATCGAACTGAAAGATGCCAACGAAGTCGCGTGTAGTAAATCCGTCAAGCGTTTTCTGGTCCTCTAAACTCAACTGCAAATAATCAAACCTTTCGTTGCCACGCGCTCTGATCTTTTCGGCAGCATTCGCAAGCACGGTACAAGTCTTGAGTTTTAATAAATCTATTTTCAACAGCCCTATATCTTCGACCCCGTGCATATCAAACGCGGTAACCACACACTCGTCGCCAGATGGACGACGAACCTCAAGCGGAAGTAAATCGGTCAGCGGAACCGGACTCACCACGACCCCGGCGGCGTGCACCCCGACAGATTTCGTTAGGCCTTGAAGAAACAAAGAATGTTTGATTACCGAGGGGTACTGCGCCGCAAAACCCTTCATTGGTTTCGAATGCTCAAGCGCCCACTTCAAGGGATCGTCTTCTTTGTCGGGAATACCCGCAGTCGCCATGTTCGCTTCTTGATAGGAAATCTCATACGTTCTCGCGACATCCTTCACAACCTGACGTCCCGACATCGTGCCGAACGTAGAGATTTGAGCGACATACTCTTTGCCGTATTTCTCCTTTAGATATCCTATAACTTCTGAAACCCGATCTTCCTGAATGTCGCAATCGACATCGGGCCAATTTAAACGATCCTCTGAGATGAATCGTTCAAACATTAACCGATGCTCTATCGGGTCTACCTGAGTGATTCCAATAAGATACGATACGAGCGATCCCGCGGCACTACCGCGACCGGGACCAACCGTGATCCCACGCGCCGCCATCATTTGATACATATCGTATAGAATCAAAAAGTATGGCGAGAAACCAGATCTCTTAAAAACCGAAAGCTCACGAATCAATCTCTCTGTATAGAGGTCTAAAGCGTATCTGAATTTTACCCGGTTACGAATCGCATAACTCTTGGCGCGACTCGCGATATCCCGCGATTCAAACCCACGAAACGCCAAATCCTTCAAATACAAAAAACTATTTCCGCTATGCTCCGCTGGCACCTCGACACTTGGAAGCAACCCCTTCAATGGATCGATCTCGATATTTGCAACACATCTCTCCGCGAGATGAAGTGTACCATTCAACAACCTATCGATATATCCTTCACCAAGCCAATTGTGATTTTGTAGAAACGATCGCGCCATGTCGTCGCGAGTCTTGAAATCAAAATGCTCGTAACTAAAACAGAACCTCTCTTTGTTGCTCAACACATCTTGTGTCTGCATCGCCAACAAAATGTTGTGATGTTCGCTGGCATCACCATCGAGATAATGAGCGTCTTGCGTCGCAACTGGAACACAATCGTTCCCAAGCAAGTCGACAATCAACGACGCGTACTCGTTACAACGCGCTTGCTCGTCACGTTCCAAAGCATGGGGCATAAACTCGATATAGAACCGATCGCCAAATGTATCCACGAGTTTCCCCAAAATAGTATCGATACGAGGCTTATCATCTCTTAGAACCGCGTCGTTCAGAACCGAACCGACACAGCCCGAACCAACCGCGATCCCTTTGTTGTGCTCAATCAAAGTGTCTAAGTCGATCCGTGGTCGATAGTAGTAGCCCTCGATCCAAGCCAAACTTGATAGGCGATATAGATTCTTCAATCCCTCGTTATCTAGAGCCCATGCCGTGAGATGCGTCGTTTTTCTTGACGACGCTTTCTCTTCCTCGGTCTGCAAATCTGTTTTGAACAGGTTACTTTGGCCATCATCCTCTTTACTCTTCCTCGGTTTTTTATCGGTTCCTTTCCGATGCATGTCGTCACAAACATAGAACTCGATTCCAAAAATAGGCTTTACCCCATACTTGTTGCACTGCTTCGCTAGTTCGTAGGCTCCTCGCATTGTCCCATGATCGGTAAGCGCAACCGCAGGGGCACCACGTTCCGCAGCCGCTTTCACGTACTCCTCAATTCGAGCACACCCGTCCAAGGTCGAATGGTCGGAGTGAACGTGCAAATGAACAAAATCTTCTTTTATAGTTTTAGACATTGCTGCCATTCTTTCCTGTTCAACCGAGGTCGCGCTTCGCTCATAACTCACCGTCATTACACGATCCGCTGTTAACCGGATCGTCTGTTAACCGGGTTGAATCTTTTTCTTTACTGGCCCCGAGCGAGTGCAGAAGACAGTCGGGACATGCGCCTGGGTCGCTGCCTTCTGCACATTGGTGGCAGAACTGCTCAAGCACCAAGGTCACCCTCGACATTTCACAATCATGCTCGGCGGCAAGAACTTCGTCCGCTGCACTCCACGACTTTTCTTGTGTAGCGCGTAGATGCATCAGCTCGTTGAACAAATCATCAGGGGTGACGCCGTCTGGGTCGCCGCCCCTTTCAAGACCTGATGCCTCTTTCCACTTCTCGATCTGCTCTAGCGCCTGGATCCGCCTAAAGGCCAGAGACTTCATTTGCAGGTGTAAGTGCTCATTTTGTTTTTCAATTCGATTGATGCGACTCAAATCTGGTCCGGTCCTGTCCGCCCGGCCAGTTCCCCAACATCGTTCACACACCCCCGAAGTAACCATCTGTCCGCCTCCTGTTCTCATCCACCCAGATGTGTCGCCATAGATAGTTTCTCCGTGCCCGTTACATGAGCAGCAGGCAACACCTTTAAGCTGATGAGCAATGGCTAACATTTCGTGAGCAGCATGTATTGCCGCGTCCCCGGCATCTTCAAAAGATGCCGCGTTCACATATTCTTCCGTCTTTTTGCACGCTTCCGCCCATGCGTCTTGTGGACTTCTATCTTCCATGCAACACCCCCCTTATTTCGACACGAAGGTTTCCGAGAGTTGTGCTCCCGCACACCTTTGCCGCAAGCATCGGCTTTTCATCAATCAACGCATCTATTGCGGACAGCGCAGAATTTAGAGCACTGTGCAGTTCAGCACATCTGAGCGATGCCTGCTCACGTAGAAGATCTGGGCACAAAACAGCCGGGCCATCATACTGTTTAGTCATCTCTGCTTTCCTCCTGTTAACCGGCCTGGTCATTTTCCTAGTCCGCAATCCCCTGCCATTCCTCTTCGCAACGATGTATTTTGTATCCCGACACTTCACCACAAATCGCGTAACCAGCCAAAGAATAAATTTTATAAATCTTAGCATCAAGCTCCACTATTCGTTTCCCATCGTTGCCGAATATCTCTCGAATCGGAGCGCCACATCGCGAACATTTGGTCCGATTCCTTCGACGCAACTCATTTCTGCGTTCCTCGTATATTTCGTCATTACTCTTCATCGCTATCGTTCATGGGTTCAATCGGCTCGAACTCGTTCGCGCTCTTTATCAACTCTTTGATTTGATCGGCGTGACGCCGGCAGAAATCTTTTTCGTTTGGTTGTTCGACCGCGCACCGATCGCATAGTGGTTCAGAACATAACGCTTGGTTACAACCAGACTCTTGTTGATAGAGATATTGATGCGCACGCTGATATTTTGGAAAATCGCAGTAACGAGTCGCGGGTTGACCGCAAGCACAGAGCTTTTTCTTTTGACCCGGAAGCAAAACTCGCTCGCCGCTTTCTGTCACTAGTTTTCTTCTGCTCATAACTCTTTCCTCGGAATTTCTAAAATGTTTCGATCCACTAATCTTTTCAAACAACCAACTGCGAGGCCAACCCCTTCGTAGCTCAGCCGCTTGAAAGTCGTCTTCAGTAGGCCTTGCTCGATTGAACCCGCCTTTAGTTTCTTCATCGTAATGGCGCTAAACACTTCGTTCAAAACCTCAACTGTAATCGGTACGCTGATATCCAGAGATCTCGAACGCGGCCGAAAAAACACTTTGCAAAACAGCGTATCCATTCCTCTATTGGTTTTACAGTACCAGATAACAGCGGCGTATCGATTGTTTGTTTGATCCACGGCGTATAGCGTTCCCTCGATAAACACGACGTGATTCTGAGAACCGGAACATAACCGATTCGCTAAGCATGATTCCCCGAATCGATCCGCTAACTGATTCTCAAAATGCCGATACAGCTTCCAGCACTCTTGTCCGCTATGTTTCTGCCGCTTCGCCACTTTTGATTTCGGTACTCGGCCATGAATGAAACTATCGGAGTTGCCGCCATCTTCTACATGCTTTATAAATCGATCTACTTCCTCCGCTGATTGATCGGTAAGAAGGTTGTTTATTTTGTTCTTCTCTTGAATCCTATGAGTTTGTACCTTTCGACAACGCTCACGCATGAGGCACGCCTTAGAGACAGACGCTTGGTTATATTGAAGACCATCGCACTGATCGTCGCCAGCTTCGTAGTAACCTATGCAACTCGGAGCTTTCATTTGTCTATTGAAACCTCACGCATTTCTAAACGCTTTATTCTCGCTTCAATTTCTGGGGGTACATTCCAATAGCCTTGTTTTCCTTTACACAATATCGGTTCGCTCAACGGTCTCGGTTCGCTCAAAATCAAACACTCGGGACCCGTGGCCCAACGACTATCTATATGTTCTGGCTCGCATACTCCGGTCACAACAATAGTCCCTACAATTCCTTGTATTTGTGACAACTCCTGCCACCGACACAACAACGCAAACGTTTTGTTAGGATTTGGTTCGATTATCTGTAACCATTTTTCAAATACATTTGGTTCAAAACGCTTTCCAGAATGAATCGCGATCCGTTGCCCAACAACCGACTGTGGCGGTTTCTTGGGACGGTTCTCGATATCTTTTCTAAATTCCGGATTGAGATAGAATATCGCAACCGGCCACGGACGCCGTAGAGTTAAAGCTTTCATTGTCATCCAATCAAAGTTCTGGGTTATTGTTGTACCAACGGACTGGTGCGATAAGCGCGACCTCAACACTTTCTTTTTTTGTTTGCAGATAGACTCGAATCGTGTCCTCGTATCCACCTTCAGAGTTCCGTTTACCGTTGGGGTCAAACGAGAAAAATAGATGCGTCTTTTTGTTGGCATCAACCCCAAGCGAGGCCCGCAACCGATCGAGACAATTCATGTCGACCCCAAAAATAATAGCTGTATCTGGCGACGGCAATCTATTAATTAGCCCCCAATAATCGGGGTATTTCTCGCATGGCGGTCGCACAAAAGCGGCGTCCCCAATAACCAATTTGGTTTTCATCGCTTTGATAAATAGCTGACTCAACCCTTTTTCCTGCGCACGAGAACGCGCGCACTCAATCGCTTCGCTTGGAATAAAACCGGAAACATCGCGATCGCCCACACTAGCCGGAATTCTAAGCAATATATGACCATTGGTCGCAACAAGAACTTTTTTTGCGACATCGAGATAAAGAAACCGAAACACATCGGCTTCCCGGGATTTATCTAGAACCAGTTCCGGCCTATATTTTTTATCGATTTTCATATCTCACCTCTTGACGCACGAATCATCTCGCGATTGTACTCGTTCGCGGCCTTCTGAGCAGCTTCGTTGTTTTTTCGGTTCGCGCCAACAAAAATCTTTCGAACAACACCGTCACCGATTACCAACCAACACCCGCGTTTTCTATCGCCAATAAACATAGGTTTCCATCTCTGCTCGCCAAACCAACCGTTTCTTTTTTCGCCCTTCAATAACCGCTTGCAGTTTTTACAAGTAACCTTTTCCTTATCTCTTGTGTAGTAACCTTGATCGCACGCTTTGAAATCTGTTCTCAATCTAATGGTGTCATCAATCGCGTTTTGTCTCCGGTGCTGTGGTATCTTCCTTTGCGTTTCGTAATCCAAATAAACAACCCTGCTGTCACAAAGAACCGAACGATATCTCGTTCCATTTATCTTGTCGTTCGGGCCGACGTAATGAATCGGCTTATTTCTTGTCAACATCTTTTATCACCACAAATTTAGCTCGTTTCAATCTGCGCTGAATCCTTGAGTCTTTATAAATCGTATCAAAAAACTTACGTTTCAAATTGCTGGTAAAGATCGTTCTCTTGCTTTGACGCAAATCGATAACCTCGTATAGCGCACCAACAAATCGTTCACGATTAACCTCAGTACCAAGATCATCTATCGCGGCGTATCGCGCCGATTTTATTCTTTGCTGCTCAGCTCGATTGCTAAAACTACTCGCGAAGATTCGCTCCAAATCTCGGGTGTGAACATAGACGCCGCCAAGCCTAGCGATCATATTCGCGCAACCAACCGTCTTACCACATCCCGGGAAACCAAGCATAACAAGAAATGGAAGATCTGTTTCTAACCAAGCGTCTATGAAACCAATCGGCTTCCACCTCGCGATATTGCTATCAACCAACATCCTTACGTCTTCCTCTGGCAACACCGGCAGAACCCCCGATGTTCTTAACCGGTCCATTCGTTGCTTCCTTTCCTTTTCTTTTCGCGTCACCTCGATTTGCTCGTTCGGCATGAAGTGATAGTTTTGTCGAAACCTTTCCAGAATCGTTTTTAGTTCCTTCATCAGATATCACCCCTTCTAGTTTGTCTTGCGCCGCGAACCACTCGTCGACTCGTTTCGCTTCCTCCGCTTTCTTCGCCGCGAGCCATTTCTCTTCTTCTATTTTTTTTTGCCTAAGTTCCTCGGCGAGAAGTAACAGCTCTTCGGAGTCGTCCTCAGAGTCGTCGTCGTCAAAGCTGTAGTTTTCATCAAGCGGGATATAACCTTTGGATTTTATATTATAACTATTAGACCCGGGCTCTAACCCATACGCCGCGGTTTCCATGTTCTTGTCGCTCGAAATAAAAAGTAGCGTCGGGAACCGCATCTTCGTGAAGTTGTTCTCGACCCAGTACTCGATCATCTGTTCCGGTTTCAGCCGATACGATAAACAACCGATCCCAATTTTTTGCGCCGCCACTTTTCCGTGCTTTCCCGGCGGGGCGTAGCCACTCCCGGTGTGTTTCTCCTTCACGGCGCTGTAGGCCCGTAGCACCAACTTTTCGAGCCGCTCCAAAACCGGCTTCTTGTCGACATCGCCTTTTTCTTTTCCGCGAAGCATTTCGAGAACACGCTCGCGATCGGAATCGGGAAGAGCAAATAGATCAGAACCAAGATCTATCGCGGGTTTCGATTTCGCCGAATGCGAACGGATCTTCTTGTTTGCTTCCTTCTTCTTTTGCTTCAGCCGTTCGACTTCTGCTTTTGTGTTTTTCGTTTTTTGCTTACCTGTTTTTTTAGGCAAAAAAATCGAATCGTCAGATTCGCTTATATTCTGCTCTTGTATATGCTCTTGCTCTTGCTCTTGTATAGCGCATGCCTTAGCGCATGATTTCTCGAAGGCATAACGGAAGGCATCGCCTATGCTATCAAAGAAGGCTAAAAGATATTGATATGCTTCACTTTTTAGCCCACACTCTGGAAGATCATCCCATGTGTTTCCCCATGATTTTACAACGTTTATTGACTCCGGTCTGTTGTGGTGAATTCCTTTCGGCAACCACACCAAACCGGCCTCCCAATCGGCTTTAATCATGCCTTGATTTAAGGCTTCCTGGAAGGCATAGCGGAAGGCATCCAGATCCCATCTGAGCTTGTCTGCCATCGCGACTTCGCGAGCTTCGAACAACCCCGGAATGTTCTGGTTCTCGGTGCACGTCAATAGGTAGAGCCAAAGCGCTTGCCCCGAGGGTTTCAACGAAGAAAGCGAACGAAACTTTTCGTCGTTCCACATCCGCCGATATACCTTCGAGTATCGTCCCATAACGAACTAATCGTGACCACAATACGATCTATTGACGGCGCTTGCCACGGGCAACTGAGAGCCCACGCTACCAATAGATCGGACTGTATTCGCGATTAATATCTCAGTTATTTTTTGTGGCATAACGTTTCGATATAATTCTTGAATCTCGATGTCAAGACAATTTGATGAACTGGTCGACGCCGATCAACATCGGTCGCTTCACCAAATAGATTTGAGCGGTCTTCGAACCCCGATAAACGTAGCGGAGATATCCGCTGTTTCGCAGAACTTGAACCTGGTTGTAAAACGGCATCCAACTATACCCAAGCTTCGTCGCGAGCTTATGGATCCCGAGCGTTTCGAGTTCATGTCGAGGAACAACCGCTAGTCTGATCCAAACCGCGAAGGTAATCCGCGAGAGTTGGTCATAAGCTTCCGCGATTGTGATCCCTTCGGTCTCGATTTTGGGCGACTTCGTCTTGAACACAGAGATACAATATTTTGAAAAAATGGCGATGTCAACACGACAACTCAATATGTCGCCGCTGCCCAGAAGTGTTTCGTTACTATTTATAATAGTGATAGATCACTATTCTTTAATGCTAACAGAAAACGATCGCTCAGATCGGTAGACACTTAAGCGTTCTGCGGAGTGTTTCGCGAAGTAGGGGTGGGTCAGATCCATGAAATCGACAACAACGGCACTCTTTTTCCCTTGATGCGGCGTCATGCACCTCAACCGCTGATAGGTCTGTTTTATCCCGCTCCCGCCTTCGGCCACAATCACGGCGTCGATCTCGGGAATGTCGACCCCTTCGCCGAATACGGTACCCAACAAAACATCGACGTCACGCCGCCTAAACGCCCCCACAATCGATTCCCGTTCGGTCCTTGGTGTCTGCCCGATTATTTGGCCCACGGACAATCCCGCGCGTTCCAGCTTGTCCCGTAACGCAAAAACCTGGGAGTGCCGATTCGCGATCACAACGGGCCGGCGCCCGTCTCGGATCAGCTCCGTGGCAAACCGCGCGATCCGAGTGTTGCGGAACTCATTCTCGTAGATCGCCTGCTTCTGGAGCCGCTGCGACCAGCCGCGACTCGAAGGAAAAACCGGGTCCCGGATCGGGCAGATCCAGATATCGGGTCTCACGAGATAGCCCTGTTCGATCAAGTCGCTCGTCGAGATATCAATCAAGATGTCACCGGCACAGGCGTGCAACCAGATCGCCCCGAGTTCGCACTCCTTCTCGCGATCGAGGAAGACCGTTGCGCTCAACCCGATCTTGTACGGCGCCTTTGAATCTTGTACTACTTTTCTCCATTCCGATTGTGTTCCCTGAATATGGTGAAATTCATCTACTATTAATAGTTCACATTTTTCTAGTAGATCACTATATTCTGGTGACGGAGGATTCGCCTTTGTACCGCCGTGTCGTTTCGCGAGTAGGCTCTGTATCGTGGTCACTGTGATCGGTCCCGGATTCCAGGCCCCGTCGCCAATTACCCCGATATCGGTCCCCAGAGCCTTCGAGAGCGCGTCCACGGTTTGATGCAAGAGCAACTGAGCCGGTACGATAAAAAGCGTCCTGACCCCGAATCTTGCGATTGTAGCGGCGCCAACAAGAGTTTTGCCAGCCCGTGGCGGAAGCTTGATGATTCCGCGGCCCCGGATATCAAGCGGGCCCCGCGGCGTCGTCAGTAGCTCTACCGCTTCAAGTTGGTACGGTCGGAGGATCGATTCGTCGAAACGGAAGTCGAACCGTTCATCAGAGTACCGTCTCGCGTTCAATAGCTCGAATTTGTGACCGGCTTCGGATAGAGTCGTTGCGATCGCAGTCGCGAGTCCTGCCGGCGCTTTGAACCGGCCATCGGATAGAGTCGTGACGAGACGTTTGCGGCCGTCCCAGTTTCCGGATTGAAACGACGTCGCGTATCGAGCCCCCGCGACCCGATACGAGAACCGTGTCGAGAGCCGCTTCGCGACCGGCTTCGGAACCCCATCGAGATAGAGAAATTGATTGTCGAGCAGTAACCGCACCCGACAACCTTGAATCAACTTGAATCGAGACGCAAATTGAAGCTCACAAATCCGCGATCGCGAGTTGAACCGCTTCGATCGAAACGACTGGCATCGGTACGACTCGGC
>Ga0210103_1000131_pt1 | contig 14080 bp, 13 predicted proteins | sample RushSE_CattailNL_6_FD_185564 | JGI IMG/M metagenome (GOLD analysis project Ga0210103, IMG submission 185564) | Wetland microbial communities from San Francisco Bay, California, USA, that impact long-term carbon sequestration - RushSE_CattailNLA_D2... | ecosystem: Environmental > Aquatic > Marine... | reverse complement strand
CCGCCGCGTCCGCTGCCTTTCACATTCGCCAAGCGGCACGGCGTGCTGGTCCGCGGACTGACCGAGGACAGCGCCGACGTGGTGCTGCGGAGCGGCGCCTCGCCGCTCGCGCTGGCCGAGGTACGCCGGCACCTGCACCGCCCGCTGAAGATCGAGCGAGTGGATGCCGAGCGCTTCGAGCTGCTGCTGCGGCAGGCCTATGAAGGCGGCTCGAGCGCTGCCATGGACGCCATGGGCAGCCTCGAGGAGGACACCGACCTCGGCAGCCTCGCGCAGGAGATCCCGGAGCCCTCCGATCTCCTCGAGAGCGAGGACGAGGCACCGGTGATCCGTCTCATCAACGCGCTGCTCACGCAGGCGGTGAAGGAGAACGCGTCGGACATCCACATCGAGCCCTTCGAAAACCGGCTCGTGATCCGCTTCCGGGTCGACGGCGTGCTGCGCGAGGTGCTGCAGACCAAGCGTGCCGTCGCGCCGCTGATCGTCTCGCGCATCAAGGTCATGTCGCGGCTCGACATCGCCGAAAAGCGGCTGCCGCAGGACGGCCGCATTTCCCTTCGCATCGCCGGCCGCGCGGTGGACGTGCGCGTCTCGACCATTCCTGCCGGTCACGGTGAGCGCGTGGTGCTGCGACTACTCGACAAGCAGGCCGGCCGGCTCGACCTCGGGTCGCTCGGCATGGACGGCGTGACCCGGCATCACATCGACGATCTGATCCACAAGCCGAACGGCATCCTGCTGGTCACGGGTCCCACCGGTTCAGGCAAGACGACCACCCTTTACGCCGCACTCGACCGCATCAACGACCGCACTCGCAACATCATGACGGTCGAGGACCCGATCGAGTACTACATCGACGGCATCGGACAGACGCAGGTCAACACCCGCGTCGAGATGACCTTCGCCCGCGGCCTGCGCGCCATCCTGCGCCAGGACCCCGATGTCGTGATGGTGGGCGAAATCCGCGACCTGGAGACGGCGCAGATCGCCGTGCAGGCCTCGCTCACCGGCCACCTCGTGCTCTCGACGCTGCACACCAACACTGCCGCCGGCGCGGTCACGCGCCTGCGCGACATGGGCATCGAGCCCTTCCTGCTGGCCTCGAGCCTGATCGGCGTGCTCGCCCAGCGCCTCGTGCGCGTGCTTAACCCGGCGACGCGCGAGGCCTATCCAGCCGGCGAGTACGAGCGCCGGCTGCTCAACCTGCCCGACGATGCGCCCTCCCCCACGCTGTACCGTCCGGGCCGGCGAGACCCGTCCGGCGGCTACAAGGGCCGCACCGGCATCTACGAGCTGGTGCTGGTGGACGAGCAGATGCGGGCGATGATCCACGACGGCGCCTCCGAGATCGACCTCGAGCGCGCAGCCCGCGCGCGAACGCCGGGCATCCGCGACGACGGTCGGGCCAAGGTGCTGTCGGGCGTCACCACGATCGAGGAAGTCCTCAAGGTCACGCGCGAGGACTGATCGATGGGAGCCTTCGATTACGTCGCGGTCGACGCCACGGGCCGCGAGCGCAAGGGCGTGATCGAGGGCGACACCGCTCGTCACGTCCGCCAGCTGCTGCGCGAGCAGGGGCTGCTGCCGGTCAGCGTCGCCGAAGTCGAGGAGAAGGAGCGCGAGGGTCCGCGCCGGCCTCTGCAGCTCGGGCTCCAGCGTGGTCTCAGCGCCGCCGACCTCGCACTGGTGACACGCCAGCTCGCCACCCTCGTGAAGTCCGGCCTGCCGCTCGAGGAGGCGCTGCTCGCGTGCTCGCAGCAGACCGACAAGCCGCGCGTGCGCAGCATCATCCTCGGCGTCCGCTCGAAGGTGATGGAAGGTCACACGCTCGCGGACGGCCTGGCCGATTTCCCCGGCTCGTTCCCCGAGATATACCGCGCCACGGTGGCGGCGAGCGAGCAGTCCGGGCACCTCGACGCAGTGCTCGAGCGCCTCGCCGACTACACGGACAATCGCCAGCAGCTGCGCAGCCGCACGCTGAGCGCCATGCTCTATCCCGTGATGCTCTTCGTCGTGTGCGTCGCGATCGTGTTCTTCCTGCTGGTCTCGGTCGTGCCGAAGGTCGTCGAGGTGTTCCGCAGCAGCGAGGCCCAGCTGCCGCTGCTCACGCAGGTCCTGATCGCCGGCAGCGATTTCATGCGCCAGTACGGTCTCTGGCTGGTCGCGGGCCTCGTGCTCGCCGGGTTCCTGTTCACGCGCTGGCTCAGGATCGAGTCGAATCGCCGCCGCTGGCACCGTCTCCTGCTCGGGCTGCCTCTCGTCGGCAAGGTCGTCCGCGGCAGCAACACGGCGCGCTTCGCCCGCACGCTGAGCACGCTGACCGCGAGCACCGTCCCGGTGCTCGAGGCGCTGCGCATCTCCAGCGAGGTCGTCAGCAACCTGCCGATGAAGGCGGCCGTCGAGGAGGCCGCGGTGAAGGTGCGTGAAGGTGCGGCGATCGGCCGCTCGCTGGGCGCCAGCCGCCTGTTCCCGCCCATGATGATCCACCTGATCTCCAGCGGCGAGACGAGCGGCGAACTCGACACGATGCTCGAGCGCGCGGCGATACACCAGGAGCGCGAGCTCGACTCGATCCTGCAGGCGGTGGTGGGGCTGCTCGGGCCGCTGATGATCCTGGTGATGGGCGGCCTGGTGCTGGTGATCGTGCTTGCGATGCTGCTGCCGATCTTCCAGCTGAACCAGCTGGTGCAGTAGTCCCGAAGCGCTCGCCGGCCGTTCGTGCCCGGCATCGGCCACGCGCCCAGCGTGGTCGCGGAAACATGCGGGATATCCCCTATTCCGCCGCCTCCCGTCGCAGCTGTGCGGCATCAGCGGGACCCAAGTAATTCTCGATCGCGCGCCGCATGCCGTAGATCAATGGGATCAGCGCGATGGCCGCGCCCATCTTGTACAGGTAGTTCACGGTGCCGACCGCCAGGAACAGCGACGTCGGCCATTGCTGCGGACCGAGCACGAAGGCGATGTAGAGCACGACGAAGCTGTCGACGAGCTGGGATACCGCCGTCGAACCGGTCGCCCTCAGCCAGATCCAGCGCTCCCCGGTGAGCCGGCGGATGCGATGGAAGACCCCGACATCGATCAGCTGGCCGACGAGGAATGCGACCAGCGAGCCACCGATCGTCCACAGCCCCTGCCCGAACACCGCGGCGAAGGCGGCCTGCATGTCGTCCACCCCGCGCGGCTCGTTCACGGTCACCCACCACGCCGCCGGCGCAAGCCGGATGGCGACATAGGCGAACAGGAAGGCGTAGCAGATCAGCACGACCGCCAGGAACGAGATGAAGCGCACACCGCGCCGCCCGAAGTACTCGTTCACGACGTCGGTCATCACGAACACGATCGGCCAGAGCAGCACGCCGGCCGTGAAGCTGAGCGAGCCGGCCTGCCCGAACAGGTTCCAGTCGAAGGGCGGCAGGCCGAGCGTAGTCTCCAGCGCGAAGATCTTCACGCCGACGAACTCGGCGATGATCGCGTTCGCGGCGAAAAAACCCGCGAGCACGACGAACAGGCGGGTCGGTCGGGCAGAGAAGGCGTGCGCAGTCACTGGCGGCCCTTGACCGTGCGCAGCAGCTCGCGGCGGCCACGCTTGTCAGGTCGCCCTGCACTCATTGGCGCCGCCAGGCGATCGAATTCCCGGGCGTGGGCGCGCGCCGCGATGCTCTCCGGGCTCTCGAAGTAATGCAGGCGTGCCTCGCTCGCCGGTCCTCGCCGCAGCGGTATGCCGGTGACCTCGACCTCGAAGCGCTCGCGCTCGCGCGTGATGCGCAACCGGTCGCCTGCACGCACCAGCCGCGAAGCCTTGCAGCGTTCGCCGTTCACCTGCACGTGGCCGCCCTCCACGGCCGCCTGCGCGAGGCCGCGGCTCCGGAAAAACCTTGCGCACCACAGCCACTTGTCGAGGCGCAGGGCGCTGGCCGCCGGCTGTCGGCTTTCTTCGTGGTGCAGGCTCACGGCCGGATTATAGGCCCGTATAATCGCCGCCTCGCCGGGAGATAACCGCGTGGACCAACCGTTCCTCGAACGACTCAGCCGACAGTGCGAGGAACTCCGCGCACAAGGTCTCTACAAGCCGGAGCGCGTGCTCGCCTCGCCGCAGCAGCCCGTCGTCAGGCTGGCTGACGGCCGCGAATTCGTGAACCTGTGCGCCAACAACTACCTCGCGCTCGCGAACCATCCCTCGATCAGGGAGGCAGCCCACCGTGCGCTCGACCGCTACGGCTACGGCATGGCCTCGGTGCGTTTCATCTGCGGCACGCAGTCGGTGCACAAGGAACTCGAGGCGCGCCTGGCCGCCTTCCTCGGCATGGACGACGCGATCCTCTATTCCTCATGCTTCGATGCGAACGGCGGCCTGTTCGAGACGCTGCTCGACGAGCAGGACGCGGTCATCAGCGATGCACTCAACCACGCGAGCATCATCGACGGAATCCGCCTCTGCAAGGCGCGGCGACTGCGCTATGCAAACGACGACATGGACGAGCTCGAGGCGCGGCTCCGGGAGGCCTCGGATGCGCGAGTGAAGCTCATCGCCACCGACGGCGTGTTCTCCATGGACGGTGTGATCGCCCGACTCAGGGACATCTGCGACCTCGCCGACCGCCACGGCGCACTGGTCATGGTCGACGACTCGCACGCCACCGGCTTCGTCGGCCCGGGTGGCGGCGGGACACCCGAGCACCGCGAGGTGCTGGGACGCGTCGACATCGTCACCAGCACGCTCGGCAAGGCGCTCGGCGGCGCCGCCGGCGGATTCACCGCCGCTCGCCGCGAGATCGTCGCCTGGCTGCGGCAGCGCTCGCGGCCCTATCTCTTCTCGAACAGCATTCCACCGGTGATCGCGGCCACCACGCTGCGGGTGCTCGATCTCGTCGAATCGAGTGACGAACTGCGCGCGAACCTGCGCCGCAATACGGATCACTTCCGGCGCCGCATGAGCGCTGCGGGCTTCAACATCGTGCCGGGCGAGCACCCGATTGCGCCGGTCATGATCGGCGATGCAGCGCTCGCGGCCCGCTTCGCCGAGCACCTGCTCGAGCGCGGCGTGTACGTGATCGGTTTCTCCTATCCGGTGGTGCCCATGGGCAAGGCGCGCATCCGCACCCAGATGTGCGCCGGCCACACGCTCGAGCAGCTCGACCGGGCGATCGACGGCTTCGTCGCCGTCGGGCGCGAGCTCGGCGTGATCCACTGATATCGACGAGCGGACCCGTCGGTCCGCCGAGGCAGAAACCATGAAGGCACTGGTGAAGTCGCAGCGTGCGCCCGGCATCTGGATGGAGGAAATCCCGGAGCCCAGGGTCGGTCCGAACGACGTGCGCATCAAGGTTCGCAAGACCGCGATCTGCGGCACCGACATCCACATCTACAACTGGGACCAGTGGGCGCAGAAGACCATCCCGGTGCCAATGAACGTCGGCCACGAGTACGCGGGCGAAATCGTCGAGATCGGCAGCGAGGTGCAGGGCTTCGCCGTCGGCGACCGCGTCTCGGGCGAAGGCCACATTACCTGCGGCTACTGCCGCAACTGCCGCGCCGGACGACGCCACCTGTGCCGCAACACGGTCGGCGTAGGCGTGAATCGGCCTGGCTGCTTCGCCGAGTATCTCGTGATCCCGGCCTTCAACGCCTTCAAGCTTTCAGATTCGATCACCGACGAGGTAGCCTCGATCCTCGACCCCTTCGGCAACGCAACGCACACCGCGCTGTCCTTCAACCTGGTGGGCGAGGACGTGCTGATCACGGGCGCCGGGCCGATCGGCATCATGGCGGTGGCCATCGCCCGACACGTTGGCGCGCGGCACGTCGTCATCACCGACGTGAACGACTACCGCCTCGACCTCGCCCGGAAGATGGGGGCCTCGCGCGCCATCAACGTGAGCCACGAGTCGCTCGACTCGGCCATGAAGGACCTCGGCATGGTGGAGGGATTCGACGTCGGGCTCGAGATGTCGGGTAACCCCTCGGCGTTCCGCGACCTGCTTCGCACGATGCACCACGGCGGCAACGTCGCACTGCTCGGCATCCCGCCGGACAACACCGCCATTGACTGGAACGACGTGATCTTCAAGGGCCTCGTGCTGAAGGGCGTCTACGGCCGGGAGATGTTCGAGACCTGGTACAAGATGGCGGCAATGCTCCAGAGCGGCCTCGACATCACGCCCATCATCACGCATCGGCTGCCGGTCGCGGAGTACCGCGAGGGATTCGAGATCATGCGCAGCGGCCAGTCCGGCAAGGTGATCCTGGACTGGGCCGCCTGACCGTCCGGCCGCGAGATCGCTCGCCGGCGGCGCGCCCCGCGCCGCCGCGTTTCGGATTCCCCGCCTTTCCCCGGCCGTTACCGGCACTAGAGTGTGCGGAGGTACCAGAGGAGGACCTCCATGCCCTTCGTATCGATGCGCCAGCTGCTCGACCACGCCGCCGAGCACGGCTACGGACTGCCGGCCTTCAACGTCAACAACCTCGAGCAGGTGCGCGCGATCATGGAGGCGGCCGACGAGGTGGACGCGCCGGTCATCATGCAGGGCTCGGCGGGCGCGCGTAAGTACGCCGGCGAGCCATTCCTGCGTCACCTGATCCTGGCCGCCGTGGAGTCCTACCCGCACATCCCGGTGGTCATGCACCAGGATCACGGCCAGTCGCCGGCGGTCTGCATGGGCGCGATCCGCTCGGGCTTCACCAGCGTGATGATGGACGGTTCGCTGATGGAGGACGGCAAGTCGCCTTCCTCCTACGAGTACAACGTCGAGACCTCGCGCAAGGTCGTCGACTTCGCGCACGCGATCGGCGTGACGGTCGAGGCGGAGCTCGGCGTTCTCGGCTCGCTCGAGACCATGCGCGGCGACAAGGAGGACGGCCACGGCGCCGAGGGGACGATGACCCGGGAGCAACTGCTCACCGATCCCGACCAGGCCGCCGACTTCGTGCAGAAGACCCAGTGCGACGCGCTCGCCATCGCGATCGGCACTTCGCACGGCGCCTACAAGTTCACCCGCAAGCCGACCGGCGACATCCTCGCCATCCAGCGCATCAAGGAAATCCACGCGCGAATCCCGAACACGCACCTCGTGATGCACGGCTCCTCCAGCGTTCCGCAGGAGTGGCTCGAGGTGATCCGCAGGCACGGCGGGCAGATGAAGGAGACCTACGGCGTGCCGGTCGAGGAGATCGTCGAGGGCATCCGGCACGGAGTGCGCAAGGTCAACATCGACACGGACATCCGCCTCGCCATGACGGGCGCGATGCGCAAGCACATGGTCGAGAAGCCCTCGGAGTTCGATCCACGCAAGTTCCTGGCCGATGCGCAGAAGGCCGCCAAGGGCATCTGCAAGGCACGCTACGAAGCGTTCGGGTGCGCGGGACAGGCCTCGAAGATCAAGCCGCTGCCGCTCGAGGCGATGGCCGAGCGCTACCGCAAGGGCGAGCTGAACCAGATCGTGCGCTGAGGGCCGCGGCCTGCGCGGCCGCGCTCACTCGGCCGCGCAGGCGATGCAGTAGGCGTACAGGTTGCGCGGATCGGCGAGGCGGGCGAGCCGGCGCGCTTCCTGCATCAGCGGCGAGAGCGCCGCCGGCATCACGGGCAACATCGACTCGGGCAGCAGCCGCGCAACGATCCCAGCGATCGCGCCACGGATCCTGAGGCCCAGCGCCTCGCCCAGGCTGACGCGCACCTCCGGGTACTGAACGTCGTAGTCCTCGCCGAGGCCCGCGAGTTCGGCTGCGATCTCGATGGCGCGATCCAGGCCGCCGAGTTCGTCCACGAGCCCGAGGTCCTGCGCCTCGGCGCCGGCCCAGACGCGGCCCTGCGCCGCCATCTCGACCTGCTCGGCGGTCTTGTCGCGCGCCTTGGCGACGGCACGGATGAACTCACGGTACTCGTGCTCGATGCTCTGCTGGATCACGGAGCGCCCGATATCGCCAAGCGGCCGGTCGCCGCGGAACTCGCCCGCGAGCGCCGTCGTTCCGACCCCATCGCTGTGAACACCCAGCTTTCCGAGCGTGCGCTGGAACGTCGGAAACATGCCGAACACGCCGATGGATCCCGTCAGCGTCGCGGGGCTCGCGACGATGCGGTCGGCGTCCATGGCGATGTAGTAGCCACCGGAGGCCGCCAGCGAGCTCATGGAGGCGACCACGGGCTTGCCCGCCTCGCGCAGGCCGGCGACCTCGCGACGAATGACCTCGCTTGCGAACACGCTTCCACCCGGGCTGTCGACGCGCAGCACCACGGCCTTCACGTCGTCGTCGTCGCGGGCCTCGCGCAGCTGCCACGCCAGCGTGTCACCACCGACCGCACCCGGTGCCTGCTCGCCCGGCAGGATCTCGCCGGCGGCCACGATCACGCTGATCTTGTCCGCGGCCTTTCGGCCGAGCACCTGCTGCGAACGGATATTGGCCAGGTAGGCATCCTGGTCCACCCCGACGAAACCGTTGTCTTCGTCGTCGCCCGTGATCTTCGCCATGCGGTCCTCGACGGCGAACCGGCCGTCGAGTGCGGTGACCAGGCCGGCCTCGAGTGCCACGCGCGCCGGGTTGCCGTCGGCGCGCCGCAGCGCGTCGGCTGCATCGTCGGCGTAGGCCTGCAGTCGCTCGGGCTCGAACCCCCGCGCATTGCCCACGTCATCCTTGTAGGTGCCCCAGAGCGTGCCGAGCCAGACGAGGCTTTCCTCGCGCTCGGCCGGCGACATGTCGTTGCGCGTGAACATCTCGACGGCCGACTTGTACTCGCCCACCCGGAACACGTTCCAGTCGATGGCGAGCTTGTCCACGGCGTCCTTCACGAACAGGCCGTAGTTGGCGTAACCCTCGACGAACACCGCGCCCTTCGGATCGAGATAGACCTCGTCGGCATGTGCCGCGAGGTAGTACTGGCGCTGGTCGAAGTAATCTCCGTAGGCGACGACGGGCTTGCCACTGCCACGGAAACCCTCGATCGCGTCGGCAATCTCCTGCAGTTTCGGCAGCCCGCCTCCCGCGAGACCGCTGAGGTCGAGGTAGAGCGAGCTGATCCGGTCGTCGTCCCGCGCCGCGTTGATCGCCTCGACGAGATCGCGCAGCAATGTCTCCGCCGGCCGCTGCCGCAGGCTGTCGGCCAGGGCGCGCTCGAATGGATCGCCGGTCAGCTGCTCGACCAGCGGCCCCTGGGGCGCAATGACCAGCGCGGCCTTGTCGGGGACCAGCGGTATGGAGCGCGAGAAGACGCCCCACACGATGCCGAAGATCATCAGCAGCAGGAGGAGGTGCAGGACCTTCCGGAGCCCGTCGAGGCCGCTCCAGATCCAGTGCAGTAGCTTGCCGATCGCCCGGAGCACGCAGCGCCTCGCTATGCCAACGCCCGTGCCAGCAGCGCCGCAGCGCGGCGCCCGGGCACGGTGCTGTTCAGACCTTCTCTTCGATGCGCGCAGCCTTGCCTGTGCGCTCGCGCAGGTAATAGAGCTTCGCGCGTCGCACGTTGCCGCGGCGCTTCACGGTGATCGCCCCGAGCGACGGGCTGTAGGTCTGGAACACGCGCTCCACCCCCTCGCCGTGCGAGATCTTGCGCACGGTGAACGAGGAGTTGAGCCCCCGGTTGCTCTTGGCGATGACCACGCCCTCGTAGGCCTGCACGCGCTCGCGCTCGCCTTCCTTGACCTTGACCTCGACGACGACGGTGTCGCCCGGCCCGAAGTCCGGCACCTCGCGCTGCATCCGCTCTTTTTCGAGCGTGGCAATGATGTTGCTCATGTCTCACCTTCTCGCAGTGGTTGCATCCCTGTCACGGTTCGCGTCGCATCCTGCTCCGCGAGATACTCGTCGAGGAGCACTCGCTCCTCCCTGTCCAACACCCGCTGTCGCAGCAGGTCGGGTCGCCGCTCGTGCGTGCGTCCCAGCGACTGCTTGCGGCGCCAGCGCAGGATCTCGGCATGGTTCCCGCCGAGCAGCACCGCTGGCACCGCACGTCCGGCCCACCGCTCGGGACGCGTGTAGTGCGGCCAATCGAGCAGGCCCGTCGTGAACGAGTCCTGCTCGGCCGACTCTGCATCGCCGAGCGTGCCGGGCAGCAGTCGCGCCACGGCATCGATCACCATCAGCGCCGGCAGCTCGCCGCCGCTCAGAACGACGTCGGCGACCGACAGCGATTCATCCACACAGGCCTCGACGAAACGCTCGTCGACGCCCTCATACCGGCCGGCAACCAGCACCAGCTCCGGCGCCCGCGCGAGCTCGGCAACCTTTCGCTGCGTGACGGGCACGCCGTCCGCTGCGAGCAGTAAGCGCCGCGCCCTGGGCGCACGCCGCGCGGCCTCGTCCAGCGCAAGCCGCAGCGGCTCGGCCTTCATCACCATGCCCGGGCCGCCGCCGTATGGGCGGTCGTCCACGGTACGGTGCACGTCCGTGGCGTACTGCCTCGGACTCACGGTCTCGACCTCGAGCACGCCGCGCTCGATTGCCCTCCCGAGCACCCCGAAGTCCAGCGCCTGCTCGACGAGCTCGGGGAACAGCGTGACGACCACGATCTTCAAGGCATTCCGCTCAGTCATCCGGGTGCCAGTCGAGCGTCAGCCGACGGTTCCCGAGGTCTACGTCGACCAGTCGCTCCGGTACCAGGGGCACGAGCCTCTCCCGGTCGCCCCGCAGCACCAGAACCGGGTGTGCCGGCAATTCGAGGATGCCCGCCACCAGTCCGAGCGGCACGCCGTCCGGGGTGGCCGCCTCCAGGCCGACGAGGTCGTCCCAGTAGTACACGCCAGGTGCCGTCGGCGGAAGCGCCGCCCGTTCGACGCGAACCTCGGCACCCGTCAGCGCCTGCGCGGCTTCCCGCGTATCCACACCCTCAAGCCGCACCGCGAGTTGCCCGCCGGCGGCTTTCCAGTCCATTACCGCCCAGGCTCCGAGGCTTCCATTCCGAGCCAGATCCCAGGGCAGGTAGTTCACGACACCTTCCGGCGGGTCGGTATACGACTGGACCTTCACCCAGCCCCGCACGCCGAAGGGAGCACCGATCCGGCCGAGAACCACCCAGCGTCGCCCGCCGTCGGTTTGCGCCGCGGCCATGGCGGCGACCGGCGACCGTCAGGCCGCAGCGGCCGGCTGCGACTTGCGATAGACCTTGAGCAGCTGCGCCACCCGCTCGGAAGGCTGCGCACCGCGCGCGAGCCAGTGATCCACGCGCGCCAGGTCGAGGCGGAGCTCTTCGCTGGCACCACGCGCCACGGGGTTGAAGAAACCGAGCTGCTCGAGGGAGCCGCCGCCCGCGCGGCGGCTGTCGGTCACTACCACGTGGTAGAAGGGTTCCTTCTTGCCACCGCGGCGCATCAATCTGATCGTCACCATCGTCTGCTGTGCCTCAGCGAATCGGTTGGGAGGGCCAGGAAGCGGGCGCCCCGCTGTCCGGCCGAAAAAGAGCCGGGAAGTCTACCGAAAAGGCCCGCCGAAATAAATACTTGAGCTCAGCGCAGGCCGGGCGGCAGTCGTCCCGCGAGGGACTGGACCATGCCCCGCAGGCCTGCCTTGCCCTTGCCCATGCCCTTCATGACCTTCTGCATCTGCAGGAAGTTCTTCAGCAGCCGGTTGACGTCGGCGACATGGGTGCCGGAGCCGGTCGCGATGCGGCGACGGCGCGAGCCGTCGATCAGCTTCGGAAAGCGTCGCTCGCGGGGCGTCATCGAGCAGATGATCGCGATCTGCCGCCTGACCTCACGTTCGTTGCCCTGCGGCACGGCGCCGGCCTTGGCCGCCAACTGGGCAGGCAGCTTGTCCATCAGCGCGGCCACGCCACCCATCTTTTCGAGCTGCCGCAACTGGTCGAGCAGGTCCTCGAGGTCGAAACCCTGCCCCTTGGCGACCTTTCTGGCGAGCTTCTCTGCTTGTTCGCGGTCGACCTTGCGAGTGACTTCTTCCACGAGGCTCAGCACGTCACCCATGCCGAGGATGCGCGAGGCCATGCGCTCCGGCTGGAACGCCTCGAGCGCGTCGGGTTTCTCGCCCACGCCCACGAACAGGATCGGCCGACCGGTGACGTGGCGCACCGAGAGCGCCGCGCCGCCCCGGGCATCGCCATCCGCCTTGGTGAGCACCACGCCGGTGAGGTCGAGCGCCGATCCGAAGGCACGCGCGGCGTTCACGGCATCCTGACCGGACATGCTGTCGACGATGAAGAGGGTCTCGACCGGCGCTACGGCGGCGGCCAGACCGCGTACCTCCGCCATCATCTCCTCGTCCACGTGCAAGCGACCTGCGGTATCCACAAGCAGCACGTCGTAGAGGCCGCGGCGCGCCTCCCCGAGCGCGCGCGCAGCGATTTCCAGCGGCGGCTGCGAAGGGTCGGCAGGGGCCACGTCGATGCCAAGCTGCTGACCGAGCCGCTCGAGCTGAAGCATCGCCGCGGGCCGGTATACGTCCGTGGATGCGAGCAGCACGCGCTTGTGCTCGCGTTCCCGGAGCCACAGGGCGATCTTCGCGGCGGTGGTGGTCTTGCCCGCGCCCTGCAGGCCCGCGAGCAGGATCACTGCCGGAGGCTGCACGCGCAGGTTGAGCGGACGAACGCCCTCGCCCATCACGCGCACCAGTTCCTCGTGGATCACGCGAACCAGCGCCTGCCCCGGCGTCAGGCTCTTGTGCACCTCGAGCCCGATGGCGCGCGCCTTGACCGCGTCGATGAATTCCTTCACGACCGGGAGAGCGACGTCCGCTTCGAGCAATGCCATGCGCACCTGGCGCAGGGTTTCGCCGATGTTCTCCTCGGTCAGCCGGCCGCGCCCGCGCAGGCCTTCGACGACCGCTGCCAATCGGGAGGAGAGCTTGTCGAACATCGAGAACCTCGGCGGGAGCGCCACGCGGCGCGGCGGGAGCAGGGATTATAGGGACGCTGCGGGGACTGCGCCTCCTCACGGTAGCGGTGATGTGCCATCATTTCCCCTGACTCTCCTGCTTCCTGGGCCCGCGCTTGCTGCTGCCGCTCATTGCCGTCGCCTGCTACCTGTTCGGCGCCATCGGACTTGGTATGTCGGCCTATCAGGGCAACACCCACCATGGCCGTGGTCGGCGCATCGCCGCTGCGTCCATTGCGGCAATGGGCGTGCTAGTGCATGCCGCGGCCCTGATCCAGGAACGCCGCATGGAACCGCTGGCTGCGCTGTCGCTCGGCGACGTGCTCGCACTGGTGGCGATCGTGATCGCAATCACGGCGATCGCGATGTCGCTGCGGCCACGATTGCGTGGAATGGCGGCCCTCCTGCTCGTCATCGCCGCCATGCTCGAGGCGGCGTTTTCGGAAGGCGCGCGTCAGTTCAGCATCGGCAGGCCCGGCTGGGAACTCGCCTTTCACGTTGCCATGGCGACCACCGCGTTCGCGTTCCTGACCATCGGCGCGGCGCTCGCGGTCGCACAAGTCGTCGTGGAGCGGCGCCTGCGCAGTCGCCGTCCGCTTGGCTGGCTCAGGATCCTCACGCCCATCGAGTCGGTGGAATCCGGCTGCTTCCACAGCATCCTGGCGGGCTTCACCGTGCTGACCCTGGCCCTCGTTACCGGCGCCTTCTTCATCGAGGACCTGTTTGCGCAGCACCTCGTGCACAAGGTAGTGCTCGCCATCATCGCTTGGGTCGTTTTCGGCGTGCTGCTGCTCGGGCGGTGGCGAATGGGCTGGCGTGGCAAGCAGGCCCTGCGCTGGACGCTGGCGGGCTACGCGCTGCTCGGGCTCTCGTACTTCGGCAGCAAGCTGGTGCTCGAGAACCTGCTGGGCAAGCACTGGGGCTGACCGGCTTGCAGGACATCCCCTTACCGTGGCTTTCCGCCCTGCTCGCACTGCTCATGGCGCTGTCCGGCTTCTTCTCGAGCACGGAAACCGCGCTGATGAGCATCAATCGGTACCGGCTGCGGCACCTCGCACGCGAGGGTAGCGCTGGCGCGCGCGCAGCCGAAAGGCTACTGCAGACGCCGGACCAGCTGATCGGCGTGATCCTGGTCTGCAACAACTTCGTGAACTCGGCGGCCGCGGCGATCGTGACCATCATCTCGCTCACGATCGGCGGTGAGGCCTCGGCGGCCGTAGGCGTCGGCATCTTCACCGTCGTGCTGATCATCTTCGGGGAGGTAGCGCCCA
>Ga0210103_1000129_pt1 | contig 14124 bp, 29 predicted proteins | sample RushSE_CattailNL_6_FD_185564 | JGI IMG/M metagenome (GOLD analysis project Ga0210103, IMG submission 185564) | Wetland microbial communities from San Francisco Bay, California, USA, that impact long-term carbon sequestration - RushSE_CattailNLA_D2... | ecosystem: Environmental > Aquatic > Marine... | reverse complement strand
CCTTCAAAACCTCGCCCGCCGCATGGTCTGCCTGATAGAGCACAGGGATTTCAATGGGGCAATATTCGAGCCGGTAGCGGGCGTTTTTATGCCCTTCCTTTTTATTGAAGCGGTCGCTCGGGGAACAGAAAGAGAACCCGAGCTTCATCCGCCGCCGGTTGGGGTCAAGTTCGATGACCAGGGTGACTATCCCATCATGGCGCTCCGGGTCCACCTTATCCCAGCCGATGTAGTCGGTTTTTCGGATAATTTGGTCGCCGTTCATGACCCCTCCGGCAGGTCCGGCACCTTGCTGGTGGGCCACTTATCCATCTCGTCGGCGATGTCCATGGCCGCCTGAACAATCGCCGGGTCGCCGTCATGCTGAGCTACCAAGGCAGCCCAGAACCTCACCACCCTGGCGGCATAGATGTCCTGCCCCCGGAGCAGAAAGACCGGCTCGTCTGCCGGGATGACGTTCTCCAGGTCCACTATCCGCCTTTGATAATCCGCTCGTGCGTGCTTCATGTCTTCTTGCCTCCCTTGAGGATGTCCGGGTGGGGGAGCTTGAGCAGGTAGCGCACGTCTCTCAGGTGCGCCTCTGTTGCCGCCAAGGTCGCCTCCACCTCGATTTGTTCACGGAGTTTTACCCCGACAAGGTGCCTGCCGAGGGCCTGATACAGTTCGATAGCAACAGACCTGGGGAGAGAGAGCCATGGCTTTATCTCGCTGAAGTCGTCGTCGAGCTTCGCCCCAAAAACTATTTTGGCTGGTTCTGCCGGTCTGCCGTTTTCCAAGAGAGCGATGTCAACGGTCCTGCCAAAACCACTCTCTGCCGTTAAGACCTCAAGGCCTCGACAGGCTCTCATCAATGCACCAGGGAGATGCTCATGATAACGTGCTCGACGGGGTATGGCATCTCAAGGTCCATGAGCTTGTCCACGGTTTCCACGGGCATAATGTAATCCACCCGCACCAGAACTTCCCGTCCGGTGTATAGTCCGCTTTCGCCGACCTGGAACGGTGCGGTATGCTTGTCGGCGGCTTGAATTTCCCGCCCAGCCGGGACAAATTCCTCCAGTAGCAATTCGTCCCCCACCTGAAACCCACCCCGGTCGTCACGGCGTAGCTCAAAGCGTTTGATGGCTCGCATGGTCGGCTCGAAAAACTCCGGCCAGCACTTCAGTTTATGTCTGATTCTCGCTCTCATCACATCTTCCCTCCAGCATGGGGGCACATCTGCCAGTAGCCGCACCATTTCTCGGTACACCACCAGTTGTCGGGGTTCGTGGGCAGGAAGATGCCGCTCTTGATTGACTTAATTGCCAGAGCAACACGCTTCTTGTACGGCTCCAGACAGGCGGAGGTGCGCCGGGTATGAATCTCCTGAAACTTCGCCTCCTTGAGGTCCACCAGGACCATGAGGGAGGTCGCCGGGGGCCAGTAGCCGAAGGTCAGAAAGAAAATGACGTTGTACTGCGTGAGTTGCAGGGAGCAATCGGCAGCCGCTTGGTTGTAGCTCTTCGCCGCCGATTTGATGTCCCGGAGATGGGAATTGGTCTCCACGAGGTCGATGGTCCCCTCCAGGGGTAGCTCTACCCCCTCGAAGTCAACGACCACCGTGCGCTCGACGAGCCACGGCTTTATCATCGGGGCTACTTTTTGGGCATAGAGGCGTGAGAGCCTTACGGCGCTGTCCAGACCCTCCCCAATGAGCCTCTTGCGCTCGAAGTATTCTGACTTGGGGATATAAACTCCCCGGTCCAGGACCAGCCGCCGGTAGGTGTCAGCCGCCAAGTCCTCCATGTAGTCCACCGGCAGGTCCACGCCTTTCAATAGCTTATGGTTGTGAGTCGCTTGGGAGGTCGTGTGGACGGTGGTGCCCCGCCGGGCGGAGATGCCCGGCGGGATGATGATGTTCTTCTCGAAGCGGTACTCGAACTGAATACCGCATCGGAAGAGCATATTAAGGGTCGATTGTCTGATAGCCTGAACGCTCATGGCGCTCCTATGCCACTACGGAAATGGTGTCGCCGAGTTCGGAAATCAGGTAGTCGGCGACCGTCTGGATGGCCGTCAACTTCCATTGTCCGCCGTCGGCCTCGAACAGGGCTGCGGAAGGCTCCCCGCCGCCGCCCCGCAGCCGGAACACAAATGGGGATGCAGGCTGCTCGACTTCCTGAAAGGTGCGGAAGGGCCGGAGGGTTACGGGGTTCGGAACCCGGACGCTTTCCACCATGGCGGGGCCTTGCCTCACTGTGACCATCTGGGAGAACCCGTCGTCCTGGTTGGTCGTGACGTTCTCGTCCTTGATGTTGGAGACGAGCTTGAGGATGGCCTCGCTGTTCTGGTCCTGCACGAACTTGGCCTGCAACTGGATGATGAAGTCCTCCAGGTCCATGAACTGCCCGAACCGGAACCCCTCGAACTCGGGAGCGTCCACCGACAGATAATGGTCCCGGCTGGAGACGTTCTGGTCCAGGTCGGAAATAAGGTCCACATGCCGATGGTTGAGCACATGGACGAAATAGCCGCCCTCTTGTAGGTCGCTCTCGTTCTGGTCGGTGATGAACTTCACCAACCCGGTGAGGGTATGGACGGTGAGAGGCCTCACAGCAGGCTTTTGGATGAGGGCCATGCCGTTTATCTGGCAGGCATACTCCCGCCCCTCGACCGTCTTAAAGGTAGGCGGGGCCAGCTTTAGCAGGTATTCGAGTGCCCCTTTAATCATTTGGCACCCCCTTCAGCCGCCGGGACCGCCGCCAGGGGCGCATCCGGCTCAAACAACTTCGCCTGCTTCGGGTTATGCTCCTGGGCCACGCCCTTACCACGCTGCTTCCCGATGAAGAAATTTGTGCCGAACGGGGCCATGGGAGCCAGCTTACTCGTGCAGGAGATGGAGACCTGCCCGTAGTCCCGGTCCTTGTCGGGTTTGATTTTGACTTTGAGGGTGACTTCCCTCATGGCTTCCGGCTTCGTGTTCTCGTCCACGATATTGTCGAGGACTTTCTGAAGCTCCGCCTGGAAGAGTTGAACGGCGGCTCCGCCGCCCAGAGTAGAAAGAGATACTGGTGCTGTGATTTCGGCCATGAAGCCTCCTCGATGTGGGGGGTTAGGGGTGCTCGGGGCGCTCTTCGTCCTCAACCGGGATGACCCGGACGGGAGTGATGCCACGCTTTGCGAGACGCTCGAAGAACTCCTGGGTCTCGCTGTCATCGTCTTTTACAACGTACTCTACCCTCTCGGGCAAGAATACCCGGAAGATGCCGGGGAGAAACTCCCTGTCGGTGCGCCCATCAAAAAGTGGGCTGGTGGGGATGCAGTTGCGGTGGGCCAGGGCGACCCAGGTCTCACCAACCACGAACCCCTTGGGCAGGTGGGGGATGCGCCGGGAGAATCCCATGACCGCCGCTTCTTCGATAACATCCTTAGGCCGGGGGTAAAATTTCTCCCCTACCCAAACGAGGCCGACCTTGCCAATGTCCTTGAGGCGCTCTACCGAGAGGGGACAGACGCCCTCTGGGTAGCTCTCACAGGCCCGGTCCTTCACAAACGGCATAAGGTCGAGCCACGTCCATCCTCTCGCCGCCTTGATGCCACTATGACATACAGGGCAAACTTCGAGTGCAATCGGTAACTTACAGCAAGGAACTCCGTCATTGCCGCTCCTCAAGTACAAGCCGCCGGGCTTCCTAAAACCGCAGCCCCGCTTCTTCTCATGGAGAGTTTGTATCTCCATCCCGCCGCCTCCTTTCAAATGTCATAATTGCCGCTACCACATCTTTTATTCCATAAGAAAATACATGTCAAGCGATTTTTTCCCTTGACAGAAATTTTTATTTCAAGTAATTCGTTAAAAACAGCTTGACAAACCTCTCGCTCAAGGAATACGCTCTGTTATGCAAAAATTCTTTTACAGGTTCTCAGGTGAAAGGGTTAAGGCGTGGATGTCACGGAGAAATCTGGAAATCGGAGATGTCGCCAAAATCACCGGACTGACAACCACGCAGGTTGCAGCCCTTTTGGGCGGAGCCAACCCCACGGTTGCAACCGTCGAGCGTCTCTCCGATAGTATGCAGGTCCATCCGGGTAAATTCTTTTCACGGGAGGTTGTACGTCATGGTTAATGTGGTATGTCTCTCGGGTCGATTTGTAGCGGACCCGGAGGTAAAGCGGGTGGGGGCGAAGAGCACGGCGATGGTCCGGTTCAAGCTGGCGGTCGAAACCCGGTATTTACAAGGCGGCGAATGGAAGAGCAAGGTCAATTACCCCTCATGTCTCGCCTGGGGACGCACCGCCGAGCATGTCGGCAAGGCTGCGGCCAAGGGCACCTTCGCTTCTCTCACCGGGAGGTTTGAGACCGGCTCCTACGAAAAAGACGGCAAAACCTACTACACGAACGACGTGCTGGTAGCGGAAATCGACATCCCTGTGGCGGCGAGCGGCGGCAGCCAAGCTCCCCCGGCTGGCCCGGTGCCGGACGATGACATTCCCTTTTAATGAACCTGACCTGGAGGCTTATACGGTCAAGCCTTTGGAAGATTTGGGGGTTATAACGAAGAGCACCCAGGACATGACGGACATCGGGACCGTGATGCTCTATAATTGCCTGGAGCTTCATGGTCTCTTTGTCCATGGGCAATCCATCCCCTACCATTACCGCACCTTTATCTATAAGCCGCCGGAGTTTGTGAATGGCGGAGCGTTCTATTTTGAAATCAGTGTGGACCCTCCCTATAACCGGCACCTGCGCTACCAGTTCCCGTTCGACCTGTGGGAGCCATCCTTGATGGCTTTTGCCCTGACATCACAGGTGCTCTTTATGGCCGGACCCAAGCCCCCTTTTGAGGGGGAGGCCCTGCCGGACGAGGTTGAAAGGGCTGGCTTGACCGGGATTTCCAGTACCGTTGAGGCCCTGTATGCCTCGATAGACGAGTCGATGAAGAGACATGGCGGCCTTCTTGTGCGAATAGGGATAGATACCTGGAACATTGTGCGGTTGCTTTACATGCAGAACACCCTTCGGGATATGGTTAAACGACCGGCCCCGAATAAATTCAACTAACACCAAAGGAGGCAGTTTTATGGCGGCGGTTAGAGAAGTCCCTTGTCTTTTGTCAGATGCGCTTATTGCGGCTATCGACCCCGAAATATTAAGGGAAGACCTGAGCGCAGAGGTAACAGACTACCTCATCGGCCTCACCGAAGTTGATGCCGGTAAACACGACATCCTGCTCATCCCCTTGTCTCTCGACCGGACCCTGTATGAGGTCTGGTGGGCGGCAACCATCCTGAAGCTCTACGCCGTGAAGCACGGGCGCTACGTGATGCCTATGCCGGTGATGGGCGGCCTCAAGCGGGCCTGGGAAGGCCTCTGGGAGGTTTTCTGGGGCATTGCGGCGGTAAAATTCCCCCGGCATAAACGTATGAGCTTCGCTCGTCACGGTATGGACCCCTGCATTATCGCCTCGCCGGAGAAAGATAATCCCAAAGTCAGAGTAATATGTGTCGGCGGCGGCCCGGAGGAGCAGGCTTTTGCTCGGAAAGTCGAGCAGGAGATAAATACTGCCATGGCGAGTGTTACCGAAGTCGAAGAAGAAGACTAACCCTCAGACGGCGGGAGTAAGCTCAACTGGACAGAGGCCCTCCTTCCCGGAGGGTGGTTCCGGGTTCGACCCCCGGCTCCCGCTCCACACCTAAGGAGAATTTATGTCTGACGACAGGTACGACGAGGGTTATGATACGGGCTATGAGGACGGCCACACGGCGGGCCACAAAGAGGGGCACGCTGAAGGCTACGAAGAGGGGAAAAAAGAAGGCCGCCAGGAAGCTATCGCTGAGGCCGTGATAGCGGTCCAGAACTTGCTCTAAGGGGGCACCATGGCAAAAAGACGGGCACGCCGTCTGCCAGATGTGCTCACGGCGGACGAGTGCCATCGTTTATTCAAGGCACCGAACCAGAAATGCCCGACGGGACAGCGCAATTTTCTCATGCTCAAGATGATGGGGAACTCGGGGCTGCGGGTTAGCGAACTGGCTACCCTGGAGATGCGAAACGTCAATCTCCGCACGGGCATTATCAAGGTTTTGGGCAAGGGGCAGAAGGACCGGCTCCTATCTCTAAATCCCGAGGTGCAGCAGCTTATGACAGCGTGGATGGAGACCAGAAAGAAGCTGGCCGACCCGGTGGGGGCAGTTTTCGTTACCCTGAAGGGCGGCCCCGTCTCCACGAGATATGTGCGCTATATGGTCGCCCGATATGCGAAGCGGGCCGGGATAGAGAAAAAAGTCTATCCCCACCTGCTCCGGCACACCTTTGGAACGGCGCTCTACCGGAAGACCCGAGACCTCATGCTTGTGAGGGACACTCTGGGGCACGCCCATATCGGGACCACGCAGATTTACACGCACCTTGCTAACCATGAAGTTGAGGCCGCTCTCCGCACTTTTGATGTGGAGGCGGCCTTATGACAAGGCCAAGAAAACAGACGGTCGATTGGTTCCCTCATAGCTGCACCCATGGGCGGACCATGTTTACCCTGGAGCGTGAGTTTGGAATTTTAGGGTACGGATTTTGGTTTAAGCTCTTGGAGATACTTGGTAACACGGAGGGGCACTTTATAGACGCTCAGGACGTGGCTACCATGAAATATCTCCAAGCTCAAACTTACACCGACGCCGAGACTTGTCTGAAAATCCTCGACCTCCTCTCAAACCTTGGTGCCATTGACTCTGACCTATGGGAAGGGGGGTTAATTTGGTCGGATAATTTCGTGAAAGGGATAGTCCCTTTATACCGGAATAGAGAAATAAAAATCCCGGTCAAGCCGGATAACTTACGTCAGAAACCCCGGTCAAGCGGGAAAGTAACGTCAAATGCCCCCCAAGGACAGGAAGGACAGGAAGGACAGGAAGGGAAGGAGAAAAAGCCTACTGTCAATCCTGGCGGATTGACCCCCGATGGGCTGGCAAAAATCTGGAACGAAAAAGCCCCTCCTGAGTGTAAAAGGGTCTCGATGCCTTTTAAGCGTAAGAAAGCGGACCTGGAGAAAATTAAGGATTCCCTGAAGAGAAACCCGGACCCGGAGTGGTGGGAGCGTATCGTCCTGCTCCTGCATAACCTACCCTTTGTCCGGGGGCACAATAGGCGGGGCTGGAAAATTACCCTGGACGTGATGGTCAGGGACGCAGAACTTATCCTGGACGGCAAATATGAGGGAACTTATGGCAAAGGACCAGAAGGCGGCGGGCGACCTGCTCAGCCCAGAGACCCAGACTTCGAGGGACTCCCAAAACAATGACCCCCAGGCACTCTATAAGTGCCACAAATGCGGGGAGATGAAGGTGGAGGCCATGACCCTACCTGTCTCGGGCCGGGTATGCGCCAAAGCCCCGTTCTGTGATGATTGTCAGAAGCTCGTGGACCTGGAGGTAGAGGCAGAGGAGAAGCGTAAGGTGGAGGCCGCCAAAAGGCGACGCCTGGAGAACATCGAAACCCTCCTGAAAAGGGTGGGAGTGATGGGCCGATATGTGCATTGCTCCATGGAGAACTTCCAAGGCAAACAACCTATTGGGATGCCTGCATACATCTATGGCCCCGTGGGGAGAGGTAAAACTCATCTGGCGGTCGGCTTTCTGCGGGAGGCCATCCTGAAAACCGGAGAAGAGGCGGGCCGCTTTATCCGGGCCGTGGACCTCTTTAAGGAAATCAGGGACACCTTTAGCGAGAAATCAGCCAGAAATGAACGGGCGCTCCTGGAGGAATTTGGTAAGGCTGTCCCGCTCTTAGTTATCGACGACCTTGGAACCGAGAAGGTGAGCGAGTGGGTTGAACAGACCCTCTATGACCTTATCGACCGGCGCTATGGGGAATTGTTAGATACCATCATCACCAGCAACCTCGAACCGGCAGCCCTGAGCGCCCACTACACGAACCATGGACCCCGGCTTATGTCGAGAATCTTCGCCATGGGGCCGCTATACGAGGTGGAAGGGGTTGACCGGCGCATTAAAGGCAGGAAGTAACTCGGGCAGCAGCCCGATAACCCTAAGGAGGATAGGTGTATGACCCAGAAAGAGCTTGTTAAGAACGTGGCGGATGCGAGCGGCCTGACTCAGGTAAACGTGGAAGCGTGCCTGAAGGCCCTGGCCCAGGAAGTACAGCGTGCCGTGGTAGCGGGCGATAAAGTGGTTCTCCCGAACCTCGGCACCTTTACCCGGACCTTCCATGAAGCCCGGCAGACCAAGGGCGGCTTCGGTAATTATGACGTGCCCGCCGCCTTCCGGCCCCGCTTCAAGGCACTCAAGGGCTTCAAGGATGCGGTGAACGGGAAATGAGCGGACGCAAGAGCAAGAAGCTCCGCCGCTTGGTTTACGGGGACACGTCCACACGTGGGGTACGGATTTATGAGGGGCACCCCACGCTCATGTGCAGGGGGGACCGCCGTCGCTATCAGGACATGAAGAAGCGGTACAGGGCGGGGCTTCTTGCTCTTTAACTCACCAGGGGGCTTCGGCCCCCTTTCTCTGGAGGAAGTGTGAATTATTTGACTGTCGAAGATATTGCCGAAACAGCCTATGAGGTCAACCGGGCCTACTGCTCAGTATTAGGGGACTTGTCGTTCGGCCCCTGGAACGAGGCCCCCGTATGGCAGAAAGAAACGTGCGTCAACGGGGTTCTTTTCCACCTGCATAACCCGGAGGCTACCCCGGCTGCGTCTCACGAATCCTGGCTGGAGGAGAAGGTGAAGGAAGGGTGGAAGTGGGGTGCGGTCAAAGACCCGGAGAAGAAAGAGCATCCCTGCATGGTTCCTTTTGAAAATCTCCCCCGAGAGCAGCAAATGAAAGACCACCTCTTCCGGGCGGTCTGTCGGTCCCTTATCCCCGTCTTAGGGGAGTAGGCAGAGCAAAGCGAAGGGGGCCTCATGGCCCCCTTTTTTATGCACACGTTACGTCTGCGGTTAAGGTGAAGGCTCCCACCCAAGGCTCTTACTGGCCGCCGTGTGGACCTCGGGACCAAGTGCCGTCCTCCGTTTAGCCATAATTTCCGTATAATACTTCCCGGTCTCTCCCGAGAACATCGGGTCTCCCGCCGGAGCGAAGCGCCATAGCCTCAGCATATCGTAGTAGTTCGCTCCGTCTATCCACGCCTTCTGGCTCGGGGTCATGGGGTCTGACATGCCCGCTTCCCCCGCTCAGCCCTCTTCTTTGCCTGAGCCTCTTTGTGCTTCCTCTCCCCCTCCTGGTAAGCTCCCGGAGGCTGGTGCTGTTGCATCAGCCCGTGGCTCCGCTTGCTCTCCCGTGCGTATCTCCTCGAAAGTTTTCCCATGACAAAGCTCCTCCAATTCATACTGCACCTCTGCCGCCGCCTCCCGATACGCCCTGGCCGTAGCGTTCATGCAGTAGGCCGGGAACATCGGGTGGTCCTCATAATACTCCGCCTTAGCCACGAATTTGTCGTGGAGCCTCAATAAAACGCTTTTATTACCCATGACGCCTCATTTCGGGGTGTCTATGGAGGAACTCACTGACACACCCTTCGGCCCACCATTTCATGCCCAGAGCTTGCAACTGCGCCCACTGCTTAGTGGCGTCGGCAGGCGTAAGCCGTCGCTTTAAGCTCCAGTTCAGCAAGAGCACACTTACCAAGGTCAACAGCAGACCTCCAAGCCCAATCATCCAATATTTGTCCACGTTTTACCCTCCTGGTCCAGCCCGTCACTGCCTTGCAGTAGCGCCAGAACTCCGGGCTGCGGTCTTTGTTATAGCCCTTCAGGGCCTCCATCGTGTCATCGAACTGCGCCAGCCGCCGTGCTGCGGTTAAGATGTTGCCGAAAACATCGTGGATGGGGTATTTGTTCTCGAAGTCCTTACGCTTGATTCCCATGGGGCCGATATACGTGCCACGCCCGATGGGTCCGCAACGAAAGTCAGACTCGAACCGCATCACACACGCCAGGAGAGCCGGGTCACACCCCGCACTCTCCGAAGCTACCAATACCATCCACCAAAGTCTCTTAGGCATCTGGAGGTCACATATTACGGGTGGTTCCAGGGTGCCTTGGTGGAACTTCAGGAAGGTGTCCATCTTGCCAGCTACGTCCTGCCCCCATATTTTGTCGGGTTGGCATAGTGTGGGGGCAGGGGTTAGGATTAACAGCAAAATAGCGAGCAGGGCCGCTTTCACTCTGGTCGGTAACTCAGCGCCAACCACCTCATAGTTTGTACCTCATGATTTCAGCCTCGATAGCCGTGGGCATTTCCATGATAGCAAGCTCCGCTCGCCCATTGTCGTCGAGGTCTATTATGGCCTCACCCATCTTGACCATGATTTTCCAGTTACGGATAGCGGCCTCAGCGTGCAAAGAGATGGGGGCCTCGCCCCGCTCCCAATGGGTGTAGCACGACCTGGAGACCCCGAGCGTGTCAGCAATTTCCTGGCAGGTCAATCTACGCTCGGTACGGAACTTCCGAAGCTCTGCGGGCTTCATCGTCGCCTTGAGTACAGGCATAGTATCCCCTTCTTTTTGGCGCTCACGGTAGTCCCTCAACCAAGCATCGGCTCGGTCGAGACAGGTCCGGCAGGTCACGTCTGCTCTCTGGGGCGACGTGTTATCCACGTACCTCTCGTCGCACCACGGCATGTTTCTATTTACGCCGCACCACGTAGCCATCCCGGTTCCGGTCTTCCGATAGTGAATCGTCCGGGGCATCCGCAAGCTCCTTTTACTGGCATTTCGGGCAATAGTATATCACCATGATAAAGCTGTCAAGGTTTTTTTCCTTGTCAAACGGCTCACCTTGAGTTAATAGAGGCGTATGGACTTATATTTGGGCATCGACCCAGGCCAGAACGGAGCTTGCGCTGTCATCGACGCTGAGAGTTTTTACATGTGGGGTGCCCGATGGAGCCTGAACACGCCGTCCATGATTATCGACGCCCTCAAGGGAAGCGCCGACCGCATTAAGGGCGCTCTCATCGAAAAGGTGAGCCTCTTCCCCCAGAAAGGCATGGGGCACAGCGTCGCCATGCAGAGCCTCTTGGTCAACGCTGGCATCTGGGAGGGCTGGCTTCTCGCCTTTGGTATCCCGTATAAGCTCATCACGCCCCCCGAGTGGCAGGGTATGGTGGGGTTGCAGAAGTGGAAGAAGCACGAGAAGCGCCTGGAGTTGAAGGGGGCCTCGATGATGGGCCTCATCCCCAACACGCCCCTGCGGTTGGCCCGCAAGCTCTGGCCTCAAGCCCCCCTGGACCACGCCGCCGACGACGGCACCGCCGTCGCCCTCATCCTGGCGGAGTGTGCCCGGCAGCAGGCTCTTAACCCGATATACCAGCAGGCCCAGGCCACGCTCTTTACGCTCCCGAAGCCGAAGAGGAAGCCCAGGCCCAGGAAGAGGACCGCCCATGGCTAAAAAAGCTCCCGATAAGAACGCCTACGTGGAAGAGATGATGGCCCTGGACCTGGAGGCCATTATCCGGCTGGACCAGGAGATGACAGAGCAGGAGATGGTCTTCTTGAACGTCTATCTCCGGCTCCTGGACTCGAAGCATGAGTCTCCCGTGCAGCTTGCGGTGGACCGGGCTAAGTTTCAGTTCAAGAGTGAGCAGGTCAAGCTCATCGTCGGCAACCGCATCCTGGCTAAGTGGCAGGGGAAGCAGGACCATAAGGAAATCATGCGGCTGGCGGGCCTGGGGCCTCTGCAAATTACCATGAAGATGATAAGCCTCCTGGCGCACTCGAAGTCTGATACCTCTAAGGTCCAGGTTTTGAATATCGCTACCAAGTGCCAGGATATGCAGAAAAACTCCATAGATGTTGGGGCTGGTGTGGACCTCATCATCAAACGGACCAAGGGTGAGGGCCTGGAAGAGCCGAATTTTGAGCTTGACATGACCTCAAAGGCCGCCAAGAAAAAAGAGCGCCCAGCCGTGGCGTGCAAGGTCATCCAGTTAGAGACGACGCCCAAGAGTTAAGGACCATTTTGTCGGACGTGGCAATATGGTCTGAAATTTCTGCATCTCGGGACCACGGGCCGCAAACGCTGAGTCGGCCCGGAGTTGTTGCAAGAAACGCAACAACTGAAGGGGCCGGGAACTGTCAAATTTCCCTTGACAGTTCCCGGCCCCGCCGGATAAGATGTGCTCAACCTTTCTGAAGGTCTTACCGCCTGCCTCAAGCCGCAGCACAAGAAAAAGCCCCCACGGTTGCCGCCCCGTGGGGGTAGTTTTTTTTAGGCCCCCCGTGCCTTTTTCAAGCTCTTGTTATCCTCTTCCGGGTCCAGAATAACCCGGCCCCGGTTCTTGAGGATTTCCCACGGGTCGTCTAACATATAGTTCGGGAACCACCACACGTCCCCGACAAAGGTAACTTCGCCCTCGTCGTTCATGGTTTTCTCATCCGAGAAAATGGGAGCACTCGTCAAGGCCCCGCACTCTTCCGGGAGCACCCAATCATAACCAAGCTGCCCCATGGACTCAATTACAAAGTCCTCAGCCCGTGGATAGCCGCCCTGTTCGTATTGACATTTAAGCTCCGCCCGGTCCTCATTGTTCGCCTGAATCAGCAGGCACCCGTTATCCATTACCGTTGCTCTCATCGTCAACCCCTTCGCTCTTGAGCGCCTTGAGCGTTTGCGGGCCGGGTCGGATGTGCCCGGCCCCGAGTTTATAGCCCAGCAGCAGGCCCCTAAGAAACTGCACGGCCTCTTTTGTGCTAAGGCCCTCTTGAAGCCTGTCAAGGGGCACGTTAGGCCGTGCCCCTACCATTTTACCCATGAGTACCGCCATGGTGGGATAGCGTTTCCGGTCGGTTGCCGTCTCCAGACCGAAAGTTAAGCCGGTCGCCTTTGCCAGTAGCCGGGTGAGCCGTTCCGCCTTGGTCTCATCCGCCATTAGCTTGCAGGCTCTTGCCCGCTTGCTCACAAAAAACCATCTTCCCCGCCGCCGTGAACTCGTATTCGTTTATCCTGAGTAGCTCCGAGACGTTCTCTTCTGATGTCTGGTATTCATATTCCTTTTCCAGGGTCCGATAAATCCACCTCATCAAATCCCGGAGCACCTCAGCTATGCCCTCTTGCCCGGCGCTTATATCATCCGCCGGATAGTCCCGCCGGTCCTCTACGTTTATGACCGTGCAAAACTCGTGAGAATAGCGCCCCTGGTGCCTGACAGACGCCTCAAGGCCGTAAAAGTAGGGACGCTGCACCTTAGACAGGTCACGGGCAATCCGGTGAAGCTCCCGGTCCTGGGGAGCATAACCCTTTACCGCCTTGACACTGCCTTTTTCATGGGCATAATAGCCCTCAAAGCAAGCGCCGTCTCCCTGACTCCAGAACCCGGAAAAGTAGATATTTTCAATCTGTATGCCCATTAGCTTGCCAATTTTTTTAGCGTCGTCATAAACAAAGTCCCACCATTGATAGTCGAGGCCCTCTGCGTTCCAATCATTGATAGCCCGCTCTTTAGCCTCATCCGATAGCTCATCGAACGTGTAAATGGTTTTCGTTACCTGTCTGCTCATGGCCGCCTCCATTTCTTTTCGCCGGGAAACTCCCGCCCCGAGTAGAGCCTTAAAATGTTGAGCGCCAGAATAAACCCGGTCATTTGCTCTTCCGGGTGCAGGGGTTTTCTGAGCACGTACTCTTCTTCCAGGATTTTTATCGCCCTGGCATAGCCTTTCTTCTCGCCTAAGGTTTTCATTATCGCCGTCTCTCCCATGGGATACGCCGCCCTTGAGCGTCCAGGGCCGGGAGCCGGGGAATCACCCCCAGCTTATGACACATGGACGCCTCAAGGCGGTCGAGATTTTTAAGCTGCTCAAAATACTTGAGCCGCAAATCGTTAATCATATTCAAGGTCTCGAATTTATAGTCTCTATCTTCCATGGTGCCCCTTAATTGTGCCGGTAACACACCCCGGCCAGCTTGCCGCTTTCCGGCCACTCTTCCCCGTCATTTACAAGCTCTTCCCTGAGGTTGCGGTTAATGCTGCACTCTTCTTCCGTACCATCATAAGAGGCCCAGCACTCTTCCGGGGTCGTGAGCCATAAGTCAAGCCAATCCTCCAGGCTCTTAACCTGAGTTGAACCCGGCCCGGCATACTGGCCCAGGCCCCAAGCGATTAAGGTGCTCTCGCCTACCAAGGCC
>Ga0210103_1000128_pt1 | contig 14178 bp, 9 predicted proteins | sample RushSE_CattailNL_6_FD_185564 | JGI IMG/M metagenome (GOLD analysis project Ga0210103, IMG submission 185564) | Wetland microbial communities from San Francisco Bay, California, USA, that impact long-term carbon sequestration - RushSE_CattailNLA_D2... | ecosystem: Environmental > Aquatic > Marine... | reverse complement strand
CTTGCTTTTCAGCTCGTTGGACAGACCGTGAACCGTTTGATAGTCAAACTCGTCGGGAATCCGGATCTTCTCCAAGTGCTTGAACTTCTCGATTTCCTTCATCTGCTTTTCGATGTAGCCTTCGTACTTGATCTCGATCTCCACCTGGCGGGCCACCGGCGGCGCCACTGGTTCCGGGGAAGGGGATAGGCGCTCCACCGCGGGGTACCCGAGCCCGGCCCGCTTCACCAACTGGTCCAGGCGAACCCCCTGCTGGATCGGCGGTGAGCCGCTCCCGACAAGGTATGCGTTGACCTCCGGGCCCGGCCGAACCACCGTTTGTCTGACGCGCTCGATCTCCCCTGCGATCTGCCGGCGGCGTTCCCGCAGGGCCCGGACCCCCTCCGCCGTGATCAGCCCGAGCTCGTGGCCGATCTCCATCAGGCGCAGGTCGGCGTTGTCCTCGCGCAGGGTCAACCGGTATTCGGCGCGTGAGGTAAACATACGGTAGGGTTCACCGGTCCCGCGCGTGACCAGATCGTCCACCATGACGGCCATGTAGGCCTGGGAGCGGTCCAGCACGAACGGCGGCCGCCCCTGGACCCGGCAGGCGGCGTTGATGCCGGCCCACAGTCCCTGGGCCGCCGCCTCCTCGTAGCCCGACGTGCCGTTGATCTGCCCCGCCAGGTACAGCCCGGCCACGCGTTTGCTCTCGAGCGTGTTTTTGAGCTGGACCGGGTTCATGTAGTCGTACTCGATGGCATAGGCGGGTCGCATGATCTCGGCGCCTTCCATGCCGTCGATCGATCGCACCACTTCGATCTGAACCTCGATCGGAAGGCTGTTGCCCAGGCCGCTCGCATAGATCTCATCCGTGTCGATGCCCTCCAGTTCCAGAATGATCTGATGCCGGTCCCTTTCTGGGAACTTCACGATCTTGTCCTCGAAGGAAGGGCAGTAGCGAGCCGATGTGCCGGTAATGACACCGCCGTAAAGCGCCGAGCGGGAAAGGTTGCGGCGCACGACCTCATGGGTCCGCCCGGAGGTGTGGCCGATGAAGCTCGGCACCTGCGGCAGCTCCGGCCCCCGGCTGAACAGGGAAAACGGCTGCGGGCATTCATCCCCCCCTTGCCGGGCAAAGCGTGAAAAGTCGATGCTGGAGCGCTTCAGGCGCGGGGGCGTGCCGGTTTTCAGCCGCCCCAGCTCGAACCCCAGCTCCTTCAGATGCGCCGGCAGTCCATAGGAGGCGAACTCGCCGGCCCGCCCGGCTCTGATCGAGCTGAAGCCGATGTGCACCAGCCCGCTCAGAAACGTCCCCGTGGCGAGCACGACCGCCCGGGCGGCATACCCGAAACCGGTGTGGTCTTCCACCCCTGCCACCCGCCCGCCCTCGACCACGAGCCGCTCCACCAGGGCCTGCTTCAGCTCGAGGCCGGGCTGGGCTTCGATCACCCCTTTCATCGCCATGTGGTAGCGCTGCTTGTCGTTCTGGGTGCGGGTGGAATGAACGGCCGGCCCCTTCTTGGTGTTGAGCGTGCGGTACTGGATGGCGGTGCGGTCGGTGATCCTCGCCATCTCGCCGCCGAGGGCGTCGATCTCCTTCACGAGCTGCCCCTTCGCCATGCCGCCGATGGAGGGGCTGCACGGCATGGCTGCGAGCTTGTCGAGGTCGATCGCCAAAAGCAGCACGCGGCAGCCCATGCGGGCCGCGGCCAGGGCGGCTTCGCAGCCGGCGTGGCCGGCACCGACCACGAGGACGTCGTAGGTTGTGGGGTGGAACGCCATGGCTTAAAGCCTGCATGTCGATTGCGCGAAGCTGGGCGCGTGTGATAGATGAGCAACAAGCGACAGCGCGCTCATCGCGTGGTCCGTCGAAACCGTGACGCGCGCAACGCGATGAACGCGACGACCGCATTATAGAGGTGCCGCTTCAGCGGGTCAAGCCGCCATGCCGAACCGTTACAACGACCTCAACTCCTATCTGCGCGGGCTTTTCGGGTGCCGCGTCCAGAAAATAACGGTGGATGCCGGCCTCAGCTGCCCGAACCGGGACGGCGCCATCGCCACCGGCGGCTGCATCTACTGCAACTCGCAGGGGTCGGGTACCGGCGCCCATGGCCGCGGGCTTTCCATCGCCGCGCAACTGGAGGCCGGCAAGGCCGCCATGGCCCGGCGTTACCGCGCCGAGAAGTTCATCGCCTATTTCCAGTCCTTCTCCAACACCTACGCCCCGGTCGAACGCCTCCGGGCGCTTTACGAGGAGGCCCTCGGCGTCGAAAACGTGGTGGGGCTCTTCATAGGAACGCGTCCGGACTGCGTGCCGGAGCCGGTCTTGGATCTGCTGCAGGAAATGGCCCGCCGCAGCCTGGTCTGGGTCGAGTACGGGCTGCAATCCGCCCGCGACGCCACTCTGGCCCTCATCCACCGCGGCCACGACGCCGCCTGCTTCCTGAGAGCGCTGGAGGCGACCCACCGGCGCGGCATCCAGGTGTGCGCCCACGTGATCCTCGGGCTTCCGGGCGAGAGCGGCGCGGACGCGCGGTTCACGGCAGATACCCTGGCAGCTGCGGGTGTCGACGGCGTCAAGCTCCACAACCTTTACGTCGTCAAGGGCACGCGGCTGGACACCCTGTTCCGCTCCGGCGCATACCGCTGCCTCGAGCGGCAGGAATACGTGGAACAGGTCGTGGACGTGCTCGAGCGCCTGCCCGCCAAGATCGTCATCCAGCGCCTGACGGGCGACCCGCACCCGGAGGAACTCGCGGCCCCGCCCTGGAGCCGGGAAAAAGCCGCCACGCTCAAGGCCATCCATGAGACGCTCGAGCGCAGGAACACCTGGCAGGGAAAGCTTTGCGGCAACGGCGTATCTGCTCTTCCGGCCATTTCTTGAAATTTAATCGACATGGGCTTATATAGAACTTTCAGCGCAGGGAAAAAAGGCAACTCCCCCGAATCGCTGCGCAGTGCTGTCAAGTTTAGTCATTCTTGGCACGTTAGCGCACTTTAGGCGCTTTCTTAATCTCACTCAACGGGCCCTCACCCCCATGGACGCACATTTCGAGACACCGGCCAGCAGCGACGACTTCGACCTCTCCTTCAAGGTCTTTCACGAGTTGATGGCCCGCAAGGTCACCGACATCCTCCTGATCAGCAGCCCGTATGAGGCCTTCATCATGGAGGAGGAAGGCCGACTGGCGGAGCGCATCATTCACGAGTACCGCGGTCTCAACCTGTCGCGCCCGCCGATGCTCACCTGGGTGTCCACCTCCCAGGAGGCCCTGGAGGCTTTGCGCCGCAAAAAGTTCGACCTCGTGATCACCATGCCGCTGGTGGACGACACGGATGCCTATGTGCTGGGCCACACCATCAAGGAAAATTTCCCGAACCTCCCCGTTTTTCTCCTGGTGCACAAGACCGGACAGCATCTGATAGACCAACGGGCCTCCGACCGCGAGGCGATCGACCGGGTCTACGTCTGGCAGGGGAACAGCGACCTGCTGCTGGCCCTCATCAAGAACCTCGAGGACCGCATGAACGTGGCCTTCGACACCGAGCGGGCCAAGGTGCGGGTCATCGTTCTGGTCGAGGACGCCCCGGTTCACTACTCCTCGCTGCTGCCGATTCTCTACAAGGAAATCGTCACCCAGACCCAGGCGGCCATGGAGGAGTCGGTCAACGACGAGCATCGCATTTTCCGGATGCGGGCCCGGCCGAAGATCCTGGTGGCGCAAACCTTCGAGGAGGCCGTGGACCTCTGCCGGCGCTACCAGCCGTATCTGCTGAGCGTGCTGTCGGATGTGCGGTTCCCGCGCGGCGGCGTCATGGACGAAAAGGCGGGCGTTGAGCTCCTGTCCATGATCCGCGCGCAGAACCCGGACCTGCCGCTGCTCAACCTGAGCACGGAGGAGGCCAACCGCGAAAAAGCCAGGCAGGTGCCGGCGGTCTTCATCAACAAAACCTCCCCGACGCTCTACTCGGAAATTCACGAATTCTTCATGCAATATCTCGGCTTCGGCGATTTCATCTTCCGCCTTCCCGACGGCCGGGAGATCGCCCGCGCCTCCAACCTGCACGACATGGAGAAGCTCCTGCCCTCCATCCCGGACGATTCGGTGGATTATCACGCCCACCGCAACCACTTCTCCAGCTGGTTCATGGCCCGCTCGGAGGTCATGCTGGCCTCGAAACTCAAACCCGTAAAGGTCAGCGATTTTGCCAGCGTGCAGGCCCTCACGCACTATTTGGTCCGCTGCATCCACGACCGGCGCAAAGGCATCCAGCGCGGGATCATCACGGAGATGTTCGAAGGCCGCTTCGACCCGGATGCGGACTTCATCAAAATCGGGCGCGGCTCGCTGGGAGGCAAGGCGCGCGGGCTGGCGTTCGCCTCCACCTTGCTCAGAACGCATCCCGAACTGCATGAAAAGTTCAAAGACGTCGACATCCGGGTCCCCAAGACGGTGGCCATCAGCACCGAGGGGTTCGATGCCTTCGTCGCCGAAAACAACCTCAAGCAGTTCGCCACCCGTGAGGTGAGCGACGCAGAGATCGCTGCGGCCTTTCTCAACGCCCGCGTTCCGGATTGGCTGGCGCGCAATCTCGCGCTATTCATGGAACACACGACCTGCCCTCTGGCGGTGCGCTCTTCCAGCCTGCTCGAGGACGCCCAGTTTCAGCCGTTTGCCGGAATCTACCGCACCTACATGCTGCCCAACAACGACCCCGACCGGGCCAGGCGCCTCGAGCGCCTGATCACCGCCGTCAAACTGGTCTACGCCTCAACGTACTTTGAAAGCCCCAAGTCGTTTGCCCGGAGCACCTACCACCGCATCGAGGAAGAAAAAATGGCCGTCGCCATCCAGCACCTGACGGGGGCGCCCTGGAGCGAGCATTTCTTTCCCACCCTGGCCGGCGTGGTCCAGTCCTACAATTTTTATCCGATCGCCCACATGAAACCCGATGAGGGGATTGCGCACATCGCCCTGGGGTTGGGAAAAATGGTGGTGGAGGGCGGAACCTCGCTGCGTTTCTCGCCGAAATACCCCCAGTTCATGCCGCAATTCTCGGCAGTGGACGACATCCTGAGAAATGCCCAGCGATTCTTTTACGCACTGAAAATGACCGATGTCCCGGAGCTGCTGGGCACGGAAGAGGATCCGACACTGACCCGGCTGGCGGTGGACGACGCCCCCGACAGCCCGGCGGTGCGGACGCTGTCCAGCACCTACTTTCCCCAGGAGCACCGCATCCGCGACGGGTTCCTGAACGGCGGCCTGCCGTTGCTGACGTTTGCCGGCATCTTGAAATACCGCGAGTTCCCGCTGCCCGAGATCCTCGAGGCGCTTCTGGAATTGGGCCGCAAAGGCATGGGCTGCCCGGTGGAGATCGAGTTTGCGGTAAACCTGACGGGGGGGCCGAGGCCGGTGTTCGACCTGCTGCAGATCCGGCCGATGGCCGTGGCCCGGCAGAAGCTGAACGTGGAGATCAGCGATGAGGACCGCCAGCGGGCCATCTGCTACTCGACGATGGCGCTGGGCAACGGGCAAGTGAGCGATCTGCAGGACATCATTTTCGTCGACCCCGAGGCCTTCGATGTGGCCCGCACCGCGGACATCGCCGCCGAGGTCGGGCGGTTGAACAAGCAGCTCGAAGCGCGGAACCGACGGTATTTATTGATAGGGCCGGGACGCTGGGGGTCGGCCGACCGCTGGCTTGGCATCCCGGTGAAATGGAGCGACATCTCCTCGGTGAGAGCCGTCGTGGAAACGGCCACCGAGGGGCTCAGGGCCGACCCGTCCCAGGGATCGCACTTCTTCCACAACATCACGTCCCTGGACATCAGCTACCTGACCACGTTCGGCAACGGGGAGGATTTCGTCGACTGGGGCTGGCTGAAAGGCCAGCCGGCGGCGGCAAAAACCCGCTACCTCAGGCACGTGAGGCTGAACCGGCCGCTCACACTCAAAATCGACGGGAAAAAAACCCAGGCGGTGATTTTACCATAATAAAGGCGCAGGGTTCACGGTCCACGGCACACGGAAAATTGATTTTTTCCTTCCGTGCACCCTGCACCGCGAGCCCTGCACCTCCCGTTGTCGCCGTATGGTCGAACACGCCGGGAATGGCAGCCCTGCCGCTTTACTTCACGCTTTTAAGATAGGCCTGAGCGTCCTCGTCCCCCAGATCGGCGGCTTTGCGGAAATCCTGCATGGCCCTGTCCTTCTCCCCGGCCAGCAGATAGGTCCGGCCGCGGCCATAGTAATATAGACCGTTCTGAGGCTCCATCTCGATGGCCCGGCTGATGTCGGCGACGGCCCGGGTGTAGTTGCCCAACTGGCCGTAGGAAACGCCTTGGGAAAAAATGGCGCCGCTAAGGCCGGGGTCGAGGGCGATGGCCTTGCCGAAATAGCGAATCGCCGCCTGGTTGTTTCCGTAGGTGGCGCACAGCGCACCCTTTTGAAACCAGTAGTTCGGGTCCTTGGATTCCGCTGCGGCCGCCGGGCTTTTCTGGCCCTTGGCCGCGGCGACCGCCGGCGCAGCGAGCGCCAGCACCACGGCGATGCTCAAAAGAGCGACGGCAATTCTGCCTGAAATGGATGTCGAGATCATAGTCAAGCTCCCTTTTCTTGGCTGGCCTTCAATAAAGAGTTTAACTTGTTATCGGCCGATATGTCAAAAACTTGAGCCTCAAGTTAATGGCCCGGCAAAGGACGGCAGGGCCATTAACTTATTGTGGTTTTTACTCATGCGAGGTATAAGGTTGCCAAGGCAAATGCATGGGCTACCCAAATTCGTTTAATACCTCGTCCGATTCGAACGTCGGAATACAGGAATACACCATCTATCCCTTGGCGGTGGGCATCAACGAGACCGACCAGGGGGTCATGACCTACCTGCGGGATTACGGCAAAAGGATCTACCTGCCGATCTACGCATTCTACCTCAAGGGCGGAGACCGGAACATCCTGGTGGACACGGGCCTCGCGGAATTCGTGGCGCCGGCGGATGCCGAGGAAATCTGCGGTTTCAAAATCATGGAATTCGAAGAGGCCTTGGCGACCGTGGGCTTGACGCCGGAGGCGGTCGACGTGATCATCCACACCCACCTGCACAACGACCACTGCGAAAACGACCATATGTGCACCAACGCCGAAATTTATGTGCAGAGAACCGAATACCAATTCCTGCTCAACCCCCATCCGGTAGACCACCGCTATTACCCGGACATCCTCGACGGGCTGAACGTCACACAGGTGGAGGGGGATGCCGACATCGCCGAAGGCGTCCGGGTGATTTTCTCACCGGGCCACACGGTGGGCGGCCAGTCCGTTGCGGTGAACACCGCCCGCGGCAGGGCCGTCATCACGGGCTTCTGCTGCAACGCCAAGAACTTTCCGGCCCAGGGCCCGGCCATCGCGCCGGGGGTCCACATCAACCTGGCGGAAGCCTACGACACCATCCAGAAAATCCGCGCAATGGCGGATATTCTGATACCGATCCACGACCCTGCCGTCGGGCGGAAAAAATGCATACCGGAATGAGATGAACATGGCTGCAGAAAAAGACCTCGTTCTCATCTACTACGAAGACAAACCGTTGTCGTTCGCGCGCATCGAGGCCATCGAACCCGACCACAAACCCAGCTGGTATCACGTCAGCCTGCTGCTGCTGCAGGTGCCGGTGCAGACCGTCACCTGGATCCTGCGGGACGCTTACATCGACGGGACGGAGTTCACGATGAACGGAAAACGCATGCGGCTTGAAAAGGTGGAGAGTCCGGCGCCGGCCGCCGCGCCTCAAGATCCGCCGGATCCAAAGAAGCCGCCCCGGGATCTGACCGCCGCCAAGGTGATTTCCCTGGCAGAACTCAAAAAAGACAAATAACCACTCGAGCGTTTCGTGGTCAACGCGCATCACATGGTCCTCTCGGCGTCCCGCCGCACCGACATCCCCGCCTTTTTCATGCCGTGGTTCATGGAGGGCATCGCCCGGGGCGAGTTCGAGGTGACCAACCCTTACAACCGCCGCGTGACCCGGGTTGCCGCCACCGTTCCGCCGGTGCACACGATTGTTTTCTGGTCCAAGAACTTCGGCCCCTTCCTGGAGGGAGACTACGGCGGCCGCCTGCAAGCGCTGGGGTACCATCTGTATTTTCAGTTTACGATCAACTCGGAAAACCCCATCCTCGAGCCGAACCTCCCCGGTCTCGATCAGCGCCTGGGGCAACTGCAACGGCTCTGCGACCGATTCGGGCCGCGTTCGGTCAACTGGCGCTTCGACCCGATCTGCTTCTACCGGTCGAAGGGCGAAGGCCTCCTCAACAACCTCGGCGACGCCGGCCGGATCGCGAAAGCTGCCGCCGCCGCGGGCATCCGCCGCTGCACGGCAAGCTTCATGGACCCTTACGCCAAAATCCGGAAAAGAATCGCGCGACGGCCGGGGTTCGCCTTTGTGGACCTCCGGCGGGAGGAAAAAATTGAAACGCTGCTGGACCTGGAGCGCCGGCTGGAGGCCAAGCGCATCCGGCTCTTCACCTGCTGCGAGAGCGAGCTGCTATCCGCCCTGCCCGCCCGTTCCACGGTCCGCGCCGGGGCCTGCATCCCCAGCGCGCTCTTCATGGAGCTTCACGGCGGGGCGCTTTCCTTGAAACGCGACGGTGGCCAGCGGGTTAAGGCCGGCTGCGGCTGCCGGGTTTCCGCGGACGTCGGCTCCTACGACCTTCATTGTTGCAGGCACGACTGCCTGTACTGCTACGCCCGGCCGGCGAGCACGACCTCTGCGGCTTGAAGCGTGCGGCGGCCGGAAAGGCGCTCATGAACATCGGTTCGCTTCAACTGGACAACCCCACCCTGCTGGCACCACTGGCGGGGATCACCCACCTACCCGTCCGCCTGCTGGCGCGCGAGGCCGGCTGTGCCCTGGTCTGCACGGAGATGGTCAGCGCAGACGGGCTCGCGCACGGGTCTCGCCACACGCTGCCCTACCTGCGCAGCCTGCCGGCGGAGAAACCGCTCGCCGTGCAAATCTTCGGCTCGGACCCTGCGGTGATGGCGGCAGCGGCCGCCATCGTTCAGGACAACGGAGCGGATGTGATCGACATCAATTTCGGCTGCGCGGTCCGCAAGGTGGTCAAGGCAGGGGCGGGGGTGGCCCTGATGCGCACCCCGCAACACGCCGAAGCCCTCCTGCTGGCGGTTCGCAGGGCGGTGCATATCCCGCTGACGATCAAGATCCGCAGCGGCTGGGACCGGTCCGGTCGAGAAGCGCTGGGCATCGGCGCCATGGCGGAGGGCTGCGGGGTGGATGCCGTTACCCTCCACCCGCGCACGGCCGCCCAGAAGTTCAGCGGGCAGGCGGATTGGGGGCTCATCGCCGCCCTCAAGCGGCGCCTTGGCATCCCCGTGATCGGCAACGGGGACATCCGCACCGCGCAGGATGCCGAACGGATGATGTCAGAAACCGGCTGCGACGCAGTCATGATCGGCCGCAGCGCCGTCGGCTACCCCCGGATTTTCACCGAGGTCAACGCACGGCTGAGCGGCCGGCCGTCACCGCCGGAGGCTTTGGAAGAGCGGTTGGAGACCATGCGCCGGTATGTCGATCTCACGGTGGCCTGCTACGGGGAGGAGACCGCGCTGCGCCTGGTCCGCAACCGGCTGGGCTGGTTCGCAAAAGGCCTGCGGGGCGCAACGACCCTGAGGCAGGCCGCTTCCCGGATGGAGTCGATTGGCGCTGCGCTGGAGCTGATCGATGCCTACCGCATGACCGCCGGCGCAACGCAGGAGGAATTTAGTGTGGCGTCGGAAGCCCGTCGCTGATCGTCAGCGGAGCCGGACCGTCCCGCCGGCGGAGGCGGAAGCCGACTGATTGAGAACGACCTCGGTCTGGTCGGCCGCGACCGACTCGACCCGGGCTTCGCCGATTTTCTCGCCCGGCGACAAGAATCGCTGGCCGTTCTTGTTCTCAACGACCCGGCCCTTGTCGAAAACCTCCAACACGCTTCCCTGGGTCAGGCCGACCGCACGGCCGGCCGAGATGGTGAGACGGTTGCGGTCGACGGCGGTGATAAAACCTCGCCAGGGCTGGCTCCGCATCACTTCGCATGTTTTTTGCCCGGCCTCGCGCAGCAGTCGATCCAGGATCGGGGCGATTTCGGTCGGCGGGATACCCCCCGTCTCTTTCATTTCCTCGTACCTCATTTCATCGACGACCGACTCTTCCCATAAACTTTCATCAACCGACTTGGTGCCCGTGGCCGAGTCGACAATTTCAAGGCGCAACGTGGCGCGGAGCCGGTAACGGGTTTTCTTCCACCACCAGAAACCCGTTTTTTCATCCAGAAACCGCACGTCGGTGAGGCTGCCGATCACGAAAAAATTGACCCCGCGCGGGCGGCCCATCATGGCCAGGCTAAAGCCGTCGATCTGACCGGAGGCAAGCCTCGGCGGGGATTTCATGATCGCACCGGCGGATTCATCCAGCAGGACCTGGCGGCATTCCTTCCGTAGGTATTCTGAAAGCGCCTGGCTGAAATGCGTGTCGAAACCGGCCTGGCCGGGTTCCGCCCTTCCTTCAACGCCGATCAGGGCGATCTTGTGTTTGAGACCCGAGCCGCCCGGCGTAATCGCATCGACCGCCTTACGGGAGGACTCGCTGACCGTGCGTGCGGTTCCTTTGGCTGCATCCTTGATCGTGGTGCAGCCGGTACAAATCAAGAAAACCAGAAGCCCCATGAGCATGGCGGCGATCCGCAGCTGCCCGACAATCGTTTTATTTTCGGTTGCCATATCGTCTCCCGTTTTTAAGGCAGGGAGAATAATGGATGCGACCTTCGGTGTCAAATACGCCCGCCGAGCGGGAAGTCCCTTTGCCTGCAGGTCTGCCCCCCTGAATTTTAATTCCCCGATAGGGCGGTTATAGTGGTTGTCAAAATAACGTTCCGATTGTCGGGCGTAATTTTGTTGCAACCACTTATGCCGCCATCCTCTTTTTCGGAACATGATTATGACAAGCGGTATAAAAAACGTTCCGATGTTGACAGCCCGAGCGCTTTCTGTTAGCGGACCCAGAGCAACGCCGACCCACGCAGAGGAGAACGCATGGCCTCCATCGACGAGCACATTCTGAAAGCCGCCAAGGAAATCGTGGTCAAATTCATCGAATGCGGCCGCCTGTCGCCGACCGGTTTCGCCGAAGCCTTCCAGAGCGTCTACAAAACGGTGGATGAAACCGTCAAAAGCCGGCAAAAACCGCCGGAAAAGGATCTCGACGCCAAAACACATGTTTCAGGGCACAAGCCGCAAAGTTCAGGCAAGCGATCATAGCCGACGATGGACGACCCAGGTCCATGCGGCGGCATTCACCGCAGAAAAGGAGCATCAACCACCAGCTCGCCCCCGCACTAGTTTCAAGCACGTTAGGCATTTGTCTAGTGCGCTTCCGCCCAGTTTAGCCCGGTCGCCGTGTTCACCCTGAGCGGCACCCTCAAGTCCCAGACCCCTTCCATGATCCCCTGTACCAACCGGGTCAGTGTGTCCACCTCTTCCGGCGGGGTTTCGAAGACCAGCTCGTCGTGCACCGTCAAGAGCATCGCGGCCGCAAGCCCCTCTCTGGCGAGCGCCGCATCGATCCGGATCATTGCCACCTTGATGAGATCGGCCGCAGAACCCTGAATCGGGGTGTTGATGGCGGTGCGCTCAGCGGCCTGACGAACGGATGCGTTGGGGCTGCTGATGTCCGGCAGAAGCCGGATGCGCCCGAGCAGGGTGCTCGTCCGGCGGGTTTTGCGCGCCTCCTCGATCGTGCGATCCAGGAAGCGCTTGACCCCCGGGTACCGGGCGAAATAGTTGTCGATGTAAGTCTTGGCCATTTTCTGGCCGATCGCGAGCTGCCGCGACAATCCGAAGGGGCTCATCCCGTAGATGATGCCGAAATTGATGGCCTTGGCCTGGCGCCGCAGCTCGGGGCCGACCTCTCGGGGGTCGACCTGGAAGACTTCCGACGCCGTTCGGGTGTGGATGTCCTCCTCGTTCCGGAAGGACTGGATCAGGATTTCATCCTCCGAACAGTGGGCCAGGATGCGCAGTTCGACCTGGGAGTAATCCGCGGACAGCAGACGCCACCCCGGGCGGGGCACGAAGGCCCGGCGGATCTCGATCCCCTCCTCGCTGCGGATGGGAATGTTCTGCAGATTGGGGTCCGAGCTGGACAGCCGCCCCGTGGCCGTGACCGTCTGGTGGTAAGAGGTGTGAATGCGGCCGGTGTCGGGGTGCAGCAGGCCGGCCAAGGCGTCGGCGTAGGTGGATTTCAACTTCGCCAGGGTGCGCTGCTTCAAGATCATGGCCGGCAGTTCGTGCAGCGCGGCCAGCGAGGTCAGCACGTCCACGTCGGTGGAGTAGGCGGTCTTCTTCTTGGTCTTCTTCTGGACCGGCAGCTGGAGCTTTTCAAAAAGGATGTAGCCGAGCTGCTGGCTGGAATTGATGTTGAACCGCTCCCCGGCAAGCCCGTAAATGCCGTCCTCGAGCGCCTCGAGCCGCTGCGCAAAGGACTTGGAAAGCTCGCGCAGCCGCTCGATGTCGACCGCAACCCCCCGCATCTCCATCCGCATGAGGACCGGCACCAGCGGCATTTCCACCGTGGTCATGAGCGCCGTCAGGCCCACCTCCTCCAGGCGCCGGCTGAGCACCTCGTATGCCATCAGGGTGATATCGGCATCTTCGCAGGCGTAGGGCGCTGCTGTTTCCAGCGGGACTTCGGCAAAGGTGGCGACCCCCTTGCGCTTGCCGACGAGATCCTCGAAGGCGATGGTTTTGTGGTTCAGAAAGTCGAGCGCGATCTGGTCCAGGTTGTGAGCGCGTTTGGAAGGGTCGAGCAGGTAGGAGGCGAGCATCGTGTCGTACATTACGCCTTCGAGCGCGACGCCGTGGCGCGCCAATACCATCCAGTCGTACTTGATGTTCTGGCCGACCTTACGCAGTCGCGGGTCCTCAAGCAGCGGCTTGAGCTGCTCGAGGACGAACCCGCGTTCGAGCTGCCGGGGCGCCCCGAGATAACGATGGCCGCAGGGGATGTAGAAGGCCTGGTCGGCCTGAACCGATACCGAAAGACCCACCAACTCGGCCCGCATGGGGTCCCGAGAGGTGGTCTCCGTGTCGATGGCGATCATCCCGGCGGCCTTCAGCCGCTCGACCAGTGCCGACAGCTCCTCGCCGTCGAGAACGGTCCGGTAATCCTTGCGGCTGAGGTCCGAAGCCTGCGGCAGACTCTGCTGCAGCTGCCGAAACTCGAGCTCCCGGAACAGCCCGGACAGCGCTTGGACATCGGGGTCCCTGACCCGGAGGGCGTCGGTCTCAAGCACGACCGGGGCGTCGGTGCGGATAGCGGCCAACTGGCGGCTCAGAAACGCCTGTTCCCGAAATTTCAGCAGGTTTTCCTGCTGCTTCTTGCGGGTGACACAATCGATCTTGGCATAAAGGTTTTCAAGCGTGCCGAAGGTTCGAATCAGCTCGAGCGCCGTCTTGGGGCCTATTCCGGGAACCCCCGGGATGTTGTCTGCCGTATCGCCGGAGAGCCCCATGACGTCCACCATCTGAACCGGTTCGACACCCATGGTCTCCTGGACGGATCGCAGATCGGTCGAAATTTCCTTCATCGGGTCCCAGAGGCTGATGCGCTCGGTGACCAGTTGCAGGAAATCCTTGTCGCCGGTCACCATCACCACCGGATGACCGGCCTCGGCCAGCCGCCGCGCGAGCGTCCCGATGAGATCGTCGGCCTCATAGCCGGGCATTTCAAAAACCGGCAGGCGATAGGCCGCCGTAATCGTCTTGATGTAGGGGATCTGAACCGCCATCTCCTCGGGCATCGGCGGCCGGTTGGCTTTGTAAGCAGAAAAAAGATCATGGCGGAAGGTGGGGCCGCGGGCATCGAAGAACATGGCCGCATAAGCCGGCCGTCGCTCCTCCATGAGCTTGATCAGCATGCGGGTGAACCCGAAGACCGCGTTGGTCGGAAGCCCCCTGGAATTGGTCAACCCCTGGATGGCGTGATAAGCGCGATGAATGTAAGCGGAGCCGTCGATGAGATAGACTGGGTCTTTCCGGTTCATGTCGAAGGGCCTCGCGAAGGCGTCCCGAACCCCCGGACCCGGCGGGGAATTCGGTACCGCTGGTTGACACGGAGTCGGCCTTGGTTTAATTT
>Ga0210103_1000127_pt1 | contig 14254 bp, 11 predicted proteins | sample RushSE_CattailNL_6_FD_185564 | JGI IMG/M metagenome (GOLD analysis project Ga0210103, IMG submission 185564) | Wetland microbial communities from San Francisco Bay, California, USA, that impact long-term carbon sequestration - RushSE_CattailNLA_D2... | ecosystem: Environmental > Aquatic > Marine... | reverse complement strand
GACGGAGCAGGCGATGGAATTCGTCGCCGCGGCCTACGGGCCGCCCGCCCGTCATGTCCATGCGCTGGCAAGCGCGCCCTACTTCAACCTCGGCCGCCGGCAGGCCGTCGACGGCCTCTCGCCCGACGACGTGCTGGCCGCGATGGACGAATCGATCGAGCGGCTCGGCGAAGTCAACGCGTTCGAGAAGAACCGTGCGCTCGCGAGCTGGTATCGGCTCGGCTGGCTCGCCTACGAGGGAGGTGCCGACACCTTCGGTCCCGGCAGCATCGCCGCGAAGGCGGCGGCTTCCATGGATCCGCGGCTGCGCGAGCTGTGCGTGCGCTACATGACGGCCTGGTCGCAGGCCGGTGGCGGCATGCTCGTCTGGTACACGGCCGGCGCCGGCCGCTGGAACCATCCCTTCGGCACGTGGGAGCTCACGACGGACCTCGCGCGCGACGACGCGCCGAAGATCCGCTGCCTCGACACGATCGCGGCCGGTCCGCTACCGGCCGCGCGTGCCCGCAATCGTGCACCCGGATCGTTCAGCGCGCTGGCGAGCGTCGACGGGCCGCGACGCCGTGCCGCTGCGTACCTCGAGCACCTGCACCCAGGCCAGCACGTCGACTACCTCGTGTACGCCTCCGCCAGCGGAGCTTACCGGCTGTGGCTGCACGCGGAAGCGGCGTCCGCGGGCAATGCGGTCGATATCGGGGTCAATGGCGCGGCGGCAACGGCGGAACATGCCATCGCAGCAAACGGGTGGGGCCGCACAGTGCGCAGCGGGCCTGTCGCAGTGACGCTCTCCGCCGGCTTCAACACGCTGCGCCTCGCCACGCGTGCCGAGACGAGCGGCTACCGCCTGCACTCGCTGGAGCTCGAACGGGAACGCTGAACCGCCGGGTCGCGTGGCGGCCCGGCGCTCAGGCGACAGCGACCTCGCCGCAGGCGAGCGCCTGCAGGCGCAGCGCAGCATCGCGCCAGTCGTGGCCGTGCGCGACACGGTGCGCGATGTCCGACTGCCGCCGCCATTGCTCGGCCGGCTGCGTGCAGAACTGCACGATGGCGTCCGCCATCGCCTCCGGCGATTCCGGCGCGACGATTTCCCCGCCCCCGTTCGCCAGCAGATCCGGCGCCGCACCGATCGGCACAGCGATGACGGGCGTGCGGCAGGCCATCGCCTCGAGGACCGGCAGCCCGAAGCTGTCGAGCCGCGACCCGAACAGCCACACGTCGCACGCGCCGTAGAGCGCACGAAGCGTGTGCTGGTCCGGACAACAGACGTACTCGGCGCCTGCCGGCAACGGCAGCTTCGGCGAGGGTGCGTCGGCCCCGAATGCGACGATGCGCAGCTGCGGCAGCCGCTGGCGCGCGAGCTCGCAGGCGCGGATGCAAACGTCCGCGCCCTTGAAGCGCGCATGTGCGTAGACAAACCCGACCGTCGGCACCGCCTGGCGGCCGCGCGGCGCCGCGTCGAACTGCCTGCGGTCGACTGCATTGGGGATCACGTCGATACCGAGCGGCCCGAGCTCTGCCTCGATCGTCTCCTTGAGGCTGCGCGAGATCGCGATCTTCACGTTTGGCAGCCGCAGCGCCGCGTGCACGCGCGGCACGAGCGACGGGCCGCACCAGGTCTCGTAACCCTGGATCAGGTGCACCTTGCGCCCCTTCGACGCCGGCAGCGCGTCCATCCACTCGGCGGTTTGCCACCAGGTCGCGACGATCACGTCGGCGTCGGGCACATCGTCGATGCCGATGAAGGCGGGTTTCCGCGTCACGCGGTGAGGCAGCCCGGACAGCGCGATGTGGCCGGGCTGCGGGCTGCGGCGGCGTGCAGCGCCGAACAGGCGCGCGATGCCACCGCGCCAGTGCGGGCGATCCGGCGCGCAGGTGACGACGACAACTTCGTGCCCGAGCGCCTGCAGCTCGCGCGCGTACTCGGCGACGACACGCGTGCCGCCGGTCAGGTTGTCGGTGGGCAGCAGGAAGGTGAACTTCATCGTTTGGCGGATCCGAGGGCAGAGCGTAGTCCGGTCACCGGCCGAGCGCCGCGCCGAGCAGTTGATCGGCGCCCGCTCCGGCGACGAGGCCTGCCAGCAGAGCGATGGGCCAGACCGCTTCCGCGCGCCAGGTCGGCAAGCCGGTGGCGCGCCGGAAGGCGAACGCAAGGGGCCATCCGGCGAACTGGCTCGCCGCGACCGCGATCACGGCGCCCCGCTCACCGGCGAGTGCGTAGCCGGCAGGAATCGACACGAGGAGCGCCGCGGCGCGCAGCGCGTTCGCCCCCGTCACCCAGGCCGGGCGACCGCGCGCGAACATCATCTGTTCGAGCACCTGGAAGCGCATCGCCAGCAGGCCGAGCGCGATGACCTGCAGCATCCATCCGGCGTCGGCGTAGCGCGCGTCGTACAGCAACCGCACGACCCAGTCGGCGGCCATGAACGCCGCGCCGGCGCCGAATGCGAGCACGGCATCGGCGACCCGCTGAACCCGCTCGTACATCGCGGCGGCGCGGCCATCGCCGGTTCTCAGCGACTCCGCGAGCGCCGGGAAGACCAGGTGCCCGTTCAGGTTGCCAATCAGCCCGGTCGCCGCTGCGAGCAGCGTCGCGGCGATCGCGAACACGCCGAACGAGGCGGCCTGCAGCGTGCCGCCGAGGAGCACTTTCTCGCCGTGCGCGGCGGCGAAGCCGACGATCGACGACAGGAACACCCACTTGCCGAAGCCCACGATCTCGCGCGCCGCCGCGGCGTTCCACGCCGGCCGCACGGCCGTTCCGGGGAGCATCACATGGCTCAGCACGGTACGCGCCAGGGTTGCGACGAGCGTGCCGGCCACCAGGCTCCACACTGAGCGCGTGGCCAGCGCCAGCGCGATCGTCACGATCATGCCGGCGACCTGCGACAGCAGTTCCATCCGCACCAGGACCGCCGTGCGCAGGCCGCGCTGCGCCGTGGCGATGTGCATCGACTCCGCGCCCTGCAGCAGCGCGGCGACCGCGAAGGCCGCCATCAGCCACGGCATGCGCGGATCGGCGTACGCGGTGCCGGCGGTGAAGCGGCCCTGCCCGGCCGCAATGTTCAGCACGAACGAGAGCGCCAGCACCACCGCCGCCAGCAGCGCACCCCGCGCGAGCTGCACCGACAGCGCGGTCCCGAGGAACCGCGCGTCGAGGTCCCCCCGCCGGTTGACCACGCTCTGCCAGACGCCGAGGTCGGAGAACATCACGAGCGCGAAGTACAGCGTCTGCACGGCAGCGACGAGCCCGAAGTCGCCGGGCACCAGCAGGCGCGTGAGAACAAGGCTGCTCGCCAGTCGCAGCGCCTGCGATGCGAAGCTGCTGCCCAGCAGCCAGCCGCCCGCGCGCACCATCCGGCTGCGCAGGCCCGCGGCGGGAACGCCGCCCGGTCCCGCCATGATGGCCGGCGACGCGCAGGCCGCCTTGCCTGCCACGCTGGTCACCACGGCCGCGGCGGGCACACCACGCCGGCCTGCGTGTCGCGCCAGGCCTGGCGCAGCTGCGCGCAGTGTCGCGCCAGGTCGGCCACCTTCTCGCGCTGCCCGCGCCATGCCGAGCGCACCTGGCGGAGGCGGTTCCAGGTCCACTCGATCGCGTGCAGCGCGAACGTCGGCAGCGCACCGTGGTGTTTCCGGTAGTACAGCAGCGCGCTCCGCATGCGCCACGCTTCCAGCTGCGAGCCCGCGCGCGACACGCGCTCGCCGCCCACGGTCCTGGCCGACGCGCCGCCGATGTGCATGGCCTTCAGTCGCGGCCAGTAGCGCACGGCGAGCCCCTCGGCGCGAAGCCGCCGGCAGAGATCCACTTCCTCGTAGTACATGAAGAAGCGCTCGTCGAAACCGCCCAGGCGCCGCCACGCGTCGGCCCGGATGAACGCGAAGGCGCCGGGAATCCAGTCGACGACCGCATCGCAATCCGGATCGGCCCAGCGCCGGTCGAGCCGCGCGAAGAAGGGGCTCGTCGAAAAGCGCGCCGCGATGCCGGACAGCGTGAAGATTTCGTCGCGCAGTGTCGGGAACATGCGCGCGGACGGTTGACGGGAGCCGTCCGGCCCGAGCAGCTCACCGCCGCCGAGGCCCGTATCCGGGTGCCGGTCCATCCGCTCGACCCCTGCGCGCAGGGCGCCCTCGAGCGGCATCGCATCGGGGTTCAGCAGCAGCAGGTAGCGGCCCGTCGCGAAGCTCGCCGCCAGGTTGTTGCCGGCGGCGAAACCGAGGTTGCGCGAGCTCGACAGCATGCGCACCCACGGGTGCGTGCGCCGGACCAGGCGCGCCGTGCCGTCGCGCGAGGCGTTGTCGACGACAATCACCTCGGCCTGAAGCTTGCCGGACTCGCTGCGAAGCTCAGCCTGCAGGCGATCGAGCAGCGGCCCGATGAGGGCGCTCGAGTTGTAGGTGACGATCAGGATCGAAAGGTCCATGCCGTTGTCCTCCTCAGCCGTGGGCGAGCGCGGTGCGCCGCGATTCGATGGCCGTCATCGCGGGGCTGGCTGGGAATGCCGCGAACTGATCGGACAGCCGCTGCACGTTGGTGTCGAGGTCGTAGCGTGCTTCGATCTCTGCGCGCGCTTCGTGCGCGAGGGCGCTGCGCAGGCCGGAATCGTCCGCCAGGCGCTCGAGCTGATCGACCAGCCCGTCCACATCACCGGCAGCGGTCAGCAGTCCGGTGCGGCCGTGCTCGATCAGCTCGGGGATGCCGTTGACGCGGGTGGACACGCACGGCACTCCGCTCGCCATGGCCTCCATCAGCACCACCGGAATGCCCTCGGCGAAGCTCGGCAGCACGAAGACATCGGTACGCGCCAGTGCCCGGCGCACTCCATCGACCGTCAGCGCCCCCGTGAGCTCGACGCAGTCGTTCAGCGCGAGGCGATCGATGGCTTCCTCGATGTGTCCGCGGTCCGGACCATCGCCGACCAGTGTCAGCATGAAGTCGGTGCCACGCTGGCGCAGCGCGGCACACGCCTCCACCAGCAGGAGTTGCGCCTTCGCCGGCGTCAGGCGTCCCACGCACAGCAGGCGCACCGGTCCGCCAGAGTTGCGCGGCGGCGTGTAGCGGAACGAGCGGGGGTCGACGCCCAGGCGGCACACGCGGAACTTCGGCCAGTCGGCGGCATCGCTGATCCGCATCAGCTGGCTACGCGCGAACTGGCTGATGCACACCACGACGTCCGCGGCCCGCATCTTCTCGCTCAGGCGCTGCCCCGGCACGTCGTCGAACTCGTCCGGACCGTGGATCGTGTACGACAGATGGCATCCAGTCAGCTGCTTGACGAGCACACCGACGGCCGCCCCGGCGTTGCCGAAGTGCACGTGCAGGTGCGCCAGGCCATGGGACTGCATCCAGCGCGCGACCATCGCTGCCTCAGCGGCGTAGCCGATGCCGCGCACTCCGCGGCCCATCCGCAGCGCGGAGCCGATCGTGCGCGCGAGCGCCAGCGGCGCCCGCAGCGTCCACCACACAAGCGCGGCAGCCGCGCCACGCGCGCCGTGCGCCTTCACGCAGTACGTCGCCTCGGCCTCGCGCCGCTCGGCTGCGTCCATCTTCTGGAGAGCCCGATCGGGCGGATTGATGGAGGCGGTGAAGATCGTGTGGCCGAGCGCCCGCAGGCGGCTGACCTCACGCAGGATGAAGGTGTGCGAAATCGCCGGGTAGCGGCTGACGAGATAGCCGAGCGGCGGCGCGGCGATGGTCATGAATGAACTCCTGTGGGCTCGACCCGCAGCGGCCGGGCCGGAATGCCGGCAGCCCGGCTGTTGTTGTGGAGAGACCGGGTGACGACGGCATTGGCGCCCACGATGCTGCATGCGCCGATGCGCGTGCCCTTGAGGACGGTGACGCCGCGCCCGATCCAGACGTTGCGGCCGAGATGGATCGGCTGCGCGTCGTGTCCGCTGTCGCGCATCGACTGCTCGTGCGCCCGGTGGTTCGCGTCGCGGATGCTCGCGTACTCGCCCACCATGCAGTCGTCCTCGACCACCACGCGGTCGAACGCGACGATGTGGACGCCGCGGGACAGCACGACGCGATCGCCGATCTCGATGCGCCCCGCGCCCTGGGTCTCCAGGTAGACGCCCGGGTAGATCAGGACGTCGCGGCCGATGCGGATGTTGCGTGTTCCGTGGACTTCGACTGTTCCGAGCACGACGCCGGTGGCGTCGAGCTGCCCGCCAATGCTCTCGCGCAGGCGCGCGAAGCTCCACAGCCGCATCCACCGCGACCAGCCGACGCGCACGAGCCACGCGAGCGGCGCCAGGCCACGCGCGAGCACTCGCTTGCCGGTGATGCGGCGCGCCGGCGTTGCGGGCGGGTTGTCCTTGTACTCGACCAGGCCGATCTCGCCGCGACCGCGCCGCGCGAGGTGCCACGCGAGTTGCCCGAAGAAGGCCGGGACCTTCTGCGCGTGCGAATGGATGGCGTAGGCGAACGCCAGCCCGGGGTGCCCCGGCGCCTTCCAGCGACAGCGCCACGTGGTGCGAACGACGACGAGCGCAGCGATCGCCAGCAGTGCGGCCGCGGCATGCGGGTCCCAGGCCAGCGCCGCGAGCAGCAGCACCGGGAACACCACGTAGAGCGCGCCCATCCCGAGGTCGCGCCGCGCTTCGCGCTGCCACAGCGCGTCGCCCATCGCCCGCGCGCGCGCTGCCACTTCGGCGTAGGCGATGCCCGAGCGATAGCAGCGACGCCAGTACGCGCGCAGGCTGCGGATGGCGAGGTCGTGCGTGGTCATCGGCGCGTCGATGTGCTCGATGGCCCAGCCGGCCTTGCGCAGCCGCGCGCACAGTTCCGGCTCCTCGCCCGCCTTCAGCGCCGGATCGAAGCCGCCGGCCGCTTCGAGGGCGGCGCGCCTGACCAGCACGTCGCCGCCGAAGTACAGCGAGGGACCGACCGGATAGACCCAGTCGAGGTCGAGCACGCGCGTGTAGAGGGACTGGCCCGGGTCGCTCTCGCGACGGTGCCCCCAGACCGCGCACAGCTCCGGCCGGCGCATCGCCTCGAGCGCTTCGGCCACGAATCCGGGCTCGAGCTGCGTGTCGCCGTCGAGGAACAGGATGAACTCGCCCTGCGCGGCGCGCCAGCCGAGATTGCGCGCCTTGGCCGCGCACGGCGAGCCGTCCTCGAGGACGAGGCAGCGCGCGCCCATGCCCGCGGCGATTCCGACGCTGCCGTCGGTCGAGGCCGAGTCGACATAGATCACCTCGGGGCGCAGTGCAGGCCAGCGGGCCCGGCCGACCGACTCGAGGCAGCGCGCCAGCCGCGCGCCCTCGTTGCGCCCGATGACGACGACCGAGATCGTGCCGGCCCGGTCGGCCACAGCAGCCCGCGCGTCGCCGGCGTTCACCTGACCGCCGCCCTTAGCGTGGCGCCGACGGTCAGCACCGACAGGCCCGGCGCGATCTGACGCATGAAGTAGCCGAAATCGGCGAGGCCGCTGCGCGGTACGTAGATGACATCGCCGTCCTGCAGCCCGAAGTTGACGCGCCGGGCGGGGTCGATGAGGTCGGCGAACCGGATCAGCTCGACCTGCCCCGCGCCGGCGCGGTACAGCCCGATCTTCTCCGGCTGCGCGTCCTCGTTCGGCCCCCCGGCCTGGGACAGCGCATCGAGCACCGTCATGCGCGGCGTCAGCCGATACGAGCCCGGCTTGCTCACCATGCCCATCACGTGCACGGAGGTGTCGGCCGAGTCCGGGATGAAGACGATGTCGCCTTTCTTCATCCGCAGGTTGTAGGCGGGATCGCCGTTGACGAGGGACTTGAGGTCGACCCAGATCAGCTTCTCGCGGCCGCGCATGATCGCGCAGCGCGACAGCGTGGCCTGCTTGTCGAGGATGGGCATTGCGCCTGCCGCGGCCAGCACCTCGACCAGCAGCGGTGGATGCGCGAACTTCAGGATGCCGGCGCGCTCCACGCGCCCCAGCACGGTGACCTGGTTCGAGGTGTATTCCTCGACGCCGACCGTCACGCGGGGACGCACGTAGAACGGCGCCAGCTGCTTCTCGACCGCGTTGCGGGCCTCCTCGCGCGTCAGCTCCTTGAGCGCAACGTCGCCGGCCAGCGGAACGGTGATCCGTCCATCCGGCCCGAGGACGTGCTTGCCGCTGACTTCGGGCCGGCCGAAGACATCCACGCGGACGACGTCGCCGCTGCCGAGCCGGTAGATGGGATCGGCGGACTCCTCCAGCAGCGCCAGCTGCTCGGGGGACAGGAGGGGCGCGGTGCGGTATTCCTCGGCCGCGCGGAAAGCCGGGTCGCGGCCCGAGGTCTGGGCCGAGGGCGCCGGCGGCAGCCCGGAGGCGCAACCGACGAGCGCGACGGCCATGAAGCAGGCAAGCACGGCCGGACGGCGCGCGCGCAGGAACGTGAAGAGTGGGTTCGTCATGGCCGGCAGTGTCCTCAAACACGGCGCCGGCCTCGTTACAGAACTGTGAATTCGAGGCAGGAACGAGCGGCGCGGGGGTTAGCATCCGCACAACCCGCCCACCCCATGACGGCCTACGTCATCCTCGTCGCCCCCCTGATCGCCCTCGCCGTGCTGGCAAGGCGCGGGCTGGAAACGACCTTCCTGTGGGTCTGGATCCCGTTCTACCTGCTGATGCCGTTCGCCTTCTGGGTCCACCCCGGCATCCCCAACACGAACTTCATGCAGGCGACGACGATCCCGCTGATGTTCGCGCTCGCCTACCGGTACGCCACTCGGGTGCGTATCGGTCCGATGGAAGTGCTGCTGGCGCTCTACATGGCGCTGCGCATCTACGCGGACTACACCAGCCGCGGCTACTGGGATGCACAGAACTTCACATACCTGATGCTGACGAACGTCGCGTCGCCCTACCTGATCGGCCGCTACCTGATCGCCAGCCGGCGCATGGACATCGCGACCTCCAGGGCCTTTGTCATCGTGTTCCTGCTGCTCTTCCCGCTGTTCCTGTACGAGCTGAAGTTCTGGGTCACCCCGGTCTTCAAGCTGCTGTCGCCGCTGTTCCCGAACGCCGGCAGCGGCCTGTCCCTGCGCTGGGGCATCGCGCGGACAGCCGGGCCCTTCGAGCACCCGATTCTCGCCTGCATCATGATCATCGCCGTCTACCGCCTGCACCGCTGGCTCGCGTGGATCGGCGAGTGGGACAAGCCGCAACCCGGGGCGCTCGGCATCCTGCAGCGCTGGTCGAAGCGCATCCCGCTTCCGTTCCACTGGCAGATCGCGATCGTGCTGATCCTGATGGCGCTGATGACGATTTCGCGCGGCCCGTGGATCGGCGGATTCGTCGGCGCGGCGATCGTGATGGCGGGCAACGCCCGAAACCGCGCGCGCGCCTTGTGGAAGGTCGCCGCGGTCCTGGTGATCGCCGGCATCGTCGGGAAGATGGCGCTGGATGCCTACATCACGCCCGACATCGGCGAAGTGCTGACGGGCGAGGCCCGGACGATGCTTTATCGCAAGAACCTCCTGGACCGCTACATGGAGTTCCTGCTCGAACGCCTTTGGTGGGGCTGGGGCTTCACGACGGTACCCGAGGTCCCCGGCATGGAGTCGGTCGACAACGCCTTCTTCCTGATGGCCCTGCAGCATGGCGTGATCGTCCTCGCGGTGTTCGTCGTGATGTTCGGGTACGCGATCGCCAGCCAGATCCGGCACGGGCTGAAGTCGCCTCCCGGCGTGCCGCCGATCGGCTTCACCTTCGCCGGGATCTACGTGATGTGCTTCATCTCGTTCGCCACGGTCTACATGGGATCGCAGACCGAGCCGCTGCTGTTCCTGCTGCTGGGCTGGGGCGAGAACGCGAGGAATCGCGCCGACGAAGCCGCTTCGTCTCCGGCCGCGCCGGAAGTCGCGACGCCACCGCCGCTTCCCTTCCGGCACGTGATGCGCTGAAGGTCAGGCGGGCACGGCGCCCGGCGTGAGCGCGTCGACGGAGGACGCAACGGCCAGGCAGTGCGCCATCCGCTGCGCGAAGATGCGGTCCGACAGGTTCTCGCGCGCGAACGCGAGCGCCGCACGGGACTTGTTCGCAATCAGCGCCCGTTCGGAATCGAGGCGGCAGATCAGTTCCGCAAGTCCCCGCGCGTCGCCCATCGGCACCTGCCAGCCGACGTCGCGGTGCCCGAGCATGCTGCGGTGGGCCTCGTTCGCGTAGCCCGCGATCGGAACGCCGCAGCCGTAGGTCTCGAGGTAGGTGCAGGACGGGTCGCCCTGGCGATGGCAGCAGACGAACACGTCGATGCGGCTCCGGATGAAGGGCAGCAGGTCATGTTCGAAGTCCACCGCGCCGTGCAGCCGCACCTGGCCCTCGAGCGCATGGGCAGCGACGGCGGCGGCGAGCTGCGGTTCGAGTTCGCCGGTGCCGAAGATGTGCAGCTCGAACCGCACCCCGAGCGCGCGCAGGTGCCGCGCGACACTCACTAGGTCGTCGGCGCCCTTCGCGCGGATCAGCCGGCCCGAGAAGGCGAGGCGCAGCGGCGCACCGGACGCCAGATGCTCCAGCCGCTGTTCGAGTCCCGCATCGGTCACGCAATTGGACATCGTCATCCGGTTGTCGAAGTACACCATCGAGCCCGGCTTGCGCTGCGCGTACCACTGGAACGCGGGCAGCCCGTTGGCCTGTATCGACGTCGCGGCGCCGAGCGCGCGGCGCAGGCGGAACTCGCTCAGCACTAGCCACGCCAGGCTGCGCGCCCTCGCCCACCCGCGGCCCTGCTCCGCCCGCACCATCTGCAACCGGGTGCGCAGCGTGTATTCGATGTCGTGGACGCACGGCACGCCGTTCGCGCGGCACAGGCGCGCGATGCGGAGGTTGCGGTGCGAGTCCGCGGATGCCAGCACGACGTCCACTCCGTCGAGGTGTTCGCGCCGGACCGACCCGTTGTCCGCGAGCTGGACCAGATCGAAGTCCCCGGCCGGGTCCGCGATCCGTACGGCGCCGAACGACGGCCAGCGGTCGACATCGATCACCCGCATCGCCAGCCGGATGCGCCCCGGCCAGAGCCGCAGATACTCCCTCAGGCCCTCGTGGAACTTGCGGTCGAGCAGCAGTCCGTCCGCGTGCCGCCAGAGCGGCACGGCCGGGCAGAAAAGCAGCACGGGATGGCGCGGGAACGTGACGCGGTCGGCGCGCACGGTCAGGCTCCGTCCAGCGCAAACGCGCCGGGCGCGTGCGCGCGAGCGGTGCAGGCCCCTGCCTCGACTGGCGATCGCCGATCGCTCGCGGGCAAGACCGTCGTTGGCACAAAGGCCGCCTGCGTCCCGGCGCTCATGCGCGCGATGCACTGCTGCAGGTCCGCCAGCTCGTTCCGCAGGCGCGCCGGCGTGTCCCATCGGAAGATCTCGCACATCGACGCGAGCCGCCAGCGCCAGTCGTGGCGCCCGGCGGTTTCGGCCATGTTGACGCGGCGCTGCTCGACCAGGGTGTCGTCGTCCCTCAGGACCGCTTCGAGCGCGTCAGCCGCATCATCGGGGTCATGCGGCAGTTCCACCGTAGCGCCACTCCACGCCAGCATCTCGCTCGCCATGCGCGACACCGGCCGGCGACCCGCGACGATGCAGCCCGACACGAGGGACTCGAGCCACCGGCTGGTCACCATCATCGAGCGTGGGCGTGCGCCCTCGGGTTCGACCATCAGGTGGTACGCGAGCGCGATGCGGGCGCGGCTGAGCAGCTTGAACAGCATGCCGCGCTCGAGGTGCACGGTCGGGCCGGTCACGTTGCCCAGCGGCGAGTGCAGGTACAGCCATGGGGACGCCGGATCGTGAAAGCGCCGCTGGAAACAGGCGTGATAGCTGGCCGGCATGCGGCCGAACCCGATCACGTCGATGTCGCGCGCATGCGCCGCGCGCGGCGCCCACTTCAGCGCGTCGATGCCCTGGTACAGCTGGTGCACCTCGATGCCGAAGCGCTCGCGCGGATGGTCGACGTCCTCATGGGCCGTCACGGTGATCGAGTCGTACAGCGACGTTTCGCGCGCGTAGCCCGCATGGAAGTACGAATCCGTCACGAATGCGTGGATGCGGCCAAACTTGCGGCGGACGTCGGCGATGGTCCCCGCGAGCGCGAGATCCTCCGGGCCGCGCGCGACCACGAACAGCACGTCGCCACCCGCTGACTCGATCGGGGCGAAGCGGGGCCGCGCGCCGCCGAGCGCGCGGCGCGGCCACGGCGCCCGTACCGCGGGTGACGACAGCAAGGTCGCGCCGAAGCAGTCGGCCGCCAGCACGGCCAGCTCGTCGATCGCGGTCCACCCGGCATGCGGCGCGCTCAGGCCCGCGCAGAGCACAGTCATCTTCATTGCGTTCGGTTTCTTTCCCCGAAGGAAGGCTTCGAGGAAAGGAGTCTAGGAACGCAACCGCCTGGAATTGTGTCGAGACTGCAAGAACGCCGATGCCCCGGACGCCAGATCAGTCGATGCGGTCGAGCCGGTACCCGTAGCCGTAGACCGGCGACATCTTCCAGCCGCGCGTGCCGTCGAGCGCCAGCTTCTTGCGCAGCCGGCTGACGTGCGTATCGACGGTGCGCGTATCGACGTCGGTGTTCAGTCCCCAGATCCTGTTCAGCAGGTGGTCGCGCGACAGCAGCTTGCCCGGGGTCTGGAACAGGAGAACCGCGAGGTCGAACTCCTTCTGCGTCAGCGACACCGGCACCCCGTCCATCGAGAGGACGTGCCGCGGAATGTCGACTTCGTAGGCGCCGAGGCGCAGGACCGGCAATCCCCCGGGGCGGGAACGGCGTTCCGCGGCGACGAGCCGCGCGACGAGTTCCCCCTGTCGCGGCGGCTTGACGAGGTAGTCGTCCGCGCCCGCCTGCAGCGCCTTGACGACGACCGACTCCTCCTCGCGCGCCGTCAGGACCACCACGGCGACCCCCCATCCCAGGTTGGAACGCGCCCATGACAGCGCCTCTTCCCCGGTGCCGTCGGGAAGCATCCAGTCGAGCAGCAGGAGATCGAAGCGCTGCTTGCGCAGCGCCTCGAGCAGTTCGGCCACGGCGCCAAAGTCCGCATGCGTGTGGCCGGCCTGGTCGAGCCAGAGTCCGATCAGCGCGCGCTGGTCGGCATCGTCTTCCAACACGGCAATGTGCACGGGCACCTCGAGGGACAGGTTCGCTGATGCCGCGAGTCTAGTCCGCGCCGGTATCCTGGCCGAACTGCGCCGTCACAAAGTCGTCACAGTTGCGCCCGTCCGGCGTGCTGCAATCCGGTCGCAGGAATGGCGAGCGACTGCTGGAAGCGACCGCACTCCTGAGTTCCATCCCCGCCCAGTTCCGAGCAGCCACCGATAGGCTGCCGGCCCTGGAGCGGGCGGTGGACACGGTTCGAACCGGCGTTGCTCCGGACGGCGTCGTTCCAGCGCAAGCCGCGAGGCTGCGACCGGAATGCCGTCTCGCTTTTCCCGCGAAAGGTGGGTGACTCTTGCCTGGACATGCCCATCGATCTGCCGGCGCGCCGAGGACCCGGACCATTGCCGCGTCCACGCCAGCCCGGAGAAGTGATCCATTGAAACCCGTTTCTGCAGCCCTCGCCCGACTGGCAGCCATCCTGGCGCTCGCCACGCTGGCCACGACCGCGGGCGCCCAGGGGCGGAAGCCCTACCAGTTCTCTCCGGTCAACCAGTACGGCATCGCCCTCACCGCGACGTACTGGAACCCGATGCTCAGTTACGTCTCGGCGAAGAGCGGCGTGCCGCTCGAGCTGAAGATTGGCCGCACGTCGGCGGACACGACGGCGTACGTGCTCGCCAACGAGGTCGAATTCGTCTTCAGCAATCACCTGTTCAGTCCCGAACGTGAGAAGCTGGGCTGGCGCGTCGTCGCGCGCCGCAACGCCCCGCCCGTGCGCGGCCAGATCGTCGTGCCTGCCGATTCGCCGATCACGTCGCTCGAGCAGCTCGCCGGACAGGACGTGGGTTTCCCGGGCCCGGAGGCTACGATCGCCTACAAGTTCACGTACGCGCACCTGCTGTCGCGCGACCTCCGCGTCAACGTCGTCTTTGGCGGCAACATGGACGGCGCGTTCGCCCAGCTTTTCAGCGGCAAGGTCAAGGCCGTGGGTGCGAACTCGCAACTGGTCGAGGGCTACACGGCACGCGAGGGCAAGAAGTTCCGCATCCTCTGGTCTTCGGAGCCCTTGCATGATCTTCCGCTGATGGTGTCGTCGCGCGTGCCGGAGAGCGATCGCCAGGCGGTCGCCGCCGCCTTCGTCGGCATGAGCGACGATCCCAAGGGACGCGAGATCCTCGCCGCTGCATCGCGTGCGGTCGGACTCC
>Ga0210103_1000126_pt1 | contig 14271 bp, 14 predicted proteins | sample RushSE_CattailNL_6_FD_185564 | JGI IMG/M metagenome (GOLD analysis project Ga0210103, IMG submission 185564) | Wetland microbial communities from San Francisco Bay, California, USA, that impact long-term carbon sequestration - RushSE_CattailNLA_D2... | ecosystem: Environmental > Aquatic > Marine... | reverse complement strand
GAATACTTTTTTAGAACAGAACCGTCTCAGTTGCTGACCGATATCGTTCGGTTATTCGATCCGACTGGAGGGAGGCCGGCTGAACGCCACCCTCCTTCAATGAAGGCGGCCGTTATGGGACGACATTTTACTTCAGGTGTTTCCTGCGATATGATTAAATCCTTTCCGATTGCCGCAGCACTCCGTGAAGTTCAGCAGTTGCCTTGAGGGACCATGTGGAGTGATGCCCTTTTTCTATTGCTGTCGATGGTCATGCTGACCGCCGGGGCGGAATCCCTGGTGATGGGCAGCAGCTCACTCGCACGGCGGATGGGCCTCACACCGCTTGTCGCCGGACTCACGGTCGTGGCATTCGGCACCAGTTCCCCGGAGTTGGTGGTCAGCCTGGATGCGGCTGTGACCGGGCATGGGGACATAGCCCTCGGCAACGTGCTCGGGTCCAACATCTTAAACATCGGGATCATACTGGGTCTTACAGCGGTAATCTGCCCGGTTGCGGTCAGCCTGCCTTTAATTCGATTCGATGCGCCTATCATGATCGCGGCTTCCTTGCTGTGCGTTGGCCTGATCGGTTACGGAGCGTTCCAACGGACGGCCGGGCTGCTGCTCGTGGTCCTGCTGATAGCCTACACCGCGTTCAACATCCGGATGGCAAAACGGCAGGGCCAGGAATCGGTCAAGTTATCGGAAACAGAAGGTTCCTCGATTACCAGGTCCATTTATCTGGACATCGGTCTATTCGGGGGCGGGCTTGGGCTGCTCGCCCTGGGTTCGCATTTATTGGTGTTGTCGGCGATCGACATTTCCCGGTTCCTGAATGTCAGCGAGGCGGTGATCGGTTTGACCGTCGTCGCCGCAGGGACCAGTATGCCCGAGCTGGCCACCTCGATTCTCGCCGCCCTGCGGCGACACCCTGACATCGCCGTCGGAAACGTGGTTGGGTCAAACATCTTCAATATCCTGGGGATACTGGGTATCTCGTCGGCAATTCACCCCCTATCGGCCAAGGACATAGGAATGCGAGACGCCTGGATAATGTTGGCCTTCGCTGTGGCGGCCTTGCCGCTGCTTTGGACCGGCCGAAGGCTCTTAAGGTGGGAAGGAGCGGTGCTTCTGCTGGGGTATGGGGCATATCTTTGGGTGGTGTGGCCTGCCGGCTGATCGTCGGGGATTTATCTTGGTGCTCTCGATTGGGCATGGCCAGCACTTCGTGCCGACAGATCATCTAACCCGTCAACGTTTGGAAACTCTCGAACGGCTATTTCAAAACGAGGTCAGGTAGAACACGAACATCAGGAAGAGGAACAAGAGGCCGGACACCTGCCAGTTGCCCAGAATCGCTTCCAGCGCATGTCCTGCCGCGAAAGCTTTCAAAAACGCCTTTTCGAGTGTTTCCCTGAAACGGCATTCCACCCCCCCGGTCACCCAAACATGCCCCCATGCTCGCCGAAGTCCAAAGAAAACGGCTGCGTAGATCTCGAGCAGGTCGCCGGGCGGCAGATGGGGCATCTTGACCGAAACCCCTCTGCGCAACGCGGCCCATGCCAGGAGCAGAAGGGCCATGCCCACTGCCACCGGCCACACGGCGGCGATCGTAAATGTGGCGACCGGCGCGGCGGTTGGATAAAGGGTTGGAATGAGCAGGGTGGGGGCCAGCAGCCCCATCCACGGGATCCACATTGCCTTGCCGGCGGCGTGATCCGGTACCTGGACGCTGCGCGCCAGGGCCTGGAAGAAACGCCCCATGAGCAGCGTTGACCCGACGGCGGCGATCGAAAGCAGAATGGGCAATACGATTGAGGCGGGCTGCGACACCGCCGCGGCCGCGATTTTCACCCACGCCTTTGCGAAGGAGCCGCTCGTGAAAGGCGCTCCGGCCAGTGACAGAGCCGCAAGCGCAAGGCCGCCCCAGGCCAGCCTGGACTTCCAGGGACCGCATGCCGTGGGCATGATCCCCACCCCGAGGAAAAGTGCTCCCTTAGCGAACCCGTGGTGCATGGCGTAAAGCAGGACCGATTGATATGCGGGCGCGGAGGCGGCGGGCTCGAAAAGAGAAAGGCCGAATGCGGAGGTAATCAACCCCATCTGGCTAATGCTCGAATACGCCAGAATGGTCTTCGGTTTGGACTGAGTGATGCCGAGCAGAACACCGTAGAAGGCGGCGGCCAATCCGGCCGTGATGAGTGCCGCGCCCCACGCGGGTTCCATCTCCGGTCCCGAGCCGGGCGGAAGAAATCGTATCCACCCCAGCAGCCCGGCGTTGATCATGGAACCGCTCAACACCGCGCTCGCCGGCGTCGGGGCGGCCGAATGGGCTAAGGGCAGCCAGACGTGCAGGGGCAATGCTCCTGCCTTGATGCCGAACCCCGTGATGAGCAGCAGGCGCGCTGCGGGGGAAACGCCCCCCGGCGCCAGATGGAGGAGGTCGTAATGTTCACCCGCCCCCGCAAGCAGGATCAATCCCGAAAAGAGCAGAACTTCACCTACAACGACAAGGATGATGTATACTCTGCCCGCTCGCCGGGCCTCGGGTTCCCCCGTATGCACCACCAGCCCGTAGGATGCGAAGCTCATGAGCGCGAACAGCACGAAGAAACTGATCATGTCCTGGGCGAGTATCAGGCCGAGGTTCCCGCTCATGGCGAGGCCGTAGAAAAAGAAGAACCGCCCCTGCCGCGGGTCGGATCGCAGATAACTCGTTGCGTATATTCCCGACAGCAGCCACAAGGCACTCGTGAACAGCAGAAACACCCGCCCGGTCGGATCGATGCCAATCCGCGCATGCAGAAACACCCAGGGGTATACGGCCGAACTGCCGTCGTGAAGGAACAGGGCGGCCCCCAGGGCGGGTGCCGCTGACCATGCGATCAGGTTCCGGCCGCACCGCCCCTCCGATACCGCCGGCGCCATTGCGCACAGGGCGGGCAGGCAGGCTGCGGCGGTCACCCAGATTTTCGTCAGAAGGGCTGGATCCCAGATCATTGCCCGAACTCCCGGTCGACGATCAACCGCGACCATTCCAGGGGGCTGAACGGCGCATCCCCCAACAGCCCGCAAAGCAAGGCCAGCAGAGCCGTCAATACGGTTGGGACGAGCAGCATCCAGTGAATTTCCAGGCGCCCGCGCGCGTGCCCGGTTTTGTCCGACAGGTCCTCAGCAGGCTCCTTGAACCAAATCGTGTGCAGAATGGGGAGAAAGTAGGCGGCGTTCAATGCCGTGCTGGCGACCAGCACCCAAATCACCCACTCCGCTCCCGCCGACAGCGCCCCTAAACCGATGTACCATTTGCTGATGAATCCCGCCATGGGCGGGGCGCCGATCATGCCTAAAGCGCCCAGGGTGAAAGCCGCCATGGTGGCCGGCAGCCTTCGCCCCACTCCGGCCATGCGACTGATTTCGTGAATCCCCAGACTCTCAGCGAGGTTGCCGGCACAGAAAAAGAGGGTGATCTTCATGAGGCCCTGGTGTACCAGGTGAACGACCCCCCCGACGGCCGCGAGGGGTCCAAGGATAGAGGCTCCCAGGGCGATGTAGGAGACTTGGCTGACCGTCGAGTACGCCAGCCGCTTTTTCAGGTTATCCTGGCGAATGGCACACAGGGATCCGTAAATAATGGTGAAGGACGCGACCACAGCCAGAGGCTGGAGAAGTTGCAACTCGGAGGCGAGCCGGACGCCGTAAATGTCATAGATTACTCGCACGATGCCGAATGCCCCGGCTTTGACCACCGCAACTGCGTGCAGCAGTGCGCTAACCGGCGCAGGCGCCACCATGGCACGGGGCAGCCAGCCATGCAAGGGTACCAAGGCCGCCTTGACCCCCAACCCGGCGACAAGCATGAAAAAGATGACCCGCAGCTCGCTCGCGTGCTGTCCCGCGAACCGGCCCAGCATGCCGCCCTCGGTGAACTCGAGAGGCCCAACGACCACAGAAAGCCAGACCACGGCAAACAGGAAGAGCGAGCCGCCCCCCATGGTGTAGGCCAGATAAATCTTCCCGGCGCGCATACTCTCTTCCGTCCCCCGGTGTACCACCAGGGGGTAGGTTGACAAGGTGAGCATTTCGTAGAACAGCAGAAAGGTCACCAGGTTTCCGGCCAAAGCGATGCCAATGGTCGAGCTGACGCATAGACTGAAGAAACCGAAGAACCGGCTGCGCGACTGGGGAGCGTGCTCAAGGTAGGCGATGGCGTAAACGGTGGTCACCAACCACAAAACGCTCGAAAGCGACACAAGCAAGACCGAGAGCGCGTCGGCATCCAGCAGCAGATCGATGCCGGGCAGAAACTGCAGGCGGGTCTCGTAGACGTGATCGTGCTGAACCCCCCACACCAGGATGGCCGTCAGAAAGAGTTTCGTGAGCGCGGCCGCCATGTTGAGGGCCGTGCGCGTTCCACGGCGGTGTTCCGGGATGAGGAAAATGATGCTTCCCCCCGCGAGGGAAGTGAGCAGAATCAGGAGAGGCAAAGCGTTGTCGAACGTCACGGCCCCGCCTCCATCATCGCAACCCGGATAAGGGGTGTTCCCGCCTGCATGAACTCGAGGACATGGGTAGCGGTCAGCCCGAGGAGCATGGAGCACAGAGACAAGGTGAGGGCGCTCCACTCCATGCGCGCAGGGATTTTCTTGAAGTCACCCAGATCGGTCACATTCCGAAAGGACCGCGAGAAGACCCGAAAGATGTAGGCGGTGGCCAGCAGCCCGCCGGCGACGATCACCGCAGCGAAACCCCACTCAGGGCCTTCCAGAGCGGCGGTGAGGAGCAGCCACTTCGCGATGAATCCGCCGCTGGGCGGCAGCCCGATGAGGCTGACTCCGGCAACGGCGAAGGCGAACATGGAGACCGGCATCTGCTGAACCACACCGCGCAGGTCTTCGATGCGATCGTGGCCGTAGGCGCGCAGTACGTTCCCTGCAACCATAAACGCCGCCGCTTTGGCGCATGCATGCGCCGATACAAGGTAAAGCGCCCCGCCCACGGCCGTCCAGGAAGACGGGTTCAGCACGCCCAGCGGAAACACCATGAAAAGATATCCAACCTGAGCGACGGTGGAGTAGGCAACGAGTTGTTTGAGGCGTTGTGCCGAAAGTGCCTGAACCGACCCGGCGATGACGGCCGCAGCGCCCAGTATGCCCGGGACCATGGCGGCTTCTTCGGTGACAACGCGGTCGAACACGCTGAACCACAGCCGCAGCATTACGAAAAAGGAGGCCTTGACGACCAGCGCCGAAAGGGCCGCACTCACCGGTGCCGGTGCGTTCTCGTGCGCCGGCGGAAGCCAGAAATGCAACGGGAACAGGGCGGATTTCATGCACAACCCGGTGCTCATCAGCGCCAGCGCGGCAAAACTGAACGATTCAGGATGCAGAATGCTGGCAAGCTCCTTGAATCCGAGAGTCCCGGCACCAGCGTAAAGAAAGGCCGTTCCCATCAGATACGACAGGGAGCCTATGAGACTCACCAGAAGATACCGGACGGCAGCGGACACAGCGGGCGCCGCTTGCGACAGTGTGACAAGCGCAACCGATGATAGCCCCAACAACTCGAGAGCCACATAAATGTTGAAGACATCCGCCGACAGGATCAATGCATTGAGTGCCGCCCATAGAAACATCCACAGGGGCCAAAAAAAATTTGCGGTCCCCCCGAATTGCGTCGCAGGCTGGTTGCGGTGAAAATACCCTGAGCCATAAACGCTCACGAAGAGGGCGATCAAGGCGGTGGTTCCCAGCATCCAGCCGCTCAGCCCGTCGGCATACAACGTAATCCCAAGCGGTGCGCTCCACCCCCCGAGGTTCATGCGCTGCGGTCCCTCCTGGGCTATCCGCCAGATAAGGCAACCCGCCAGCGCTGCAATTGCAAGGGAGGCCACCATCCCCAGGACAGCCGTTCGACGTCTCACGAGCAAGATCGCGCAGGCCGCGAGCAGGGGCACCGCGACAACCAACGCCATTTCCGGGGCACCTATGGCCCGCTCAATCATCACGGTCATCCTGCGCGGACGATGAGCCGGACAGATCCCGCAGTCGGCCGATCAACACCAGGATGAATGCGGTCGCACTGACCGCAACAACGATCCCGGTCAGCACCATGGCATGGGGAACCGGGTCGGGGACGGGGGTTCCGGCCCGGTGCGCAATTGCAATCAGAAACATGAAAACCCCGGTGCCTGCGACATTGAGTGCGAGGACCTGGCGCATGAATTGTCCCAAGGCTGTCGCCCCGTAAATCCCAAGGGCGAACAGGGCGATTCCAACCGAGCCATACAGGTCAGATGGTTCCATGCGGTTACCGTCGGTTGATTCCAGGTGTGTTCAGGTTCTTCGACAGATGGTGAACAGCACAAACAAGGCTGCCGCAATGGAAAGCGTACAGCCTGTCTCAATCACCAGGATCAGCGTTCCCGCCCAGGGGATTGGATAATGCAGAAAGTTCGGCTCGGCCAGGTAAGTGCCCATCCCCACGGCACAGAACAGGATCGTGCCGAGGCATAGGACGGCCGCTTGACAGCCGGATTCGGCCGGCGGCGCCCAGCCGGTGCAAAACATCCCCAGAATGGCTGCGGATCCGAGAAGGGATCCGGCCTGGAATGCCCCTCCGGGCGCATGCTTGCCGATCCAGAGGAGGTAGCCGGCGATGACAATGATCAGAGGGCCGAGAAGGCGAAAGAAGGCCGCCAGAAAAGGTTCGGGCACTGAGCGGGACAGCCTTGCCCCGGCTGAGGCGGTTGCGGCTCGTGCGCCGATGACCGTGAGCAGCAGCACTGCGATCTCAATCAGCGTGTCGTAGCTTCTGAAATTCAGGATAACAGCGGTGACGGGATTGGCGACACCGCTAAGCGGCAGCGTTTCCCGCACCAGATTTGGCAATGAAGCCCTTGGCGTCGGCAACACCCGGAACGCCTCCCATAAAACACCGAACAACAGGAGAGCGCTTACGGCCGCGGCCGGTCTGAGAAAAGGGAACCCCGCAGCAGGGCTCTCGGGCAGGCTCGGTGCACGCTTGGGCTTGATCTCCGTCAGCATTTTTCCGATTCCCCCTCTGCGGAATCACGCTCGGCGCTTGCGCTGCCGTTCCCCCGCATGCTCGACCGGCGCAGGCGCGAAAGGGCGGCCAGGAACAGGGCGCCGGTCAGTCCGGCGCCGATTGCCGCCTCAGCCAGAGCCAAGTCCACCGCCTGAAGCCTCACCCATGCGAGCGACACCAGCAGCCCGAACACGAAAAAGGTCAGGGCGGCGCGGAAGAGATCGGTCGTGAACACAACGCGCCACCCCAATAGTAAAATCATCAGGCAAAGCAGGCCGTCGAACGCCGTCGACCAAAAACTCGGAGAATCAACCATTACGATTCCTCTTTTCCAATTCGGAGTTGGCGACCAAGTAACCGCCAATCGCACTGCCGGCCAAGACCAGCAACCAGATCAGCACCAGTTTTAGGGCTTCCCCCCATGAATCGGCCGTCACCAGCATTCCGATCACCACGAACCCGAGGCCAAGATTGTCCGCTTTCGACAAGGCGTGCAGACGGGTGTACAGATTTGGAAAGCGCAGCAATCCCAAGCTCCCCCCCACAAAGAACGGAATCGAAAGCGCCATGAAGGCCAATCCCACCCATTCGCTGATCATTTCGGATCCTGCCCGGAACGAACTTTCACGAAAACGATCATCAGCCCGGCGGCGAGCAGCGCGTACACAACCGCCACATCCAGCAGAGACTTCACCCCTGTGGCTGCGGCCAAGATCAGCAGGATGGCAACCCCGGCCGTGCCGGACAGTTGGACGGCAAGGACCCCGTCGGCGGGTGTGGTGCCCGATTTAATCAGGGCCAAGCCGGCGGCCATTGTTATCAATACCAGCATGGCGAGGCAAAAGTAGGCGTCGGTCATTTGAAGTTACCCCTCAGGGATCTTTCCGAGTAATGGATCCGTGCATCCCCGCGATCAGTTCCTCAATGAACTGTATCTCCTGAAGGGCGGGGGCCTTTAGGTCGAGAACGTGCACGGTCAGCCGGCGATCCTCCAGCCCGACCGACAACGTTCCCGGCAGGAGCGTGACTATGCTGGAAAACACGATCCGATCCACCGGGGATGTGAGGCGCACCGCATAAGTGACAAGCCCCGGTCGCATCGGCATCCTGGGGTGGAAGGCCCTCCGGAGCACATCGACCCCGCTTGCAACGGACAGCTTCAAAAAGAAATACAAGAAACGCGCCACTCCGGCCGGGGACACGGACCCGGACCGGACCGGAAATGGGTTTAGCTGCCCGCGCAGCGCAGAGGCGGCATAGACTGCGGGCAGGCCAATCACCCAGGATGCGGGCTCGGCTGCTCCGGCCAGAACCCACCACACCCCCCCCAGAACTATCGTACTTGGGTTCAATATTTTCATTTTGCCTTGAGTTAAGATGGTTGCCTCCCGCTATTGGATCGGGGAGACAAAACCGGGAGGTTTCAATGCCAAAACCGAGCATTGGAGTTGGTTCAGGGCTTTTTCAGCCGTATTGCCGATGATGAGCCCGCTCGTTCCGGAGCGGCCGATGGTCCCTATGACCAGCACATCGATCCGGTGTTCTGTGGCGAAGGACGGGATGACCTGCCCGGGGTCGCCCTTGATGAAGTGGACCCTAGTGGACAGACGGTTCACGTCAAACTCGGTTATGAACTCATCGAGCCTGCGTCTATGGCCGCTTTCGGTGATTTTTAAAATTCGGCCCAGTTCCTGACTCGGAAGTCGAGTCCTTCCGGACGATAGAATCGTCTCCCCCTGGAGCTGCCAGCAGTAGAGCAGGTCGATGCTGCCTCCCGCTGTTTGCGCAATGTGGGCGGCGTAATCGACGATGAGGCGGTTCAGCTCCCGGTGGGGTTCGTCAGCGCTGAAAACGTTTACAGCCGCCAGCACCCGCGGTCCGTAGAGGATGGTGCCCGGCTTGACGATCCATATGGGTCGGGGGCATTTCCTGATGAGTTTGAGGCCCGTCGCACCGAACAGCATCCCTCGCAGCCCGTAAGGCCCGGCGGCGGTTTTAACGACCAAATCGTAATTTCCGCGAGTGGCTTCGCGTATGATCTCGACGGCGGGTTGGCCAAATCCAATTTTTATCTCGACTTCTCCGGGCTTCGAACCCAAATCCTCCAGAACGGACGAAATCTCGGCCCTGCGCGCATCCCGGAGGATCGCCTGAAGCTCTTCCGAAGAGGTGGATGGCAACAGCCCTTGATAGCCGCCGAAATCGTCGACTATATCCATTATGGCCAGTTCGGCGCTATGGTGACGGGCCAATGCAATCGTTTGGCCGATGACATCCGGATTCGGGGGATCGAACAGCAGAAGAATACGTCTAAATCGAGCGATGGGTCCCATTTTTCACCGTAAAATTATTTGCGGTAGTATATGTCTCCGGTTCATGCTAGTCAAGGCGGGGGCGAATTGTAAGCGCGGGGCATTGATCTTCGAAAATCGCCCCAGAAGCATCGCAATTACAAGGAGGAGCTTCGGCCTATACCATCTGTAAACCGGCAGAGCACACCAATGTATCGTAAATGCCCCCACGTCCGAAGCTTAAGCAGCCGGGCACTGATTTGGAAATATACATAGTGGCTCAGGCATCTACATCCAAGCTGACCAACGGTCCGTCCGGCATTGAGCGATCACGTATAATCGTATCCCTAACTCTTTAAATGGCCGAGGTTACTTGACAGGGTTCTGAATGTGAATGATTTTCAGTGTTATAAAATGTTTTTCAAGAGGCGGCAGAACCGATAGAAAAACTAAAAAAGGAGGTCTATCATGAAAGTCATTGACTATTGCAAAGGGATGGAAATGGAATTGATCGCGTGGAAGGCTAAGTTGTATGACCTCACTCGCAAGGTCGAAAGCCTTGGATCAACAGAAAGAGAAAAAGTCCTGCCCAACATTCGAGACCTGAACATGCTTGTCACTGACATGTCATCACGGATCGAACAGCTGAAAAACGAGTGCCCCACGGAGTGGACGCCGCAAAAGAAGGATATCGACAAGGGATCAGTAGATATGCGCGGCAAATACGAAGAGACCATGGAGTACATTGGAAAACATTCGCCGGTGTCGATTGCGGGCTGAAGTTGATGAGTCGCACCAAATAGAGGGCTCGGAGTAATTCTCTGAGCCCTTTTTGTTTACTCCAACGCGTGTCTCATCAGGCTTTGTATGTATTTTCAATGAGCTGACCGTCGGCGCGCTCAGAGCCTTCGGTATTCTACTTTATTCATGTTTGTGAGGTTGCAAAATGGCTGAGAAATCCTGGCACAGCGTCTCGCTCGACGAAGTCGTTGGATCTCTGCGGACGGATCTTATTTCAGGACTTGATCCTGATAACGCCGATAGTCGTTTGGCCGAATTCGGCCCCAACCGGCTGACGCCGGCCAAGACCCAGGGACCCCTTCTTAGGTTTCTCCTCCAGCTCTACCAGCCGCTGGTGCTGATCCTGTTGGCAGCGACGGTAGTCACTCTGGCTGTCGGCGAATATATAGACGCCGGGGTGATATTTGCCGTCATCCTGGCCAATGCGATCATTGGTTTTGCCCAGGAGTCCAAGGCGCTCAAGGCCATCGACGCCCTGACACGGTCCATGACCAGCTCGGCGCTCGTTGTTCGCGGGGGCGAGCGGAAACGGATCGCTGCCGAGGATCTCGTGGCGGGCGATATCGTTTTTCTTCAGTCCGGCGACAAGGTGCCAGCCGACTTGCGCCTGTTTGAATGCCGCGAGCTGCGCATCGCCGAAAGCGCTCTGACCGGTGAGAGTCTGCCTGTGCCCAAGGAGGAGGCGTCAGTCGAGGAGTCGACGCTGCTCGCCGATCGCCATAACATGGCCTATTCCTCCACACTGGTCATCAACGGCGCTGGGAAGGGAGTGGTCGTTGCCACCGGGGACCAGTCCGAGATCGGGCGGATCAACCGCATGATCGCATCCGCCGAAGTCATCGACACACCGCTTACCCGCAAGATCAAACATTTCAGCGGGGTGATGCTTTACGTGATCCTCGCACTTTCGGTTGTCACCTTCGTGGCCGGCTACCTGCACGGCCATCACTGGATCGACATGTTCATGGCCTCGGTGGCGCTTGCCGTCAGCGCCATCCCGGAGGGGCTGCCGGCGGCCCTGACCATCACCTTGGCGATCGGCGTCGGCCGGATGGCCAAACGCAACGCCATCATCCGCAAACTGCCTGCCGTTGAAACGCTGGGAAGCACCACCGTCATCTGCTCCGATAAAACCGGCACGCTCACGCAAAATCAGATGACAGTGACGCAGATGTATGCGGGCGGTGCCCGCTATAGTGTCTCCGGCGTCGGCTATGCGCCCGAGGGGAAAATTACGCCCGAGACCAAAGGGCTGCCACCGGAATCCAACCGGGCGTTGACAGAGCTGCTGACGGCGGGTGCGCTCTGCAACGACTCACAACTTCTCAAGACCGATGAAGGCTATCGCGTCGAAGGGGACCCGACCGAGGCCGCCCTGCTCGCCGCCGCCGCAAAGTCCGGAATTCTGCCGGAAGAGGCGGTGCACCGGTTGCCACGCATCGATGCCATCCCCTTCGAATCTGCCCGGCAATACATGGCGAGCCTTCACGATCCGGGGCCCGGCCGGCCCAAGCTGCTGTACGTCAAGGGATCAATCGAAAGCATCTGCATGGACTGCAGCCTGGGATACGGGGCCGACGGCAACCCTGTGATCGTGGACCCACGGAAGATTCACGGGGTGGTGGAGGAGATGGCCGCAGCCGGTCTGCGGGTCCTAGCGTTCGCCTGTAAAGAGATGCCGCCGGATGCCAGCCGCATCCAGCATGAAGACCTGGCCGAAGGGCTTCAGTTCATCGGGTTGCAGGGGATGATAGACCCGCCGCGGCCGGAAGCGCTGAAAGCGGTTCAGAATTGCCAGAACGCCGGCGTGCTGGTCAAGATGATCACCGGCGACCATGCTGGGACGGCCGCCGCGATCGGTCGCCAACTCGGCCTTTGCGGAGAATCCTGCGCAATGCACACGGAAGAGGTCCTGACCGGCCGGGATCTTGCCGCTTTTTCCGATGTGCAGCTTGTCGATGCGGCCGAGCACACTGCGGTCTTTGCGCGGGTGAGTCCGGAGCAAAAGCTGCGGCTGGTGGAAGCGCTTCAGCGCCGGCAGCACGTCGTGGCGATGACCGGTGACGGGGTCAACGACGCCCCGGCGCTTAAGAAAGCCGATATCGGAGTCGCCATGGGCATCAACGGCACCGAAGTCTCTAAGGAAGCCGCCGACATGATCCTCACCGACGATAATTTCGCGACCATCGAAGCTGCCGTGGAAGAGGGCCGGGGGGTATTTGAGAATCTGACCAAGTTTATCACTTGGACGCTGCCGACGAACGGCGGCGAGTCGCTGGCACTCATGGTGGCGATTTTCCTCGGCCTCGATCTGCCAGTGCTGCCGCTGCAAATCCTCTGGATCAACATGACCACGGCCGTGTTACTGGGGCTGATGCTGGCCTTTGAGCCCAAGGAACCCGGCATCATGGAGCGTGCGCCACGGGACCCCAAAGCACCCATCTTGACCAGCACGCTGGTGTTTCGCATCACGATGGTGAGCGTACTTCTCATGCTGGGTGCCTTCGGGCTTTTTGAGCTGGAAATGGCGCGCGGCGGAAACGCCTTTCTTGCGCGAACTTTGGCAGTGAACCTCTTCATTTTCGGTGAGTTGTTCTATCTTTTTAACTGTCGCTCGCTCACGCGTCCGATCTGGGATCTGGGCTTTTTCTCGAACCCCTGGGTCTGGGGCGGCACCCTGACCATGACAGCGCTGCAGCTCGTCTACACCTATGTTCCGCTCTTCAACCGGGTTTTCGGAAGTCATCCGATGGGCGCAGTCGATTGGGTTCTCGTCCTGACGTTCAGCCTTCTGATCAGCCTGGTCGTGGCGGTTGAAAAGTCGATTCGGTTTCGACGGCAAATCAGATAGCCCGAAGTTTTCCGGGTAATCTTTCGACTGCGTTGCGTACCATTTGCTGCACCATGGTATAGCTTCATGGCCTGCCGCCTTGCGGCTGCAGCCACCTCGGCTCGTGAAATATCCGGCTTAACCCTGGCAATATAGGTAAGGGAGAGTTTCGACTGCGGCGATTAAGGTCACCCCGCACCCAATTGCACCTTTTCCTGAGGTAAACTCCCCCTTTTCTGCGCCCCTCCGAAGATTCGATGCAGGCACGCATGTGAACGCCCACTTTGCTTAAGATTCGTTTGATTTCTATTGGCTATTGAACTATTGGCGAGGTCTGGGATACATCACCCGACACATCCAAGATCCGGTTGCATTTGTGATATGAATGCAACTCGTTGTTGGGTAACCCTAAATTGGGCGGTGGGGATATGAGTGAAAGCCATCAATTGAAAGATAGAAGGATCGGGGCCCGTATCTTGACCGAAAATCCGGTGACGATAGGCGTAGGGTCTATGATTTAATTTTTTTTGAGCAAGGCGGCAAAAAAGAAGTGGTATTGAACCCCGACAGAAAGGGGAACATCGTGAACAATGTGTTAAAGTCAATGAAAGGACAAGTGTATGTCCCAAAACAAAATCATCCGCCGAATGAAGCCATGTGCGCTCTTGGCTGTCGTAGCTGCTCTCACCGTGGCATGTGCCAGCCAGGCTCAGTTCCTAAATGAAAAACAAGGCTTGGCGATGCAGACCGCTTTGACCCGCGGGCAGACAGATTTGAGCTGTCAGCAGTTGTCACCTACCCTCATTTTCCGTGAAGTCGGCTGGCCCTCCCAGCAAGGTACTTGGGTGCAGGGAATCTATAGGGCCGAGTATTCCATCAGCGTGGAGGGCTGCGGAAAAAGTCATATCTACCGCATGATCTGCCCGGATGGGGACATAAGATGTTATGAGGTAGGCCCAAGCGGACTCGCCGATCAAGGCTTGAAATATTGAGGGCCTATCCGCTGGTTTTCATTTCAATCGCCGTTCGAGGTTTTCGACTCGAGATCATCGCTCGGCACGTGGAACCGATGCAGCACGCGGTGGGCGATCGGAGCGATGAGTATCCCCATGAAGCTGATGAATACCAAACCGCTTAAAAGCGCATAACCCGAGGCGAAAAATTTGGCTGTATCCGTTTTAAGCTCCTCTACCGGACCCATGCCCGTCAGGATCATGGAGGCGTTATAAATCGAATCGATCGGTGAAAAGCCGGCGGTCCAATGGTATCCGGCCGCTCCAATAGCCAGGCTCGCCGCCAGCATGAGGAACCCCAGGCCGGCAA
>Ga0210103_1000125_pt1 | contig 14361 bp, 10 predicted proteins | sample RushSE_CattailNL_6_FD_185564 | JGI IMG/M metagenome (GOLD analysis project Ga0210103, IMG submission 185564) | Wetland microbial communities from San Francisco Bay, California, USA, that impact long-term carbon sequestration - RushSE_CattailNLA_D2... | ecosystem: Environmental > Aquatic > Marine... | reverse complement strand
GTGGCCGGCGGGGCGATCTCGTCCCTGCTTCCGGCGACGATCAGGCCGAGGTTTGCGATGGGCGCGGGCGGCCCGAAGTCGATGAACGCCAGCGGCGGGGACACCATCACCATGCGCTGAAATCCCTCGTTCGCGCCGGCGTTGACCCAGGCGCCGAAGGAATACCCCGCCACGTCAATCTGCGTCATCCCCAGGCCGGCCAGATAGGCACGGGCGGCCAGTACGTCCCGGCGTTCGCCGACCCCCTTGTCGTGGCGGCCGCCGCTGCCGCCGACCCCGCGGAAGTTGAAGCGCAGCGTGCTGAACCCCTTGCGTCGATAGGCGTTGCGCACGGCCAGGACCACGGGGTTGTCCATGTCGCCCCCGTAAAGAGGGTGCGGATGGGTGATGACCACTCCTTTTGCGCCCGATTCTTGTCCCAGCATGCCTTCGAGCTGCAGGTTCGCGGATGCGAAAGATATGGCCGTTTCCGTCATGGCGTTCAGCGCACTTTCTGCAGCGCGGCAAGGAGGTCCTTCCCGAACGCCTTCCGTTGCCATTGCCTCAGCCCGTCCAGATCGGCGAGGTCCTCCGCTTTCTGCGGCCGGCGTTCGGCCAGGGCACCCATCGTCGCTTTGGAGCAGATCAGGGAGGGGTCGATTTTCAACCGGCGGGCCTGGGACTCGCGCCAGCTGCGCAGGAGTTGGATGCGGTTGGACACCACGGCGGGTAACGTTTTCGATTTCTGGCGCGGATAGCGCGGCAGCTGGGAGACCGGCATGTCCAGGGCTTTTTGGATGGCGGCGAGGACGTCACGTCCGTGGCGCTCCATCTGGGTAGCGCTCAGGATCCCGGTCTGCTTGAGCTCCTCCAGGCCCTCCGGTTTGGACACGGCCAGGGCCAGCAGGGTGTCGGGGTTGAAGACTTTGAAGGGGGGACGGTCCTTGCGGCGGGCGAGCTGCCGCCTGAGCTTCAGCAGGTTCTCCAGAACGGCCAGCCCACGGGGTTCCAGGCGTCCGGCGCCCTTGCAGTTCAAAAACAACGGCCCCGCATCAGCGGCGGACGGCCTGACCTTGCTCAGCAGCCGGCATTCTTCGCTGACCCAGGACAGGCGATCCTTGGCCGTGAGTTCCTCCTCCAGCCGTTGTGCCAGCGGCAACAGATAGCGCACATCCGCGGCGGCGTACGCCAGCATGCCCGCCGGCAGCGGCCGCAGGGACCAGTCCTTGCGCTGGTATTTCTTGTCAACGGTCACGCCGAAAATGTTTTTCAACACCGCTTCCAGGCCGGTCTCTTTAAAACCAAGGAAGCGACAGGCGAGCTGGGTGTCGAAGAGGGCGTTGATCCGGATCTCGAAGTCCCGGTAGAGAGAGCGCACGTCGTAATCAGCGCCGTGAAACACCTTGCGGATGTCCGGGTTCCGGAAAACGGGTTTGAGCGGGGAAAGGTCCCTGATCGCGATCGTGTCGATGATGACGTTGCGCTGCGCCGTGGCCAGCTGGATCAGGCACACCTTTTCCTGGAAATGATACATGGAGTCGGCTTCAAGGTCGATCCCGAGGAGGGGCTCCTGCTCGAGCGCTGCAGCGAGGGTTTCAAGATCCGATGGGGTGTCGATGATGTCGTACCGAAGCGATCCGTCTAAAGCCATTTTCTCCTTGACCCATTCGTTTCTTTTTTTTAATCATTACAATCTGGTAGGTAAAGCGATGGGCGTGCCCGCTGCCGGTTGTGGAATCAGACGAATCGGTGTAATATCAAAAATCGACCGGTCGCCCCGTCAGCCGGTCTTTTGTTTTTTCTTTTCGGGCCGACGGGCGGCGTAGGGACCGGACCGACGTTCGGGGCATCAACGTCCCATCGTGCTAACTCTCAACAGCGAACAAGAGACGACTTGCAATGATCAACATAACACTTCCGGATGGTAACATAAAGTCTTTTGATCAGGCCATTTCCGGCCTGGACCTGGCCCGCAGCATATCCGAGGGGCTGGCCCGCAACTGTGTCGCCATGGAGCTGGATCACCGGTTGGTGGACCTGAACGCACGCATCGACCGCGACGCGACGGTGCGGCTGGTCACCACCAAGGACCCGGAGGCGCTGCAGGTGATGCGCCACAGCGCCGCCCATGTCATGGCCCAGGCGATCCTGCGTCTGTACAAGGACGCCAAGCTGACTATCGGGCCGGTGGTCGAAGACGGATTTTACTACGACATCGACATGCCGCCGGTTTCAGAAGAGGATTTTCCCACGATCGAGGCCGAGATCCAGAAGATCATCAAGGCCAAACTGCCCCTGCGGCGGCGTGAGGTGACCAAAGCGGAGGCCCTGGAGTTTTACCGCAACGAACCCTACAAACTGGAGATGATCCAGGAGCTTCCCGACGGTACGATCTCGGTCTACGAGCAGGGCGAGTTCACGGACCTCTGCCGCGGGCCGCACGTGCCCCACACAGGGCTCGTCAAGGCCATCAAGCTGCTCAAGGTGTCCGGCGCCTACTGGCGCGCCGACCCCACCCGCGCCCAGCTGCAGCGCATCTACGGCACGGCCTACTTCGACAAGAAGGAGCTCGATGCCTACCTCACCTTCCTCGAGGAAGCCAAGCGCCGCAACCACCGCAAGATCGGCCAGGCCCTGGACCTCTTCAGCTTTCACGACGAAGCGCCCGGGATGCCCTTTTTCCATCCCAAGGGGATGGTCATCTGGAACGCGCTGTTGGAGTACTGGCGCAGCGAGCACCGGGCCGCCGGCTACGTGGAGACCAAGACCCCGATCATTCTCAACCGTTCGCTATGGGAGCGCTCCGGCCATTGGGAGAATTACCGTGAAAACATGTACACCACCTCCATCGACGAGACGGAGTACGCCATCAAGCCCATGAACTGCCCCGGCGGCATGCTGCTCTACAACCGCAAGCCGCATTCCTATCGGGACCTGCCCCTGCGGGCGGCCGAGATCGGGCTGGTGCACCGCCACGAGCTGAGCGGGGTGCTCTCGGGCCTTTTCCGGGTGCGGGCTTTTCACCAGGACGACGCCCACATCTTCATGACGCCGGAGCAGATCGAGCAGGAGATCCTGGGCGTGCTGCGGCTGGTGGAGCGCATTTACGGGGCCTTCGGCCTGGGGTTCCATCTGGAGCTGTCCACCCGGCCGAAGAAATCGATCGGCACCGACGCTCAGTGGGAGCTGGCCACCCACGGGCTCAAATCGGCCCTCAACGCGTATGGCCGTGATTACAAGCTCAACGAGGGCGACGGCGCCTTCTACGGACCGAAGATTGACATCCACATCAAGGACGCTCTCGGCCGAACCTGGCAGTGCGGCACCATCCAGCTCGACATGTCGCTGCCCGAGCGCTTCAACCTGCACTTCGTCGACCGGGACAACGAGCGCAAGCGCCCGATCATGATCCACCGCGTGATCTACGGCTCCATCGAACGGTTCCTGGGGATCCTCGTCGAGCATTTCGCCGGCCGCTTCCCGCTGTGGATGTCCCCGGTTCAGGCGGTGCTCCTGCCCATGAACGACGAGCTCAGCGCTTACGCCGAAGAGGTCAAGTCCCGGTTCGATGCGGCCGGTCTGCTCACGGAGGTGGACAGCCGCACCGAGAGCCTGAACCGGAAGGTGCGTGAAGCCCAGCTCAACCAGGTGCCGCTGACGCTCACCCTCGGCGCCAAGGAGAAGGAAAGCGGCACGCTCGCCGTGCGGACCCTCGACGGCAAAGTGACCTACGGGATCACCCACGAGCGGTTCATCGCCGCGGTGTCTGAAAACATCCGGCAGCGGGCGATCAGCTTCGACGGCTTTTAAGGAGTGAACCAGCGCCGGCAATGTGGGAGCGGCTTTCCGGCCGCGATTCGCAGTCGAAGGAAGACCGCGGCGGGAAAACCACCCCCACGGGCATCGGTCATCCACGTCGGCATCGGAGCGACAAGACGAGCAGCATGCCAGTCAGAAAAACCGATAGCATGCCGGCCAATGCCGGCGTCACGACCAGCCGGGCGGCATTCTGCGATCTGCGCTGCGAATGTGCGGACTTCGCCAAGACCGACGCTCTGGACGGCAGCTGCCGTACGTTCATGTCCGTTTGGTGCCGCAAGCTGCGGCGGCACGTCACCAAGAACGCCCCCTGCGAGGCCCGCTACGGCCGGCGCCGCCCGACGACAGGATTCTAAGAGATGATACGGGATGCTGGATACGGGATGCCGGATCATGGCCGTGCAAACTGCCTGTGGCTCATCCAGGGCCCGGCATCCTGTATACAGGCGCTCCGAGCTGAGGATCTGAAATCCGATCGACAAGAATCCGACGAATTCAGGGCGGCACGGCAATGAACCGCTTCCTCCGCTACTGGCTGCCGCTGATCGCCTACTGCCTGCTCATCTTCTTGCAGTCGAGCTCGGACAACCCGGTGGACCTGCCGCCGATTGCGAATGTTGACAAGGTCCTGCACGCCGGCGCTTACGGCCTTCTCGGCATTCTTTTCTACCGCGCCTACCGCTCCCGTTGGCCGAGCGCTTCCGGCTGGACCATGGCCAACGCCAGCCTGCTGTCCGCAGCGTTCTACGGCCTGACCGATGAGATCCACCAGTATTTCGTGCCCGGCCGCAGTGCGGATCCCTGGGATTGGCTGGCGGACACGGTCGGCGCCATGCTGGGGGTGGTCGCGTATCATGCCCTGCTTTACCTCCAATCCCGCAGGGCCGCTTCTTGGCGCAATTGACAAAGCCGGCGGGTTCGGATAGAAAAACCGCAAGATAACCAGGGGCTGAGCCCCATCCCGCCAGGACATGTGAAGAGCCTATGACTGACAAGACCGATCCCATCATCATCAACGGCAACCGCTTCGCCTTCGAACCGGGTGAAACCATCCTGGAGGTGGCGCGGCGCAATTCCATCGACATCCCTACGCTGTGTCATCTCAAGGGGGCCTCGCCCACCGGCGCCTGTCGGGTCTGTGTCGTGGAGGTCCAGGGCGCCCGCTCCCTGGTCGCCTCCTGCGCCATGCCGGCGGCTCCCAGGATGGTGGTACAAACGGAATCCCCCAAGGTCGTCGCCGCCCGGCGCATGGTGATTCAGCTGCTGCTCGCCTCGGGCAACCACAACTGCGCCGTGCGCGGATCGGACGGCCGCAACTGGACGGATTTCCAGATGACGGTTCAACGCGCCGACGGCAGCCAGGAGCTCTGCCCGGTCTGGGGGGACTGCCGGCTTCAGGACCTGGCCTACCGCTACCAGGTCAACGGCGAACGGTTTGAACCCACTCCGCCCCGCTATCCCATCGAAGACGTCAACCCTTTCATCGTGCGGGATTTTTCGCGCTGCATCCAGTGCGGCCGTTGCGTCCAGGCCTGCAATGAAATTCAGGTGAATCAGGCGATTCACTTCGGCTACCGCGGCTCCAGAAGCAAGATCATCGCTGCGGGGGACCGCCCCTACCGGGACTCCGACTGCATTTTCTGCGGGGAATGCGTCCAGGCCTGCCCGACCGGGGCGCTGGTGGAAAAGGACGTGCGCTACACGGTTCGGCCCTGGGAAGCCCGCAAGGTGCGCACCACCTGCTCCTACTGCGGCGTCGGGTGCCAGATGGAACTGCACGTCAAGGACAACCGGGTGGTCAAGGTCACCGGAGTTGAAAACACGCCGCCCAACTTCGGAAGCCTCTGCGTCAAGGGCCGTTTCGGCTTTGACTTCATCGGCTCCCCCGAGCGCCTGACCCGGCCGCTTATCAAAGAAAACGGCGGCTTCCGGGAATCCTCCTGGGACGAGGCGCTGGACCTGGTGGCCCGCCGCCTGGGAGAGATCAAGGCCGCCTCCGGCCCCGACAGCATCGGGGTCCTGACCTCGGCGCGGATCACCAACGAGGAGAACTACATTGCCCAGAAGTTCACCCGGGCAGTGCTCAAGACCAACAGCATCGACCACTGCGCACGTCTCTGACATTCCTCCACTGTGGCCGGTCTGGCCGCAGCGTTCGGCAGCGGGGCGATGACCAACACCATCGCCGACATCGAGCAGGCGGACGTCATCCTGATCACCGGCTCCAACACCTCCGAAAACCACCCGGTCATCTCGAGCGTCGTCAAGCGCGCCGTACACTTGCAGGGCAAGCAGCTCATCGTGGTCGACCCGCGGCGCATTTCGATGACGCGCTACGCCCGCAAGTGGCTCCGGCCCAATCTCGGCACCGACGTGGCCTGGATCAACGGGCTGATGCACGTGATCATCGCCGAGGACCTTCACGACAAGACGTTTGTGGAAAACCGCACCGTGGGCTTTGACGCCCTGCGGAAAACGGTTGAAACGTACACCCCCGAGCACGTCGAAAAAATAACCGGCATCCCGGCCCCGGATCTGATCGAGGCCGCCCGCTTGTACGCGGCGGCGGAGCGCGCCAGCATCCTATACTGCATGGGGATCACCCAGCACACCACCGGCACCGACAACGTGAAGTCGCTGGCCAATCTCGCCATGCTCTGCGGCCACTTGGGGATGCCGGGCGGCGGGGTGAACCCGCTGCGGGGCCAGAACAACGTCCAGGGCGCCTGCGACATGGGCGGGCTGCCGGACGTGTTCTCCGGCTACCAGAAGGTGGCGGATGAAGCGGCGCGCGGGCGCATGGCGGCCGCCTGGAAGGTTGCCGATCTGCCGGAGAAGCCCGGCATGAAGGTGACCCATATGCTGCCGGCCGCCCACGACGGCACGCTCAAGGCCATGTACATCATCGGCGAGAACCCGCTCGTCTCCGATGCCGACCTGAACCACGCCGAGAAATGCCTTCGCAAGCTGGATTTTCTGGTGGTCCAGGACATCTTCCTGACCGAGACCGCCCGGCTGGCGGACGTGGTGCTGCCGTCGGCGTGTTTCGCCGAAAAGGACGGGACCTTCTCCAACACCGAGCGTCGGGTGCAGCGGGTGCGCAAGGCGGTGGACCCCCCGGGCGAGGCGCGCGACGACTGGCGCATCCTCTGCGACATCGCCGCGCGCATGGGATATTCCATGTCCTACGCGGACAGCCGGCAGGTCATGGACGAGCTGCGCATCGTGACCCTTTCCTACGCAGGGATCAGCTATGACCGGATCGAGCAGCAGGGCATCCACTGGCCCTGTCCCAATGAGGAGCACCCGGGCACACCGATCCTGCACCGCGAGCAGTTCACCATCGGCAAGGGCGTATTCAACGCCATCGACTATGCACCGCCCGCGGAGATTGCCGACCGCGATTTTCCGCTCTACCTCACGACCGGCCGGGTGCTTTACCAATACCACACAGGCACCATGACCATGAAGACCGGCGGCCTCAACGAGATCGCGCCGGAGTGCTTTGTCGAGATTTCCCCGCAGGACGCGCAGCAGTTTGCGATCCAGGACGGGGCTCAGGTCGGCATCGCTTCCCGCCGCGGCCGCATTCAGGCGCGGGTCAAGATTTCCCCCAAGGCGGTTCAGGGGACGGTTTTCCTGCCGTTCCATTACGCCCAGGCCGCCGCCAACCGCTTGACCAACGCCGTGCTGGACCCGATCTCCGGCATCCCCGAGTTCAAGGTCTGCGCGGTCAAGCTGGAAAAGGCGGCCTAAACGAAAAGAAGTGATGAGTAATGGGCAACGAGTAGTGAGTGAAAACAAGGGACGAGCAAAGTAAGTCGATAAATTTAAGGCCATAAAACCAAAAAAAACCCGATCCGTTACGGATCGGGTTTTTTTTGATGTTTTTGTTTTTCTCTTACGCGTTACTCACTGCTCATCACTCATCACATCGCTTTTTACTCCTCAGCCTCTTTGGTTTCCGGCATCAGGAGTTCCGCCAGATCCTCGCCGAGGTAGGTACGTTCATTCGGACCAAGAATCCCCATCGCCAGGCAGATGATGGTCCAGAGATGAACTGTGTGATAGTGCCCCTCGTAATGCTCGCTCAGGTCGTGGACCTGGGCGTGGCAATTGTGGCATGGCGTGATGGCGTAGGTGGCACCGGTTGCCATGATCTGGTCGAACTTAAGCTTGCCATAGGTCCGGCGTGCTTCGGGGAGTCCGGACTGCAAAAATCCGCCGCCGCCGCCGCAGCAATAATTGTTGGAGCGGTTGGGGGTCATGTCGACGAAGTTCTCCTCGCCTACCACCGCTTTGACCACATAGCGCAGATCTTCGGCCACGGGGTCGCCGAAACTCTTGCGCACCAACTGGCAGGGGTCCTGAACCGTGAACTTGATCTTGAGGTCCTTATTCCAGTCGGAATTGACCTTGAGCTTGCCCTCGCGGACCCACTGGGCGTAGAGCTGGATGATGCTGACGATCTCGAACTTGTGGGGGATGTTGAACTTTTTCAGTCCGGCCCGGACTGCGAAGAGTTCGTGCCCTCACTCCGTGTTGAGCCAGTACTTACAGCCGAGGTCGTCCACGGCCTTGGCCTTCACCTCCACGATGTGTTTCCAGGCGTCGTTGTCGGCCATGAACATGCAGTAGTTTTCGGCCGCCCAGCCCTTGGTGCCGTAAGTCCAGTCGGCGCCGGCCAGGTGCAGGATCTTCCAGAGCGGCACCATCTCGTCCGGCTCGGTGACCGGTTCGCGGGAATTCTGGTTCAGGAAGTACATGGCTCCCTGCTTGTTGACGGGCGCCTGAAGTTCCTCCCAGCCGACCTGGGTGTTGCGGACCTCCTCGGCAACGTCTTCGACCACGAACTTGAAGTCCTCCTCGGAGGCGCCCATGGCGCTGCAGGTATCGTGCTTGAGCGCCATGTCGCAGGATCCCAGGATCCCTTTGGGGCGCTGGTCCCGCGGGCGGCTGCCGCGAACGTTGAACACCAGCTGGGGGATATCGATTTTCATTGGGCAGACGTAGATGCAGCGCTGGCACATGGTGCACATCCAGGCCCATTCCGACTTCAGGAGTTCCTCATCCATGCCGAGGGCCGCCATGCGCAGAAATTTGCGCGGATCCATGTCCTCCAACCCCGTGGCCGGGCAGCCGGACGAGCAGGCGCCGCAGGTCAGGCAGAGGTTTAGATTGCCTCCTTCCGGCAAGAGTTGTTTCACCTTGTCGATGAAGGCGCTTTTCTTTTTACCGCCGATTTTAATCGCTTCTTCAGCCATTCCGATTGTCCTCCCAAAGGGATGTCAGGGGTCCTGAAACTAGGCCTCAAGAATACAAAATCTATACTAAATTACAAGTGAAATTTTGGCTAAACCTCCCATCGGGAAACCGGTCGAGCCCCAGAGCGACGAAAGGCTCTGTTCAGGCTCAGCCAAAATTTATCAAACAGTGAAGACGGACGATCCCGTGGTCTTCCGCCCTTCCAGGTCCCGGTGCGCGCGGGAGGCCTCGGAGAGCGGATAGGTACGGCGCACCTCAATTTTCACCGCACCGCTTTGGACCACCTCGAAAAGATCGCGGGCATGGACGAGCAGGTCCTCCCGCTTGGCCGTGTAGGTCATGAGGGAGGGCCGCGTCAGGAACAGTGAGCCTTTCTGGGCCAACACCGACATGTCGAAGGGGGGCATCGGGCCCGAGGACTGTCCGAAGGAGACCATCATTCCCATGGGCCGCAGGCAGTCCAGGGATTTCATGAAAGTCGCCTGGCCCACGGAGTCATAGACCACATCGACGCCCTTGCCGCCCGTGATCTCTTTCACGCGGGCCGCGAAGTCCTCCTTGGCGTAGACGATGGGGTGCTGGCAGCCGTGGGCGTGCGCCAGTTCGGCCTTCTCAGGGCTGCCCACGGTTCCGATGACGGTGGCCCCCAGGCGCCGGGCCCACTGGCAGGCGATGAGGCCCACGCCGCCGGCGGCGGCGTGGATCAAAAGGGTGGTTCCCGCTCCGACGTGCCAGCATCCCTTGAGCAGGTACCGTGCGGTCATGCCCTGCAGCATCATGGCGGCGGCCTGAAGCGTCGAGATGTCCGCCGGGAGTTTTACCAGCCGGTGGGCCGGGATGCGGCGGACCTCGGCGTAAGCCCCCGGCGGCACCCCGGCATAGGCGACACGGTCGCCGACGGCAACCTCGGTCACGCCCTCTCCGATCGCTTCAACAACGCCGGCAGCCTCCAAGCCCGGGGTCGCCGGCAGAGCGGGCAGCGGGTAAAGGCCGGTGCGGTGGTAAACATCGATGTAGTTCAGCCCGACGGCCTCGTGGCGTATCAGGACTTCTCCGGGGTCGGGTTGCCCGGGATCGACGTCTTCCCATTTGAGGACTTCGGGGCCTCCATGTTGGTGGATGCGAATAGACTTTGGCATGCTGCCTCCTTCGATATTCATAAAGGTTCAAACCGCTTGGGGCGTCGGGTCATTCTCCAATGATTTTTACGAGCACCCGTTTGCGCCGGCGGCCGTCGAACTCACCGTAGAAGATTTGTTCCCATGGCCCGAAGTCAAGCCCGCCCCGGGTTACGGCCACCACCACCTCGCGACCCATGATCTGACGCTTCATGTGCGCGTCGGCGTTGTCCTCGCCGACGTTGTGGCGGTACTGGGACGTCGGCTGGTGGGGGGCGAGCTTCTCCAGCCAGACCTCGTAATCGTGATGCAGGCCGCGTTCGTCGTCGTTGATGAAGACCGACGCCGTGATGTGCATGGCGTTCACCAGCACGAGCCCCTCGTCGACGCCGCTTTCCTTCAGGCACTGCTCCACCTGGGGAGTGATGTTGACGAACCCCCGACGTCCGGGGACTTCGAACCATAGTTCCTTGCGGTAGGATTTCATGCATGCGCTCCGAAAGGGCGGTGACGTGGTGTGGTGGAAAGCTCCATGGATTCTATACGAGCAACCGGCGAAAAGCTCAAGAGCGATTCGATGAGGTCGCGGAAAAAGTCGCAGGGATCGAATTCCCGGCGCCTTGATTTTTGGCTTTCGGATCGATAGGTTAATCCCCATGGCAAGTGAACGTGCAAAGTTATTGATGCCCGGCGGGGTTCGCCGGCGCTTGGAAGTCATCGACCGAATGCTTCCCCGGTCCATGACAAAGGACCGCCTGGTTGTGCGCCGGCGTTTGGTTCAGCTGGGCCGCCGCCTGCCCGGAACCCGGGTGTCGGCGGAGACCGAGCATGAACTGGCAGGCCTGGAGCAGGTTCTGAAGCAGTCTGCCGAACGCAGGGCCCGGCGGGCGGAAGCCGTGCCGACGCTCGCATTCCCCGACAGCCTGCCCATCACCGCCAAAAAGGACGAAATCATCAGCGCCATCCGCCGGCACCCGGTGGTGGTCGTCTCCGGCGACACCGGCTCCGGCAAATCCACCCAGATCCCCAAATTCTGCCTGGCGGCCGGCCGCGGCATCGACGGGCTGATCGGTCACACCCAGCCGCGGCGGATCGCGGCCCAGGCGGTGGCCCGGCGCATCGCCGAGGAGATGGGGCAGAGCATCGGGCAGGCCGTGGGCTACAAGATCCGCTTCCAGGACGCCACCTCGCCGGATGCCTACATCAAGGTCATGACCGACGGGATCCTGCTCGCCGAGGCGACCGGCGACCGAATGCTCTCCGCCTATGACACCCTCATCGTGGACGAGGCCCACGAGCGGAGCCTCAACATCGACTTCATCCTGGGCTACCTGCGGACCCTGATCCGCCGGCGCCGCGACCTGCGGGTGATCATCACGTCGGCCACCATCGACACCGCCAAATTTTCCAAGGCGTTCGGGGAGGCCCCCGTCATCGAGGTGTCCGGCCGCGCCTATCCGGTGGACGTCCGCTACGAACCGGCGGAAGCGGGCGGCGGCGAAGGCGAGCTCACTCCCGTCGAGCAGGCCGCAAGCACCGTGCGCCGGATCTTTCAGGAGCGGCGTCCGGGCGACATCCTTGTCTTCATGCCTACCGAACAGGACATCCGCGAGGCCTGCGAAACGATTGCAGGCGCCGGCCCGGCCGGCACGCTGGTGCTGCCGCTCTTCGCCCGGCTCACCGCGGCCGAGCAGGGCCGGGTGTTTCACCCCGCCCCCGGCCGCAAGGTCATTGTGGCCACCAACGTGGCCGAGACCTCTCTCACCATCCCCGGCATCACCTTCGTGGTGGACACGGGGCTTGCCCGCATCCCGCGCTACTCGCCCCGCACCCGGACCACCGCCATGCCGGTGGTGCCCGTCTCCCGCAGCAGCGCCGACCAGCGCAAGGGACGCTGCGGCCGGGTCGCGAACGGGGTCTGCATCCGCCTCTACTCCGAGGAGGACTACCTCGGCCGGCCTCAGTACACGCCGCCGGAGATCCTGCGGGCCAACCTGGCGGAGGTCATCCTGCGCATGCTCGCCCTCGACCTGGGCGCCGTCGCAGAATTTCCCTTCATCGATTCTCCCGATGCGCGAAGCATCGCCGACGGCTTCCGGCTGCTTTTCGAGCTGGGGGCGATCGAAGAGGGGCGACAGAAGCCGGTGGAGGGGGGCACGCGCAAGCCCGGAGGCGCCCGCGACGGGAAAGACATCCGGTTGACGACCACCGGTAGAATGATGGCCCGGATTCCGCTGGACCCGCGGCTGTCCAGGATGTTGATCGAGGCCCGGGAGGAAGGCTGCGTCGAGGAAATGGCCGTCCTCGCAGCGGTTCTCAGCATCCAGGACCCGCGCGAGCGGCCGACGGATAAAAAGGCCGAGGCCGGCCGGGCTCACGCCGCCTTCAACCGCCCGCACTCGGATTTCATGACCCTGCTGGAGATCTGGAACCGCTTCCGGCAGGCCCGGCGGGAATTGAAGAGCACCGGCCGGATGCGACGCTTCTGTCGCGAGCACTTCCTCTCCTTTAAGCGCATGCGCGAGTGGGAGGATGTCTTTCGTCAAATCGTGGAAGTCGCCCATGAATTCGGAATTCGGAAGGGCGCCGGGACGCCTCGGGATTCGGAAATTGGAAGTCGGAAGAGCCGAAAAAATGGTCAGACCGACCCCGCCTTACCCCTAACGAATTCCGAATTCGGGAAAATCCACCGCTGCATCCTGAGCGGCTTTCTCGCCAACATCGCCGTCAAAAAGGACAAGAACATCTACCGTGCCGCCAAAGACCGCGAGGCCATGATCTTCCCAGGCTCCGCAGCGTTCAACTCCGCCGGCAACTGGATCGTAGCGGCCGAGATGGTGGAGACCTCGCGGCTGTTTGCGCGAACCGTGGCTTCCATCGACCCCGGCTGGCTGGAGAAACTCGGGGGCCGCCTGTGCCGGTCGACTTACCGGGACCCGCACTGGGACCCCGCGCGCGGCGAGGTGGTGGCCATTGAGCAGGTCACGCTTTTCGGCCTGGTCATCATCTCCGGCCGGACCGTATCCTACGGCCGGGTTCGCCCGGATGAGGCGACCGACATTTTCATCCGCCAGGCGCTGGTGGAAGGGCGGACCGACCAACCCTTTTCTTTCCTGCAGCACAACCAGCGCTTGGCGGCGAAAGTGACTTCCCTCGAAAACCGGCTCCGCCGGAGGGACCTGCTGGTGAGCGATGAGGCCCTTGCTGCCTTTTACCGGGAGCGCCTCGCGCACGTGTACGACGTCCGCTCTCTCGGGCATCTGATTAAAACGAAGGGCGGTGACGGCTTCCTGCGCATGTCGGAGGACGACCTCATGAACTACCGCCCGGATGAGGGCGAGCTGGCGCTTTTCCCGGAGCGTCTCCAGGCGGCGGGGCGACCGCTTGAGCTGCGATATCATTTCGAGCCGGGATCCGATGCCGACGGCGTCACGCTGCACGTGCCGGCCGCGCTGGCTCCGACGGTGCCGCCGGCCGCCGTGGAATGGCTGGTGCCGGGGCTCTTGCGGGAGAAAGCGGAGTCCCTCCTCAAGGGGCTGCCCAAGGCCTTTCGCAAACGCCTGGTGCCCTTGAACGAATGCGTGGACATCGTTCTCCGCGAGATGCCGCAGGGGAAGGGATCCTTCATCACCGCACTGGGCGAATTCATTCACCGGCGCTTCGGGGTCGACATCCCGTCCTCGGCCTGGCCGAACGAAGCGCTGCCGGAGCACCTGAAGATGCGCCTGACCATCACGGCGCCGGACGGCCGCGAGCTTTTGTCCGGCCGAGACCCCGTCCTTTTGCGATCGCAGCCCACGGCGAGCCGGATTCCGCCGGAGGTGCGACGGCGCTGGGAGCGTTCCGGGATCACGCGCTGGGATTTCGGCGACCTGCCCGAAACGGTCGTCAGCGAAAAAGCCGCGAGCAGCCACTGGATAGCTTATCCTGCCCTCGAGCCCGGGGCGGAGGGGGTGAACCTGAGGCTGTTTGCCCGGCGCGATCAGGCCTCGGCCGCTCACCCCAGGGGGGTGGCCGCGCTGTTTGCCGTTCATTTCGCCAAAGACCTAAAATTTCTGAAACGCAGCCTGGCGCTGCCCGAGGAGCTTCACCCGGCGGCGCGCTATTTCGGCGGGGCGCGGCGGTTGGAAGATGCCATGGCCGACCGCGTCGTGCAGGGTCTCTTTGCGGCGCCGATCCG
>Ga0210103_1000124_pt1 | contig 14416 bp, 12 predicted proteins | sample RushSE_CattailNL_6_FD_185564 | JGI IMG/M metagenome (GOLD analysis project Ga0210103, IMG submission 185564) | Wetland microbial communities from San Francisco Bay, California, USA, that impact long-term carbon sequestration - RushSE_CattailNLA_D2... | ecosystem: Environmental > Aquatic > Marine... | reverse complement strand
CCACAACGTGTACAACGCCACAGCCGGCATCGCCGTGGCCGTGGAGCTGGACATCCCCATGGACCGGGTTCAGGCGGCCCTGCTACAGCTCGCGGGCGTGCAGCGGCGGCTGGAAATCAAGGGCGAAGCGGCCGGCGTCATCGTGGTGGACGACTACGGCCACCACCCCACCGAAATCAAGGTCACGCTTCAGGCCGCCCGGGATTGCTGGCCGGAGCGCCGGATGGTGGTGGTGTTCCAGCCCCACCGCTACACGCGCACCCGCGCCTTGTTCGACGAGTTCTCCCGGGCGTTCTACCAGTCGGACGTGCTGGTGGTGCTGCCGATTTACGCCGCCAGCGAAGACCCCATCGAAGGGGTCAGCGCGCTGGCCCTGTGCGAGGGGATCAAGGCCCACGGCCACAAGGAGGTGACCTGCGTCGATGGAATCCCCGCCGCCGTGAACCATCTGAAGACCCGGGTGTCGCCCGGCGACCTTTTGCTCACCCTGGGCGCCGGCGATGTTTGGAAAGTCGGCGCCGAGATCTTGAAGGGGCTGTGAATGCGGAACCTTAACGACAACGCCCGCCGCGCGGAGAGACGATGAGAGGCGAAAGCCGCCAGAGAAGGCAACGACCGTTCGCGGGCCGTGCGCCGCGCCGGAACGTCAGCCGGCGGGCCGCGACCGCCCGGCGCCGGGCGTGGCTCGGTCGGCTGGCCGGCGTGTGCTGGGCGGTCGCCGGCGCCGCCGGGGTGGTCTTCGTGAGCCTTTTCTTCGTTTTCGTTCACGATGTCTTCACGCATAGCGAGCATTTCAAGGCCCGCCACATCCAAATCGAAGGCGGGCAGCGCCTGGATGCCAGAACGCTTGCGACGGTCGCCGGCGTGCGCCAGGGCATCAACGTGCTGAAAGTCAACCTGTCGGCCGCCCGCAAGCGGCTGCTCGCGCACCCGTGGATCGCGGAAGCGGAGGTCCGGCGGGAGATCCCTTCGACGCTGAGCATCCGCATCCGCGAACACGTGCCGGCGGCGGTCGTGGACGTGGGCAAAAAGTTTCTGTTGAACACCCGCGGGGAGATTTTCAAGGAATGGGAGCCTGCAGATCCCGGAGGGCTGCCGGTGGTGAGCGGGCTCAAGGTTTCGGACCTGCGGCCGGCCGACCGATCCGATGCCGCGGCGACGCGCGGGCTTCCGGGGTTGAGAGCTTCGGCGCCCCCGGCCTCCGCCCCCAGCCGGCCGATGGATGCGGTCATGCAGGTGCTCGCCCGGGCCGGAGACAACGGCAGCGTTCTGCCCGCCCGGGAGATCCGGATGATCCGGGTGGACCGCGAGCTCGGCATCACGGTCGTGGCGTACGGCGAGGCCAAATCGATCCGGCTGGGGTACGACGATTATGTTCCCAAACTCCGCCTGCTCGCCGATCTGCTGGCGTTCTTCAAAACCCAGCCCGGCATGTCGGATTTCGAACGGATCGATCTCACCGACGCGAGCCGGGTGATCGTAAACCCCGTCAAGACGGAACTTGCCGGGAAAACAGGCCCCAAAGGAGGCTGAAGGCATGCAGCGCAAGGATGACATCGTGGTGGGACTGGACATCGGAACGACCAAGATCTGCGCCGTGGTGGGCGAGGTGTCCGGCAGCGACATCAACATCATCGGCATCGGGACCCACCCGTCGGTCGGCCTGCGCAAGGGCGTCGTGGTCAACATCGAGGCGACGGTGGAATCCATTAAGAAGGCGGTGGAAGAGGCCGAGCTCATGGCCGGCTGCGAGATCTCATCGGTGTACACGGGAATCGCCGGCGGCCACATCACCGGTTTCAACAGCCGCGGCATCGTGGCCATCAAGGGCCCCGAGATCACTCCCGTGGACGTGGAGCGGGTGATCGACGCGGCCCGCGCGGTCGCGATTCCGATGGACCGCGAGGTGATTCACGTGCTGCCCCAGGAGTACATCGTCGACGATCAACCGGGCATCCAGAACCCCGTCGGGATGTCGGGCGTACGGCTGGAGGCGAAAATCCATATCGTGACCGGAGCGGTGGCCTCCGCCCACAACCTGGTGAAGTGCGCCAACCGCTCGGGCCTGGACGTGTGCGACATCGTCCTGGAATGCCTGGCCTCCGGCGAGGCCGTGCTCTCCGAGGAGGAGAAGCAGCTCGGCACCGCCCTGCTCGACCTGGGCGGCGGCACCACAGACCTGGCCGTGTTTTCGGGCAAGAACATCAAGCACACTTTCGTGCTGGCGCTCGGCGGCGACAACCTGACCAACGACATCGCCATCGGCCTGCGCTGCCCGCATCCCGAAGCGGAGAAAATCAAGAAAAAATTCGGCAGCTGCATCGCCCGGAGCATCCATGCCGACGAGACCATCGAGGTGCCGGGCGTGAGCAACCGGGAGGCGCGCAAACTCCCGCGCCAGATCCTGGGAGAAATCCTGGAACCGCGGATGGAGGAGATCTTCTCCCTGGTCAACCGCGAGATCTACCGCGCCCAGATGGAAAACCTGGTCCCCTCGGGGATCGTCCTGACGGGCGGCACCGCCCTCCTCGAGGGGGTGACCGAAATCGCCGAATCGGTCTTCAGCCTGCCGGCGCGCATCGGCACGCCCCAGGGCATCAAGGGGCTGGTGGACGTGGTCAACAACCCCATGTACGCCACCGGCGTGGGGCTGGTGCTCTACGGCGCGCGCCACCAGCTGAAAGAGAAAAAGAAGTTCCGCATCCGGGACAAGAACATCTTCAACCGGCTTATGAACCAGATGAAGCGCTGGTTTAAAGACGTTGTTTGAAGATGTCGCCTGAAGATGTCGCCTGGCGGCGACATCTTACTTAACAAGGGTGAAAAGACTTTCAGCTTGGAACAAAAACAAACGGGCAAGGGCAACCGGACGATTCAAAACCAAACACCAACCACAGGCAGGAGGGCAAACAATGTTCACTTATGTAGACAATGAGAAATCGGCAAAAATCAAGGTGATCGGAGTCGGCGGGGCCGGCGGCAACGCCATCAACAACATGATCCGCTCGGGGCTTCAGGGCGTCAAGTTCATCGTCGCGAACACCGACGCCCAGGCGCTGGAGATCTCGAAGGCGGATTTCCGCATCCAACTGGGCGACAGCATCACCGAAGGCCTGGGCGCCGGGGCCAACCCCCAGATCGGCCGGGACGCCGCGCTGGAAAACGCCGAGCAGATCCGCAACGCCCTGCGCGACAGCCACATGGTGTTCATCACGGCCGGGCTGGGCGGAGGCACCGGAACCGGTGCGACCCCCGTCATCGCGGACATCTGCCGCGAGATGGGGGCGCTGACGGTGGCCGTCGTCAGCAAGCCCTTTTCCTTCGAGGGCAAGAAGCGAGGGCTGATCGCCGAGCAGGGGCTGGCCGAACTCAAGAAGGTCGTCGACACGGCCATCACCATCCCCAACGACCGGCTGCGCGCGCTCGCCTCCAAAAAAGCGACCCTGATGGAAATGTTCATGAAGGCCGACGAGATCCTGCTGCACGCCGTGAAGGGGATCACCGACCTCATCATGATGCCGGGCCTGGTCAACCTCGACTTCGCCGACGTGCGCACCACCATGTCCAAGGCCGGCATGGCGCTGATGGGAATCGGCATCTCCGCCGGCGAAAACCGCGCCCTCGAAGCGGCCGAGAAGGCGATCTCCCACCCGCTGCTGGAGGACATCTCGATTTCCGGCGCCAAGGGGGTGCTTATGAACATCACCGCCTCGAGCAGCATGGAATTCGAGGAAGTCGCCGAAGCCTCCGAACGGATCCACAAGGAGGTCGGCGACGAGGCCGAGATCTTCTGGGGGACCTCCGTGGACGAGAGCCTGGGCGACGAGATGCGGGTGACGGTCATTGCCACCGGCATCGGCGCCGAGGCCGAAGCGCTCAGGGAAAAGGACAAGCTGACGGCCAAGGAAAAAGAGCGCAAGGTCGTCCAGCCCCTGCGGGGAGTGGTGCGCGACGTCACCCCCGCCGATATGGAGCGTTCGGACATCCTCGATCTCGACGAGCCGACCTTCATCCGCAACCGCCGGGTGGTGGGCGAGTCCTCGGGCGCCTTGTACCGGGGGGTGGGACGCATGGCGCTCGACGACAACGATCTCGACGTGCCGACGTTCCTGCGGCGCAAGGCCGATTGACAGGATGTGAAACGCGAACGTTCCAATGAGGACCTTGCAGCGGAGGAGATCGGCGCGATCCGCAAGGATTGGCGAGGCAGGACCCGCGTCGCCCTGGTCTACCCCAACCACTATCGCGTGGGCATGTCCAATCTCGGGCTGCAGACGGTCTACGGCCTCTTCAACCGCTTCGACGACGTCGTCTGCGAACGGGTCTTCCTGCCTGAAAGCGACCCTGCGGTCGCCGGCCGCCTGACCACCTTTGAGTCCGGACGGCCGGTGGCCGAGGCCGACATCATCGCCTTTTCGATCTCCTTTGAAAGCGACTACCCGAACCTGCTGGCCATCCTGGACCGGGCGGGCATTCCGCTGCGCGCCGCCGACCGCAGCGAGCGCCACCCCCTGGTGATCGCCGGCGGTGTGGCCTGCAGCCTGAACCCGGAGCCCATCGCCGCCTTTGTCGACTGTTTTCTGATCGGCGAGGCCGAAATCATCATCCCGGAGTTCCTGAACGCATTCGAGGGCCGGGCGGCCCGCGAAGACCTGCTCCGGCGCATCGCCCGCACGGTGCCCGGCGCCTACGTGCCCGCCTTGTACCGCGTGGACTACACCGCCGAAGGCCCCCTCGCGGCCTTTCGCCCCGCGGCGGATGTGCCGCCAAAAATTTCTCGCCCGTATCTGCGCGACATTTCCGCGTCTCCCACCTGCAGCACGGTTCTCACCCCCCACACGGCCTTCGGCCGCTCCTTCCTGGTGGAAGTCGGCCGCGGCTGCCCCCACGGCTGCCGGTTCTGCAGCGCGGGCTTCATCTACCGGCCGCCGCGCTTCCGCACGCAGGAATCTCTCGCCCGAACCATCGCGCAGGGGCTGGCGCACGCCGGCCAGATCGGCCTTGTCGGGGCGGCGGTATCCGACCTGCCGGGACTCGGCGACCTCTGCCGCCGGTTTGCGGACGGGGACGTGACCGTGTCGTTCAGCTCCCTGCGAGCCGACGCCCTTTCGCCGGAGCTGATCGCCGCCCTGCGCCGCAGCAAGGTCAAGACCGCCACCATTGCGCCGGAAGCCGGCTCCGAACGCCTGCGGCGCGTGATCAACAAGGGCCTTCGCGAGGAGCATGTGCTGAAAGCGGCCGCCGACCTGGTCGATCAGGGCATCCCCAACCTCAAATTGTATTTCATGGTGGGACTGCCGACCGAAACCCGGGAAGACGTGGCGGCCATCGTCAGCCTGGTCAAGCGCATCAAGCACGAGTTTCTCAAATCCAGCCGCACCCGGCGCGTCATCGGCACGATCACGGTGAGCGTCAACTCCTTTGTCCCCAAGCCGTTCACCCCCTTCCAGTGGACGGCCATGGCAGAGGTCGCCGACCTCAAGGTTAAGATCAAACAGATCAAGGCCGAACTGGGGCGGGTTCCCAACGTGCGGGTGCACTCCGACCTGCCGCGCTGGGCCTACCTTCAGGCCCTGCTCGCACGCGGCGACCGCCGGGTGGCCGACATCCTGCTGCGGGTGCACGCGAACGCCGGCAACTGGCCCCAGGCCCTCAAGGCCGTGGCCGTCAACCCGGATTTCTATGTGCTGCGGGAGCGCGACCTGGACGAGATCCTGCCCTGGGACTTCATCGACCACCACATCTCCAAGGCCTTTCTTCAGGCCGAATACCGCCGGGCGCTGGAAGGCCGCCCGGGGGTCGTTTGTCAGGCCGATTCATGCCGGCTCTGTGGGGTCTGCGGTTCGGAGGCTGCCGCCACGTAGGTCTTGCAATCCCCTTAGCGACCTGCTATGGAAAAAAAAATTTTGCGCAGCCGGATTTTTTTTGTCCCTTGCGGCCGGCGTTCTGCGCGTCCGGACGGCCCTCAGACATCAAGGAGTCCCTGTGCTGGAAGGCATCTATTTCATGACGGCCCTGGGCGCGGCCTGCGGCATCGTGCTCAGCATCGCAGCCCGCGTTTTTTACGTCTATGAGGACCCGCGCATCGCCTTGGTGGAGGCCTGCTTCGCCGGGGCCAACTGCGGCGGCTGCGGTTTCACCGGCTGCTCCGCGGCAGCAGGGGCCGTGGTGGCCGGCAAGGCCAAACCCAACGTGTGCGTCGTGGGCGGGCTCGAGTCGGCTCAGAACGCCGCCGCCGTCATGGGGGTGGAGGTCGGCGCCGCGGAGCCCCCCAAGTCCTACAATCCTTGCACCGGCGGTCTTCGGGCCGAAAACAAGTTCGTCTATCTCGGAGTCAAGACCTGCCAGGCCGAGGCCGCGATGATGGGCGGCAAGCGCGTCTGCGGGGTCGGGTGCATCGGCCACGGCGACTGCGTGAGGGCCTGCATGTTCAACGCGATCGCCATGGGCCCGGAGGGGTTTCCGGTGGTGAACGAGGAGAAATGCGTGGGCTGCGGGGTCTGCGCCCAGGTCTGCCCCAAGAACCTGCTCAAGGTCCGCACACCCTCCGAGCGGCTGCTGCACTTCAACCAGTCGGACGACTGCCTGGCGCCCTGCCGGCAGACCTGCCCTGCGGAAATCGACATTCCCCTTTACATTCACCAGATCCGCAAGGGCGACTACGCGGGTGCCGTGAACACCATCCGCGAGCGCAACCCGCTGCTGCTGGCCTGCGGCCGGGTTTGCCCGCACCCCTGCGAGGTCAACTGCCGCCGCGGCGTCGGGGACGAGCCGGTCTCGATCAACCAGCTGAAGCGCTTCGCGGCCGACTACGAGATGACCTCCGGCAAGCACCTGCCCATTCGGAAAGCGGCCGACACCGGCAAGCGTATCGCCGTCGTCGGCGGCGGACCCGCCGGCCTCACCTGCGCGTATTTTTTGCGCCGACTGGGCCACAGCGTGACCATCTTCGAGGCCATGCCGAAGCTGGGCGGCATGCTGCGCTACGGGATCCCCGAGTACCGCCTGCCCAAGGAGGTCCTGGATTGGGAAATCCAGGGCATTCTGAACCTGGGCATCGAAACCCGCACCGGGGTCGCCTTCGGCAAGGACGTGGACGTCCAGCAGCTTCAGGAGGAGGGTTTCGATGCCATCTTTTTGGGCATCGGCGCCTGGAAGGATTCCAGGATGCGGGTGCCCGGCGAGGAGCTACGCGGCTGCTATACCGGGATCGATTTTCTCTCGCGGCTGGCCTCCGGCGAACAGCTGCCCATCAAACCCGTGGCGGCCGTTATCGGAGGCGGAAACACAGCCATCGACTGCGTACGCAACCTGATCCGGCTGGGGGCCAAAAAAGTGTACCTCGTCTACCGGCGCACCCGCAAGGAGATGCCCGCGAACGAGGTGGAAATCGAAGCGGCCGAGGCCGAGGGCGCCGAGTACATGTTTCTTTGTGCACCGGTGCGCGTGCTGGCCGACGACCACGGCGACGTCACTCACCTCGAATACCTGCGCATGGAGCTGGGCGAGCCCGACGCCAGCGGCCGGAGGCGTCCGGTGCCGGTGGAAGGCTCCGAGACTCTGCTGGCCGCCGACATGGTGATATCCGCCATCGGCCAGGCCCCGGATGTGTCGTTTACGGCATCAGGCAGGGCTCCGCTGAACGAGCTTAAAACCACCCGCTGGAGCACCATCGACGTCAACCCGGCCACCCTGCAGTCGAACATACCCTACCTGTTCGCGGCCGGCGACGGCGCCACCGGGCCGGCACTCGTGGTGGACGCCATCGGCGGCGGACGACGGGCCGCGCGATCCATCCATCAATTCGTCACGGGGCAACCCGTGGCGGCCGACGAAAAGGAGCTCATCAAGGCCCTGATCCCGGAGACGCTTTTTACGCAGGTTGCCGGCATCGTCCGCAGCCCGCGTGCCGAGTTGGTCGAACTGCCGGTGGCCGAACGCATCTGCTCGTTTGTCGAGGTGGACCAAGTGCTGACCGAGGCGGCAGCCCGCGGTGAAAGCGAACGCTGCCTTTACTGCTGCCTGACCTGTTACAACCCCGATGCCCCACGGGCACCCTCGTCCGAAACTCGGGAGCGCGAGGCCGTGTAGCCATGCAATCGGTAGGGTTGCCGGGCGATGCGGCCGGAGTGGAAAAACCGTTGAAAGACACCAAACAGTGTGGTAGTCGGCTGTTGGCTGTGTGAGGCCTTTAACCCAGGTGAGGGTGCGGATCCATGATGTTTTCCCGAAGTGAACTGAAGCTGGTTCTTGTTTCGGCCGTTGTTCTGCTGGTGATCGCCGCGGTCAGCTACGCGGCCTTTCCTTCCAAACCTCCGAAGCAACCCATCCGAGTTGCATTTCCTACGGTGGCCGGCAAGGTCATTTTCGACCACAACAGCCACTTGAAGGATTCGGGCTACGGGCTGGCCTGCGGCGAATGCCATCACACCCTCCAACCCGATGAGTACAATCAGGCCGGCTCCTGCACGGAGTGCCATGACCCCGTCGAGGGCGACGCCGACATGCCCAAACGATCCGATGCCATCCACCAGCAGTGCATCGGCTGCCACCAGGCCTATGGCGGCGGCCCTGTGGAGTGCGCCCAATGCCATATTATGCAATGACGCTGTGTCTCTCACGGTCTTGAAGGATACCCCATGCTGAAAAAACCCGTCTCTGGTCGCGGCAAACCTTGCCTGGAATACGCCCGGACGACCGGCCGGCTCGACCTCCCGGTGCACGTCCCCCCCGCGGGCTCGGTCACTCTCCTCCACCGGCGGCCCGCCGAGCTCAACGCCATTCCGGCGCTGAAGGTGGGGGCTGCGGTGAAAACCGGACAGCGGCTCGCACTTTACGGCGATGCGGCCGGTTATGTCACGGTCCCGGTCACGGGCGCCATCGCCTCGCTGGCGCCCTTTGAAGGGGATTTCGGCCGCCGCTACACGGCCGTCACCATCACCGTGGACCCGCAGGAAACCTTCGACGAGCAGTTTGCGGCTGCCCGCAGCGAGGTCACCCTCGCCACCGCATCGGCTTTTCTGGCGGCCGCCCCCGGTCTGCCGCCCTTGCAGGAGATGGGCAACGCCGACCGGCCGTTGAAAACGCTGGTGGTCTGCGGCATCGACGACGATCTGCTGGTGTTCACCCAACAGCACGTGCTGAGTGCACGCGCCCGCGACATCGAAAAAGGCATCCATCTTCTCAAGGAAATGGCCGGCTTCGAGGACGTCGTCATCCTCACCCCGCGGGAGGCCGTCCAGGGCTACGGCCGCATCGGCGGGCGGGTGATGGGAGTGGCCACCACCTATCCCCACACGCTGCCGGAGCTGGTCATGGCCGAGGTGTTCGGCCGGGTCGTGCCGGCCGGGCGCACCTGCGGGGATCTGGGTTTCTGCTTCATGCGGGCCGAGGCCGTGGCCTCCATCGGCGCGGCGTTCGACACCGGCCGCATCCCCGTCACCAAGGTGCTGACCGTCATTGCCAAGGACGGCGTCGGCCGACTGGTGGAAACGACCGTCGGCACCCCCATCGGCGTCGTTCTCACCCATTTCGGCATTGCGCTCGAGGAAGGCGACCGCCTCGTGCTGGGGGGCCCGATGCGAGGCACTGCCGCATATTCACCCGGGCAGCCGGTTCAGCCCGACACCGATGCCGTCATGGTGCTGGATGCGGCCCGCGCGGCCGATGGTTCCGACTACCCCTGCATCAACTGCGGGGATTGCGTCAGGGTCTGCCCCGCCCGGATTCAGGTCAACCTCCTCGTCTGTTATCTCGAGGCCGGCAAGTACCAGGACGCCGAGGAGGCCTACGACCTGCTATCGTGCGTCGAGTGCGGCCTGTGCAGCTATGTCTGTGTGTCTAAGATCCCGATTCTGCAATACATCACCCTGGCCAAATACGAGCTGACGCGAACTCGACAGGCGGAGGGCACGAATGCCTAACCAAAAGAAGCTGATCGTTTCCCATGCACCGTTTTGGCACAACGGCAGCCGTGTGACCGACCGCAGCCGACAGGTGCTGCTGGGCGCGGCTCCGGCAGCCCTGTTCGGGATATACCAATTCGGCGCTCCCGCACTCCGAGTCCTGGCGCTGGCCATGGCGTCGGCCGTGCTGTGGGAGTTCGCCTTCACCCGCGTCGCCCGACGACCGGCGTCGGTCGGGGACGGCACTGCGGCCGTGATCGGGCTTCTTTTCGGCATGTTGCTCCCGGCCTCCGCCGCCTGGTGGGTCGTTGTCACCGGCACCTTCATCGCCATCGTGGTGGGCCGGCAGATCTATGGCGGCATCGGGGCCAACCCCTTCAACCCGGTGGCGGTGGCCGTCGGCATCCTGCTGCTGTCGTGGCAGCGGCAGATGGACTTCGACATCGCCCTCGTCAGCTTTCCCTTCGACTTCCCCGCGCTTTATCCGCTGAGCGCCGTGAAGGCCTTCGGCACACAGGCCATCCGGCACATCAGCATGGCCGACCTGCTGCTGGGCCGGCAGATCGGCGGGATCGGTACGACCTTCGGTCTGGGCCTGATAGTCGGCGGGGCCTACCTGATGCTGCGGGGCGTCATCCGCTGGGAGATATCCGTGAGCTTTCTGGCCGGGGTCGCGGTGACGGCATTCATTTTCAACCTGGCGAATCCGGCCAAGTATGCAACGGCCGGTTTCCATCTGCTCACGGGCTTCACCCTGATCGGGGCCTTCTTTCTGGCAACGGAGGACTCCTCCTCGCCGGTCAACTTCTTCCCCATGTTGATCTACGGTGCGGTCGGCGGAATCATCACGGTCCTGATCCGCAACATCGGGGCATTCCCGGATGGGGTGGTGTATGCGGTGCTGGTCATCAATCTCATCCAGCCGCTCCTGGACAAGATCAGGCCCAAAGCCCTTGGAAAGGTCGCGTGACGTATGCGTGAAATGATCAAAATGGTGGTGGTGCTGACGATCATCAGCCTCGCATCCGGAGGGTTGCTTGCGGCCCTGCGCGACGGCACCCAGGAACGCATCGACAACCAGGTGCTGGAGTTCGTCAAAGGACCGGCGGTTCGCGACATCCTCAAAGCGGCTGCAAACGACCCGATATCCAGCCGGTTTCAGATCAAGGACGGCGGGGTGCTGCGGACGTTCTTCGTAGCGGTCATCGACGGGAAGCCGCGCGGGGTCGCCTTGGAGTCATCCGGCAAGGGCTACGGCGGCGACGTCGGCCTGATGGTCGGCATCGACGTGACGGACAACAAGATCCTGGGCGTCGGGGTGACCACCATGTCCGAAACCCCCGGCCTGGGGGCCAGGGCCAAGACCGATCCCAAGTTTGTGGCCCAGTTCAAAGGCCGACCCGTGTCCGAGCCGGTCAAGGTCACCCAGGACGGAGGGACCATCAACGCCCTCAGCGGCGCCACGATCACCTCCCGTGCGGTCAGCTCCGGTGTGGCGGACGCGCTGGCCCTGTACGAACGGCTGAAGCCTCAGATCATCGACAAAATGAAAGACGTCAAAACCAAGTAGGAAGGCGCCATGGCAAAATCACTCACCCAGGAATTCACCAAGGGCCTTTGGGCGGAAATTCCGCCGTTCCGTCTGGTCCTGGGCCTGTGCCCCACGCTGGCCGTGTCCAACACGTTTGAAAACGGCATCGGCATGGGCATCGCCGTCACGTTCGTCCTGGTTTTTTCGAACATCCTGATTTCGGCCCTGCGCAAAATAATCCCGGCCAAGGTCCGCATTGCCGCCTTCATCATCGTGATTGCCACCTTCGTCACCGTGGTGGAGCTGCTCATGCAGGCTTACACTTACGCGCTGTTCCTGCAGCTGGGCATCTTCATTCCGTTGATCGTCGTCAATTGCATCCTGCTCGGGCGGGCCGAGGCGTTCGCCAGCAAGAACGGAATCATACGCTCAACGCTCGACGGCCTTGGAATGGGCATCGGATACACCTTGGCCCTGGGGGCCCTGGCGGCCTTCCGGCAGATCCTGGGCGCGGGGGCCATCACGTTTTATAAAACCCCGATCCAGCTATTCGGCCCTTCCTTCGAACCTTTCACTTTCATGGTGCAGGCGCCTGGGGCGTTCATATGCCTGGGGCTGATGCTGGCCGTGATGAACATTCTGGGGAAAAAATAGGAGCTGACGATGGGCGACTTAGTGGTGTTGGTGATCAGCTGTATCCTCATCAAGAATATCCTGCTGGCACAATACCTCGGGAACTGCCCGTTTCTGGGCACCTCGAAAAAGATGGAAACCGCCGTCGGTATGGCCATGGCGGTGGTTTTCGTCCTCGTGCTGGCGGGCATCATCACCTGGGTCGTCGAGCGGTACGTGCTAGCGCCCTTCGACCTGACCTATCTGCGCACCATCGCCTTCATTCTCGTGATCGCAGCCCTGGTGCAGTTTGTCGAGATGTTCCTCAAAAAGAGCATCCCGGCCCTCTACACCGGGCTGGGCATCTTCCTGCCCCTGATCACCACCAACTGCGCCGTGCTGGGTGTGTGCCTGATCAACATCAAGGAGGAGTACAATTTCCTGGAAATGCTGGTGGTCTCGTTCAGCTATGCCGCGGGCTTCGGGCTGGCGCTGGTCCTGTTCGCGGGCGTACGCGAGCGCATCCTGCTTGCCCGCACGCCCAAGCCCTTCCAGGACACCGCCATCGGCCTGGTCACGGCCGGCATGCTCTCCCTGACCTTCTTCGCCTTCAAGGGCTGGGTTTAGAAAAGGGCGCTGCGCGCCCTTTTCTATATCATAAACCGCTTGGGACACGCCCGGCACGGCAGGTCCGGGGCACCGCCGGCCAGGCCGTCCCGGAAGCGGCGGAAGGCAGCGCTTTCCCAGATTTCGAGCGGATCCGTCGCGTTGACGTTGCCGAAGATCCGGCGGTCGGGGTCGCGGCGGTCGACGGGCACGTTCACATAGACGCAGGGGGAGACCGACCCGTCGGCGGCAACGTAAAGGGAGCGGGCGACATTTTCCCGGCACCCCGTGCCGGAAGCGTCGGGCCGGGGCAGCGACCCGTGGAAGGCCACCCCAAGGCGTTGCGCCTCGGCCTCGGCTTCGGCCAGCACCGCCGCGGCCCGGGCGAGTTTTTCGGCTTCATGGGGCATGAACGCATCGTCCTCGAAATCGGGCTCGACAATGGGGCCCAGGGTGCTGACGACGACGGCGTGCACCCCCAGCCGGTGCGCCAAGCCGGGAAGAGCCCGTACCGCCTCCATGTCGGAGGCCAGCATCAGATAGGCGAAATGGATTTCCAGGTGCACGGCCATGGCCGAACGGCGCACGCCCTGAAGCAGGCCGATGGCTTCGCACACTCGGTCGAAATCCACGCCATGGCGCGCGGCGTTGCTCACCGCATCGGTGCCGGCAAGCGAGAAAGCCACGATGTCGATCCCGCTCTCGATAAGCTTCCGGGCGATGTCCGCGTTCATGCACAGCCCGCAGGTGGTGGTGGACACGGCGCAGCCGGCCTGGCGCGCCCGTGCGGCCATGTCGAAAAAGCCGGGGTGCAGCAGCGGCTCTCCCCAGCCCTGCAGGTGCACGCGGCTTGCCTTGCGCATCAGCGGCCACAGCCGCTCGAAGGTGCCCATGTCCATGTCGCGCGCATGCCACTGGTCGCACCGGGTGGTGTGGGGGCAATAGCCGCAGCGGCCCGGGCAGCGGGAGGTGACCTCCACCTGGACGCAATCCATCATCCGCTGCGCGCCGAGAAACGCCTCGCGGATGGTCTCCCAGAACCCCGGTGGCCTGAATTTCCTACCCGTCGTGTTCTTCATGGCGAACTCCTCGCCGGTCAGCCGCCGAAAAAACCACGCAGCCGTTGGAACATTTTAAGTGCCGCCGGCTCCCAACTCACCTGCACATACGGCAGAAAGGGCGCAGCCCCCCACTTGCGCTTGAAGAAGCGAACCCCCGCGTTGACCCCCAACCCCAGATTCATGCGCGCCTGCCCGCGCTCCCGCGCCTCTTCCAGAAGTGCTGCGAGCAGAAGGTCCGTGCTCCCCGGCGGCGCCAGCCCGGGGTGGCGAAAGCAGAACATGTAGAAGGCGGTGTGCAGGGAGCCGAACTCCCCCACGCTCAATGCCGCCAGGCGGCCGTCCGACAGGCGCGCAGAGAGCATCAGGCTGCCGGGAGAGGTTTCGAGGTAGCGCGGCAGCTGTTGGAAGATGTGCCGCGTGCCGGGCGCCAGATGCCGGCCGTCGAGATACGATTGAATCAAAGCCATATGCTCGCCGCCGCAGGTTGCTTCCCGCTCGATGGCAAGCTTGCGCCCCGCGCGACGCAGGAGGTTGCGGAGCTTCTGGCCCGGCGGCGGGTGCGGCACCGGCACGGACACGTAGCCATCCTGCACCAACGGAAGGCCTTCCGGCGCCTGCGGCGGCCGCACCGGCCCGATGACCGTGATCCGGCGCAGTCCGGGAAGTTTAAGCGCCTGGTCCACCGCGGCGGTCATGGCGCC
>Ga0210103_1000122_pt1 | contig 14556 bp, 9 predicted proteins | sample RushSE_CattailNL_6_FD_185564 | JGI IMG/M metagenome (GOLD analysis project Ga0210103, IMG submission 185564) | Wetland microbial communities from San Francisco Bay, California, USA, that impact long-term carbon sequestration - RushSE_CattailNLA_D2... | ecosystem: Environmental > Aquatic > Marine... | reverse complement strand
ACCGCCGTTGAACAGGCCAAAGCACAGGAAAACGGCCACCTTGCCTCACTCAGATCTCAAATCCGAAAAAAAATCGGTAAACGAAAAACACCGGTTATCGGTATTACCGGAACCGGTGGAGCCGGAAAATCGTCTTTGACGGATGAAATTATTTTAAGAATTCTGAATGATCTTAAGACCATCAAACTGGCGGTCATCAGCAGCGATCCTTCGCGGCGAAAAACCGGCGGCGCACTTTTGGGTGACAGGATTCGCATGAATGCCATAGAGAGCCCGAGAGTTTATATGCGAAGCCTCGCTACCCGTCGATCCCGGACAGAAATTCCCCATGTTTTGGCTGAAGCAATAGACGTTGTAAAAGCTGCAGGCTTCGATCTTGTGATTGCGGAGACAGCAGGAATCGGGCAGGGAGATTGCGGCATAATCGATCTTGTTGATTTGTCGATCTATGTCATGACCAGCGAATTCGGGGCTGCCATCCAGCTTGAAAAGATAGACATGCTCGATTTTGCCCATCTCATCGTCGTGAATAAATATGAGAAACGGGGGGGTGAAGATGCCGTACGCGATGTACGTAAGCAGGTACAGCGCAACCGGAAGGCATGGGACAAATCCCCCAAGGAAATGCCGGTTTACGGAACCATTGCCTCCAAATTTAATGACGATGGTGTTACGGCTCTGTATCATGGAATTATCGATGCATTGGCAGAAAGAACAGGGATTAAATTTAATTCGAGTCTGTTAAAACCTGAAACAAGGACATCTACATCCAAAACAATTATTATTCCTCCGGAACGAACCCGTTACCTTGCTGAAATCGCCGATACCGTCAAAAAATATCACAGGGAGACGCGAGAACAGGCAGATACGGTGCGGAGGGTCTGGCACCTCAAAGAGGCGGCAGCGGCCGTGAGCGGCGATGATCTTAAGGGAGATACATCGGAACTGTTAAATCGTCTAAAAATGGAAATCGCAACGGCAGAAGGCGCCCTGAATCCTGAGACGACCCGTCTGCTGGATGAGTGGAAAAAGATTAAGAAGACTTACAGTAAGGACAGACTTACATACCGCGTGCGGAACCAAAACGTCAGGGTTTCGCTTTACACCACATCGTTATCGCATTCCAAAATTCCGAAAATCGTGCTTCCCAAATTCAAGGATCCCGGAGAAATTTACACCTGGTTGAGGGAAGAAAATGTTCCCGGTCATTTTCCGTTTACCGCCGGCGTTTTCCCGCTGAAACGGGTGGACGAAGATCCGACCCGTATGTTTGCAGGGGAAGGAGATCCCGCCAGGACCAACAGGCGATTCAAGCTGTTATCCGCCGCCGCCAAAGCAAAACGCCTGTCCACTGCATTTGATTCCGTGACATTATATGGGTACGACCCGGACAGCAGACCCGATATTTATGGGAAGGTCGGCACTTCGGGCGTCAGCATATGTACACTTGATGATGTTAAAGTTCTTTATGACGGTTTTAATTTGTGCGCCCCGAACACATCTGTTTCCATGACCATCAACGGTCCTGCACCCATTATGCTTGCCATGTTCTTGAATACTGCCATTGATCAGCAGGTGGACGCGTTTCAAAAGCAAACAGGAAGGAAGCCCTCTAAAAAAGAATACAATGACATCCGATCCGAGGCCCTGGCGAATGTTCGCGGAACGGTTCAGGCGGATATCTTAAAGGAAGACCAGGGACAAAACACCTGTATTTTCTCCATTGAATTTGCCTTGAGAATGATGGGGGACATCCAGGAGTACTTCATAGAGAACAACATCCGAAATTTCTATTCGGTATCCATTTCAGGGTACCACATCGCCGAGGCCGGTGCCAACCCGATCACGCAACTGGGCCTTACACTGGCGAATGGATTTACCTACGTCGAATATTATCTTTCCCGGGGCATGCCCATTGACAGCTTTGCCCCTAATTTGTCTTTTTTCTTTTCCAATGGCATGGATCCGGAATATACGGTAATCGGGAGGGTGGCCAGACGGATTTGGTCTATCGCCATGAAGCATAAATATGGCGGATCCGACCGGTCTCAAATGCTGAAATATCATGTACAGACATCGGGCCGCTCACTTCACAGCCAGGACATTCAGCTTAACGACATTCGGACGACGCTTCAGGCACTTTGTGCGATTTATGACAACTGCAACAGTTTGCACACCAATGCCTTTGACGAAGCCATCACGACGCCGAGCCATGAATCGGTCCGGCGTGCTTTGGCTATTCAGCTTATTATCAACCGGGAATGGGGCCTTGCAAAAATTGAGAATATGAGTCAGGGCAGTTTCGTTGTCGAAGAGTTGACGCGGTTGGTGGAGGAATCGGTCCTTGCGGAATTCGACAGGATTACCGAGCGCGGCGGTGTACTGGGAGCCATGGAGACCGGTTACCAGAGGAGCAAGATTCAAGAGGAATCGATGTACTACGAAAACTTAAAGCATACCGGTGAACTGCCCATCATCGGTGTTAATACCTTTCGGGATCCGGATGCCGATCTGGAACAATTGACCGAATACATTGAATTGTCCAGAGCCACCGAAGCTGAAAAGAAATCACAGCTCAAGCGCCTTGCGGAATTCAAGAAGCGGCATAAAAAGGAGGTCGATAACGCACTGCAACGTCTTCAGAAAATCGCTCTATCCAAAGAAAACATTTTTGCGGAACTGATGGAGACCGTTAAAGTGTGCACCCTTGGCCAGATTACCCAGGCATTGTATGATGTGGGGGGGAAGTATCGACGAAACATGTAAAGTTTCCAGTTCATATAAAAGGATAGCTTGCAGAGAAACAAAAGGAGATCGTCATGAGAGAAACAGTAATTGTGAGTGGGGTTCGGACGCCTTTCGGCAATTTCAATGGTTCTTTAAGCAACGTCGGAGCGACCCAGCTGGGCGCCGTGGTCATTGAGGCGGCCATCCAGCGCGCCGGCATAGAGAAACAAGCGGTAAATGAAATCATCATGGGCATGGTACTCCCCTGCGGCTACGGACAGAATCCTGCCAAACAGGCGGCCGTTAGGGCTGATATGCCTGTTGAGGTTGAATGTATGACCGTGAATAAGGTCTGCGGTTCCTCATTAAAATCGGTCATGCTGGGAGCCCAGGCGATTCAGGTAGGAGATGCAGATGTTGTCGTTGCAGGCGGAATGGAAAACATGAGCATGGCCCCGTATTATCTTGAAAAAGCGCGTTCTGGATACCGCATGGGGCCCGGCATACTGCAAGACCACATGATGCATGATGGACTATGGGATATTGTTAACGACTTTCACATGGGCATGTCCAATGAGCTTTGCAGTGAAAAATACAATATCAGCCGTGAAGATCAGGACCGTTATGCCGCAGAGTCTTACCGCCGTACGCTTGAAGCCATCCGAACAGGCCGCTTTAGAGATGAAATCACACCTGTCAAAGTTCCACAGCGAAAAGGGGATCCTGTTGTTTTTGATCAGGATGAATGCCCCCGTGAAACGACCTTTGAAGCCCTTTCACAGATGAAACCGGTGTTTAAAAAGGACGGAAGGGGAACGGCAGGAAATGCATCCATCATCAGTGACGGTGCTGCCGCCGTTGTCCTGATGTCAAAAGAAAAAGCGGTAGAATTGGGATGCCGGATTATGGCAACTATCGGTGCCCAGGCATCATATGGTATCGATATGAAATACCTTCTGGTAGCCCCGATCTGGTCTATACCCAAATGCTTGAAAAAAGAGAAAATATCTATAAACGATGTCGATCTTATTGAAATAAACGAGGCTTTCAGCGGTTCTACGGTAGCGGTAATTCGGGAACTCGATCTGGACCCGGCTAAAGTCAATGTGAACGGCGGTTGTGTCGCCCTGGGTCATCCCATTGGAGCCAGCGGATGCCGCATCCTTGTCACCCTTTTACATGAAATGATTCTGCAGGATAAAAAAGTCGGTCTGGTGTCGACCTGTCTTGGGGGCGGAGAGGGGATGGCAATGGTAGTGAAAAGATAAGGAGACGGATATGGACATTAAAACATTCGGTGTTGTGGGTGCGGGTCAAATGGGGAACGGTATTGCTCAAGTTGCTGCCCTGAGCGGCCTTGAAGTGATCATGAGCGATATCAAGACCGAATTTGTCGAACGGGGTGTTGAAACCATTCGGAATAACCTACAACGCAGTGTTGAAAAAGGCAGAATGACAAACGAAGAGATGAATTCTGTTGTGGATAGAATCAGCACCAGCGTGGACATCAAGGATATGGTGTCCGTCGATTTTGTTGTCGAGGCCGCCACCGAGAACGAACCGATCAAGTATCGGATATTTGAGAATCTGGATCAAATCTGTGGATCCCATGTGATTCTGGCAACCAATACATCTTCCATTCCCATCGGAAGGATTGCATCCCACACGGATCGTCCGGATAAAGTTATCGGTATGCATTTTATGAATCCGGTTCCGGTAATGAAACTGATCGAGATCATCCGGGGGCTCAGAACATCGGACGATACGTTCAAAACCACCTGGGACCTGGCTGTAAAGCTCGGTAAAACACCGGCTGAGGCAAGTGATTACCCCGGTTTTATCATCAATCGAATTCTTATGCCCATGATCAATGAGGCGGTGTATTGCCTGTATCATGGTGTCGGCTCCCGGGAAGATATTGATACCGTCATGAAATTGGGTGCGAACCATCCCATGGGTCCTCTGGCACTGGCGGATCTCATTGGACTGGATACCTGTCTGGCAATTATGGATACGCTGTCCGATGGATTCAAAGATTCAAAGTACCGTCCCTGCCCGTTGCTTAAAAGATATGTTGAGGCCGGCTGGCTGGGGAAAAAGACGGGCCGGGGGTTTTATGAATACAAATAAGGAGGCGGTATGGCCAGAAAGAAAACCGATACTGTTGTTCCGGTAGGGAGAAAAATAAAGAAGGAACGGTTAAAAAAGAAGATGCCGCTTGACCGTGTTGCGAACGAAACCGGTCTTTCACTCGATTATTTGAAAGACGTGGAAAGCGGCAAAAAAATTCCGCCGGTGGGCGCTCTCTTACAGATTGCAAGAGCACTGGAGATAGATTCGGGTTTTTTCCTGAAAGAACAGGAAACGAGCTTAAGAAGTCGTATCAAGGCCTACACAAAGCGTACTGAAAACTATGCATATACGACCCTTACGCCGGGCGCCGAAAATAAACATCTAAAGGCGTTCAAGGTTTCCATTGACGCCATGAAGGATCACAAGGGTGTGGGATATCAGCACGAAGGCGAAGAGTTTGTATATGTTCTGACCGGTAAGATTGAAGTGGATGTCGGAGATCATGTAAACAAACTCGGTGTGGGAGATTCGCTTCACTTTAATTCGGGGATTCGACACCAGTTGAGGAATGTTGGAAACGAAAAAGCCGAACTTATCGTTGTCATCTACGGACCCTAAAAAAGCTCAACGTTGAAAGGATAGCACACGGCTGACACAGATTTTACGGATTTTCACTGATCGTAAATTTTGGGGCTGCGCCCGGTGAGCGAAGCGAACTCAAATAAATATCAGCGGAAATCCGTGCAATCCGTATCATCTGCGTTCCACAAAAAAAGCTGAAAGCTGAAAGCTCAAAGCCTGATAAAACAAAAACCTTTCAGCTTCCAAATGGCACTTGGATTTCAATGCGAAATTAAAGGAATTGTCCATGTCTTTTGCGCTTACTGATGAGCAGATCATGATTCAGACCATGGCCCGGGAGTTTTCAAGAAAAGTTGTGGCCCTTACCGCTGCGGAACGTGATCAGACCAAGGAATTTCCGTCTGAAAATCTAAAAAAGATGGGAGAACTTGGACTTATGGGGATGATGGTTCCATTAGAGTATGAAGGCTCCGGGGCGGACACCGTCAGCTACGTCCTGGCGCTTTCGGAGATTGCTTATTCCTGTGCTTCAACTGCGGTTGTTATGTCAGTCCATAATTCCATTGTCTGCGAAAGCATTTACCGGTTTGGAACCGAAAATCAGAAAGAAAGATTGTTAAAACCCCTTGCAGCAGGAGATATTATCGGCGCTTTTGCTATGACCGAGCCCCATGCAGGTTCCGATCCGGTAAGGCAGTCGACCAGTGCTGTTCGAAAGGGGGATGAATATATTATCAATGGAACGAAACGTTTTATTACATCGGGCAGGAATGCCGGACTGGTTGTCGTTACAGCCATTACAGATGAAGCAAAGCGGCATCATGGTATCAGTGCTTTTTTGGTTGAGAAAGGCACTCCCGGTTTCATTGTGGGCAACGAAGAAGATAAAATGGGTCTTCGTGCTTCGGATACAACGGACCTGATCTTTGACAATTGCAGCGTTCCTGCTGAAAATCTACTGGGAAAAGAAGGCGACGGATTTAAAATCGCCATGAAAGCGCTGGACGGCGGGCGAATCGGCATCGCAGCCCAGTCGTTGGGTGTTGCAAAGGCGGCGTTCGATGCCGCCGTAAAGTATGCCAAAAAAAGGGAGCAGTTTGGTCAGCCGATTTCAAAATTCCAGGGTTTGCGCTGGATCATTGCGGATATGGCGACGGAAATAGAGGCGGCTCGTCAGTTGATGCTTTCCGCCGCTGCCATGAAAGACAGGGGCCAAAAGTATACGGCACAGGCTTCGATGGCCAAGCTTTTTGCCTCTGAGATGGTCAACCGGGTTACGGCAAAAGCGGTTCAGATGCACGGTGGATATGGATTTATTAAAGACTATCCGGTTGAACGTTTTTACAGAGACGCCCGGGTGTTTACAATTTATGAAGGAACTTCCGAAATTCAGAGAATAGTGATTTCCGACCATATATTAAAGGACAAGCGTCGTCCCTCTCACGGATCATGAACATATGACATTTTTCAAAACGAACTCTCCATGGTTAAATCAGAACACGGAGTTCAGATATTTATTAAAAGCGGATATAAGGATTCTTTATCCCCTAACTTACCATGTCCTTTCAATAAATTAAGTCCCTTCCACGTTGTCAGGTTTGTTTGAGGGATTCCAAATTTGGGTTCAAATATCGGAACTCAGGGTTCTGTTTTCACAGAGCGGTTTTATAAAATCCAAATAATTTCAAGTACATGAAGCCATGGCACAATGGGTGCAAACTATAAGGGAACAATCCCTATTTTGATTTTTGGCGGGAAGTTGTCCGAAGCACTCTTTATCGGCCCTGATACGATTGACATTTCAATCGGCACTCAAAGAAAAAAATTTAGGTCAGCACCCGATTAATCAGAATATTTAACGATTTTATTTTAAATAAAAGGAGATCTTATGAAAAAAACAGGAAAAACAGGAAAAACGGGAAAAGAGGTAACCATCGTCGGTGTGGTGGAAGCGTATGAAGATGAAGAAGACGTTTCAGGCCTGATCATCGGTACGGACGACGATGATTACGTAGTGGAACTCAACAAACAGGGTAAAAAGCTCTTTCAAGAGATAGGTATGGATGTCGAAGTCACCGGATTCGTGACCAAAAATAAAGACGGAACAAAGCGAATCAACGTGACGAAATTTGAAGTGTTTGACGACGATGACGACGATGACGACGATACCTTCTTTGATGATGACGACGACACATTCTACGATGATGACGACGACACATTCGACGACGATGACGACGACGATGGAAAAAGGCGGTGGTTCTAAATCTACTCAGACGAGACCGGTTCGGAGAAGGGGACGGCAAGGCCGCATTTGAGTCCCGGACCGTCTCGGCATCTATTCTTTAAAAATTTTCGCTGCCAGATCGATATCTTCAGGGCAGAAGACAAAAAGACATCTTTCCTCGGGGGATGAAACCGTTCCGTACACATAGTTGATGTTAATGCCTTCTTCTCCGAACTTGTTGGCGACGGCGGCAAGTGACCCCGGTCTGTTCTCGAGTTCAAGGGTCATCACCGGCATAATATCAAAAAGATAATCATGTTTTGACAATAGATCGATGGCTTTGTCGGTCTGATCGACAATCATTCGAATCAAGGCGAACTGGGCCGAATCCTTCCGCATGGAATTATAGCTGGCAACCGACGCGATCCGTTTTAAAGATTTCCCTCTGGCTTCAAATAAATTCTGAACATAGCTGGATGCGTCTTGTATGGTGAGGGCGTCGATGTTGATGTTTTCATTGGCAAACAGCGATGCCAGTTTTCCCAGTTCTCCGGGGACATTTTTCAAAAATAGAGATATTTCAGTTCTGACCATGGCATACTCCTAACGTCTCGGAAATTCTACAATAGGTTGAAATTATAGATTTTTTTAATAGATCCTGGTTTATGCCGCTTCCATGGCCCCAGTGAAATAGAAAAAAATTTCACGGGGTAAAAATGATGGAATATTGGAATAATGGGAAATTGGCCTCCGGCTCGGAGAGGTCTTAAAGCGGAAAACGTCTTTTTTCAAAAACGTTAGAATACCATTAAACCCAACATTCCAACATTCCAGTATTGAAGGATTCGTTAAAAGTCGAGATTGTTCGCTCCGTGACCATTTGGGGGCGTTTCCACCGGTTCAGCTAAATTTCAAGAACTCGGCGCAAGCACCTCAAACAGCTTGAAATTCTTAACGCTTCACCGCTGGAAACGCTGATTCCCCAAATGCTCAATGTCGCTCACAACAGGCTTTTTACGAGTTTGTCAGTATTCCAATTGTGAGCGAAGCGAACTCACTTGAACCTTTAGACCCCCCGATTATTTGACAGCTTTCCGAATGGTATTGAGCAATTCAGCAGATCCAGGATTGCTGACGGATTTATGTACAAAAATATCAGTAGGGCCGGCCGCCGTCCCATAATAGGCCTGATTCCAATCGTAATTGGCTTTCACTATGGCGCCTTCCATGGAAACTCCGGCAAAAGCGCCCTTGGACCGTACAAATGAAATGAAGTCGGTGATGACGTCGTATTTGCCGCCTCCACCAACGGGTCCTGCCGCAATGGAAGCATCGCCGCCCAACTTAAAAGAGGACGAATACAGACTCTTCAGACCTTTTTCGGTAAACACCCCCATGATAATTTCCGACTTTTCACCGCCGAACTGAATGCCAAGACTTACCGATCCAATGGTGTAAAAGGCGGGTTGGCTCCAATCACCTGTTGTTTCGTCCTTCACAACCAGCACGCCCCTTCCCCCTGAACCGCCAATAAAAAAGCCGCCTTTGAGCACTTCCGGGATGATCAAAAAACCCTTGGCCTCATGCATGTGATCCCGGAACCATGCCATGTTCTCGTCGATCATGAAACTTTGAAAGATAATCCTCGCCTGATCCACGAGCATCTGTTGTTTAACGGGTTCTGTTGCCATTGCCGGTACAATGAGGGTTGAGACAAGGATGGTAATGGTCAGCACAGTCAATAATCGCCTTTTCATGGTAATGTCTCCTTTCATCGATAATAAATCAATTTAAAATTAATAAGAAACCATAAAAGAGTTTATCAAGATTTTCAATCTAAATTTAAAAAGCGTCTAAAATGCTTATTCGTTAATTCAAATTAAAATACAGGCTAATTGTTTTCCTTATCCGGGAGGTCAGGCTGAATTAATTTAAACGGAAGCTGGAGCGTTCGTTTAACAATTCCCAGTAATCCTGACCCTACCGCCGACGGTGAAAGCGGCGTAACACTCGGATTTTCCAAATTACCGCTTATCCTGACCGGAATGGATATTAGAGAACCTCTCAGGATATCCTTTACCAGAGGGATTTTTTCTATGAAAAAGTCAATGGTTTTCAAAGGGGCAATCACCGCCGTCACATCTATTTGATTATTGGATATATCAATAAGGCCTTGACAGATGATGTTCATGGAAGGGCTGTCGATGATCATTTCATTCAATCTTATGTTGCCCTTCTCAATATCGGCCTTGGCATTAACGAAGTTATATTCAAACCCTTCTTTTTCAGGGTCCGGCAGTTCCCCTTCGAATACTTTGGTTACATTAAGAAATCTGAAAATATTTATGATAATTCCGTAGTACTTACCGGCATAAAACCTGCCTTGATCGGCATCGAATTTCAAATTGCCGTTAAAAGATTGAATCGACAATGTATCGGTTTCCCGGGCAGTAAGGTGTCCCTTGAGATTGAAGTTCCCCTTGACTTTGGAGGATCTGTCAAAAAGACAGTGCACGGTGGAGTTTAATGCCTGATTTTGAGCCACGGGCTTTAAGTCAACGTCTAACGTCTGAGGTGTTTTTTCCACGACACCTGATGTTGTTATGCCGCATACTTTGGCGTTTGTGATGGAAACAGTTAACACCTTGTCGCTAAAGCGGATACCGGCCTGAAAGGGATTCCAGGTAAGTCCTTCAACGATTAAGTTTTCGGTTTTTAATTTTAAAACGCCTCGTACCGGATAGGGTTGCAATTTTTGGCTTTTTTCAATGTTTTTATCCAGATTCTGCTTGAGAAGATCTAGGTTTAAAACATCCGAATAAAGTTCCAAATTCAATTCGGGTAAATCGGCTGAAAAGTTGATGTCTCCTTTAAAGTCAAATCCGTTATCTGCCCAGAACAATCTTGCCGATTCAACCTTCAAACGTTCTTTATTTGCGTTAAGAGAAAGCGTATTGATAACCAAAGGCGGTATTATTTTTTCCGAAAGAATAAGATTCTCTGCCTGGAGTTCTCCTTGAATTCTCGAGTTAAAGGGTTGGTCCAATGGGATGTGTGCCTGAAAATCTCCGTTTATTTGTCCTCCGAGAATTCGATTTTCCGTCATCAGGTTATCCATGGTGGTTTTTTGTAGATTTCCGGCAAAGAAGAGATCGATCACCCGGTTTTTTTGGCTCAGCTGAATGGATGCGTGGGAGTCGTTGTCTTGGATGACAAGTTTTTTGATGGCCAACTGGTCAGGATTTATCAAAAAATCTGATGAAACCTTGATCCCATTCTGCAAGGACAGGTCCCCCGAAAAGGTGGATTGTCGTTGATTGTTCCAGGTCACACGTGCCGTTAAAACCGATATGGGCGGATTTAATTGTAGGTCAGGCGGTACGTTGAATGTATCTTCCGCCCATCGGGTGAAACCCGGTCCTATTTTCCCATCGAATGTAGTATCGACATGGCTCGGGCCCTTTAGATAATCTTTTAAGGTTCCCGATACCCTCAGTGATGTTTCCTGGATGCGGGCTTGAAAATCGGACATGGAAAAGCTTTCAGGAGTTATGTCAAAATTTCCTGTTGCAACGCCTAAAGGTCCCGGCAATAACGGTGAGTTAACGGCCAGATTATGAACCTCACCTGTAATTTTAAACGTATAATTTTCCGGTTCTAAAAATGGGACGTCCAATTCAATCGAAGATAACTTAAGTACACCCTGAACGTCTTTTAGATCCTGAAGTTTTCCGGTGACTATTTTAGAGGATACCAGCCACGGATAAATTTCATTTAAATAGATTTCCGACATACCGGATGTGACCTTCAGAAAAGCTTTGTCCCAGTCCGTGCGACTTGAAACTGCAGTAAATGTAGATTTCCCCATACTCCCGCTTAGATTTTCAACGGAAGCTGTGGACCCTTCCAGGACATATTGACCGCCACTAATTTTCACCGGGTACGGTAACCTCCGGTAATTCGCAGAAAGATTAAATTGGGATATTTTTATTGTGGGCATAATCGAATTGATGCGTTCCCCCAAAATAAGCCGTCCGGTTGCCGTTCCTTTTACGTTGTCTAAAAGGGCCATATTTTCTATAAAGATCTCATTATCAACCACACGTTCCAAGATAGGGGCGACTTGTGACAGGTCAGCCACTAATGACAGATCAAGATGAAACAGCGCATCTTTGCCTTCAAGCCCCAGTTCCAAAATTCCGTCAAGGCACTTCGAGGCCCCCATGCGTGCTTTAAGGTTTTGGCCTTTCAGAATACCTTTTGAGATCGTCACATCGCCTTCGACATCCGTCAAATCCAGATGGACTTTGGGAACAAAAATCTCACCATTTGTTATATTGCTTTTGATGGTGATGTTATCCAATATTCCCAGTTCTTCAATTGACTTTCCGTGGGAAGTCAACTGGATAAGGGGAACGTTTCCGCCTTTTACAATCTTGAATATGGTATTAACTACAGGAAATTCTCCCACCAGATCCAGAGCCGCTTTTCGGGTGGAGCTGACATCCACATCTTTGCCCATCAGTTCCAAATCAACGCTTGGAGACCCTGATGGTAAGTTGCGATGGATATCCAATTTGCCGGATAAATTAAGCCGAGGATAGTCCAATTTGAGATTTTCAAGGGATAACGACTGCTTATCCTTATATAAATATACAGCCCCTTCCATGAAAATATTTTTACAGAGGCTGGCGTCGCAATGCATGCCGAAATTGATATGGTCTTTCAAAACATTAAAATTGGCCTGAATAGCTTCTAACCAAAAAGCAGACTTATTTTCTTTTAAAATGTTCAACCGAGCTTTCTTCAACTGGACATGGAGACCTCGTGCTTTTGATAATACAACACTCAAAACGGCTCCCACTGTTTCTTCAACGTTTCCAAAAGAGAAAGAATTGAAATGTTTGTCTTCAGATCCGGGTTTTCGGACGAGATAAATTTCGATGTCCGGTGTGTTTAAAGCAATCCTGGAACCTTGAAACTTTCCCTGGATAAGGGGTAACAGTTTCGGTGAGATCGTCAGGGATGCAACGGTTCCGCCGGCTGTTTCGGGGATGGAAAAACGGCACTGTTGAACCGTCAGTTGAGGCCGCGGAAAAAAAGAAACATGAAGCCGTTGAAAAGTGACGTTTCCGTTGATCGCTTCGGAAGCTTGGGCCTGAATTTTTTTTGTAATGGATTCTTGATTGATCAGTTTGTCTGAAAATGAAATAAAAATGAGAACGACTATAGAACAGAAAATAAAACAGAGGGTTATCCAAAACAATATTTTTTTGAATCGAGTCATGATAAACTTTTCTTGGTGACAACTGTAATCGGTATTTTCCCCATGACAAAAACAGTCCATTCCCGGGCCGAACCGAAACCGGGCCCTTTCCCGAATGGAGGGATCTGCGATGGGTCCGGCGTTTCATTATCGGGATTTCTTTTTTTGTCTTTCATATTCATAAACATAGCATGAAAAAATCATTTTACCAATACGGAACATGGTTATGAAGCGCGCTACCATTGATCCAACCGGTAAAAAAAAAATCATCAGTTCCCATCATCCAACGTCAATGAGAACAGACTTGATACTTGGATCAATCTGCGAAAAGATGTATACATTAAAAGCTTTCTTTTAAAATTCAGTTACAGGTGAATGAGCTTAATGAAATTCTTTAAATGGGTCTTGATCGGCATCGTTTCGGTAATTGCCGGTGTGTTGCTTATAATGTTGGGGGTCCAGCTTTATCTGAATTCAGAGCGGACGCAAAATTGGATTCAGGCGAGAGTGAATCAGACAATTCCAGGCACGTTGACATGGAGTCGAACCAGGTTGTCTGTTTTTGGCGGAAAGGTTGAATTGAACAATGTGCTCCTCAAGGGGCCTGAACATAATACATTGATGGAATCGGATCGTCTATTCATTCATGTTTCCTGGGTCAAACTTTTAAACGGGGAAATATACGCTTATGATATATTTTTCGAAAACCCCCAAATATCTTTGTCAAAGGATCGTTCCGGAAACCTTGATCTGGTTCAGGCACTATACCCGCCCAAAGATACACCACCGGAATCTGCAAAAAGCACCGGCTTTCCGTCGAATGTCATCGTTCGCCAGCTTAAGGTGGTGAATGGTTATTTTCAGTACAAAACCACCGAACAAGCTGCCAGCAATCCAAAGGACCAGGTGGTGCTACAAAACGTGAACCTTTTGATCACAGAGGTGGATGTCGTTAAACAAAAAGGTAGGTTAACCTGTCAAATTGCCGGCGGAAAGATTCAAAGCAGAGATGTTCGAACAACCATCGACGGATTATCCTTAACGGCAAATGTTCAGAAAAACCGAATCGACACACTGGTCCTTGACGTGAATGCCGGCGGTCTTGATGTCAATCTTGCCGGAACCGTCGAAGATCTTTTTTCTGACACACCCATCTTGAACATAGGTGTAAAGGGCAGGGTCTTTCTACCCCAAATCAAGGACTTGATTCCGCTTCCACCCGATGCTTCGGGAGAGGTCCGGTTGAATTCGACCCTTGAGGGAGCATTAAACAATCCGGATATCGATTTAAACCTCAATTATAAAGGTGGGGCGCTTTTCGGGAACAAGATCGATCAAATTCATTTGAATTGCCGTCTAACAGACAGATCTCTGAACATCAGCGACTTAAATTTACATACCGTCGCCGGTAAATTCGATATAACCGGAAATATCGACTTTAAGAAGGCCTTTTCCGACGGATGGTTTGCCGCCAATCCTGATTTAGATGCCATAAACTACAAATTTTCCATCTTTCGGAAAGCCTCGCAGCTTGCCGATCTGCCCCTGGGAGTTCCGGATCTAAAAGGAAATGTTAACGTCAGCATGAAACTTCAAGGCAAAGGTGTTGATCCAAAAACCCTTTGGGCCAATACGTCCCTTGAAGCTTATATTGGCAAATTGTCCGTCGGGGAGGGAAATTCAC
>Ga0210103_1000121_pt1 | contig 14562 bp, 16 predicted proteins | sample RushSE_CattailNL_6_FD_185564 | JGI IMG/M metagenome (GOLD analysis project Ga0210103, IMG submission 185564) | Wetland microbial communities from San Francisco Bay, California, USA, that impact long-term carbon sequestration - RushSE_CattailNLA_D2... | ecosystem: Environmental > Aquatic > Marine... | reverse complement strand
GTCGCCAAAATAAACGAGATCTTCTTCCGGCAGACGCTTCCGCAACGCGTCGACCACGCTCAACCCCCCGATTCCGGAATCGATGACACCGATCATGCGGGCCTCGTTGATGAACCAGATGAAACGTTGTTCACTTGCCCGGGGAGCTACTTGCGCCCTTCGGACTTCAAGACCGCTTCGATGCAGTCTCTAACCCGGGGGAGAGGGATGTCGGTGCGCATGCCGGGGCAGAAACCGGCCATGATCAACCAGTTTTGCGGCTCGGCCACGACGCTTTCGATGAACGGCCAGCGGCGGCACATTAGGGGCTTGACGGGATGGATGGTGCAGGTCTCGTCCCAGAAAACGCAATAGCCGTCTTCCCGCTGCGCCAGCAGATGCTTCCCGCCGGATAGCCGACAGTGTCGTTCGACCACCACGGACGGATCGGTGCGAATGAACGCCGCAATGGCGGCGATGTCTTCAGCGTCGACATAGGTGCCGCCGTACCCCCTGCAGCAACCCCCGCAGCGCATGCAGGCGAAAAGCGCTTCCGGTTTCAGATCATCCGAGGGCACGTCGCGACTCCATGGCTTTCTTGAGCGTAACCTGGTCCACATATTTCAAATCGCCGCCCATCGGGACCCCCGAGGCGATGCGCGTCACGGTCACCGGGAATGCGGCCAGCCGCTCCGCGATGAAAACGGCGGTAGCTTCCCCTTCCACGCTGGTGCCGGTGGCCAGGATCACTTCCCGGACCCCGCCCGCCGCTACCCGGGCGATCAGCTCGCGAATGCGGATGTCGTCGGGCCCCACGCCGTTCATGGGAGACAACACGCCGGACAATACATGGTAGCCACCGCTGAACGCGCCGGACTTCTCCAACGCCGCCAGGTCTCCCGGCTGTTCCACGACGCACACGGCCGCGGCATCGCGCGCCGGGTTGCTGCAGATGGCGCAGAGTTCCGCATCGCTCAGGGAAAAGCATCGTGAGCACAAGCGGACTTTCTGCTTGACCTCGAGGATGCTTCGCGCCAGCTCCTCCACGAGGTGGTCCGAGGCATACAGCAGGTGCAGGGCCAAACGTTCGGCGGTCTTCTCCCCGATCCCGGGAAGGCGCGCCATGTGTTTGATCAGCTGGCGAATGGATGCCGGGTAATGGTTCATGGGTTACATGAGACCTGGAAGTTTGAGACCGCCGGTGAGCTTGCCCATTTCGGAGGAAACCATTTCCTGAGACCTGGATAGGGCGTCATTGACGGCCGCCAGCATCAGGTCCTGCAGCATGTCCACATCCTCCGGGTTGACCACCTCCTTCTCGATCCGAATGGAGACGATCTGCTGGCGCCCGTTGGCGACCACCTTGATCATGCCGCCGCCGACGGCGGACTCCACCGTTTTTTCAGCCAGTTCCTCCTGCATCTTGAGCATGCGCGCCTGCAGCTTCTGCGCCTGCTTCATCATGTCGCCCATCCCTTTCATTTGTCCACCTCCTTGGATATCGTGACATCCACGAGCTTGCCGTTGAAGATTTCAATGGCATCGGCAACCACCGGATGATTCAGCGTCTCCTTGACCCGCGCCTGGTTGCGATCACGGCGCTCGTGGGTCGATGCGCTGCAATCCTCCCCGGCCGCGACGACCACTTCCGGAGCGCCGCCGAAGATCTCGGCGCAGGCCTTCCTTAAAATCGCCATGTGCTTGTCGCGCTTCAGCGTCGCGCCGACAAACGAATTGCCCGAGGCGATGATCTCCACCCTTTCCTTCCCCCCGTGTTTGAGGCAGCACCGCTTCAACGTGGCGGCCAGGCTGGGCTGGATGCCGGCGACGAGCCCCACGACCTGCTGCCAGGCCGCATCCGCATCGGCCGCCGGTTTCGAGCCCCGGCAGGCGGCCCGGCGATCCGCCTGCTCCGGCGCGGGTGGATCCGACCGAGCACGGCCCAAGCGGGCATTCGGCGACTCCTGCCCCCCGGAATCAACCCTCGGCTGCTCCCGGGTCGACGGCAAGGAAACGTCCGCAGCCCCCTGCACCTCCCGGCGCAAATCCTCCAGTTTGGTGATGAGCGTGTCGATGGACAGCACCGCGCGCGTCTGCAGAACCCTGAAAAACACCATCTCCAGCGCCAGTTTGGGCTGGAGCGAAAAGCGGATGGCGGCCTCCTCGCGAAAGAGAATGTCCAGGGCGTGTTCCAGCATGGGCCTGGGAGTCCGCCCGGCCTGATCCTGCATCAGCTTGATTTCGTGGCTGGGCAGATCGACCAGTTTTTCCGGCGATCGACTGGTTTGAATGACCCAGAGGTCCCGCAGGTATTCGAGGAGGTCCGAAAACAATTTCTTGAGATCGTGGCCGCGGTCGAAGATGTCGTCGAGCGTCGCAAGAAACGGCAACGCGTCGCCTGCGAGAACGGCCCCGGCCAAAGTGTAGAGCTGGCTGCGGTCGATGACCCCGAGGGTTTCAATGATTTGCTCGTGGGAGATGGCATGCTGCCCGCCCGAGATCACCTGGTCTAAAAGGCTGAGGCTGTCGCGCACGCTGCCGCCGGACTCCCGGGCGATCAGCTCCAAGCTTTCGGCAGGGATCTCCACGCCTTCCTGCCGGCAGACCTCCGCCAGATGCCCGGCGATCGATGAAAGCCGGATGCGCCGCAGGTCGAAGCGCTGACAGCGGGACAGGATGGTGATCGGGATCTTGTGCGGCTCGGTGGTCGCGAACATGAAGAGCACATGGGCGGGCGGCTCCTCCAGGGTTTTCAACAGGGCGTTGAACGCCGGGGTGCTGAGCATGTGCACTTCATCGATGATATAGATTTTGTAGGGGCTGTGGGCGGGCATGTACTTAATGGTTTCCCGCAGCTCCCGGACCTGATCCACGCTGTTGTTGGAAGCGCCATCGATCTCATACACGTCCACTGCGCGTCCCGCCGTGATGTCGGAGCAGGAACGGCATTGATTGCACGGCGCCGCCGCCGGTCCGGTCTGACAGTTCAGTGCCTTGGCCAGTATCCGCGCGATGGTGGTCTTGCCGGTGCCCCGCGGCCCGGCGAAAAGGATCGCGTGCGCCACCCGGCCCGCCGACAGGGCATTGCCGAGGGTGCGGGTAATGTGCCCCTGCTCGATCACTTCTGCGAAGGTCTGCGGGCGATATTTACGTGCTAGTACAAGATAGGACATATCCCTGAACGTCGGATTCCTGTCGGAGGGATGAGGGGAACGAGGACATTCAGTGCGCCGGCATCATGCCAAACCGACGCTTGCCGTCGAAACAAAACGAAGGAAGTGGCGGAGAGAGTGGGGTTCGAACCCACGGTGCCGTTATTAGCAGCACACACGATTTCCAGTCGTGTTCCTTCGGCCAGCTCGGACATCTCTCCGCAAATCAGCAATGTTTTTGAAAACGCTCTCCGCGACCCAACCGGCTGTCAAAAACGCCGCCTCAGGCCGTGATCCGGCCTTGCGCGGCTTTTGAAAATGCTCAGGCATAAATGAATAGTCGCGTTTTTTAAAACGCCGCGCGCCTTGTCTGAGAGCCCGATGCTTGTTTTCAAAAGCCTGTTAAGGCGCGTAAAACCACCCTCCACCATCCCGGCCGACCCGCCGGATCAAAGGCTGGATGAATGGCGGAGAGGGTGGGATTTGAACCCACGGTGCCGTTATAAGCAGCACACCGCTTTTCGAGAGCGGCGCCTTCAACCACTCGGCCACCTCTCCAGGGTGAATCACAACAAACGATAACTTTTTCTTTTATCTTTTTTGCCGGGCGATGTCAACCACACATCAAACTCTGAACATCGCCTGAATTTCCTGTGTGTAACGGCCGTCCCCGTCGTAGACGATCAATGGCGGAGAGACCACCATACCGGGCCCGCCGCCACGGGTGCCTTCCACCAGCGCCAAACGCGCATCTTGCCCGCTCGAGGAGTGAATGCTGCGCAAGCGCTTCGGCTCAATTCGCTCCTCACGCATGTGGGAAAGGAGTTCCGCGATGCGGCCGGCCGCATAAATCATGTTGAAGCGGCCGCCGGTTTTCAAGAGCCTTCCTGCCGCCCGCACGACCTCCGCCAACGTGATGGCGATCTCGTGGCGAGCGAGCGCCCGCTGCAGGTCCGGGTTGACCCGACCGGAACGGCCTCGCCGATACGGCGGGTTGGAGACCACCATGTCCACCGGCCCTCCGACCCGCTCCGGACGGATGTCCCGCATGTCGGCGCACAAGACCGTCACCTGCGACGCCATATCGTTCTCACGAATGTTTTCCTCCGCCACGGCGGCCAGCGCCGCCTGAAGTTCGACGCCCCAGATGCGAACGCCGGGCCGGCGGAACGCCAGGATCAGCGGGATGATGCCGCAGCCGGTCCCGAGATCCACCACTGTCTCGCCGGGCTTCGGGTGCACGGCACTGGCCAGGATGACGGCGTCGATCGAATATCGGTACCCATGGCGGTGCTGCTTGAGCCGGAGGCGCCCGTTGAAAAATGAATCCTGGGTGACGCCGTCCATATCAGAAGGACCCGATTTTAAATTTGATGTCGCTCACAGCGGCCTGCCCCAGATCGTCGTTCAGCCGCGCGACGAGGTCGCCTTTCAAATACTGTAGGTGGTGAAGCCAGGTGGAACTCGTGACGTGCACGAGCAGGATGGACCCCTTGAAGGCCGCCGGCCGTGCGTTGCGTGCGATGTCCGCGCCGACCACGCGGTCCCACACCCGCCAGATGCGCAGCATCCCCTTCTCCACATCGGGCCGGAGGTGTTTGAGCAGTTCGGTGAGAACCCCGCCGATATGTTCCGCACCGCCGGCCTTCTTGTCTCCTGCGTTCATGGGTGCCTATTATGACGCCGCCCATCCCATCCGTCAATCGTTCGGGTCAGGAGGATGCGATTGGCATTCCTCCAGGAAATATGTGAACTCCTTGGAAGTCGCAGGCAGCCGGCGTGGAGGGTTCGGGCTTCAGGAGGGCAAGAAGCTGCCGGGAGGAGGCCGAGGATTATGACGCCTGTCCTCGCAAATTTCCTGAACCCCAAACCCTGAGAGCGGAGTATTTAAGGCGATTTCTCTTGACTTGATGGGGAGGGTACCTTAACACTATTGGTATCATCTGCATTTTTCTCGCTCGCCGCAGCCTGCGTTAGCGGCGGCATCGGGCCATGGGCCATCCCCCGGAAGCTCTACGATCAATGAATCATTCTACAAGGAAACAGGCATGAGCTGGGACTGGGAAAAACTAAAGCAGCAACAAGGCGGCCGCGGCGGCATGCCCCCGCAAATGGACGAGATGGTCAAACAGTTTAAAAACTTTAAGCTGCCCGGCGGCCCGATCGCTCTGGGAATCATCGTGATCGCTTTTCTCGCCTTGACCTCTTTTTACACGGTGAACCAGGACGAAGTCGGGATTGTCCAGCGCTTCGGGCGCTACGTCGAAACGACCCAGCCCGGCTTGAATTTCAAGCTGCCGCTGGGCATCGACATCGTTTCCAAGGTCAACGTCAAGCGGGTTCAAACCGAGGAGTTCGGGGCTGTTGTCCCGGAAGTCGATTTCCGGCCCCGGGTGAAGTCCGGCTCGGACCCGGGCAGCGTGGCGCTCATGCTGACCGGCGATCTCAACGTGGCCGTCGTCCCGTGGGTCGTGCAGTATCGCGTCAAGGACCCCTACAACTTCCTGTTTAAAGTCGCCAACGTGCGCCAGCTGCTGAAAGACATGTCCGAGGCCACGATGCGCCTGGTGGTCGGGGACCGCAGCATCAACGAAGTCATCAGCAAACGCGACGAGATCGCCATCGAAGCAAGGGAAAGCCTCCAAAAAGAACTCGACCAGGCCGAAACCGGAATCCACATCGTCACGATCGAGATGAAGAAGACCAACGTGCCGCCGTCGGTCCAGCCCTCCTTCAACGAGGTCAACCAGGCCACGCAGGAAAAAGAGCAGATGATCTACCAGGCCAACGAAGAGTACAATAAGTTCATTCCCTCCGCACGCGGAGAAGCCGAACGCACGATCCGGGAAGCGGAAGGCTATGCCCTGAACAGGGTCAATCGCGCCAAGGGCGATGCGGCACGGTTCCGCGAGACCTACGAGGAATACCGCAAGGCCAAAGATGTAACCAAGCGGCGGCTTTACCTGGAATACATGCGCGGCGTGCTTCAGAAAATGGGCCCCAAGTACATCGTCGACCCCGATCAGAAGGCGGCGCTGCCATTGCTCAACCTCATCAACCCGGCGGGAAAATAAAAATGAAACTCAAAGGCATATCGATCATCCTGCTCATCGCGGCGGTAATCGTGGTGTACGACTCGGCCTTCACCGTCAGTGAAACCGAACAGGTGGTGATCACCCAGTTCGGACGGATCGTCGGCGATGCGATCAAAGAGCCGGGGTTGAAGTTCAAGCTGCCGTTCATCCAGAAGGCGCACGTCTTCAACAAAAACATCCTGGAGTGGGACGGCGAGCCGGGGCAGATCCCGACCCTCGACAAAACGTTCATCTGGGTGGATGCGTTCGCACGCTGGCGGATCACCGACCCGATCAAGTTCTTCCAAACCGTCAACAACCGTCTGAATGCCGTCAGCCGGCTGAATGACATCATCGACCCGGCCGTGCGCAACTTCATCACCTCGCACAAGCTGATCGATGCCGTTCGAAAGTCCAACCGAGAGCTCGACACCGCGGAGGTCGGCTTGGAAGACCTGGAGAAGAAGCCCCAGAGCCATTACTCCATTACCATCGGCAGGGAGAAAATCACCCAGGGAATCCTCGAGCAGGCGCAGCCGAAGCTAGACCAGTTCGGAATCGAGCTGGTGGACGTCAAGATCAAGGGCATCAACTACGTGGAAGAGGTGCGAAAATCGGTCTACGACCGGATGATCGCCGAACGAAAGCAGATCGCGGAAAAATTCCGCTCTGAAGGAAAAGGCGAGGCGCAAAAGGTGCTCGGCCAGAAGGACAAAGAGCTGCAGCAGATCACCTCCCAGGCCTACCGCATCGCCCAGGAGCTCAAGGGCAAGGCCGATGCCGAAGCGACCCAGATCTACGCCGCCGCCTATGGACTCGACCCGGAATTCTACTCGTTCCTGCAGACGCTCGAAGTCTACAGCGACTCCCTCGACAAGAGCAGCTCCGTCGTGCTGTCGACGGATTCCGAACTCATGAAGTTCTTCAAGGGATTCCCTTCAAAGTAGGCCTAAAAAGGCACCGGCAGCGTTTGGCTGCCGGTGCCGGGGCGCGCATCGCTCTGAAAAGCCGACGGGCTATCTGCTCCTTCTTTGATGGCGCGTATTGGCCAGCAGTTTCCTGTGTTTGTGCTTTCGCATCTTTTTTCTGCGTTTCTTGATGACACTACCCAATCCCTCACCCCCCCTCGCTTATCGAACGGCCCAATTTGGCGGAAGCTACGCTTAACACAGCCGCGCCGCCGTTGTCCACAGTTTTTTGGCGCTTGGAATCGGCGCGCCGATTGTGGTATAGTCCGAGCGTGACAAACCGGCGGCCTGCCGGATAGTCGCCACCCAGACCGCCCCGTTCAGGACGACTGGGATACGCTGGTTACAATTCTCTGGTGGGCACCGGGAGTGGCATCATGGAAACCGCATCTTCCACGCTGGCGGTCAGCATCGGCATTGGTGGGGCCGTTTTTGTCGGCTTTGTTCTCTTCTGGTTCGTGCGGGTTTATTTCAAAAAACGCGCGGCGGCAGGAACTGCATCCAGCGTCTCGCCCCCCACGTCCCTGCGGGCTTCGTCCTGGGAAGAAAAGCGTTCCCAACCGCGCCTGGCGGTCTCGTGGCACGCCGCCTTCGCAAGCCCGAACGGGAGCTCGCCGGCGCAGCTCAAAGACATCAGTCTGGGAGGCGCCTTCGTGGTCTGCGCCGACCCGCTGCCGCTCAGCGAACGTTTTCTCATCACGATCGATCTCCCCGGCCGGGGAACGCTGGAACTCAAGGCCGAGGTGGTCTGGTCCAACATCCATGTCCCGGCGGACCGGGTGATCAACCGCGGCATGGGAATTCGTTTCATCGACAACACAGAGGAAAAACGGAAGATATGGTCGGAAGCCGTTGCCGCAGTCCTTCGGTCGCCGGCTAGCGTCTGACGCGTCCGCCAAAAGGAAACCCGTCATCCCCAACTTGCTTCAATCCATGGATATCAAACCCGTCTTCAAACCGGATCAACTGTCCGCGGTCACTCATGCCGTGGTCATGGCTGAAGATTTGGTGAGCAACCACTACAAAATGACAACCAGCGAGTGGTTGCGCCCCAAATACGATGTCAGGACGCTGGCTGAACTGGAACCGGGTGAGGTCGTCGACGGGCCCTTCGCCCAGATCATCCGTTACCGCGGCCGCCCGAAGCAGGCATCACTGAGTTCGGCCACTTATGATTTCTACAAAATCTGCCTCCAAGACCATGCCATTCTCGCCGCGCTGCAAAAAAACCTCGCGCTCCGCCTGCTGCCGTTTTCACTTTACATCATCACCCACGAACTGATTCACATCGTGCGTTTCAGCCGGTTTCTCCAGGGATTCGACGCCTCGCCCGAGGAGCGCCTGGCTGAGGAAAAACGGGTGCATGAAAAAACGCACACGATCCTGCATGGCGTGAGCCTGGGCGGCCTCCCGGCGGTACTGGAGTTTTATGACGACTGGCGCACCGTCTACGAACAAATCGATTACCATCCTTGACAAATCCCTCCTCATGCCTATATTAGCGGTCGCTTGATTTCGAGAAAACTCTGCCGTGGGAGGTTTTGTTTTATGCCGATTTATGAGTATCAGTGCAGCAAGTGCGGAAACATTGAAGAGGCGATTCAGAAATTCTCGGACAAGCCCCTTTCGAAGTGCAGGAACTGCTCCGGAAGACTTCATAGGCTCATTTCGCAGAGCACGTTCCATCTCAAGGGCTCAGGCTGGTACGTTACCGACTACGCCAACAAGTCCCAAAACTCATCGTCCAAGCCCCAAAAATCTGAGCCCGCCCAACCTGATTCAGCCAAACCCGCAAAAAGTGAAGGTGGGTCCACCGATTCTGATTCACGACCGGGCGCCTGATCCCTGACCGTCGATTCGTGCACGCGTCAAACAGTTAGTCGAGCGGACCTTCGCTCATGCATGCTGATATGCCTCAACCACACTATAGGAAAGGAGGTGGCGTCTAAAAGGTTACTCAGAAAAACAAGTTCCGCGAAAACGGCGTTCTCAGGTTGAACACCATTTGGCAAGTACCCCAAACCGCGCTGAGCAAGCAAGGAGATTGTGTGCCATGAAACTAAAGCCTTTGCAGGATCGCATTTTGGTTCAACGCATCGAAGAGGAAAAAACCACCAAGGGGGGCATCATCATCCCCGACACCGCCAAGGAAAAGCCGGCTGAAGGCAAAGTGATCGCTGTCGGCAACGGCAAGGTCGGCGATGACGGCAAGCGCATTGCGCTCGAAGTCAAGAAAGGCGACCGCATTCTGTTCGGAAAATATTCCGGCTCGGAAATCAAAATCTCAGGCGAAGAATATCTCATTTTGCGCGAGGACGATGTACTCGGCATAATCGAATAAGGAGGATGACAAACATGGCTGCAAAAATTATCAAATACAGTATGAAGGCCCGTGAAGCGATGCTGAACGGGGTGAGAACCCTCGCGGATGCGGTGGTGGTGACGTTGGGCCCCCGGGGCCGGAACGTGGTGATCGATAAAAGCTGGGGGTCGCCGACGGTGACCAAGGACGGCGTCACGGTCGCCAAGGAGATCGAGCTTGAAGACAAGTTCGAAAACATGGGAGCGCAGATGGTGAAGGAAGTCGCCAGCAAGACCAGCGATATGGCCGGCGACGGCACGACCACGGCCACGGTTTTGGCGCGTGCCATCTACGAGGAAGGTCAGAAGCTGGTGGCGGCGGGAAACAATCCCATGGCCATCAAGCGCGGCATCGAAAAGGCCGTCGAGTCCATCGTCAAGGAACTCAAGGCGCTCAGCAAACCGACCAAGGACCAGCGGGAAATCGCCCAGGTGGGAACCATCTCCGCCAACAACGATGAAACCATCGGCAACATCATCGCCGAGGCCATGAACAAAGTCGGCAAAGAAGGCGTCATAACGGTTGAAGAAGCCAAGGGCATGGAGACCACCCTTGAAGTCGTGGAAGGCATGCAGTTTGACCGCGGCTATCTCTCCCCGTATTTCATCACCGACCCCGAGAAGATGGTGTGCTCTCTCGACAACCCCTACATTCTCATTAATGAAAAGAAGCTCAGCAGCATGAAAGACCTTCTCCCGGTTCTGGAAAAGGTCGCCAAAATGGGCAAGCCGCTTCTGATCATCTCCGAAGATGTCGAGGGCGAGGCCCTGGCCACCCTGGTGGTGAACAAGCTGCGCGGCACCCTGCAGGTGGTGGCCGTGAAAGCGCCCGGCTTCGGTGACCGTCGCAAGGCCATGTTGGAGGACATCGCGATCCTGACCGGAGGCCAAGTGGTGTCAGAGGACATCGGCATCAAACTGGAAAATGTGACGGTTCAGGACCTGGGCCGCGCCAAGCGGATCACGGTCGACAAAGACAACACCACCGTCGTTGACGGCGCCGGTGCGCGCCAGGCCCTTGAAGGCCGGGTGAAACAAATCCGGGCCCAGATCGACGAGACCACGTCGGATTACGACCGCGAGAAACTCCAGGAACGCCTGGCGAAGCTGATCGGCGGGGTTGCCGTCATCAACGTCGGCGCCGCGACGGAAACCGAGATGAAAGAGAAGAAGGCCCGGGTTGAGGATGCTCTCAACGCAACGCGCGCGGCGGTTGAAGAAGGTGTCGTGCCCGGAGGCGGTGTAGCCCTGGTGCGGTGCCTGGAAGGCCTCGAAAAGCTGAAGGTCAAATCGGACCAGAAACTGGGGGTCAAGGTGGTGGCGCGGGCCATCGAAGAGCCGCTGCGCCAGATCGCCAACAATGCCGGCCATGAAGGGTCGGTGGTGATGGAGAAAGTCCGGTCCCAAAAGGGCTCCTTCGGCTATAATGCCGAGAAAAACGAGTTCGAGGACCTCATGGCGGCCGGTGTGATCGATCCCACCAAGGTGGTCCGGCTTGCTCTGCAGAATGCTGCGTCAGTTGCCGGCCTCATGTTGACCACCGAGGCCATGGTGGCTGAAAAGCCTGAAGAAAAGGCCGACCACCCCATGCCGGGCGGCGGCGGAATGGGCGGCATGGGCGGAATGGGCGGAATGGGTGGCATGGGCGGAATGATGTAACCCTCCCCCGACTGTCTCAATCTGCAACTATCCAGGAAGCCCCGGTGACGGAGTTTTGTCACCGGGGCTTCGTTATTCCATCCCACACGTGGCGCTTGAGCCATTCCGTGCCTTCATTGCAAGTCCCGGGTCTCTTTAATTATCAATTAATACAGACGGTTTTTAAGGAATTACCTTTCCGGCCAAAATGATGGCCAAGTATCGGGCCTTCGGCACAAATATTGCTTTTTTATTGGAACGGATTACAAATTGCGGGAAAAACTGTAACGCTCCTGGGGCAACACTCCCCAGGGCACCCCCGCGCATTTCCATTCAACCATTCCAAAGGCGTGTGGAGTCTTCCATGAACCGAAAAGGAATCAAGCAATCTGTTGGCGTGGTAAGTTTGATTTTTGCAGTGCTTTTGGTCTTTAGCGGACATGGCCAGACAGCTGATCCGCAGCTCACCGAAACGGAAAACGGCTATTACTACACAGTACAAAAGGGCGACACCCTTTGGGACCTCTCCCGGCGTTTTTCGAACACCCCGTGGGTGTGGCCGGAACTGTGGGAGGAGAACAGCCAGGTCATCGCGAACCCTCATTTGATTTACCCGGGCCAAAAGCTAAGGCTCACACGCCTGAAGGGCGTTCGCGCGGCAGGCCCGGCTGCGTCAGCTCAGCCGCCCCTGGACGGAATTTATTATTACTACTCCCCGGCCGACCAATATGGTTTCATCCGCAAAGTCCCGGTCTCACCGGAGGGGTCGATTTTCAGGTCTCGCGAAACGGGCCTGACAATGATCAGCGAAGGCGATATCGTCTACATCAGGCCCGAAGGCAGCGCCGCCCTCGCCAGGGGCTCGGTCATGACGATTTTCAGAACCTCAGACCCGGTCGTGGACAAGCCTACCAAGGAATTGATCGGCACCCAGCACCTGCTGTGCGGCATCGTTGAAATTCTACAAAGAGAGCCGGATTACGCCATCGCCAAGGTGCTTAAATCGTATCGGCCGATCGTGCTCGGTGACAAGCTCATGCCCTATGAGAAGCGCTCCCCCCGCATCGGCATCCAGAAAAGCCAGGCGGGCATCGACGGCACCATTCTATTTTCCGAGGAGCATTTGAACATGTTCGCCGAATTCAATGTCGCCTTTATCGACCGCGGCAGAATGCACGGCATCCAACCGGGCCAGATCTACAGTATCTATTACCGCGACGAGAACAATTTTGGGACGGCGGCGTCACCGCAAAACATTGTTATTCCAGTTGATTACGGCGAATTAATCGTTCTGCACGTGGAGGACAACAACGCCACCGTTCTGGTCACCGGCTCCGACAAGGAGTTTTTTGCGGGCACCCGTGTGCGAACGCCGCTGGCTGCCAATTAAAAAAGCCGTGCAAAAAAAGCGCACCCCATTCCGGGGTGCGCTTTTTTATGGCCTTGCCTTCAGGGCAACCCCTGAAGGCCAAGTGGGAAACGATAGCAATTCTATAAATGGGGCAACCGGGATCACGGCCGCGGCGAAACATTCAATCGTCCAACGCACCGAAGCCGACGTGCTGCAGGAGAAGCCATCCATTGGAATTGGATCGGCCGCGCCATGACGGCGGCTGTGGGTGTATATCCCCGCTGCTCTCGCAACGGCTTATGGCGTTGCGAGAGCAGCGGGAAAACTGCTACGGTTCTCCCCGAACGTCTTTGCTAAGACATATGTTATGGGGGATATCTCATAAAAAACCTTGCCTCCCCGTCAAAGGGAGGCAAGGTTTTTCGACTGACCCTGGTTTCGACCGCCCGTCCTAATACCCCACCTTGAAAACCTTCGACGCCCGCACCTGGATCTGTTGGGTGGTGTTGGCGTTGGATGTGATCTCATAATAAAAGCGCTCATAGCCCTTCTCATTGCCTTCCGGCGCATCTGCGCCGCCCTTGAGGTACGCCGGATCCAGGAAGGCGACCTTGTACCAATAAGGAATGTCGTACTGGCTGAGGGTGCTGTTGTCCGGCGACACGCCGGCAAGGCTGCTGGTATCAGAGTCCGGAGCGGTGCCGGCGCCGAAATTTTTAACCGTGTTGTCGTCGCTGTCCGTATTGACCCAACTCGGCGGCGCGGCCCGGTTTTCCAGCCACATGGCGCCCTGGCGCCATCCGCTGTCTGCCAAGTAGAACTCGACTTGGTAGTTCTGGTTGTTGGCCGCAATCTGGACCTCGGTGGAACTGGTGTTCGTGCTTGAAATGCCGATGAGCGTCAGCAACACCAGCATGATCATCGCCACGACAATGACCGAACCGTTCTCGTTTCGCAGTGGTTTCACAATGGGTGGCATGGATTTTACTCCCGTCATGTTCGGCCGGCGCCTGTTGGAGGGTGACCGCGCAAGCCTACATCATGTTGGTCTTGACGAAATCCAACCGGATCTCCTTGACCCGGTTCCCGTTCACATTGGAACTAACGTGGATCTGAATGCATTTGTGGCCCTGGAAGTCTGCGCCCAGGCATTCCTCCTGGACATCCCAATCGACCCGGAGGTGGCCGGCCTCCCCGGCCTCGTCCACTAGACCGTCCAGGTTGTTGTCTATGCCGTCGACATTCTGGGCCACCTGATGGCTGCCTGCTGACAAGGCGGCATCGTCATAGGATAGAGCCATCAACTGCTCCGCTTTGGCCGTGGCCACGGTGATGTTTTCCGTGACTCCCCGGGCCACCACGTTGGTCTTGATGGAGGAAATATGCATGCTGAAGATCGCAAGCAGCCCGATGGAAAAAACCGCCAGGGCCACAAGTACTTCAATCAGGGAAAACCCCGCTTCCGTATCGGCAGTGCATCGTCCGGAATTCAATTGCCCGTGCATACGCGCCCTTCCTTTTCCCATCATTCTATTCCGCTGTTGCGAACCCTGACCTGGGCCGTCAGGGTTCGGTTGTTCGTGAAATCGGCCTTTTTGTGGTTGATCATAGGGCTTTGGCTATCGATCGCCTTCGCCTCGATCGTGATCCGCACGGATCGCAGGTTGTCGTTCAACGCCAGCCAGCCTGCGGCATCGTCGGCGGCCGGCGGCGCAAGAACGTTCAACGTGTCATCCAGGTAGTCAAAGGTGAGCGATTCGATATTTTCGGCAATTGTTTTCCAGCCGGTCTGAGGGCCATAGCGTTCGATCGCGCCGTTGTTCAATCGAAACGCGACCAGCTCGCTGTCCAGGGCTTCAAGATTGACACAGCTCAGGTCGTTCTGCGGATAGGTCGTGCATTGGGTGCCGTCGAAAAGGCTGGCAGTGTCGTTGAAGGCAAAAGCGATGGCGTTCGCACCGGACATCGCGCTGAGGTATCCCGGCCCGCATGCGCCGGTCACACGACCGTCTTCGCACAGTTCCTGGAAGCGGCCATGG
>Ga0210103_1000119_pt1 | contig 14588 bp, 20 predicted proteins | sample RushSE_CattailNL_6_FD_185564 | JGI IMG/M metagenome (GOLD analysis project Ga0210103, IMG submission 185564) | Wetland microbial communities from San Francisco Bay, California, USA, that impact long-term carbon sequestration - RushSE_CattailNLA_D2... | ecosystem: Environmental > Aquatic > Marine... | reverse complement strand
ATGTACACCCACTAAAGCTTCCGTATTTGCCCCAAACCTGTAGGCTATTGGATGTAACTTGTGACGAAGATGAAACGAATAAACAGCCATTGAAATTAAACCATCCGGTATGGTCAGCGGATGCGCCTGTTACCACAACAAACCCATCAGATCCCGCCATGTCGGAGCCCTGTTCAAATATACAGTCATATACATTTATAAAGTGGTCGTTTATAGCCGAAATATACAGTGAGTACTTTGAATAACTACCACCTATATGACAGTTTCTGAGCGTTAGCTTTACAGCCGCTGTGGCTTGTATCAATTTACCTGAGTTGGTTTGACTAGCGGTTATACCAAGTTCTGATATAAACTGGTATCCGTCGGTAGCCGCGTTTGAGTATGTTATAGCGTTATTGCTCGCGTGGTCGATGGTTATTATTGATGCATATGGTCCAACACCCAACAGGGATACGTTGTTTTCCGGAGTAATCGCCGATGTTATCCTATATGTGCCAGGGGGAAAGAGCACCACCCCACCGGTGACGGCCGCTGTTGTAAGCGCGTCTGTAATAGCAGCTGTGTCGTCCGTGATTCCGTCCCCAACCGCTCCGTAAGACGCATCCTTAACGTTGTAAAAATACCCCGCCAGACTTGATATGGCTTGTGCTATAGTAACACTTGACCCAGCATACCCTACCTTAAAATCCGTCGCACCACCACTTCCGTACCATAGGTCCAGTATTTGCTGTAGAGTTATGGGCTTGCTGGTAGCACTTGCTCCAGTGGTGTAGTCTGTTCCGGTAAAACTCTGTCCCTGGTATTCGACAAGCGGAGCGGCAACCATTTCTGTGAAGAATCTAACACGGCTACCGCTGGAGTTTTTTACATCAATATCAACAGACTGGTTTACATATACCGTGGCACCACCGTTCGAGTCTAGTGATACATCGGCTCCGGATGATACCGAAGACTGGCCCTCGTAGTCTGTGTAATACGTAGCCCTGGTAGACGTACCACGAACATATATTTCGGCTGTACCAGATTCAGCACCAGCCACACCGCATGCCAATACGGAAATAAGATGCATTATACACCATCCCAGTCAATACGAACACCACCGGTTTTAGTCGAAACATTGACCCACCCAATAGTGTCTTTATCTATCCTCATATCAGAACCACGCAGTAAGGAGGTATTGATTATGTTAACCACAGTTGGTTTGTCGTTTGCGTTTTGCGACCATTCTACAGCGTGAAAGTTTGACCAACCATACACGCCACCATCGACTACGACTCCATCCATGAATATAGCCCTGATAGAGGTTGCTGCGGTGTCTACGCACATAGCGCCAACTGGTTGGGTTGCTATGGATGTGGCTGTGGAAACAAACGTTGAGTTGCGAATCATGCAAAAATCGCCATCACCCACGGATAGGGCGAAGTTGTCATCATATTGACCGCATTGCACGTAACAATTGTCTACTATCAATATTCCGGTTCCACCGGCTGAAACCCGGCTTATCTTTACAGAACTGTTAGCCTGAGCTTCTTCTTCAAACCAGATGTTTCTCAGCTGTGTTATGCTGTTACAAGAAAGAACTAACATCGATGCGGCGGCTTGATTATTGGTAAGCTTAACGGTTGGATATCCACCGCTTGATCCGGCCCCAACGATTGTAAGATCTTTTGAAACCGTAACCGCGGCTGTAAAGGTTTCTTCGTGACCGTCCATTAGGACTATTATATCGCCGCTAGCTGCATTGGTATTCGCCTGTCCCAACGTCTTTAGTGGTGCCTGTCTATTCTGACCGGCTGGAGAGGCAGCATCTGTACCAGTGTCATAATGCACATACCAGACATTTCCGTTTACTTCTAACGGACTGGTTGTTACCAGCGTGTCACCAAGCGTGTCGCCTATTCCATTTGGTAAATGTATAATCGACATTATTCTATCACATTCCTATAACCACCCCACATTGTGGAATGTACAAATGACATATCTTCAGTTACACTCTCGTTGGATTTCTGAAGTAGTTTTATTTTGATTGCCTCAGCCTCACCTCGCAGCATTGTGCTTATTTGTGCCGGAAGTGAGTTCGATATGGCCAATCTGTATGATAATCGCCATTCCAAGTATTCTGTCCAGGTTACGCCAAGGTCGACGGTGTTATTCCCGGTGGTTGAATCAGCAGATAGCCTTTGTATTTGCAGTCTAAGATAGCCGTTTTCATCTGGTATTGGCCAGACAAACAGGTTCATCGGGTCGGACGACCTGTAAAGCATATACTTTTCAGGGGCACCAGTAGCGCTCTTATCGGGTATAACCTGCCACTGCGCCATCGTGCACGGTCTAACAAGGTATTCTTCCTGTGCTTCTAAAACGGTTGAAGATGAATCCTGAAAGATAGCGTCACCCACCACATCCAACGTGTATGTGGGTAACGCGTACTGCTTCACGCCAGACGTGATAGCAAGATTAGAGAGCACCATAGACCGTATGGGAACACCCTCAACCTGGAGACTGTTCACGATACTGTTTAGATAGTCCCGCCCGACAGCCAACTTATCAGCCCATTTAGGTGGGTTGAGTCTTTGGCTTTCCTCGACCAAACCGGCCTGCACGTATGCAGACAGGATTATCTGGTCTATGGTTTTCTCTGTACCTCGGTTTGTTGAAATCGTCATGCGTTACACCTTCCGGGGGCATGTCGCCATACCCCCAGAGTTTAGTTGGCGTTACGCAGAAACGGTGCCAACTACTTCGGAACCAGTTTCACCAGCCGTATTCGTAACACTCGGCCGATGAAAATGCATTATACCAGTACTAGTAAGCCACGGGGTTAGCGATGATGTATCAAGGTAGTTGAACGATTCGCCGATCGAAATACCGGATACAGCAGCTAGCCCAGTAACACAACATGTGCTCAATGCCTTTCGGTTGATGTACACGTTGTCTTTTAGGTATACGTTGAGTGATGCGGCGGTTACAAACCGTAACAGTCCAACCGCAGTGTTTGAAGTAGCACCAGCGATGTAGTTGCCAATCAGGGTGAGCCGATGGGCCGCATTCGCATCCATAAACGCAGTGCATTCACCAGCCGTTGCGCCATAACAATGGTTATCGATGAAACTGAAATCATCACCAGTTACGGTAAAGGCTTGCGTTACCTTGTTGTTTGCGTCGGTACTAAACCGAATGGAACAACCAGCTATTTTGCACCCGTCGCCACTAACCGTAATCGGTGCTGCTACCGTAACGGTACCAGTACCGGGTTCCAGGTGTAGGCGACAGTTTACGATGCTAACGCAGTCTTGATCGAGCAAGAAAGTCGAGCCTGCAACTGACCACGTAAATGTGGGTCTGTCAACCCCGTCACCAACACCGATTATCTGAGTTCCAGCAACAAGATTATCCATCGCATCAGCAGATGCAACGCTTTCGGTGTGGGTTGGTAGAACAAACACAAAGTTCTGCCTATCAGCCTCACACCGTGCCAGTGCGTCATTCAGAGAGGTAACAAGGTTTTTCTTGACGAACGAGTCTACGTTATCGGGTAGGCCGTTACTGCACACAAAGGCCGCAACGTGCGCAGTCGGTGGAATCGTGATTCCGTACCGATTGGCAAGCACAGACTGTTGTGCATTTATGAAGGTGTTGATACTCATTTACGCCTCCACGCAGTAAAAAGCCCTCGCGTCGCTACAACCAACAACAAAACGTGTATCAGCGGTGTATCGCATAATCTGCGGTCCATCTTCCGTCCAAGCGCGACTACGCGGTCTACGCCAGAAGTAAATGGTCGCCGGATTATCTGCGTCCGTTTGAATACACCAGTTGGTGGTAGAAGCGTTCCAGAACGGTGTTGCAACCGCTTCGGATTCAAGGCCCGTTTGAGAAGCAGACACAGCATTGATGCCCTGGTAAGTCTCTGGAGACTGACCGGATTTCAGTATCTGTGCCCACGCCCAGCGTTGTCCATGCGGACATACAATACGTTTCCCGTTGTAACCCTCGATAACACCATCGTGACCCACCATTGCAGTGATGTCGGACAGTGCACGCTCAAGCGCGGTAATCGATGGGCTCAACTGCGGAGCCGCCATGTAGTTGCTGAACGTACTGCCGTTACCCAGTGTGTGACTAGCCGACCCAAGGGCCAGACCGTCTGCAAGCGGATAGCTGCTACTGAACATGCGGTTTAGGAGGTCATGAGAAACAACCTCGATGGTCCTCATGATCGCACGTTTGTTACGTTGAGCCAACCGTAGAACCTGCGGGTATTTGTTATCTTCAAGCGCCTCTTCGGTGATTTGAAGACCCAACGCATACTTCACAGGAATGTATCTACTACGAGTGTGCTCTCCCATTTCGGCCATGGGTATATCGGTACCTTCTGGAACCTCATAACCCAAGCCAGGTCCGTACACCTCAAGGTCATCAATTTGACCTCCAGATCCCGAACTCTCTTTGAGCCACTTGTTGTAGTACATCTTCTTCGGTCGTTCTTTGTCGTCGATGATTTTGTTTAGCGCCTTCTCAAGTGAGGTGGCGTTAGTGCTGCGCATAACTAGATTAGCCATAATATCTCCTTACACACCAGCAACAATGCTAGTAGCATCTGGCCATCCAGCCGCGTCAGACATGTTCCAATCAACAAGAATCTTGACGTAGTTGCCAGAAAAGTCTCGGTTATGGATTGAAGGTGAAACGCCAACTATTCTTAGCGAATCGTCGACATCGGTGGGGTCTACAGTGGAAATATCTGCATATGGATCACAGTAACCAGTCGTGGTGTTACCCGGAACAACAAACGCGCAGTTCGAGTTTACCAGAGCTTCGTATGCAGCTTGCGTAGTTGCCGTCACAGCGTCATCACAGTCGATTTCCCACGTGTAAGCGTCAACCGGCCAGCCCATGACATAGCCACGCCGCGCTTCTACGGTTCCCCATGCGGTTTGGTTGGGATAGTGTTTACTGTGTATCATAACCCCTTGAGCTGCGGAATATACCGGCAAAATGCCAGCACAGATATACGCAACCTCTTCAGTCGTTAGGGCGACTTTTACACCACCAGTTGATAAAAGCTTAAGTGGATCGCCGGGACGAATATGAACGCTATTAGAGCCGTCGTCCACATCGTCCTGGGCAGTCGCAACCGTAAGCCTAAGGGGATTAGCCCCGGTCTTTTTCTTGAAGGGTCGAAACCCATACAAGTGCAGGTTGTTAGCCATTTATGTCTCCTTTTAATTAGCGCGGTGCTGGAATAGATACTTCGTGTTGGGTTACACTAACCCCAGCAACTCCGTAGGTTCCATCGTAGCGCTGATCTTCTTCTTTCTTATTTCTGATCTTGTTTTGGAGAGCATCAGACTGAGCCTGTTTTCTGGCGTTGTTAGCAGCAAGTTCTATTCTATCGATGGACATGAGTATGTGCCCACGAAACACTACCGGTTCGCCGGTGTTTGCGTTTGAGTACCCAGAGTACTTCGGACCATCATTACGCACAGTTTCCACAACATAACCTTCACCCTCGTACCGGGCTACTGACTCCTCATCCCTGGCGAACACGCCAACATAGTGACGTTTCGGGTCCAGGTTGATTAGGCCCATGTTGTCTTTTCGGAACTGCGCATGAGATGATACCGCTGACGATTTCGGCGGATCTTTTCTTATGCTGTTTTCGCTGTCTTGGCTCTGTCGATATTCTTCCAGTTTTTCGTGTTTAGTCATACATTTTCCCCGCTAACCTGCGCCCAGCGGACTGGCACTCCAGCTGAAAATGTCGGACTAAAGTCTGGAGTCGACTAAAGCCGTGCAAAAGCGCGCTCGGCAAGATTACACGCTTCTGTAGTTTAATGATTGATTGGTTTGTTTTATAAGTCAAGAATTATTTTGTAATACTGTAAGTTATTTTTCAGACTTTACTTCTTTTGCAAACTTCTTGAATGCTAATTGTTCGTCCAGGTCTGAATACATAACCCTGGCCATGGACTTTTCCTGTTCTGACAACGGTGATGTTGCCGTGTTTCTGGACCCGGATGGCTGGGAATAATCGCTTCCTACACCGGCATATTTACGTTTTGTGGCATCAGACGGTTTTCCATAATCACCAAGTTTGAACTTCTGCCTGGTTCTATGCATTACATCGTCCAACATAGTCAGTGCTTCATCTTTCGACGGTGGAATATCGCGCTCAGCTATAGCGGCCTGCATTTGTGCGGTTGCCCATGATGTGGCACGTTGGTTGGAGGTTACATCAAAATAACGTGTTCTGAGAGCTTGTACTTCGGGGGGTTCGCGGGGTGTTGCCTGTTGTTGCGAGAACTGGCCGAACTTTCTTGCACGAAGCTCGTACTGCTCGTCATCTAACCGGCGTACCTTGTCCAGGTATGCCTGTTGGTCTTCTTCGCTTAGTTGTTCATTTGAATTTGCGGCCAGAGCAGAAAACTCGCGTGAGAGTCTAACGCGTTCTTTATAATTATTGGCTATACTTTTATCCAGATCGTTCTCATGCTCTTGCACACTGGACTTTGATACCCTACCTTCGAGCTCATTCAACCGCCGTTCCATTTCCATGTTACGACGTTCTAGCTCTATCGAGCGTTGTTCGGCTTCATACCGAAGCTTTTGGCTTTCGGCAACCAGGTTCTGCCCACGGAGTTTCCGGCGTTCGCGTCTACTAAGTCGCGGCTCTTCGGCCGGTTCCTCCGCCAACGACTCGTCGGTATTGGGATCTTCTTCTAACTCGTCTTCAGTGTCTTCGTTTTCTAATACATCTTTTTCGTCATCAAACATAAGCTATCTCCTATAAATCATCCGGGCTAAACCCCAGAACGGGGTCCCACCGCTTGCCTTCGCTATCAACAAAACAGTGCTCAACCCTGGTGGATCCATTTGGCAACTCGCGTTCTTTGGGGACTATCCTGGCTAGCCTTTTTTGTAACGCGTTTGCCAAGTCGATACTACCAACAACTTCACCAACCCGCAACACAACCAGGTTGATATCCTCGCCCAGAATTGTATCAACCGGTATACGGTAAAACGCTAGCTGCGTGTAAAAAACCAAATGACCGATGTCCATGCCATTGCTTTTTAGTATATCTAATGCTTCACAACCGGCAGATATGATAACACCAGACGGAGTAGATCGGCGTTCTGCCGATTGCCACGACCTGGTTTTTATGATTAGGCCGGCTTCGTCCATGAACTCTCTCTCTTCTTTCAATACCTGATAGACGAGTATGCGATCATAGACAGCAGTAATATCGAAAACACTGTCTGGAATGTTGTACTGAATACGACGAGCATCGAGCAGGCCGCTAACGTTAGACAGTGCCCCCTTCGGCGATACCTTGTTCTTCCTTGCATCTTCTCTAGCCCTGTTCATCCCTTGGTCCTTTCAATATGGATTCTTCCGTATTGGTTAAAGTAAGCCATTGCAGATAAGCAGCTGCAACCTTGGGGTCGCTAGTACTCCTACACGCGCTTTGCAGCACCTCAAATGCTGTAATGCGATTCTGTTTGACTTGGTTTAGAAAGGTTCTTGTGTATTGATGGTCTACCCAATTGGTATGGGCATGTTTTAGTTCAGTTAAATCGTCCTGCATATTCTCCTTCTAACATTACTGACCCCCTTGCTGTTGACCACCCTGTCCACCCTCTGGTGTGGCAGCCTGTTGCTGCGGTAACATCATTGGCTGTTGAGGTGGAGGCGGCTCAGGGCCGAGCATTGCGATTAGTTCTGACTTTCCTAATGCTTCCAAATAGTCACGTAATGCCTTATACATGAAAGCAGCATTATATACCAGATATGGATTGTTTTGTGCAATCTCTAATACAGCCGACGAGTTTTCGGCTTTTTGCGTCTGGCTTGTGTATTTCAAATCGGATCGAATGATTGTCGAATAGTCGCGTTCGTATAGTTTTTTACTGATCGTTTCAGTAGTCATCCCCACTTTGTCATCATTTACCATGAATATTTCTATATCATCCATGTAGATGGCATTTAGTCTGGCATTGTTCTTCAGTATTTGCTGAACGAACCTGGCGTATGAACGGGTAGTCACACTAAGCTGTTTCGTTGCCTGTTCCACCCTGGTTGCAATACCGCGAAATGTCTCACCACTCTTACCTGGCTCACCAGATAAAACGTCCGGTGACTGTATACTTGACTGACCCATTGCGACGAACATTTCTACGAGATCTTTCATCTGAGGGTTAGCCTGCCCCGGCGTCATCGGCATGATGTTATTTTTTAGATCTGAACCGAATATTCCCCCAACCGTATTAACAACACCCGGACCTATGCGGAACGGGTTTTTCCATCTAACAAGGTCGGTGGTAATAAGGGTGTTGCAGTTAGCTAAGCTGGCCGAGTCGATATACTGGCATAAAAGTATATTTGCGGCGATATTGTACGCGGTAACTATCCTGCCGTAACCTATGCCGGAAACACCCGTCAAAGACTCGATGCATACACCATGGCTGAACATGTGTATCGGACTGGTTTTCTTGGGTGGTGGCATTTCCTCCATGTCAAATGGATTCTTCATCCACTCAGGCGCCGGTGGAGGCTGTTCTTCTGGGCCGACTGGCTCCGCCTGGTTCATGTCTCCCGCATCCAGCAGACCCTGGTCTACCTGTTGGCCTATCTGTGCCCGTTGGTATTCCATCTGTGATGTAATATATTGATGCTGTTGATACGTGTCTTTGTATTGCTCTAGTTCACGTAGCTGGGTTTCGTACCGGATGGTTTCTTCCCACGGTGCTTCTTCGTGGATATGTACATCCAGCACAGCGCCTGTCTTGTAATCTACAAACGCTTGTATAAACCGCTCCCGGTCCATTTTTGGCAATAAATACCAACCCTCGTATTGCAGGATGATATAAGGTGCCGTCATAAGCTCATCTACGTTGTAGCCAAGCTTGTCGGCGTTGCGTAGCGCAAGTTCCGGTTGTGGATCATCTGACCAGTCTGGTTTTTCTCCGTCTATTACCTGGTCGACTCCGTACCAAATGCCACGCTTTGCTTCCATGCTATGGCGGTATTTACGAATTATTCTAACACGGTATTGAACGTCAGAAAAGTCTGGCATTGTTGATACCGCTGTAAACGGTACAACAAAATCGTCCATGGTAAGTATCTCATGACGGTTGCGCTTGGTCTTCTCATCATAGTACGAGTGGGCTACGACGTCACCAAATAGGTAGAAGTGTAACAACCCCCGTTGCTGTTGCCTTGGGAAGTCAAGAATCTTTTGGGTTAGCTGCCAGTTACCGTGTTTGCTGAGAATATCAGCCTGTTCAACGTCATCCGGGCCGACTGGCATAACACCAAACACATTGGTCCAGTCGCCGAAGAGTTCCGACTCAGCACGGTGTACCAGCCTGGATATGTTTTCAAGTACAATAGTAAGCGATACATTCGCCATATCCTTGAATTTCTTATCCCGCTCTGGAAGAACGTTGGTAAATAGATCCCACTCAATCTTTCTCTGTTTACGTGCCCTTTCCCCCGACCTCCATGCTTCATCGAAGTCTGTCAGCACCCGATCTGACAGTTCGGTCAGCGCTATCTTACCATCCTCGGTTTCGGCAAATATGGGAACGAAGTTGTCGGCCTCCTCGTCGTACTTTAGTACTTCGGTTGGTTCGGTTTCTTCTTCAGTTTCAGTTGTATCTAAATCCGTATCCAAATCCCTGGGCATCTTTATCGTCCTCATTTGGAGCGTGAGAAAGTTCTTTTATTTCCGCTTTGCTTGTACCAACACCCGGCATAGACGCAAACGCGCAAGCGTATAAAACGTTGTCATGCCAGTGGTCTTCTTTTGAATCTTTCGGAACGTTTGGGTTTTCGCCATCGGTCTTGATTGACGGTATAATTTGTATCGTCTTTTTACAATTATCAAATACTACAAAAGCTGGATCTTTTCCATCCTTATCAACATCCTTTAGTCTATTTAACAGAAGTTCGGCATTTCGTCCACGACTTTTTTTGTTAGCCCTTACCCATTGCACACCGTTTTGCGCAAATGTGTCAGCCTTCGAGCGGATTGCTTCACCACGTTCCTCCCAGAGCTGCGTATCTGCTGGACCGTTCAGTAATGACACATTATTCTTTACAAAGCCCATCTTGCGGTCTTCTTCTCGAATGCGTAATGCCATCTGAACATCTGTTTTGTCCTGAAACGTAAGCTCCTTGATCAGGTAAAGCGTATCGTCTGGGTCTATTGCGTACCAGTGCACGCAACCCGGTTTTCTATAACCCCAGTCCATTGCTCTAAATATCTTCCACGAATCGGGTACTCTAAACGGCTTACACACGTGTATGTCCGGATCCCACGTGTCGGAATAGAACCCCCCAACAGTCCAGTACCAGTTACCATATAAAAGCGCTTCTCTAATATGCCGTGGCTTATGGAGAAGTTCGTCTTCGTAATCCCTCACAAAGTCCTTATCAGGATTGTCGTATAGTGTCGCCGGTAGATATATTCTAGTGCGCTTTACAAGTCGACCGTCCTTAGCTCGCTCTACCTTACTTAGAACCTTATTACCAGATGGGTATGGATCGACATACCGCCTACGAACCCATTCGGTATCGGTCATTTTGATACCACCGAGATCATCCGACACAACAGGATTGGTCATCGCCCTAAATCGACACATGGTGCGCAGTACAGGATCGTCGCACCTTAGTCGGGTTTGTATCCATTGAACCTGATCTTCTAGGAACTCTATTACCTCATCGATAGCAATGTGAGAGTACTGTTGGGATGTATACATGCTCCAGTCACCGGGATTACGACAGTGACCAAACTGATATCTATAACCGCTTTTGAAGGTGAATATCCCATCCTTTGAATTCCATTTTACGTCTGGCTCTATCTTCCTGAATAAAGAATGTGCACGGCTGAGTGTTTGAAGTAGTCTTGGTTTAGTTCGCCTTAGATGAAGTGCCCATCCTTTGGAGTTGCCCCATTCAATATGGTTTGAATGTTCTTTGTTACTACAGCGCTCGTTTTCTATGGCAATCTGTAGAAACGGGTCCATTAGAAGTACCAGGGATTTTCCTGGACCAGCGCTTCCGGCACCAAGCGCTTCGTTTGTGTTTAGGTTATGATACCTCATACCCCATTGGCTGGGAGTGTATATTTCTGGATCGACTGGAAATTCGGTAAACTGCATTAGTATTCGTTTAATATAATCCAGTCGTCGTCATTAGCGAAATACATTGTAGCTGCTTCACCGGCTCCAATCGTATCGCTAGCGCCACCGGAAATGGTTTCACCGGTTTGTGGTTCTACGGTAATAACACCACCATCTGGATTGGTTATAAATATAGGTCTGGCTATTCTACTAGCGCTAGGTAGCGTTACCGCAATCGCACCACCCCCTGAGTTCACCACAACCACCCAGTCTGACTCTAGGCATTCGTAGTCCGCGCTAACTTCGACCAACTCGCCAACGTCGCGGTTGAGAACGGCACGCATTTCCACGACTACTTCGGCTATCTTTTGTACGTATTGGATTAGGTTGTTTTCAGTAACCTGAACATTTGGGAGCTGTTTCTTTACGCTTCTATCCATAACGGCTCCAGTGTTTGCATTATTGACTCAAACATTTTCTTTCTAAGCATACCAAGCTCAAGGCCGTGTTCCATCCAGTTGGTTTTTTCTTCCAACCATGACCGTTTCTTTTCCGGATGAAGACTAAGCCATTCAAGTGATTTTATACCATAGATATTCAGTAGTTTTGTATCGGCTTCAAACGCGACCTGTAGAACCACCGAGCGCGGTAGGTTCTTGGGATGGGGAACGTTTTCTACCCAATTGTTTTCGGAAAATAAAACCTTGCGAACGTTACCACGCATATCTGCATACAGAACGTATAACTCGCCATCCATCTCAACAATATTGCCCTCAATTCCATTGTGGATGTTTACACACTTTCTTGTGCTTACTTTATTCATCTACATTTACCTCCCCAAACTTTTCTATGTCCACGTCTATGTCAGTTGCCCTGGGTTTATCTACCCTGGGTTGTTTCAGCGTGCGATAACGCTCCTCAACCTGTTGCATTGCTTTGGCTTTCATTATTTCAGTAACAAGCGTTGTGGCTATCTTCACGCCAGATGGTAGGTTTCTGCTTGACTCCCAACCAGCTTTGGCCAGACGGAACCGGCGGTGTGCTTCCTTCGTTCCGTATTGTCTCAACCACTCATCCGGCGGATCTTCTGCGTCAGCATCAATGTCAGCAAAGCCCAATACGCCGTCAAGTACCTTCAGGCTACCGACAAGCATGTTCGTATCCATAGTTGCTAGTTGCTCGCTCTTTGCTTTTTTGCTAATATTGGTTTTATCTGACATGTCTGTTTATACTCTCACAGAAATAGCCGAATATCTAAAGATAACACGTAATAGACTGAAAAGCACACTAAATAAAGTGGGATATGATGAAATACCCAATAAAATGACACGACGTAAGGCGGAAATGTTCCTCAAAGCGTATCGGCTCGCTTCCTGTATAGAGCCCCATGCTGATTATGATCTCTCCCCACAACTAATTCGCGAATTCGCTTCTGTTCGGAAGCCAAGGCGCAAGCGTGTACCCGAAAAACCGGTTTCCGCATGTCGCATGCATGACTTGGGGAATTTATAGCCTTGCCACGGATGAAAAACACCGTTCCATCTTCACACTGATCCGGATCGATGCGAATCCATCCGGTTGGCGACCTAACAATACGAATCTGTTTGCCGCAAGTGCGACATTCCGTTGTTTGGTTGCTAGTCTCAGTCATATTTCCCCAACCGTTTCGGATAAGGCCGTGGAACGTCGATTAGTTTACCCTCCAGCAGATCACTCGGCTTTTCTCCGATATCGTAGAACAGTGCTAGGTGTAGCCTTAACACCTTGGACTGTCGTTCTGTCTCCAGATCAGGATACATCTTATCATCACATTTGGATGATCTTAGGTTTTGATATCTGTCCCATACTTTTTTACTTATTATCATATACTCGAAGCTCTCTTTTTAGGTTTGGCCGGCTTATGCCGACGACCGAGTTCATCCAATATACTCTGTAACCGTTTGCGTGATTCATATAACACAACACGTGGTACCTTGTTAGACCGTTCTAGGTCAAGATGTCGTTGTATTACTTTTACTAGATAATCTACCATATCATCCACACATACCCTCTAGCTTTAGTATAGCATCTTTCGCACCGTATGCAACGAAACCAGTCCAGCCACATTCTTCATTGAGCTTTTCCATCCAGATGACCTGTTCTTCTTCAGGTCTTTTACCGCCGACACGTTTTAGTTCGATAAATATTTTATGTTTTAGTATTATTATATCAGGAAAGCCCTTCTTTACACCCATGCGCCTTAGCTTTACCAGATAAGCTAGTTTTGCCCAGCGTTGGTTTGGAACATGAATCCAGCCGAAGTACCCGTACCGAAGGTCAAGGTAATCGGCTAGGATTATTTGTTCCTGGTACTCAATAGGGCGTTTTGGTTTTGGTCGTTTTGCCGGTTTGATCATTTGCGAACTTCTTTCCAAATACTTCCCACACATCCATTATTGCCCTGGCTGACTTGTAGTCATATATTCTCACCGTGTTTATTTTACTAAAAGGGAATATCGTCATCATCGGATGGTGTGGCTGGTGAATCATCACTGGTGGAAACGTGTTTTTTTAGAACAAGAGCGAACACCACGGTCTCAAACTCACCCGACTTCTTGTTCTTTTTTTTCATGATTTCACCTATCACGTCAACTCTATCACCTTTTTGTAGATTCTTGTTCTCAGTTGCAACGTCACCAAACCCAATGAACTCAACATATGCATCGTATCCGTTTGACGCGCACGTCTTTACCGTGCATAGTAACCACGGCTTACCGCCGGCTGATTCCTTGAAGCTTACAAAGTTGACCGTTCCGTTTACCTTCACATTATTGATATCTTTCATTACTCGCTCACCTTGTCTAGTCGACGTATATAACAATATTCAAGATAACTGGCCGTCAACTTTACCAGCCATTCGAATTTATTCATTCTAGCATCCATATAACCAGCTATGTAATACCGCTTTAGCCGGTTTATGTATTCAATCCAATGTTTTTGTAGAGATCGCCTTGTTCCATAGGATAGCACGTGAGATAACTCTATCTGTATCTGTTCCTTCAAGGGCTCCTCAAGCTGGTCAAACTTCACTCCGAATGTGTCGCACAAAATATACCGCGCCATGTCGTCAGTGATCTCTACTGGATGCTTAATGGTTCTGAGTCGCCACTCTCTGTTACGACGGAACTGTTTATCACGCTCCTCGCGTTGTCTCTTTAGGCCGACGTATGTTTGGCGAGACATTAGTGGTCCTTCTTATAACACAATACGGCACTTAGTACACAGCTCCCGTCGTAACCTCTGTCGCTGCAATTCTCGTTGTTCTCATCAAAACCATACTTGGTCTGAGACGTCTTGCCACAATGCCTACAAACCCACTGCATATCATCCGGGCACTTTACGTCGCCATGAATGTAATATCGCTCATGACTAACATGTCTTGGTATAACCGGTTTGTGGTTTTTCATTCGTTTCCCCCTCTA
>Ga0210103_1000117_pt1 | contig 14650 bp, 12 predicted proteins | sample RushSE_CattailNL_6_FD_185564 | JGI IMG/M metagenome (GOLD analysis project Ga0210103, IMG submission 185564) | Wetland microbial communities from San Francisco Bay, California, USA, that impact long-term carbon sequestration - RushSE_CattailNLA_D2... | ecosystem: Environmental > Aquatic > Marine... | reverse complement strand
CGCTCTAATCCGTTCAGACAGTTTCCCGATCTGAAATACGGTAACCTCCAGCATATCGATATATCTCGAATGTCTAAATGATACTGCTCTTATTAGTAACTATAAGAAATTTGAGAATATCTGTCAAGGAAAGCACGACCTTGCTTTGGTTGTAAAGACTTTGTATCCATTTATGATTATTAGGCCGAATTTCATTAAGAATCCTAAAATTTTGGTGATTCACGATTGAAGCAAGGCACCATGGATTGAAAAAGTAACAAACCGTTTCCATATGTCGTCGTGTGGTTTAGCTTTTGGGAGTGCAATCAATAAGCGAAGTATTTTTTTTTGCATTGTTATAAAGTTTATGCTACATAAAAACAATTAATGTTAACGCTAGGGGTGCTGATCGGCTGAGAGGCATTTCATGCCAACCCTAAGAACCTGAACTCGATAATGCGAGCGTAGGGATGCGTTGAGACTTGAACCAAGGGTCCAAAAGCCGCAGCCCTTGGTTTTTTTTATTTAAGGAGGTAGAGAGATGTCGACGATAAGAAATATAACTATTTTTGGAATTCTTTTTTGCGTATTTGCGTTCTTTTCCACCATAGGTCTCGCAAATGAAGCAAATACGACCTGGCAGATCATCACACATGTTGATAAAATTCTCAAAGAAAATCCTTTTCCGGTTGACCAGAAATCCCAGCTCATCAAGATAGCGGAAGATGATACAATAAGTTCTTTCGTTGTCAGGATGATGCCGGGCGCTGAATTAGGGCCGCATTATCACGAAAGCCATGATGAAGTTGAATTTGTAATCCGTGGCACGGGACAGTTGCTGGTTAATGATAAATGGGTCGACATTAAACCAGGAAGTATTCATTTCAACCCGATGCGCAAAGTCCATGCTGCAAGAAATACCGGCAATGAGCCATTGATCGTATTAATAGCCTTTACTCCGGCAATGAAAGTGACAGATCGGCATTTCTTAGAATAATCGTAATTGCTTACAAAAAAAACAAGGCTGCCCCTGATTTATCTAAGGGCAGCCTTGGAATCCGTATCGGAATAAATACGCAGGGATGTTTTTTCCCCGCTATTGGATCTGTGTGTCCACCCAAATATCCGCTTCGTTGCCGCAATGACTGCAAACGGCATGTCCTTTTATTTTTTGGGGTTCGGCGGTGGGTTCCGACCGGGTTTGAGGAGCGGATTTTTCGGATTTATCCCTGCTATCTTCCAGTGAACACGTAATCATCATCTCGGCTTCGTTACCGCAATTTTCACATTGACAAACCTGCTTAAACTTTTTTTCGGCCATATTTTATTTCCTTATTGATGTATGAATTTGAGAAACATGTGCAGACAAAAACGAATACGTTATTATCTTGCTGCGTGATGTTATTTTTTGTTGTCGTCTTTGACTTCTTCGAAATCGGCATCAACCACATCGTCATCCGGTGTGGAAGGACCGGGCTGTTCCGGGCCTCCTGCTCCGGTCTGCTGCCGGGCGTCTTTTTGTGAAGCCTGCTGATACATGGCTTCGGCCAGTTTATGAGAGGCCTGCGTTAATTCCTCGCTCAATCGTTTGATTTCTTGAACGTCATCTCCTTCCATGGCCTTTTTAAGAGGTTCAATCACTGCTTCGACTTTGCTCTTGGTTGCGGGATCAACTTTATCGCCAAGATCTTTGATCGATTTTTCTGTGGAATAGATCAACGCGTCGGCATGGTTGCGGGCGTCGACCAATTCCCGCTTCTTTTTATCCTCTTCAGCATGAAGTTCGGCATCTTTTATTAGGTTGTCGATTTCTTCTTTGGATAACCCGCTTGAGGCTGTTATCTGGATAGATTGCTCTTTGCTGGTGGCCATATCTTTGGCAGACACATTCACGATTCCATTGGCGTCGATGTCGAACGTGACTTCAATTTGTGGTATGCCTCTGGGTGCCGGCGGTATTCCCACGAGTTCGAATCGACCTAACGTCTTGTTTCCGCCGGCCATTTCGCGCTCGCCTTGAAGCACATGGATGGAAACGGCCGGCTGGTTGTCTGCTGCAGTTGAAAAAATCTGACTCTTTTTTGTCGGAATGGTTGTATTTTTTTCGATAAGCCGGGTCATGACCCCGCCCAGAGTTTCGATCCCCAACGAGAGGGGGGTTACGTCCAGAAGAAGCACATCTTTTACGTCTCCCTTCAGAACTCCGCCCTGAATGGCTGCACCGATGGCTACAACCTCGTCGGGGTTAACACCTTTATGGGGTTCTTTGCCGAAGAGTTTTTTGACGCGTTCCTGGACCGCCGGCATACGGGTCATACCGCCGACAAGAATCACCTCGTCGATGTTTTTGGGTGTCAGGTTTGCATCTTTAAGCGCGATTCGGCAGGGCTGTTCCAACTTGTCAAGGAGGTCACTGACAAGCCCTTCGAGTTTGGCTCTGGTTATCTTAATATTGAGATGTTTGGGGCCTGAGGCATCGGCGGTAATAAAGGGAAGATTAACATCTGTTTCCAAAGAGGTCGAGAGCTCCATTTTTGCTTTTTCGGCAGCCTCTTTCAGCCGCTGCAAAGCCATTTTGTCGTTCCGTATATCGATTCCCTGATCTTTTCTGAATTCAGTTGCAAGGTAATCGATAAGCCGGAGATCGAAGTCTTCACCGCCAAGATGGGTATCGCCATTTGTTGCCTTAACCTCGAAAACGCCTTCACCGATTTCAAGAATGGATATGTCAAAGGTGCCGCCACCCAGGTCAAATACCGCTATTTTTTCTTCTTTTTTTCTGTCCATCCCATAGGCCAGAGATGCGGCGGTTGGTTCATTGATAATCCTGAGTACGTTGAGTCCTGCAATCTTCCCGGCGTCTTTGGTTGCCTGACGCTGACTGTCATCAAAATAGGCAGGCACTGTTACAACTGCATCTGTCACCTTTTCGCCAAGATATTCTTCAGCGGTATGCTTGATGTTGGCTAAAATAAAGGACGATATCTCCGCCGGGCTGTTACGTTTTCCCCTAAGATTTATGCGCACATCACCATTGCTGGCCTCTTCAATTTTGTAAGGGAGTATTTTGATATCATTCTGAACTTCTTTTGAACGGTATTTTCGGCCGATAAGCCTTTTCACTGCAAAGACCGTATTCTCAGGATTGGTAATGGCCTGGCGTTTTGCAATTTGACCAACCAATCTTTCCCCGCTGTCTGAAATGGCAACGATGGAAGGCGTTGTGCGTCCTCCTTCGGGATTTGTAATGACCCTTGCTTCACCACCCTCCATGACCGCCACACAGGAATTTGTGGTGCCCAAATCAATTCCAATGACTTTACCCATTTGTTGTCCTCCTCATTTAAAATAATCTATATATCCTATTCATTTTCTTTTTTCTGCGTCGAGTTTTCGCGGTTTTCAGGTTTCGCTATTTTTTTGGATACCACAACCATTGCAGGTCTAAGGAGCCTGTCGTGAATCATATATCCTTTTTGTAGCTCTTTTGATACAGTGTTTTCAGGAAACAAATCCGTTTCTTCCTGCATCACCGCCTGATGTAAACTCGGGTCAAAAGTATTTCCCGTGGATTCAAATCGTTTTATACCGAATTGCTCAAAGACTTTGAGAATTTCTTTAAGGGTCATATTGACCCCTTCCACCATTGAATTGTTGACGCCTTTGTCAGTTCTTGAAGATTCGATAGCGCGATCCAAATTATCGACCACCGGAAGCATGGCCTTTACAAAGCTTTCATTGGCAAAATTTTTGAAATCTTTCATTTCGCGAGCAACCCGTTTTTTATAGTTTTCAAACTCCGCAGCCACCCGCAACAGCCGATCATGGCTTTCTGCAGCTTCCTTCCTCAGATGTTCTACCTTTTCTTCCATTTCTTTGAGGGGATCTGTGGGTTTAGGGGTATCATCTCCATTCAACTCTTTTTTATTGTTAGCCGTATCTTCTTTGCCGGTTTCTTTAGCATCCGTTTGAATTTTGACTTGCTTATTTTTTCCCATCAGCGATGTTTTCTCCTGATTTTTTTTGTATATCTGCCACTCAGCCAGTAAAGTCTCGGACCCATATAACAATATCGCTAAAAAAATAAGACGGCCTGCAATATTGTCAAGCCGGAAACAGGAATTTTATATTATAGGTTCAAGAATTTAGAGAACAGAAAAGCAATATCGAAAATCATTGGGGGAAAGTCGGTTGTGCACCCGCTGTCGAATTCTTACTGAAATTTAACAAGCCAATAAATTGACCGGGATCAATCCACGACACGGACCGCATTACTTATCGCTGCTTCCTTCCGGATCTGACGAGGTTCGTAACCGTCCGTTGCGCGGTGGCCGATCAGATTGGCTTATAGGTCTCCAGATTCAAACCCTTCAGAGGGAATTCAGCCCCGCATAAAGCGGATTTCGGGAATAGGGCACCGCTAGCTCCCCGCCTAGCACAACCATTATTTAAAGTATAATTGATTATAAAATTTATCAAGGTAAAAAACTCGGCTTTCGAATTCAGAAAAGCGTTGAACCCAAATTATCATTCAAATTTCACATTCTTTCGTTTTTCCGAAGCCTTTTGGCGATTACAATCAAGGCCTTATTCAAATGGTATGTGTTCTGGGGGGCAGTCATTTCCATATAAAATAGGAACCTTCCGTTTTTTATTGACAATGAGAGTGCCCTATATCATAATTTTAACAGAAAAAAAATCAACAACATACTGATATTTCAGATTATAATTAAATGGCGAATTTGTGCCGAATCCCACGCTGTTATACGAATTGTAGTTTGTTGGAAATAACCATTACAGTAACTTTCAGTTCAGGCTTTAGCCGAATATATGGATGCAATATTTGAGCAATAAATTATTTCAAACTGTTGAAAAAACCATTACAACCTATGAAATGCTTAAACCGAAACATTCGGTTGTTATTGGTGTATCCGGTGGCCCCGATTCGGTCGCCCTGCTTCATATCCTGCTTGCATTAGCACCCCGCTTATCTCTCAGACTGGGAGTTGCTCATTTGAATCACTGCCTCCGCCGGAGTGAGTCAGATAAAGATGCCCAGTTCGTTGAAACCCTCGCCAGAAAGTTTAATTTGCCCTGTTATATTCAAAAAAAAAATGTCCGTAACTATCAGATAAAAAACAGGCTTTCTTTGGAAGAAGCTGCCCGGAGCGTTCGATACACTTTTTTAAACACTGTCGCACAAACAAAAGGGTACAACAAAATTGCAATTGGACATCATTCTGATGATAATGCGGAACTCGTTTTGATGAATCTTTTTCGAGGAAGCGGAACACTGGGTCTTTCAGGCATACCCCCGGTAAGAGGCGATAAAATAATCCGGCCGTTGATACAGGTAAGCCGATCCGAACTCATCGAATTTTTAATTCAAAACAATTTGAAATATATTTCTGATGCATCCAACGAGGACACAAGGTATCTCAGGAATAGAGTGCGTCATAACTTGATCCCGTTGTTAAAAACAGCATACAATCCGAAAATTTCTGAAACACTGAACCGGCTTTCGTCGATAATCAGATCTGAAGAGGAATGGCTTGAAGATGTTGTGAATCCTTTTTTTGAAAAAGCCGTATTACATGTTCAGGAAGATCATATCGCCCTTTCTATTCTTATGGTTAATCGATACCCCGTAGCATTACAACGCCGGATCATAAGAATGGCAATTGAAAAAATAAAGGGGAATTTAAGGCGTATTCGTTTTGGAAACATCGATTCTGTAATTGGTCTTTTGGGGAATAGTCAGGCCTACGGGAATATAGACCTCCCTGATGGTATCCGTATCCAAAAAAACCGAGACAATCTCAATATTTTCCGAGAAAAAAACGCTTCATGTGATCTAAAGTTGAAATCCGAGTCTTCAGACACGTTAACTTTTGAATATAAAATAGAAAGCCCCGATTCTGTCTTCATAAAAGAAATACGAGCGCATATTCGATTTACTGAGATGGGTATCGAAAATGTACCGGATTATCGTTATACTGGACAATACACCAATTTATTTGATAAGGACATCTTAAAGTTCCCGATGGTCCTGAGGAACTTTCGGCCAGGAGACGCTTTTAGGCCACTTGGTGCGGGGGGAACACAAAAGCTAAAAAAATATTTTATTGACAAAAAAGTGCCGCGAAATGAACGGATAAAATGTCCCCTCCTGCTGAGCGGCGGTAAAATCATTTGGGTGGTAGGCCATAGAATAGATGAATCTGTTAAGGTTAGGCCTTCAACCAGAAATGTACTTAAAGTGGAACTTTTGCTTGCCTAATTAACAATGATGATTAATATTATGCTATCATTAAATGTCTTCTAAGGAGGGGTTGAGTCTTTTGAATCCTTTTTACAAAAATCTGGCTCTATGGATAGTCATCACGCTGATGATGATTATGCTTTATAATCTTTTTAATCAACAGCACCTGTCTGAAACGAACATCAGTTACACTGAATTTCTTGCCATGGTGGAGGGTGGGCGAGTTGCTGATGTCGTTATACAGGGACAAGAACTCTTTGTTACCGATGCCAGTCGCAATCGCTTCAAGGTATATGCTCCCCAGGATAGTGATCTGATAAAAATTCTCAGGGGGAAGGGCGTTACCATTAATGCGAAACCCGAAAGTGAATCTCCGTGGTATATGTCTATCCTTGTTTCATGGTTTCCGATGATTGTATTGATCGGCGTTTGGATATTTTTTATGCGTCAGATGCAGGCTGGAGGCGGAAAAGCCATGTCTTTCGGGAAAAGCCGGGCCCGTCTGCAGTCTGATCAATCAAAAAAAGTTACGTTTGAAGACGTTGCCGGTATCGATGAAGCCAAAGAAGAGCTTGGCGAAATTATCGAGTTTTTAAGAGAACCAAAAAAGTTCACCCGTCTTGGGGGAAGGATACCCAAAGGTGTGCTTCTCATGGGATCTCCCGGAACGGGCAAAACACTTCTTGCACGTGCGATCGCAGGTGAGGCGGATGTTCCTTTCTTTCATATCAGTGGTTCGGATTTCGTAGAAATGTTTGTCGGCGTGGGAGCATCGCGTGTCAGGGATCTTTTCGTTCAGGGTAAAAAGAATGCGCCTTGTATTATTTTTATTGATGAAATTGATGCCGTGGGAAGACATAGAGGTGCCGGTCTCGGAGGAGGACATGACGAAAGAGAACAGACCTTAAATCAGCTTTTGGTTGAGATGGACGGGTTTGAATCCAATGAGGGTGTGATCCTTATTTCCGCCACGAACCGTCCTGATGTACTTGACCCGGCACTCTTACGTCCCGGACGTTTTGACCGACAGGTGGTTGTCCCACTACCGGACATCTTGGGACGCGAAAAAATTCTTAAAGTTCATTTAAAGAAAACGCCGATTGCACCTGATGTAAATCCTACAGTACTGGCAAAGGGAACTCCCGGATTTTCAGGTGCTGATTTGGAAAACCTTGTCAATGAGGCGGCGCTTCTGGGTGCCAAAAGGAATAAAGAAAAGGTTGATATGTCCGATCTGGAGGATGCCAAAGATAAAGTTTACATGGGATTGGAACGCAAGTCTAAAGTTATCAGAGAAGAAGACAGAAAGACCACGGCATACCATGAGGCCGGGCATGCTCTTGTCGCACGCTTTTTACCTGGAACAGATGCCGTCAACAAGATCACGATTATCCCTCGAGGACGAGCCGCCGGTATCACTTGGTTCTTGCCCGAAGAGAGTGATTTTAAGTATAAGGATCAGCTGGAAAGCGAGTTGTCCATTGCTTTTGGCGGACGGGTTGCCGAAGAAATCGTTTTTAATCGTATCAGTACCGGTGCTTCTAACGATATTAAACGGGCAACCGATATTGCACAAAAGATGATACGCAATTGGGGAATGAGTGATGAGCTTGGGCCGCTTTCATATTCCAAAGAAGAAGACCACATTTTCCTTGGGAGAGAGATCGCCCAACACAGGGATTATTCTGAAGAAACGGCAAGAAAAATTGATTATGAAATCGATAAGTTGATTGAGAAAGCGTATCAACGCGCCGAAGAAATCTTAAAAGAAAACCTGGATATTCTTCATGCATTGGCAGATCGTCTGCTTGAAAAAGAAACCGTATTGGGAAATGAGCTTGATCAACTCATACTTTCCATGAAACCGGGATTTGAGTTTCCATTAAGGATGCAAGCAAGCGAGAAAACGAGAAAAGAAAGTCAGACAGATGTAAACGCAACAAAAAAGAAAGCTGAAGAAGAACCTGAAAACGGTCCAGAGACGTCTTGACCCCAATTTTTTGTTTTAGGTCGTTATTAACGAACCCTAAAAGGATGCGGACTCCTCGAGGCAGTTCAGATCCGATGTGGAGCCTCCCCGCCCTAAACGACAGGGCTTGCGGGGAGCAGGCCGGTCAATTTTCAACGTCCAAATCTTAAAAATGCTCGGTTGATCATCAGGTTCGGCCTTGGACATTTCAATACCAACAAATCTTACCGACCAACATATAAGTACCTATCGAAATTGAAAGTATATAACCTTGTCTGGGATAGATACAGCCTCGATTTGGGTAAACGCACCTGTATTATGGGTGTATTGAATGTGACACCCGATTCATTTTCGGACGGCGGAAAATTTTTCACCTTCGATGATGCTGTTGCTCAGGGGTATCAGTTGTTTAAAGACGGTGCCGACATCCTGGATATCGGAGGTGAATCTACACGGCCATTTTCAGATCAGGTGTCCGAAGAAGAAGAAATTCAGCGGGTGGTTCCAATTATTGAAAGGCTTTCAAAGCGCATATCGATTCCTATTTCCATTGATACAACCAAAGCTGTTGTGGCCGAACAGGCCATCAAGGCCGGAGCTTCAATGATAAATGATGTCTCGTCTCTCCGTTTCGATCCAAAAATAGCAGATGTTGCGGTACATTACGGGGTTCCTGTTATTTTGATGCATATGCTTGGAAATCCAAAAATAATGCAGGTTGAACCCAAGTATGATGACCTTATCACAGAAATAAAAGCGTTCCTTGAAGATGCGATAGACCGGGCTGAAAATAGAGGGGTCTCAAGATCAAAAATCATCATTGATCCGGGAATTGGTTTTGGAAAGACTTTTGGCCATAATCTTTTATTGATCCAGCGATTGCATGAGTTTAATACGTTGAATGCCCCCATCCTGATCGGAACTTCAAGAAAAGCGTTTATTCGAAATATCCTTAAAAATAAAACCGATAAAGATATCGATCCGGATTCGACGATTGTAGAAACCGGCACCCAGGCTTCAGTAGCTGCTGCTGTTTTGAATGGAGCCCATATTGTCAGGGTGCATGATGTTGCCAATACACGTGTAACTGTAAAAATAATAGATGCCGTAAAAAATGCCCACAATTTATTATAGGCCATGGCCCTGCCGGTTAAAACCACTCTGATTGATGCAAAACCTGAAGTATTTAAAGTTAGGATTGTTGATCCCAAAAAAAATCGTAAGAAAAGGATTTCATAATATGCTCCTGGTTATTGATGTCGGTAACACAAATACGGTGATTGGTGTTTACGACGGGAGATACCTCGTTCAAAATTGGCGAATACGAACTGAGCGACGTACCACGGAAGATGAGTTTAACATTCTTGCCGCCAATCTTTTTTCCGGTGGAAATATCAACTCAAAAAATATCCAAAAGACCATTATTTCCTGCGTGGTTCCACCCATGGTAACCATTCTTGATTCTTTCTGTCGCAAATATCTTGGACATGCACCCATTTGGGTGGATGCCGAGTCTGCTCCTAAGTTGCCGATACAATACAAAAATCCGTCAGAAGTCGGGGCAGATAGGATTGTTAATGCGGTTGCAGCCTTTCACAAATACCAGTCCAGTTTAATCGTAATCGATTTTGGAACAGCAACAACATTTGATGCTATTTCTGAAAAGGGAGAATACTTGGGTGGTGCGATAAGCCCCGGTATCATGATTTCTTCTGAAGCACTTTTTATGAAGGCATCGAAACTCCCCAGGGTCGAAATCTTTATTCCACCGAAAAGCGTCATCGGCAAAGATACTGCGAGCAGCATAAAGGCTGGTATTATTTACGGATATGCAGGTCTTGTAGATGGAATGGTCAAACGTATGAGGGCCGAAATGGGAACGAATCCAAGGATTATCGCTACGGGGGGTCTTGCAGACCTCATTTACCGGGTGTCTGAAACCATAGAGGTTGTCGAACCGGATTTAACCCTTGAGGGATTGCGAATTATCAGCAACAGTATGCAGCCCTAATTGAATGAAAACCGAATATTAATCAAGCTCCATGGTTGATTCGAATCTTTCAATTTGGGAAATGATGTCATTTCTTTCATCTTCATTCAAATCTTCGTTTTGAAGACGTTTCCTGAGGCTCAATAGTATCATTTCAGTTCTATATTCAGCGCAAGTATATTTCATCGGTTTCCGGTGTTAAACAGGATTTTCGTGTAATCCAACCAAACCTTTCATCAAGCTAAACCCTGCCGGTTTTGATAAGGGCCCGCTTGAAAACTCGATAGAAAGCGTCATGATCGGAGATACCCCGTCTTAGAATCTTTTCTATATCATCAATGTTTTTCAGATTGACGATCAGGTTAACGCTTTTGTTAAATGCAGCCATATTGTCCATGGTCCGAAAGCGGTCGGTTATGAGGGTCACAAACATATTTCTCCGGATGGACATATTGAGGCGGTTCAAATAGTTGAGGACAGGGTTCATATCCGGATTTTGGGTGCCGAATCGCTCGTTTAGCACCACCATGTCAAATACGTGAAATCGCATTTGCTTGAGAGCATCTTTGGCCAACTTGGGTGCCGTGATATGGTATTCCATATTAAAAAGAGCGGTTTTGATCTTTGCTTGAATGGCGGGGTCGGGTTCACATAAAAGGGCTGTTTCCACTCCCTCTTCCAGGAAATCAAAAGGTTTATCAGAGGCATCGTATGTGTCGGCCTCGACTTCGTCAATGATTGTTTTTCCCTTTTCGGGGTTGGATATATCGGATGACTCCGAAACCTGATCCGACGAAGAGGGTGTGTTTGAACGGATATCTACGACGACTTTCGTGTTGCACTTCGGGCAGGACAGTGAAAAAATTTGCCCCTTGGGAACCTTTTCATCCGGAATGTTAAACTTGCTCCGGCAATTTTCGCATGAAACTTTCATTATCTTTTGCCTCTAATTTGTACTTCTTTGACAGACCTAAGAAAGCCCCGATTAGCTCCAGGTCTTGCCGTATTCGATATCCACTTTCAAATCTTTGATATCTGTTGTGGATTCGCCTCGAGCGCTTTTAATGGCGTCCATTCCCCGGCTCATGACGTTTTTTCGAGATGCATAAGCCATAGCAGTTTCTTGGGTCACAAGGCCTTTTTCCCACAACCCCAAGATATAATCGTCGAAGGTTATCATCCCGAATGCTTTTCCAGCCTGGATAATGTCATAAAAAGTTTTACCTTCTGATTCTCCATGCAGGATTGAATCTTTAACTCGAAGATTGGTGCGCAGGATCTCAAATGCCGCAATCCGGCCGCCACCCACTTTGGGAAGAAGCCTCTGGCAAACGATCCATCGGATCGAATCGGCGATTCGAGTGCGTATCTGGTTTTCTTCATCCGTGTGGAACATGCCTAATATTCGGTTGATTGTTTGCCCGGCATCCAGCGTGTGCAGCGTACTTAAGACCAGATGGCCGGTTTCAGCCGCGCTCAGACCGATTTCCAGTGATTCCCTGTCGCGCATTTCGCCCACCAGGATCACTTTGGGTGCTTGCCGGAGCGCCGCCCTCAGACCTGTGGAAAAGGCATCGAAATCCTCTCCCAACTCCCGCTGATTAAACGTGGCTTTTTTGTGTGGATGATCATACTCCACCGGATCTTCAAGGGTCACAATGTGAACCGATCTAAGATCGTTTATCTCGTTGAGAATGGCGGCCAGCGAAGTTGATTTTCCGCTCCCGGTGGCACCTGTGATCAGCACAAATCCGTTTTTTTCTTCAGCCATTTGGTAAAAGGAATCCGGAAGTCCCAATTCTTGACAAGTTGGGATTTTGGGAGCCAGCCTTCGCAAAACAATGGAATAATTCCCCCGCTGGGAAAAAATGTTGACTCTAAAACGGGCCTTACCGGGAAGCTCGTAAGAGGAATCGCATGATCCCTCAATCAAAAGCGTTTCTATGTGCCTCCGGCTCTGGTTGATCAGGTTAAGCGCAAAAATTTCAGCCTGAAAAGGCGTGATTTCTTGAAACGGAGGCTCAAGGTCTACAACGGCAAGATCACCCGAAGTCTCGACCTGAAATGGTTTTCCCACGGTGATGTTCAGATCTGAAACATTGTCATAGGCATCGAGCATTCTTGCCAGAAGGTGATCAATTTCCTGTTTTTTCAAAATATGACCTCATGATATTTTAGGCTTCGGTAAAGTCGGCAGGCGGACTTTTTATAAAAGGCCTGAATTTTCCTTTGTCATTGGCTTTAAGATAGGCATCATCAGCGCTTATCCGACCTTTTTGGAGCAATTCCATAATGGCATCATCCAAAAGCTGCATGCCGTATTTTTTTCCTGTTTGAATGACTGAAGGAATTTGATGGGTTTTCCCTTCGCGAATAAGGTTACGGGCTGCCGGCGTTGCAATTAAAATTTCGAGGGCAACGCAAAGTCCTTTTCGATCTATTCTTTTGAACAAAACCTGCGAGATCACCGCCCGAATTCCATCAGCCAAGGTTGAACGAATCTGTGTCTGTTCGGTTGCGGGGAAAACCTCGATGATGCGGTCGATGGTTTTGGGTGCGCTCATGGTATGCAGGGTAGCAAATACGAGGTGTCCGGTGGATGCGGCTTCTATGGCCAGCGATATGGTTTCAAGGTCCCTCATTTCACCGACCAGAATAATATCCGGGTCTTCTCTCAAGGCGCCCCTTAGCGCCGCACTGAAAGTTCGGGTGTGGAGCCCAACTTCGCGATGGTTTACAATACACCCCTGGCTTTGGTGAACAAATTCGATGGGATCTTCAATTGTGATGATATGATCCTTTCGGGTACGGTTGGCAACATCGACGATTGCGGCCAAAGTTGTTGACTTGCCGCTTCCAGTTGGTCCTGTAACAAGAACCAGCCCCCTGGGAAGTGACGCGAGTTTGGATATTACATTCGGAAGACCCAGCTCTTCGGCGGTCATTATGCTCTCGGGAATTTGTCTGAAAACTGCGCCACAGCCATTTTTTTGCATAAAGAAATTTGAACGGTATCTGGCAATTCCGGGTATTTCATACCCGAAATCGATGTCACCTGTTTCCTCAAATTCCTTAATTTTTGGTTCGGGTGCAATTTCATAAAGCATTGCTTTCAGTTCATCATTATCCAGAATTTTGTACTTGATCCTTTCCATATCACCCCTAATTCGGAGTGCGGGCGGTTGCCCGGATACAAGATGGAGATCCGAGGCACCCTGCTCATGCATCAATTTAAAAAACGCATCAATTTTAGCCATGTTTTTCTACCAACTCATTCGGATTGTTTAAAAAGTTTTAGTTTGCCGTCTTCTTCTTCCCTGAGTCTGGATTCCTCTTTTCCGATATCAAGGAGTTTGGAATGACCTTCGATAATTGAGCGGATCTGAACCTCGATCTGTGATCGCTGTCTCTTCAATTCAGCAATATCTTCATGGAGTTGAGAAAGTCTGTTTTGCGCCCTACTAAGAATTTTTTCTGCTTTAACCTCAGCTTCAGCCACGACCAATTCAGCTGATTTTCGGGCATTTTGCTTCATCTGCTCCAAAACTTTCTGAGAATTCAGCATGGCGTGCTTAAAACTTTCCTCGCGCTCCTTATATCCCTGGGCCTCGATCTGAAGCCGTTTGATTTCTTGACCCAAGCGGTTATTTTCGTTTTGCAGCGATTCGAAAGCATCCGCCATCTGTTCAAGAAATGTATCCACCTCTCGAACGTCAAAACCTCTAAACCGGGTTTTAAATTGCTGTTGCTGAATATCAAGGGGTGTCATTTTCATAAACTATCACCTGCTTTTTTCTATTACATAAAAGTTGTGGACAGTCTCAACAGGCTGTTAACGACAAAATTTTGCAAAAATATCACAATAAGAATGACAATGATCGGTGAAAAATCGATGCCGCCAAAGCTAACCGGAATTTTCGATCGGATCCGGTATAACACCGGTTCAGTAATATTATGGATAAAGCGGACAATGGGATTATACGGATCCGGGTTCACCCATGAAAGAACAGCCCGTGCGATCACAATCCACATATAAAAAGTGAGTAGATAATGAAGAATTATTGCAACAGCCTTTATGAAATTTCCAATGATGAACATTTTGACACTTGTTCTTTCGTTTTATTGATTTATGCGTTAAATAAACACGACGATTGTTTTAAACAGTCATTTTTTTGACCGCCATTTTCCCTGTATGCCACATCCTTTAGGACGGGGTGAGGAGGGCTATATTAATTAAACAAAATCCTTATGTGGGCGCGAAGCATTGCTTCCAGGTAGCCCCCCCCTTCAGGGCTGGGAAGCTTCATTGCTTTGAAACAGCACACTTTTGTTTTATTAAGAACCAACAATTTTGTTAAAAATTAATGATATATTGAAAATAAGTCAAGATATTTCAGGCAAAATCGTTGACACATCAAATAATCTAACGATAAAAATCTATTTTAGCTTT
>Ga0210103_1000116_pt1 | contig 14708 bp, 11 predicted proteins | sample RushSE_CattailNL_6_FD_185564 | JGI IMG/M metagenome (GOLD analysis project Ga0210103, IMG submission 185564) | Wetland microbial communities from San Francisco Bay, California, USA, that impact long-term carbon sequestration - RushSE_CattailNLA_D2... | ecosystem: Environmental > Aquatic > Marine... | reverse complement strand
CGAAAACCGAGAGAAAACATACCGACGTTGGTTCCAAACACCCAACACCAAACACCGTGGATTCCTTAACATAGGAGGTGCAGCATGGTAGCTCAAAAAAGAATTCTGGTGGTGGACGACGAGGCCGATTTCGCCTCTTTGGTCCAAGGCAATCTGGAGAAGGAAGGGTTTCATGTCGAGCTCGCCTACAACGGCGTCGAAGGCCTGGCGAAGGTGCGCGCCAACCCGCCGGATGCTATCGTGCTGGACGTCATGATGCCCGAGAAAGACGGGTACGCGGTCTGCAAGGAGCTGAAGCGCAGCGACACCTACTGCAACATCCCCATCGTTCTTCTGACCGCGGTGGCGTCCCACGTGACGTCCACCCGCTACAGCCATGCCGACGGCATGACCACCGAAGCGGACGACTATATCGCCAAGCCGGCGTCCGCCGCCGACATCACCAAGAGCCTCAAACGCCTGCTGGCGATGGATTGAGCCTGCGGCTCGGCTGAAAGCGATGATGGTGTTTGGGTGTCTGGGTATTTGGGTGTTCCTTTAACCCCTGAGGCAACGAAATACCCAAACACCCAGACCCCTGGGCAATCCCTATGAAAGTCTTCTGCATCCTCAGCGACGAGCGGGCCTTTCACTCGCGGTCTCCAGCCATGTTTTCGACCGTGATGAAACGCCAGGGGATCAACGCCGCGTACGTGCCTTTCGCGGTCAACCCCCCGGACCTCGGGCAGGCCCTGAAGGGGCTGAGGGTGCTCAACATCGCGGGTGCCAACGTCACCGCCCCGTTCAAGGAAACAATCATCCCCCACCTGGACATTCTCTCCGAAGGCGCGCGGATCATCGGCGCGATCAACACCATCGTCCGGGACGGCGAACGCCTGAAAGGCTACAACACCAATGCCATCGGCATCATGGACGCCCTGCGCGAGGTCGACTTCAACGTCGAGGACCAAACCGCCCTGGTCTTCGGCACCGGGGGGGCGGCCCGGACCGTGGCCTTCATCCTGACCTGGCTGCGGGCGCGGGAGGTGTGGGTGGCCGGCCGCAATGTCGACCGGGCGCGCGAGATCGTCTCCCAGTTCAGCGGCCGGGGCGTCGAGCTCCCGATGCTGGCGAAAATGCCCCTGCCCGCCCGCATCGTCATCAACGCCACCTCCGTGTCAAGCCCGGATGAGTCCGCGGAGTTGGCCGGCCTCGTGGAAAAACTCGAGCTGCGCGGCTGTCAACTGATCTTTGATCTGAACTACGGCCGTCGCCGCAACTTCTGGCAGGAGAAGGCGGAACGCGAAGGAATCCGGTTCATCGACGGGTTGAGCCCGCTCGCCTTCCAGGCGCGCCGCACCCTCCAGCTGTGGACCGGGATCCAGGTGCCGCCGGCGGAGTTTGTCAGCGCCCTGCAGAATGGCTTGGGGAAGGTGGCTTAAGTCTTTTGTGCCCCACCTTTTGTCGGTGTTGCCGGCAAAAGCACGGTGAAGACCGACCCTTCACCGGGTGTGCTCTGTACTTCGATGATCCCGCCCATGGCGTCGAGCAGGCCCTTGACGATGGGCAGCCCGAGGCCGGTTCCGGTGATGTAGCGGGTCGCTTCGTCCTTGACCCGGTAGAATCGCTCGAAAATCTGCGTCAGGTGCTTCTCAGGAATCCCGATGCCGTTGTCGATCACCCGGGCCCGCACGTTGACCCCCGCCATGTCCACCTCCACCCGGATGCTCCCGCCGTCGGGCGTGTAGGTGATGGCGTTGGCGATGAGATTTCCGAAAATGCTCTCCAGCGCCAGGGGGTCGGCCTGGATTTCCGGCAGCGGCGATTCGGGCAGCACGAGGGTTAAAACCTGATGCTTGGTCTGCGCCTTGGCGCCCAGAAAATCGACGATGCTGCGCAGCAGCTCCTCCAGCAGGACCGGCCGCGGTTCGCGGCAGATGAGCCCCTCGTCGATCCGCGACATGTCGAGCAGGTCGTTGATGAGGGAGATCATGCCCTTGGTCTTCTCCTTGGCGCGCGTGAGAATGTGCTGGTCCTGAGCGGGCGCCCGGTCCACCAGATCCCCGATCACCGTGGCGAGCTGCTCGTGGATCGTGGAAAGAGGCGAGCGCAGCTCGTGCGACACCTTGGACACGAACTCGGACTTGAGGCGGTCCACGATTTTCAGCGTGGTGATATCGGCGAAGTTGACGACGGCCCCCAGGCATTCCTTGCGGTCGCCCAGCACCGGCTGCGCCCGGGCGCGCAGGTATTTACCGTCGGGCAACGCGAACTCCTGGGCGGGGATGTCTTCGTAGTCCAGAATTCTGCCCTGGGAGATGTCCTGAATCAACTTGCACAGGGCCTCGTCCGGGATGTAGGCGTCGATGGGCCTGCCGGGCTTCACATCCGCCGCCAGCCCCATCAGCTGCCGGCAGGCGGGGTTCATGAGGACCACGTTGCCCGCGGTGTTGGTGACCAGCACCCCGTCCGGAAGCGACTCGACGATGCTGTGGATCCGGCTCTTTTCAGTGTCAAGGTCGGCCAGCGTACGCAGCTTCTCCTGTTCGAGCTGCTCGGCCTCCCGAGTCAGACGGATCTTCTCCGCCGTGCGGTTGACCACGATGCGCAGCTGGTCGGGCTCGAAGGGTTTGGGGATGAAGTCGTAGGCGCCGCGTTTCATGGCTTCGATGGCGGCCTCGACCGTGGCGTAGCCCGTGATGATGATGACCAGAATCCGGGGATCCATGTCGCGAATGAACTTCAGCACTTCCATGCCGTCCAGGCCCGGCATCTTGAGATCCAGCAGCACCATGTCCGGACGCAGGGCCTCCACCGTTTTCTGTGCCTCATCCCCGCGTGCGGCCTTCAGCACGCGGAAGCCGATCCGCTTCAGGATCCGCTCCGCCCCATCCCGGATGTCGCCTTCGTCGTCTGCTACCAGAATCGTCAGCTCATCAGCCTTCTTGTTCACGCGTGTGGTCTCCATCGGCCCTGGGTGCTACCGGCAGTTCGATCACGAAAACGGCCCCCTGGCCCGGCTCGCTGAGGGCCTTGATCTGTCCTCCGTGGTTTTCCACGATGCCGTAAACCAGGCTCAATCCGAGCCCGGTCCCCTCCCCTTCGTCCTTGGTCGTGAAAAACGGCTCGAAGATATGCGGCAGGACCTCCGGCGGAATGCCCGGCCCGCTGTCTGCGATTTCGATGCGCACCCATGGCCTGTCCGGCACGATCGTGGTCCGGATGGTCAGCGCTCCGCAACCTTTCATGGCCTGGGCCGCGTTCAGAACGATGTTCATGAGCAAATGGTTCAGCTGTTGGATGTCGCAGTGAACGGCAGGCAGCTGCTCGTCGAGATGGACCTCCATGACGATGTTTTGAAAAAGGGACTGGCTTTTCAGCAGGAAAAGGGTGCGGCGAACGGCTTGATTGACATCGTTGGGTCGCATGAGATGCCGGGTCTGGCGGGTGAACTCCAGCAGCTCCTTGACCGTCTCCCGGCAGCGCTCCGCGTCGTTCAGCACCCGGCCGAGGTCCTCCCGGGCACCCGGCGGAAGCTCGTAGTCTTCCAGCACCAGCTTGGTGAAAAGCGTGACCCCGCCGAGGGGGTTGTTGAGCTGGTGCGCCACCCCGGCTGCCAGCTTGCCGAGGGAGGCCATCTTCTCGGACTGCAGCAGCTGCAGTTGGGTCTTTTCGAGCTCCTTTTTCATGCGGATGGTTTCGCGCATGTCGTGGAAGAAGCCAATCGTGGCCACTTCCCGGCCGCCCTCATATACGATCGCGGCATTCAAATTGATGGGGATGCGCTTGCCGTCGCGGTGCAGGACCTCCGCCTGGTAGGAGCGCAGCTTGCCGCGCCCGCCGTGGGCGTCGCTGCGCAACTGCCGCATGACCTCCCGTTCCCGCCCATCCGGGTAGATGGTCCGAACGTCCAAATGCTCGAGCGCCTCGGCCACGGAGTACCCGAAAATCGCCTCCGCCGCGTCGTTGAAGATGATCACTTTCCCGTTTCTGTCGGCGGCGATCACCCCGTCCACGGCGCTGGTGATCAGGTTCCGCAGCAGCGCGTTGGAGCGCTGCAGCTGCTCTTCGACCCGGGTGCGGGGCGGCAGATCGAGCTCCATGGTGACCACCGCCTCGATCTCCGTGCCCGATTGCAGCGGGTACGCGTACATGCAGCTGATTTTCTCGGCCCCCGAGATCTCCTCGCTGCGGTGGCTCCAGGCGGGGCGGCGGGTCTCCCACACGGTTTTTACGGCGCAGTCGGCGCAAGGATCGGGACGGTGGTAGAAGACTTCGTGGCAAAGACGACCGACCATCTCCGCATCGGGAATGGAGCTGAGATTGCAACGCGCGGCCAGAACCCGGTACGCCGGCGAAATGACGACAAATAAACTGGGGAAGGCGTCGATCGCCTTGAGGAGAAAATCTTTCTCGTTTTCAGCGTGCATGCTGCCTCCTCCCGGCTCGACGGCGACGAATGGCAGGAAGACTGCAATGCTGGCAGAGGAACCGGACGCACAGGGCCGGGATTCGGTCCGGCAAGGCACAGGAGTCAAGGTCAGAAGTGTTACGGCCGCCGAGCGCGTGTGGGAATGTATTGGCACAAACAGGCACAAAAAGCAAGCCGGGCGCATGCTTGAGGGCGGCCGATGCCATGGAAACTCCTGGCATCCGGCGAGGGCTTGAAGGCGGTAGTGAAATCATGATAAATAAGAAATTGGAGAATTGCGTTTATACCGCCTCACCCGCCTCGGCCTGCCGGCGCCGATCTTCAGCCCTTGATCTCACCGGCCTTTGCTCTGCTCCCTCCTCGGTTCCGTAAGGCGGCGCTCCAACCGCAGGAGACATCGCAATGGACAGACAAGTCTCCATCATTCACATCGGATTGGTCGGCGGCAATGAGTTCTGCGCCGAGCTTTTGAAAAAGACCACTTCCGTGTTCGAACAGGAAGAACTCCATGCGCCCTTCATCGCGGTGGCCGATACGGACCCCGGAAGCCCGGGGATGGCGCTGGCCGAACAGCTCGGCCTGCTGACGTTCACCGACTACCACCAGCTCTACGACCCGCGCTACAGCATCCACCTCATCATCCTCCTCACGCCCGACGAGGAGATTCTCCGGGACATCCTGCAAACCCGCCCCGAGCGCATCCGCATCCTATCCTATCACGTGTTCCAGATCTTCTGGAAGGCCATCGGCCACGAGGAGCGCAAACTGCGGCAGCGCACCGAAGAAATGGAAACGATTTTGAACGGGATCCAGGACTTCATCCTGGTCATCCACCCGGACATGTCCATCGTGGAGGCGAACGAGTCGTTCCTCCAGAAGATGGGATACACGCGCGCGCAGGTCATCGGCCGCAAATGCCATGAGGTCTACCACAAGATCGACCACCCCTGCGAGCGCTCCACCGACGACTGCCCGCTGCAAAAAGTGATTCAAAACAAACGTCAGGACCGCCAGCTTCAGAAGCGGGTGCTGCCGAACGGAGACATCCGCTACTACGAGGTGAGCATTTACCCCATCTGGGAGAAAAGCGGCAAGATCTCCCGGTTCATTCACATCAGCCGCGACATCACCGAGCAGCGCCAGCAGGAGGAGGAGATCACCCGACGCCTGGAACAGATGGTGGAAGACCGCACCCGCCAGTTGAAGGAAACGCACGCGAAACTCCTGCACCACGACAAGATGTCCTCGCTCGGCAAGCTCTCCGCCTCGGTGGTGCACGAGATCAACAACCCGATCGCCGGGATCCTAAATCTTGCCATGCTCATGAAGCGCATCATCGCCGAGACCCCGCTCGGCTCCAAGGAGATCGAGCAGTTCGGCGTCTACCTGAATCTGATGGAAACCGAAACCTGGCGCATCAGCCGCATCGTCTCCAATCTCCTGGCGTTTTCGCGCCAGTCCCGCATGGAAATGAAACCGCTCGACCTCAACCGGCTGATCGAGCAGACCCTGATCCTCAACGCCAACCTCTTGAAAATCGCCAACGTCCGGGTGGAGACTCGTCCCGATCCGAAACTGCCCGAGATCGTCGGCTCCGAGGACCAGCTCAAACAGGTCTTCATGAACCTGGTCTCCAACGCCGCCCAGGCCATGGAGCCCAAGGAAGGCGGCCTGCTGCTCATCGAGAGCGGGAAATCCCCCGCAGGCGGGCAGGTCCTGGTTCGGATCAAGGACACCGGTGTCGGCATCTCTCAGGAAAACCTGCCCAAACTCTTTGAACCGTTTTTCACAACCAAAAAGCGCAAGGGCGTCGGGCTGGGGCTTTCGGTCGTCTACGGGATCATCCAGGATCACGGGGGGTCGATCGGCGTTCAGTCCACCGTCGGCGAGGGATCCACCTTCATCATCAAACTGCCCCTTCGTCCGTCGGAGGAAAAAACCGCATAGGAAGGAGGCCTCTGTGACGATAGCCAAGATCCTGATCGTAGACGACGAAACGATCATGCGCGAGTCGCTGGCCGGGTGGCTGGAACGCGACGGGCATGCGGTTCAAACCGCCCGCAGCGGCGAGGAAGCGCTGAGGAAGTGCAAGGAGAACCATTTCGACATCCTGCTCCTCGACATCAAGATGGAGGGAATGAGCGGCCTGGAGGTCCTGCGCCGCGTCAAGGAAAGCGATGCGGACGTGGCAGTGGTCATGATCACGGCCTACGGCTCGATCGCCACAGCCATCGAGGCCATGAAAAACGGTGCGTTCGACTACATGCTCAAACCGTTCGACCCCAACGAACTCGGCGTGCTGATCGAAAAAATCATCCGCCACCAGCAGCAGGCCCGCGAGAATCTCTATCTCAAGGAGCAGTTCAAGGAGCGCACCCGGTTTGAAAACATGATCGGCCAATCCGAGCCCATGCAAAAGGTCTTCGACCTCATCTGCGACGTGGCGCCGGCGGACACGACCGTGCTCATCAGCGGGGAAACCGGCACCGGCAAGGGGCTTGCCGCCAAGGCCATCCACAGTCACAGCCGCCGCTGCCATGGGCCCTATGTGGTCGTCAACTGCGGGGCAATTCCCGAACACCTCATGGAGACCGAGCTCTTCGGCCACATGAAAGGCGCTTTCACGGACGCCAAGGAGACGAAAAAAGGCCGCTTGGAGCTGGCCCATGGCGGCACCTTGTTTCTGGATGAAATCGGGGAGATCGGGATGCGCATGCAAATCGATTTGCTGCGGGTGCTGGAAGACCGAGTCTTCTATCGGGTTGGCGGCACCCAGCCGTTGGAAGCCGATTTCAGGGTGGTGGCCGCCACCAACCGCAGCCTGGAGCAGGCCATCCAAGACGGCCGCTTCAGAGAAGACCTCTACTACCGGCTCAACGTCGTGGGCCTCACCCTGCCCCCGCTGAGACGGCGCAAGCAGGACATCCCGCTCCTGGCGGATCACTTTCTGCACCGGTACGTGCAGGAAACCCACCGGCCGGTCGACCACATCAGCCGCGGGGCCCTGGATGAGATGATGGTGTACGACTGGCCCGGAAACGTGCGAGAACTCGAAAACGCGATTGAACGCGCAGTGGTGGTCGGCAAGGCGCGCCAGATCCTGCCCGAGGACCTGCCGATCGTCTGCCGCGCGACCGTGGCCGCAGCCCGCGCCACCACACTGGAAGATGTCGAAAAGGCGCACATCCGGCAGATCCTGAGCGATCATCAGTGGAACGTCGCCCGCAGCGCCCGCGTCCTGGGCATCGACCGGTCGACGCTCTACAGCAAAATCAAACGCTACTCACTCCAGAAAAACGCTTGAAAACGCCCGCACCGCACCGCATCCTGATCGCGCCGATCGGCGACGTCGACCTGCAGCTGCTGGCGCCGGTCAGCCGCGAAATCCAGCGGGTGTTCCGAGCCCTGCCCGAGGTGAGGCCGGTCCTTTCGGATCTTGCGTTTGCCTTCGACGCCGGCCGCGAGCAGTATCACTCGACGCCGATCCTGCACCGGCTGGCGGCAGCTTCGCCGCCCGGCGCCCTTCGCGTGCTGGCCCTGACCGATGTGGACCTCTTCATCCCCATTCTGACCCATGTCTACGGCGAAGCCCAGCTCGGGGGGGCGGCCTGCATCGTCTCCACCCACCGGTTGAATTCCGGGCCGGAAACTCTCCGGTCCCCGGCAATCGCCGTCGGCCGCGTGGTCAAGGAGGCGATCCACGAGCTGGGCCACACCTTCAAGCTGCGCCACTGCCCGGACGCCGCCTGCATCATGCACTATTGCCGCAGCGAGTCCGACGTCGACCGCAAGTCAAACGACCTCTGCCGCTATTGCCGGGTCATGCTGGATGATGAACTGCGGCGGCTTGAAAAGAGGGAATGACGGGCGCAGGTTAATTTTCCTGCTCATTTTGGCGAATAGTGAACACGGAGAAAACCAGAATGGGGCGCGAACACAAACAGGGATCATTTCATTCGGTCCTTAGGCGGAGCTTTTTGGCGGCCGGGGCGGGCTGACCACGGCTTCCCCGGTAAGGACCCGCTTGCCCTCCTGGTTGTCGCAGGTCGTCAGCATCCTGACCCGTCCCTTGGTCGTGTCGATCTCCGCGACCTCGACCCGTGCGGTGATGGTGTCTCCGACCTTGACGGTTCCCAGAAAAGTCAGCTCCTGGCGCAGGTAAATCGAGCCCGGGCCCGGCAGCCGGGTTCCCAGCACCGCCGAGATGAAGCCCGCCGGCAGCAGGCCGTGGGCGATCCGTGTGCCGAAATAGGTTTTTTTAGCGTACTCCTCGTCGACGTGCGCCGGGTTGAAATCCCCGGTAATGCCGGCAAAAAGATAAACGTCCGTCTCGCTGACCGTCTTGGAGAACTGGGCACTGTCCCCCACCTTGAGTTCATCGATCGTTTTCCCGATCATGCCGTCACCCCCTTCCCAGGCGAACCGCCTGCCATGGTTGACAGGAATGTCTATTTTCGTTAGGTTTTAATTGATCCCCAACGAAAACTCAATCGGGAAAACCGCATGATCATCGGGCTGGATGTCGGGGGCACCCACACGGATGTCGTTCTGCTGGACAACGCCGGTCTGCTGCGGGAAGTCAAAGTCCCCACCGATGCCTCCGATCTTTTCCGCTCGGTTTTAAAGGGCCTGGATGCGGTTACGGAAGGCGTGGACACCGGCGCCATCCGACGCATCGTCCTCAGCACCACGCTGACCACCAACGCCATCATCCAGGACACGATCCCGCCCGTGGGCATGATCGTGTCGGCCGGCCCCGGGATCGATCCGGAGCATTTCCGCACCAATCCCCACTACGTCTGCGTGAAAGGCTCCATCGACCACCGCGGCCGCGAGGTCGAGCCGGTCCTGCCGGAGGAGATTCAGGCCGCCGGCGAGCGCTTTCGAAAAAACGGGATCCGGCAGGTGGGGGTGGTGGGCAAATTCTCTGTCCGCAACCCCGTCCACGAAATCCGCATCGGGGAGTTGCTGGGGGGTTCTTTCGACAAAATTTTCCTGGGCCACCGCGTTTCCGGCAGCCTGAATTTTGCCCGCCGCATCGCCACCACCTATCTGAACGCCGCCGTCTACCCCATCCACAAGGCGTTTTTCGACGCCGTGCTGAAAAGCCTGAACGTCAAGGGGCTGCGCCTGCCGCTGCGTCTGCTCAAGGCCGACGGCGGCAACATGAAACTGGAAGCCTCGGTCGAGTACCCGGCTCAGACCATCCTCTCCGGGCCGGCGGCGAGCGTCATGGGGGCCGTTGCCATGGCCGCAGGGGACGACGACGCGATCGTGATGGACATCGGCGGCACCACCACCGACCTGGCGGTCCTGATCGGCCGCACCCCGGTGCTCGATCCGCACGGCATCGCCATCGGTCCCTACCGGACCCTGATCCGCTCCCTGGATACCCTTTCGATCGGCATGGGCGGCGACAGCGCCGTCCGTCTGAAAAACGGCCGCCTGACGGTCGGCCCGGACCGGCAGGGCCCGGCGACACTTTTCGGCGGAAGCGTGCCCACGCCCACCGATGCCCTGGCGGTTATGGGAGACATTGCCCACGACGATCGCGAACGCGCACACGCCGGCCTCAAGCCCGTGGCGGACAAAATGGGGATCCCCATCGAGGCTCTCGCGGACCAGGTGGTTGAAACCGCCTGCCGGGCGATGTTGGAGGCTGCCGAACGGCTCACGGCGCACATCAACGGCAAGCCCGTCTACACGCTGCACGAATTAAAGGAAGGCTATCAGGTGCGGCCCCGATCCTTGCTGGTCCTGGGCGGCCCGGCCCCCTATTTCGCCAAACACCTTCAGCGCCTGACCCCCATGCACGTCCGGATCGTTCCGCGATGGCAAGTCGCCAACGCCATCGGAGCGGCCCTGGCGCGTACCACGTGCGAGGTGGGGCTTTTTGCCGACACGGAACAGCGGGTGGCGAGCGCGCCGGCGGAGAATTTCCTGCAGCCCATTACGGACGGCTACGACTTGAAGGACGCCACGGCACAGGCGCTGGACCTGCTGCGGGTCAAGGCCCTGGAGCGCGGTGCCAACCCGGACTACCTCGAAATGGAAGTGGTGGAAAGCCAGCAGTTCAACATGGTGCGGGGGTTCAACACCTCCGGGAAAAACATCCGCATCCGGGCGCAGGTCAAACCGGGGCTCATTCATGGCTACGACCACCTGCTGAAGAGTTTGGCAGCGCAGGTGCCATAAGGCGCGGCGTTTCCGAAATCCTTCCAACCCCCTTTGGCAAAGGGGGCGGGGGTATTTTCCCCGACATGGGATGAGGCCACTCCTCTTAAAGGGCTTCCGAAAAAGCCGGTTTATTTGTGGGAGCGGCGTCTTGCCGCGATTCAAATCCGGTTGAGCTGATCACGCTGGGAGTTTTGATCGATGCTGTGCGCGCAGAAGAAAGTCGGCCTGGTTTTCTTTCCGGCCTACGACTGGGCCATCAGTCCAAGCCATCCCGAACGGGAGGAGCGGCTGCTCTACACCCAGGACCAGATCCTCGAAGAGGGCCTGTTCGACATCCAGGGGGTCGTCGAACTCAAGCCGGACCCGGTGGTCCTGGCCGACATCCAGCGCGTCCATTTCTGCGTCCCCGACGTTTGGAGCATCGCCACCGAATCCCATTTCATCAGTGCCGGCGGGGCCAAGACCGTCGGCATGGCGGTGCTCGAGCGACAGGTCGACAAGGGCTTCGCCCTCGTGCGGCCCCCGGGCCACCACGCCATGCGCGTCGCCCACGGCTCGCGCGGCTTCTGCAACATCAACATCGAAGCCGTCATGATCGAGTTCCTGCGGCGCAAATACGGCGTGGACCGGGTGGCCATCGTCGACACGGACTGCCATCACGGCGACGGCACCCAGGACATCTACTGGCACGACCCCGACACGCTCTTCATCTCCCTGCACCAGGACGGCCGGACCCTCTACCCCGGCAGCGGGTTTCCAGGGGAACTGGGCGGGCCGAACGCCGTGGGCCGCACCCTCAACATCCCGCTGCCGCCCCACACCGCCGAGGAAGGTTTCCTGCACGTCATCCGCAACGTCGTCCGGCCGATCCTGGATGATTTCAAACCGCAGCTCATCGTCAACTCGGCCGGCCAGGACAACCACTACACGGACCCCATCACCAACATGAATTTCTCGGCCCAGGGCTATGCGGAACTGACCTCGCTCCTGAATGCCGACATCGCCGTGTTGGAGGGGGGGTACTCCATCGAGGGCGCCCTTCCTTACATCAACCTCGGGATCGTGCTCGCCATGGCCGGCCTGGACTACTGCAACGTCCGGGAGCCGGACTACGATCCCCGCCAGGTCCGCCAACCGGCGGCAGTGACCGCTGCGGTCAAGGAGGTCTGCGATCTCATCCTGGCCTGCTGGCAGGGACGGGACCAACTGCGAGAAAGAATGCTGGAAAAAAGAGACAGCCACCGCCGCACCCGCCGCATCTACTACGACACGGACGGTTTTTCCGAGTCGCAGCAGGAGGAGATCACGGCCTGCGACACCTGCGGCGGAGCGCTCCGGATCGATTCCGTATCGGATCGGGGCGCGCACATCCTGGCGGTGCACATCCCGCGCAAAGCCTGCCCGAACTGCCGGGAGAAAGGCCGCAAGTGGTATGATCAAGCTTCCATCAAGCGTTTCGACCGGGTGTTCCTGCAGGACCGGACCCAGGACCAGTACCTAGTCAAGAAAAGCGACTGACGACTTCAACATTTCATCCGCCTAAAAACAGGACCTGAACGACATCATGGACCTCGATCCCAGCACCGACCGTTTCCGTGCCGTTTTCGACGTCGCCCCCTTGGGCATCGCCATCGCCGACCACCGCGGCAGCCTGCTTGAAGCCAACCCAGCCTTTCTCGCCATGTTCGGCTACCCTCTGCAGGAGGCCCAGGGCCGCAATTTCTTGGACCTCGCCCACTCGGAAGACCGCAACACGCTATCGGAACTGGTTCAGGGCATCCGCGAGGGCCAAGCGGATTCCTTTCAGGCCGAAAAGCGATGCGTCTGCAAAGACGGCCGTGAATTTTGGGCCGTGGTCCGGTGCACGGCGCTGCGCGACGCCAAGGGCGACATCACGCACTGGCTGGCCATCTTGGAAGACATCTCCGCGCGCCGGGCCGCTGAAAAAATCATTGCGGAATCCGAACAGCGCTTCAGGATGCTCTTCGAAGAAGCCGCGGAGGGCATTCTGGTCGTCGAAGCGGAGAGCCGTAAAATCCGCTACGCTAATCCGGCGGTCGGCCGGATGCTGGGTTATCCCCTGGACGAGCTCGCCCGCCTAAAAATCGAAGACATCCATCCACCCGAGTCCCTCTCGGTGGTCATGGAACGCTTCGAGGCCCAGACGCGGCAGAAAGAGCGCTCGGCGAGCCAGGTGCCCTTCCTGCGGAAGGACCGCACCGTCATCTACTGCAACGTCAATTCATGTATCATGGAGATCGACGGCCGGAAGGGCATAGTCGGTTTCATCCAGGATGTCACCGGCCTGGTGAACGCCGAAAAGGAGCGCCGGCGCCTGGCGGCCCAGGTGCAGCAGGCTCAGAAGATGGAGGCCATCGGCACGCTGGCCGGCGGCATCGCCCACGATTTCAACAACCTGCTGATGGGGATCCAGGGCAACATTTCCCTGTTGCTGCTGGACAAAACGCCGGATCACCGCGATGCGACATACTTGAAGAATATGGAAAAGTCGGTCATGCGGGCCTCGGAGCTGACTCGGCAGATCCTGGGCTTTGCCCGTGGCGGAAAGTACGAGGTCAAGGTCACCGACATCAACGCGCTGCTCGAGAAGACCGCCGAAATGTTCGGCCGCACCCGCAGGGAAATAACCATCCGCCGGGACCTCCAGGATTCCCCCTGGAAAATCGAAGCCGATCAGTCGCAGCTGCAGCAGGTCCTGCTCAATCTCCTGGTCAATGCCTGGCAGGCCATGCCCGGCGGCGGGGAGCTGGCGCTGCAAACCGCGAACGTGGTCATCGAGGCGGGTTCCCCGGGCATGCCGCCGGATGCCGTTCCCGGTTCGTATGTGCGCATCGATGTCACCGACACCGGCGTCGGCATGGACACGCACACCCAGGCGCGCATCTTCGAGCCCTTCTTCACCACCCGGGAACCGGGCCATGGCACGGGGCTCGGCCTGTCTTCGGTGTTCGGCATCGTCGCGAACCACAACGGATTCATAACCGTTCGCAGCGAAAAGGGCCGCGGATCGACCTTCAGCGTATTTTTCCCGGCCATTTCAGGTGCCGTCACGCAGAAGCAGAAACCGGCCGGGGCTGCGCGGCGCGACGCGAACACCATCCTGCTTGTAGAAGACGAGGAAATGGTGGCCAACATCGGGCGACAGATGCTGGAGCGCCTGGGGTATCGGGTGATCGTCGCGCAGACCGGAGACGAAGCGCTGGCACTGTATGAAAAGCGCCGGGCCGAGATTGATCTCGTGATCCTTGACATGATCATGCCGGGCATGGGGGGCGGGACGGTCTTCGACCGCATCCGCGCCATCGACCCGCAGGCGGCGGTGCTGCTGTCGAGCGGCTACAGTCTCAACGGCCAGGCACTGGAGATTATGAAGCGCGGCTGCCGGGGATTCATCCAAAAACCTTTCAGCATCGAGCAGCTCAAACAGAAAATCAGCGAAATTCTTCCCTCACCTCAGGACCAACCCGGTTGATTTGGAATGCTGTTTTGAAACCTGCCTGGTTGAACAGTCTTTTGATAGATAGCTGAATATATCAAATTCACCATTCCGTTTGACACCATTCGACAAATCACCGAAGGGTCCGCTTTGTGATATTGGCGAGAGGCACGTTTATCATCCGCCTGTTGTATATCAAGCCCCGGCGCCGAGCGGATACTTTTTGGGGATGTCGGTCGTTGAACAGGGAATGGCGTTTAGTTTCGGTATGAGTGGGCATTAGTAAAAAACTCAGATGAACGATATGCAGGCAAAACACCCCTTGTAAAGGTCGACCCAATAACACATACTTGTGTCGGTTTCTCAACCCAACTTGGCGTTTGTAACTATCTGAAATTATATACCCCGAAATCGTGAAAAAGGGGTTGATGAAACCAGCTCTAATAACTTGGTTTGCGCATTTCAGCTTTTTTAACTCGGCTGCCGGACGACTTTGGATGATGACAGCCTGCCAAGGACGCCCAGGGCGGCGTCCACGACGCGCTCGGCGGAGAACCCGAACTTCTCCATGACGGTCCCGCCGGGGGCAGACGCCCCGAAGCCCGTCATACCGACCACCGCACCGGAAGCCCCGACGTAGCGCTCCCAGCCCATGGCAATCCC
>Ga0210103_1000115_pt1 | contig 14711 bp, 13 predicted proteins | sample RushSE_CattailNL_6_FD_185564 | JGI IMG/M metagenome (GOLD analysis project Ga0210103, IMG submission 185564) | Wetland microbial communities from San Francisco Bay, California, USA, that impact long-term carbon sequestration - RushSE_CattailNLA_D2... | ecosystem: Environmental > Aquatic > Marine... | reverse complement strand
CTGGCCGCCCTCGCGCACGTTGAGCCCCGCATCAAAGGTCATGGGAGACTTGCCGTCTACATTTGCCAGGGAGACCGCCAGTTCGTCTATGTTGATGATCGGGCTCTCCGGCTTGACCGTGAGGTCCGAGAATTTCACCTGGAAACCGGTTAAGGCGACGGCCTTGGCCAGGAATTGAAACGGATGGCCTTCGGCAGCCGCTTTTTCTCCTTCTCTTTTGATGGCACCCTTCTGCGGCGGGGCAAATAGCTGCACCATATTGATTGAGCCGTCAGGCATGCGTTTCAGGTCCACTATGCCGCCCTCGACAGAAACCTTTTCGAGGCTGAGCGCATTGGGAGTCAGATCATAGGCGCCGCCTGCAAGTCCGATGCGCTGAATCTGCAACCCCGGTTCAGCATCATCCGCCAGCGCCGCCCGGAAATCCAACAGGGTCGCGCCGATGTCGTTCACCACGGCATGGGTCTGCTCGCCGGCCTCCACTCGGGCCTTCAGTGCCGTCTTGATTTCACCGATCCCGGCCTTTAGGCCGGGTGTGCGGCTGTGGTCCTGATAGTCGGCTGCAAAACCGCTCAGATCGAAGGCGGCCAGGTTCAGCGTCCACGGTTTGGCGGCGCCGGCCGTCGTGCTCGGCGGTGGGGCAGGCGCGGGTTTTTGGGTGTGCCGTGCGATCCGCTCCACGTTCAACGTACCGCCCTCATCCACCATGATTCTGGCCCGCCCGCCGGCGACCGCCAATTTCTCGATTTCGACCTGCTGCTTGGCGAGATCGATTCGGCCGCCGGTCAGCCGCGCGTCAGGCAGTTCGAAAAAGGGCGCCTCGGCACCCTCGAGTTTCAGTGCAAGCCCCGTCAGTGCGACGGCGAGCTTGCCGAGGGTCACCTGCGGCTCTGCCCCACTCAAATCCACGTTGTAGTCGGCGGTAATGCTGGCCTTTCCGGTCGGCTGTTCGAGATTGACGGCATCCCGAATGAATTTCCATGCAGTGGCGGTCTGGACATTCTCGATGGCGAAATTGCCCTGGGTCACCACCGGGTTCAAGCCGATCTCGCCGGTCCACCGCAATGTTCCCCCGTCGCCGAGGGTCGCCGTGATGGTTTTGGGCCCCTCCTGCCCGGGCAGGGTCGTGAGGTTGCTGATGCGCAGCTGCAAAGACTTGAGCGTGATGGAAGCAGGCTTGGACTGGCGCTGGTCGGTAAAGTTGATCTGACCCTGGTCGATGGAAACCTCTTCCAGGATCAGGGGCAACGGTCTCTTGTCTTTTTCAGGCGGTTGCGGCGGTTCTTCAGACGGCGGCGCCAGACCGGCGAGGTTGAGGGCGCCATCCTTGGCGATGACGGCATTGACGTGGGGTCCTTCCAGATTCAACTGACGGAATGTCCACGCCCACTTGAAAAGGCTCTTCAGCTCGAAATCGACGAACAACCGCTTGAAGCCCACGATCGGCTGCCCGTCAGGCTCCTCCATGCGGAAGTCGTTCGCATCGACGGTGAAGATGTAGGGGTTGATGCGCACATCGCCGACGGCGGCTTGTTTCTTGAACTGATCCTGTACGATCTTCGGCACGTAATGCCGGACCAACCAGGGCGCCAGGAAAAAGCCCGCCAAGGTGTAGAAAAGCAGGGCGGCAGCGCTGATGATGAACAGTTTGCTTCGCAGGATTTTTTTTAAAACGCTCATGGCATCTTGATCTCCGTTCGGTTGGCAGCCGAAACGAGCAGCTAAGATCCTTTTGGATGACTGAAGCAACTATAGGGACCGATGAAGTAAAATCAAGCTGTTTTTGGTTATAGTGGTTGTCAAAATAACGTTCCGATTGTCGGACGTTATTTTGTTACAACCACTTATGCCGCCATCCTCGTTTTCGGAACATTATTATGACAAGCGGTATAAAGCGAAGGGCGCTGAAGGCTCCGAGGGCGGGGCAAGAATCGCGCGGATCAGGTCAATTTACTCTGTATTTCCCGGAGCCAGCAAGGTTTCCACGGCAACCGGGCCCGGGATCAGCTTCTGGGTCCGCATGATCTCCTCGGTTTGCTGCCAGGCGGCAGTGTCGATCTTCCCGAATTCGGAGGCCGGCGACGTCGTCATCAGCTGCCGAGTCACGGGAAGCTGCCTGCGGACCACTGCCTCGGGTGTCTCGCGGTCGGCTGCGAGAAGGACTTTGACAGCCTGGTCCTCATTTTTCGGGTCCAAGGCATCCTGCCATCCCTGGAGCAAAGCGGTGAGGAAGCGTTTCACGGTCTCGGGACGCTTTTCCAGCATCTCGCGGGTGGTCACCACCGAGTTGGCCACGAAGCGGACTCCCAAAGCGTCCGGGCTCATGAAGGCGTATTTCTCTCCGGCCTTCTCGAGTTTTTCGCCGATGATGACGGCTTGGGCATTGAGGTAAAGCGGCCAGAAATCCACCTCGCCTTCGTAAAACGGCGTGTAGTCGTAGCGCACGCTGAAAAGGCTCACCTGGTCTTCGGTGATGCCGTAGCGTGCGAGAAGGGCCCGCAGGATGGCTTCGTCGTTGCCGCCGAAGGTGACCCCGATGCGCTTGCCTTTAAGGTCTTCCGGGGTCGCGAAAAGCGTCTGGTCGGGACGATAGATCCAGTTCAGGGGATTCACCTGGAAGAGTTGGGCAAGGACCACGATGGGTGCCCCCTTGGCCGCGGCCCGCAGCACCTGGTCGGCCGAGGCCACCCCGAACTGGGCGTGGCCGAGCTCGAGCTCTTTCAAGGCGTCGCGCTCAGGCCCTCCGGGCTTGACGTTCACCCTCAGCCCGTGGCGCGCGAAATACCCTTGGGCCTCGGCATAAAGGTCGCCCACGGTGCTGACGTTGTAGAGCCACTTGAGCCGGTAGTTCACCTCTTCCAAATTTTCTTTTTGCCCGCAGGCAAAAAGAAAAATCAATATGGGAAAAAGAATCCATGCGCGCTTCATGCTTGTGCCCCAGTCCGTTCCCACCGATCCCGCCACCGGTTAGAAAACCATCTTATGTGCGCTTCAAGCGTGCTTGAAGCGCATTTCCGATCCACTCGAGGCTGACCAGGTAAAGCGAGGTGCCGATGCCGATCAGAAACAGGGCGACCAGGATCTTGGCAAGATCGCTCTGATAGAGTGCGATGCGGATGCTGTAGCCGATGCCGGCCGTGGCGGCAATGAACTCGGCCACGATGGTCCCGACCATGGCCATGGTGGCGCTGCCGACGATCACGGTGGTGAGCTTTTGGATGTTCTCGAAGGCCCTGATCTTGACCTGCAGCCGCCAGGTCATGCGTCCGGTGGACTCGAAGAAATGCTCGATTTCCCTCACCGGCTCCGAGAACACGCCGATGAACGAGAGCAGCAGCGGGAAATAGCAGATCATGGCTGCGATCAGCAGCCGTGAGGCGAGCCCGTCGCCGAGCAGGATGAAAATGATCGGGGCCACGGCCACGATGGGATAGGCCTGGATGTTGAACGCCGCCGTGCGGATGAAGGACCCGACCCAGGCGGTCAGGCGGCCGAGGATCGCAACCATCGTCGCCAGGCAGATGGACACGATGTGGCCTAAAACGGCGACCGCCAGCGTGTTCAGGACGGCCAGCAGGTAGGGGCCCGCATACGTCCGGCCGGTCCGCCATATTTCGCCGGGGCTGGGGATGACGTAATCCGAGAGGCTCAAACCGTATTTCAGCGCCAGCAGCAGGCCCACGCCCAGAAAGTAGATGATGAAAAACTGGTAGATCCGTCTATGCAGCATGGACAATCTCCAGCATGGCGCGCTCGAGCATGCCCGGGTCCGGCGCGGCGCCCTCCCGGTGGTCGCGGCCCTGCACGGAAACCACCTGGGGGGCTTTCGCCGGGCTGCGCAGCACGAGAACCTGGCTGCAGAACTTGGCGACTTCGGCCACGTTGTGGCTGATGTAAAGAAAGCTGCGATCCGGGAACATGGCCTTGACTTTGAGGATGATCTTCTCCCGCGTGAGTTCATCCACATTGGCAAGGCTTTCATCCATGATGAGCAGTTCGAAATCCTGCAGGAGATAGCGGATGAGGTTGGCGCGGTTTTGCTGGCCGAGCGAAAGCCGGTGGAAGCGTGCGGTGATGCTGGCTTCCATCCCGAAGGTCTCGATCAGCTCGTCCATACGGCTGCGGCCGGCGGAAGGGGCGATCTCTTCGAAATGCGCGCGGACGTTCGACCAGCCGGGGAGGCGTTCGAGATTGTAGGTGTAGAGAACGCGGCGGACCCCGTTTTCTACAATCTCCCCTTCAAACCCCCTGATCGCGCCGGTCAGCATCTTTGCCAGAGTGGTCTTGCCGACACCCGAGGGTCCGAACAGGGCGTGAAACCCGGCGCCGGCAATTCGAAAATGAAGATCGCTGAACACCTCGCCGGAGGCGTTCGGATAGCGAAAGGATATGTGCCGGCCCTCGAGCTGCATGAATCCCGCTTCTATTTTTTCATCTGCTTGCCGACATAATCGGTCTCGACCACCGGGCTTTCGGAGGGGACATCGACGCTGAACTCTTTGTTTTCCCTGATACCGGCGTTGGGGTAGTGACCCTTGACCATGCTGACGGAAATAAGATGCGGCTTGGCGTGGTTGACGATGCCGATGTGGGCGATGGTGATGAAGTCGGGCTTGCCCCCAACTGCGGCGCCGGCGATGACGGTCGGCGTCGGGTAAAGCACGTTTATTCCCCCGAGGGGGTTCTTCATCGGATGCCTCCTCTTCTATCGTCGGGTTGATGCGGGCCCGGTTGGTATATAGCAGTATAATCATCGATTCTCAACCGGTGCCGGCAAACTCCCTTGCCAAAGAGCAGTCTCCGCGTTATGGGTAAGCTGGTTTTTGAAGCATTCACGCGAGGCACATGATGGCCATCCGGCCCGCCAGTCTGCAAAGGCGTTTCACCCTCTTTCTGATCCTGCCTGTCATGGCGCTGCTGCTCGTCATGGGGGTCGCCGGGTTTTTCTACGCTCGCGATCTGCTGCTCGATCAGTGGCGCGAAATAGCTATCCTCAGACTGCAGCGAGCCGCGCATCAAATGGACATGCGCCTCGACCGTATCAAGGAGGGCGTCCGGCTGTTTCATGAGATTTCCGGCGCCCAGTATGACGAGTCATTTCAAACATGGGCCCTGGACCGACTGACCCGGCAGGAAGGCGTCGTTGACGTCAAACTGAGCTGGGACAAGCCTAAGGAAGACGCCGCTGCAAGATTAGAATCAGGGCCCTTCGCTCATGGCGCAGGACGCGGTTCCCGCGCCATGGGCAAAGCGTGGCGGATGCGCCGATTTTACAGCGCGAAGATCCGCGAAATCACCCCTCCGCGCTTTGACGCACGCGGGGAGCACGGCACCGTCAGCATGATCTCGGAGCTCCTCGATGAGGGTGGGCAGGTCATCGGCCGGCTCGAGGTGATTGCCAGCTTTGATTTCTTGTTCCAGCATGTCGTGGAATCGGGCTGGTGGCAGAGCAACAAGGCCTACCTCGTGGATGAAAGCGGGCGGATTCTCGTCTGCACGGTCCCGGGACGGCACGGCAGGATATACGATACCGACGACCCGCTTGAAAAGGCGACGTTCAAGGCCATGACCGGCGAAAGTTACGGGACCGTTCGGGGCGAGGGCCATCCCCCGTCGGAAGTCAGCGGGTTTTACCGACTCGAGGAAGCACCGTGGTTCCTGGTGATGATCGCGCCCGGCCGTGAGATTCTATCCCCCATCATTCAGTTCCGGTGGATCTACTCGATCTTCGCCCTCGGGTTTATTGTCGTGATCATCGCACTGATTCGCGTGGTCACGGGGCGCCTGGCATCCGAGATTCAGAAGGTGTCCGGGGCGGCGCTTCGGCTCTCGCAAGGGGAGTTCGGCGACCCCCTGCCGCTGAAAAGCCGCGATGAAGTGGGCGAACTGACCCGCAGCTTCAACTTGATGACGAGTCAGCTTCAAGAACGCCTGCGTTTGAAGGAAGCCATGGGCCTGGCGATGGAGGTCCAACAGAACCTGCTGCCCGCGGCGCCACCGTCGGTGCCGGGTCTCGACGTCGCCGGTCGCAGTCTCTATTGCCAGGAAACCGGAGGGGATTATTTCGACTACATCTTCCGGCCTGGACCCGCGGGCTTCCAGCGCTTGTGTGTGGCTGTCGGGGACGTGGTGGGCCACGGGATCTCGGCCGCCTTGCTGATGACCACCGTGCGCGCGTTGCTGCGCTGCCGCCTGGACCTGCCAGGCCCCATCGCCGAGGCGGTGAGCGACGTCAACCGGTTATTGTACCAGGATACGGAGCTCAGCGGCAGCTTTGTGACCCTCTTTCTGCTGGAGGCAGACCCCGTCGCCGGACATCTCGAATGGGTCCGGGCCGGACACGACCCGGCCTTGTTATATCGCGCCGCTGCGGATGATGTTCAAGAGCTGGGCGGACCCGGAATGGCGCTGGGGGTGGAAAACGCCTGCTCCTACCTGAGCGGCGCTCGCCCAGGGCTGAGCGTTGGCGATATCCTTGTGATCGGGACCGACGGGGTCTGGGAGACCCGGGGCGCAGGCTCGGAAAAATTCGGAAAAGCACGCGTCGAGGAGATCGTGCGCCGCCATCGCGAGCAACGCGCTGAAGCCATTATTGACGCCATCCTGTGGGACTTGGCGGAATTCCGGGGGGAAAACCTGCAGGAAGACGACGTCACGATAGTGGTCGTGAAGGTTACGGGCACGCGGAAGGAGTGAAGACCTTCGCTCGGACAGCGCTCAGGAGGCGCGGCGTTCCAGCCCCTTCAGGTAGAATAAAAGCGCGGCCCCGGCCGCGATCATGCCCGCGCAAAGCACCTGCCCCATCGAGAAAAAGCCCACCACGAAACCCAGCTGAGCGTCGGGCTCCCGGTAGAACTCGATGCAAAACCTCACCAGTCCGTAGCCGATCAAGTAGAAGGCCAGCATGGCACCCTTCGGCGCCTTCACCTTGCGGATGCTCCACATGACTGCGAATAGAAAAATCCCTTCGAAAAAAGCCTCATAGAGTTGCGAGGGATGGCGCAGGGCCTTTTGCGGCGAGAGGGGGAAATACATGCCGATCGGAGCCGTGGTGAGCCGGCCGTAAAGCTCGCCGTTGATGAAGTTTCCGAGCCGGCCGAAGGTGTAGCCCAACGGAATGCACGGAATATACAGATCCGCCACGTCGCGCAAGCTGATGGCATTTTTTTTCGTGTAGAGCCATCCCGCGATGAGGATCCCGATAACGCCGCCATGGTAAGACATGCCGGAGATGCCGGTGAAGGTAATGCCGTTTGAAAACTCGAACGGCAGGATGATTTCAAGCGGATGCTTGAGGAAATAGGACAGGTTGTAGAACACCACATACCCCAGCCGCGCCCCGATCATCAACCCCAGGATGATCACAGTGGTGAGGTCGTTGACCTGTTGGCGGGAGACCTGAAAGCGGCTCTCGTGCTTAAGGCGGTGGATCACCAACCCATAGGTGATGGCGAATGCCACGATGTACATCAGCCCGTAATATTGCAGCTTGAAAGAGCCGATCTGAAAAATGACCGGGCTGATGTGCTGCGGCAGGTGCTGCCACCAGTTCCAAAATTCAGTCATGCTTGTTTCCTGACGCGCGAATTTTCACGATCTTAGTTGGCCGACTGCCGGATGTCAACCGACGGACACGCCTATCACCTTTATCCTACTCCATGGTTTCGTACCTTCGATTTTGGGCACAGAGTATCTTGACATCGCGGCGAAACGTCGGATACGGTTCAATCATCAATGTTCTTTGGGGGAGCGCTGCATGCATTTTGTTACTCTAGAAGATCAGTCCTTGCGAGACGGCCTCCAGTTTGAGCAAAAAGTTCTGCCCCTCGCCGAGAAGCTTTCCGTCTTTCGGTTGCTGGCAGCGGCCGGATTCAAGCGCATTCAAGCGGGATCCTTTGTTCACCCCGAAATGGTCCCCCAGATGGCCGATACGGACGACTTCGTCCAACTCATTGGCAGTGAAATCCCCGGCGTCCTCGTCTCCGCTCTCGTTCTCAATGATAAAGGCCTTGAGCGGGCGTTCAAATGCGGACTCAACCGTTTGAGCATGTCTTCGTCGGCTTCAAATTCACACAGTCTGAAAAACGTGAAGCGCCCAGCGGAGGAGGCGTTTGCCGGCCTGCTCGAGATGATCCGCCGGGCGCTGGAGCGGGGGCTGCAGGTGCGCGCAGGCATACAGTGCGCGTTCGGCTGCGTCTACGAAGGGCCCCTTGACGAAAATAAAGTCCTTGGGATGGCTGTTCGTTTGGCCGAAACCGGCGCCGGCGAAATCGAGTTGGCGGACACCACCGGCATGGCCAACCCGCTGCAGGTGAGGAGGCTCGTCGCCAAAACCCGGACGGCGATACCCCACCTTCCGGTTTCGATCCATCTGCACGACACGCGCGGCCTCGGCCTCGCCAACATGCTGGCCGCTTATGAAGAAGGCGTCACCATTTTCGATGTTTCAACAGGGGGTCTCGGTGGCTGCCCCTTTGTGAAAGGAGCGGCCGGAAACGTCGCCGCCGAGGATGCCGTCAACCTTTTCGAGCAGATCGGGGTGGAGACGGGAATTGATCTGAAGGCGCTTTGCAAGGTGGTGGACCGGTACGAGGAACTCTTGGGCCGCAGCCTGCCGGGCCGCATGAACCGAGTGATCAAGTCCCAGAGTATCTCTTTCGGGTAAAAATGCCTGTGAATTTTTCTCGCCGTATCAGCCTGCTTCCAGGCGCCGTCAAACGCATGACAGAGGATTCCGTCGAGGTGCGATGGAGCCCGAAGGCCAGCCACCTCGAAACTTCGGTCTATCGCGGTGATTCACCCGACAAGATCCTGCTTGACTCTCCCCTGGCGTGCGTCAGGAAGGAGAATTCAGTCACATTGAGCGGCCTGCCGACCGACCGCCCCCATTTTTTCAAACTGGTTGCTGGAGATGGGATTGAGCTGATCATCGGCGAGCGCCGGCCCATAGTGGAAGGATGCCCCAATCTGAGGGATCTGGGCGGTTACAAGACCACAGACGGGCGGTTTGTGAAGTGGGGCCAGATCTTCCGATCGAGCAACCTCGGCCGGCTGACGGAAAAGGGCCTCGGTCAGATCAAGCGGCTGGGGATCAAGATGGTCTGCGACTTCCGCACCGAGGCTGAGGCCCGCAAGCTTCCCAACCGGTTCCCGGATTCGGAGGCGGTCGGCTACGTGCGGCTTCCCATTCAACACGGTGAATTCGAGCCGACGTCCGTCTTCAATCGCATCAAGAAGGGCGATTTTGACTGGATCTCCGAAGACTTCATGATCCAAGGCTACATCGAGAGCGTGGAGCGCTATCCGGACGTGTGGGCCCACCTGTTCAAGCTGCTCTCCGAGCCGCGACACCGGCCGCTGCTTTTTCATTGCACCGGCGGCAAGGACCGCACCGGCGCCGCCGCCGCCCTGATCCTTCTCGCTCTGGGCGTGCCCACGGAAACGGTGGTCACGGATTACGGGCTCTCCGACGGCTACAACATCGATGTGCGCAAGGCCATCTACGAGCATCTTCGGCCCTTCGGCGTGGACATCAAGAAGGTGGCGCCGTATTTCACGGCCCCGGAAAGCCGCATCCGCGCGCTATTGGAACATGTCGACGCCCGGTATGGCTCCGCGGTCGACTATCTGGTGAAAAAGGCGGGAGTCAGCAAAAAGGCGATTGCGCTTCTGAAAGATGCGCTTTTGGAGTGATTGGAGCCTCAATATGCAAGTTATTGGACTGCCGCCGGTAGAAACGGGCCGCTGACCACCTGGTTCCGACCTTTTTGCTTGGCCCGGTAAAGATGGCCATCCACCCGTTTGAGCAGGGCCTCCGCCTGAAGGGTTTTCGGGAGCTGCCCGGCGCTGAAACCGACGACACCGAAGCTGGCGGTGACGGCGATTTTTTCCCCCTCCCACTCAAATTCGTTGCCGGCGATATGGGCCCGCAGCCGTTCGGCCAGCCGCTCCGCGTTTTCCAGCGCGGTTTCCGGCAGCACCAGCAGGAATTCTTCCCCGCCATAGCGCGCCAGCCAGTCCGAATCGGTACGGATGAGCTCGTTCAGGCATTTCACGAACTCCTTTAACACCCGGTCGCCGCATTGATGCCCGTGGGAGTCGTTGATGGTTTTGAAGTGGTCGAGATCACACAAAGCAAGGGACAGCGCGCGGCGATAGCGTACCGCCCGGCGAATTTCCCGCGGCAGCTGGTCGTTCATGTAGCCGCGGTTGAAGCAGCCGGTGAGGGCGTCGCGCTGGGACAGGTAGAGGATTTTTTTGTTGGCCTGCTCGAGGTCTTCCTTGTCCTTGCGCAGCTTCTCATAAAGAATCGAATTCTCCATGACCAGCGAGCACTGCCGGGCCAGCACCGACAACAGGCGCATGTTCTCCTGGGTTACCAGGCTCTCCTGCAGGGGGGTCAGGGCCAGGGCCATGCCCAGCGTGCGCTTTACGGTCGCCAGCGGCAGCATCACCGCGGACAAACCCCGGCTGATCCCCAAGGCGGGCGTGATGGACGGCTGGCGGCGCTTCAAAACGACGGAAAAAATCCCGACCTCGATTTGCGCCTCGATCTCTTTCTGAAATGCATCCCTTTGGGTTTCAGGGGCGGCGTGGGTGAGCACGAACTCCTGCGAGGTCTCATCCACCATGAACAGCGCGCAGCTCTCAATCTCGATCAGGTTGCGGGCATCCCGCAGGAACGCTTCCCAGATCCGCTGGATGCCCGCGGGAATTTCGATTTTGTCTTGGAATTGCGCCAGCTGCTCGATTTTTTCAGCCAGCTCGATGAGCGCCGTCGGGTTTTGGTTCATGGCGTCCGGTCCAATCCATCGCGGGTTTGAAATATGTTAGCATACTGCCGCCGTTGGCGAAAGACTGTGATTCGCCCTCAGCGACCCGGGCAACCATAAGCCTGGATTTTTTCGGCCGGATGAGGTAACGGTTGGCCCTTCCTGGATTACGATACAGGACGACGGGATCAAAATGGCACCGCAAAAAATAACCTTATTCATCCAATGCCTGGTGGACGCGGTCTGGCCGCAGGTGGGCGAAGCCATGGTCCGTGTGCTGGAGGGATGCGGCCTCGAGCTGGACTGCCCCACGGACCAGACCTGCTGCGGGCAGCCGGCGTTCAACTCCGGCTTTCGGCGGGAGGCCCGAGTGGCCGCCCGGCGGTTCATCGAGGTCTTTGAAAACGCCGGGACCATCGTGTCGCCTTCGGGGTCCTGCGTGCACATGGTGCGCCATCACTACCCGGAGCTGTTCAAGGACGAACCGCGATGGCGTGAACGAGCGGAACGCATCGCCGCGCGCACCTATGAGTTCACCGAGTTCCTGGTCGACGTGCTGAGGCTCGAGGACGTGGGTGCGAGCTACGCCGGCCGCGTGACCTACCACGACTCCTGCCACCTGTTGCGCGGCATCCGGGTCAAGGAGCAGCCCCGCCGGCTGTTGCGCGGCGTGACCGGCCTCGAGCTGGTGGAGATGAAAAACTCCGACTACTGCTGCGGGTTCGGCGGCGCCTTCGCGGTGAAATACCCGGATATCTCCACGGCCATGGTCAACGACAAGGTCGATCACATCGTCAACTCCGGCGCGGACACCGTGGTCGGCTGCGACACGGGCTGCCTGCTCAACATCGCCGGAGCCGTCAGCCGCCGTGGGCTGTCCATCAAGACGCTGCACATTGCGGAGATTCTGGCGCACAGGGGGTGATGAGTGACGAGTTGGGAGTTGGGAGTGAAAAGTTGTTGAATACAGTCGCTCACCACTTGAAGTGCGCAACGGTTTGTTTGAACCACGAAATCTTTGAACTTTTGGCCGTGCATAATGTCCGACATCAGCACTGAAAAATATGTGGAAGAAGCCAGGCGGGGCATCGCCGATCCGGTGCTGCGCAGATCCCTGGCATCTTTGCAGGACCGTTTCGGCCGCGGCACCGCCGAGGCCTACCGCAAACTGCCCGAAGGGCCGGATCTCAGGCTCAAAGCGCACGAGATACGCGAGAAGGCGATTGCAAACCTCGATGTCCTCCTGGAAACCCTGACGGCCAAGATCCGACAGAACGGCGGCCATGTGTTTTTTGCCGCGACCGCCAAGGACGCCGTGGACTACTGCGTGGAGGTCGCGCGCCGCAACCAGGTGCGACTGATCGTCAAGGGCAAGTCCATGGTGACCGAAGAAATAGGCTTGAACCCGGCGCTCGAGGCCGCAGGGGTCGAGGTGGTGGAGACCGATCTGGGGGAGTACATCATCCAGCTGGCGGGTGAAAAACCCTCCCACATCATCGCTCCTGCCATCCACAAGACGCGCAACGAAATCGCCGACCTTTTTGTCCGGAAACTTGGCATCCGCCGTACCACGGATCCGCCCGAGCTGACCCAGGCCGCTCGCAAGGCCCTGCGGCAGAAGTTCCTGGCGGCCGACATGGGCACCTCCGGGGTCAACATGGCCTGCGCCGAAACCGGCCACATCACCACCGTTTCCAACGAGGGCAACATCCGCATGGCCACCACCCTGCCGAGGGTGCATCTGGCCTTCATGGGCATGGAACGCATCGTGGCCCGGCTGGACGAATACGAAATCATTTTGAGGCTGCTCTGCCGGGGGGCGGCGGCCCAGACCATGGGCACCTACGCCAGCTACGTCGGCGGCCCCCGCCGGCCCGGGGATTCGGACGGCCCCGACGAGTTCCATCTGGTCGTGATCGACAACGGCCGCAGCCGGATCCTCGCCGACCCGCAGTTCCGCGAAATGCTCTGCTGCATCCGCTGCGCCGCCTGCCTCAACGTCTGCCCGGTGTACGGCAAGATCGGCGGGCACTCTTACGGGTTTGCCTACTCGGGCCCCGTCGGTGCGGTGGTGACGCCGCTGCTCACCGGGGTCAACCGGGCCAAGGACCTGTGCTGCGGGGAGACGCTCTGCGGGGCCTGCATGGACGCCTGCTCGATGAACATCGACCTGCCGCGCATGCTGCTCGCCCTGCGGGAGAAGCTCGCCTACGGCGACGCAAATTGGCAGGTCGAACCGGCCAGCCGCGCCGAGGGACTGGCCTACCGGGGCTGGTCATGGCTTATCCGCAACCGCCGACTTTACGAATTTTGTTTAAAGCTGGCCGCCGCAGGGCAGAAACTGCTGCCGCAGGAAAAGGGATTGATCCGCCGGCTGCCGCCGCCGGTGCAGGGATGGACCCAGAGCCGCGATCTCCATCCTCTTGCGCAGGAGACGTTCATGGAGCGATGGCGGAACAAGAAAGTTAAGAGTAACGAGTAACGAGTATGGATTCTTTGGATCAGGCCAATTTTTTTCGACGCATCCGCACGGCGCTGGGTCACGCACCGGATGTTTCCCGCACGGCCACGCACCTGTTTTCCCAAGTCCCGTCGGCCGAGGACCTCCAGCTGCTGGGCCGGGTCCATCAGCGCTCGGCGGCGGACCGCGAGGCTCTTCTGGAGCGGCTCATCGAGGCCGGCAAGCCCATCAACCTCAGAGTGATCCCCGTCCCCGACATGGATGCCGCGCGCACCGCTGTTCTCGGCGTGGTGGATGAAAAACACCCGGAATGGGGGGAACCCAAAAGCGTGGCAGCCTGGCGGCACCCGCTGATCGACCGCCTCGGCCTTGAGAAGCCCTTGGCCCTGCTTCAGGTTCCGCTGCGAATTACCGACCCGATCGACCCCGAAGCCGGCCGCGATCGCGACCAGGCTGAACGCAAACGCCAGCGCGCCGACATCATCGCCTCGTTCATCGGCGTGACCGCGGCCGATTTCTGCATGGCCGACACGGCGACCCTCGTCCTGCGCAACCGCCCCGGCCAGCCGCGCTCGGTGGCGCTGGTGCCATCCATCCACATTGCCGTGATCACGCTCGATCAGATTCTCACCGACATGAAGGAACTCTTCGCCCTGCTGCGCTGGGACGAGCGCTTCCGACCGGAAGGCCTTTCCAACTACATGTCCTTCATCTCCGGCCCCAGCAAAACCGCCGACATCGAAGCCACCATGGTCCACGGCGCTCACGGCCCGCGGGAAGTCTATCTCTTCGTCATCGCCGGATAACGGTGGCAGGCTTCCGAACACCGCATGCAGAAAACAACTATCTTTTGGGACAATGACGGGGTACTGGTCGACACGGAGATTCTCTACTACCAGGCGAACCGGCAGGTGCTGCGGGGACTGGGAGTCGAGCTGACCGCCGATCAGTTCCGCAAATTCTACCTGAAAGACACGATCGGCGGCTGGCACCTCGTGCCCGGGTTGTCGGAAGCAGCAGTCGAAGAGCTGCGGGCGGTGCGTAACGACCTTTATGCGGAGCTGCTGCGCACGGAATCGCTCGCGGCGCCGCGGGCTGCAGAGGTGCTGAGTGCGCTCTCCGGCCGGTTGACGATGGGGGTCGTGACGAGCTCGCGCCGCGACCACTTCGATCTGATCCACGCCCGCACCGGGTTCGGCCGGTTCTTTGAGGTCGTGGTGAGCGGCGACGATGTCCGCCGGACCAAACCCGACCCGGAGCCCTACCGGCGGGCTCTCGAGCTCACCGGCCGCCATCCGGCCGAATGCGTGGCGGTCGAGGACTCCGAGCGCGGGCTCGCGGCGGCAAAGGCCGCAGGTCTGGAGTGCTGGGTCATCCCGACCCCCCTCAGCCGCGACGGCGACTTCCGCGCGGCCGACCGCCTGCTTTCCAGCCTTACGCAGGTTGCCGCGTTGCTTGGATCCCGGTAGTCAACCCCG
>Ga0210103_1000114_pt1 | contig 14728 bp, 6 predicted proteins | sample RushSE_CattailNL_6_FD_185564 | JGI IMG/M metagenome (GOLD analysis project Ga0210103, IMG submission 185564) | Wetland microbial communities from San Francisco Bay, California, USA, that impact long-term carbon sequestration - RushSE_CattailNLA_D2... | ecosystem: Environmental > Aquatic > Marine... | reverse complement strand
CGCTGCGCAACCTCGAGCCCCAGGTGAAGGCCCGCATGTTTCAGACAGACGGGGAGGGTGGCCCAACTTCCGGGGCCGTCACCGGCAAGCTGCTCGCGCTGCCGCCGGATCAGACCCAGGATGTCCAGGGGTGGTTGCGCCGTGTGGCGGCGGCCCCGCGCGACAAATCTATTTTATCCGGTACACCGGGCGCTCAAGAGGTTGCGATCCCCAAACTCCAGGGGGGGAGTGCCATGGAGGTGGTCGGCATTCCTTTGAAAAAGCCCGGGCTCTACATCGTGGAGCTCGAAAGCGCGATCCTGGGCAAGGCGCTGCTTGATCCGTCGCGGCCGATGTTCGTTCCCGCGGCCGCCCTGGTCACGAACCTTGCGGTGCATTTCATGCGCGGCCGGGAGTCCTCGCTGGTGTGGGTGACGACCCTGGACGGGGCCGCGCCGGTGAGCAACGCGGAGGTAACCGTGATGAACTGCGAGGACGCGGTCCTGTGGCAGGGACGGACGGACGCGTCGGGCGTCGCCCGCATCGAGGCCCGCCTGCCGTTGGACACCGAGCTGCCGAATTGCCCGTGCGAACCGGATGGGTTCGACTACCCGCAGATGGGGGCGCTGCGCCGCCTGGACGGGGGCCTTTTCGTCACCGCTCGGAGCGAGGGCGACATGAGCTTCGTGCACTCGAGCTGGGACCAGGGAATCGAGGCCTGGCGCTTCCGAATCCCGGAACAGACGGACATCGGACCCGCCGTCGCGCACAGCGTTTTCGACCGGAGCCTGCTGCGGGCGGGTGAAACCATCCACATGAAGCATTTCATCCGGCGCCACACCATGGGGGGATTTTCGACGGTCGCCGCCAACGAGCTGCCTGACACCGTTTCCATTCGGCACGCCGGCAGCGGACAGTTCTTCGAAATGCCGGTGACCTGGGATGCGGCCGGCATCGCTGAAACGAACTGGCCCATCCCGAAAGACGCCAAGCTGGGCGTGTACGGCGTCAGTCTGAACCGCAAGGCCGGCGGCGGGCCTCCGCCTGATTCGGCCACTGGGGAGTCGGAAGAAGAACCGCCGGGGGATTCCGGCGGCAGTCGGCTGGCTTCGGGCCGCTTCCGCGTGGAGCAGTTCCGGGTGCCGCTGCTCAAAGGGGTCATCCGGCCGCCGGCGGAACCCTTGGTCAATGTCGGCGAGATACCGCTGGATCTCAGCATCCGGTACCTGGCCGGCGGCGGGGCGGGGATGCTGCCGGTCACGCTGCGGGCTGAGATCGGGCCTAAGCGCCTGCCGGTCTTCGAGGGGTTCCAAGACTTTGTGTTCGGAAACGGCGGGGTGCACGAAGGCACGGTGCGGCGCGGGGAGTCCGAGGAGACCTCGGGGGAGGAGCGGCGAACCCCGTTGCCGGTGACACAACTCACGATGGATGTGACGGGGGCTGCGCGTACGCTCCTCTCCGGTGTGCCGACGCGTGTCGACACCCCTCGGGAAGTTATGACAGAGATGGAGTTCCAGGACCCCAACGGCGAAGTCCAGACCGTCGCCGCCCGAATCCCTCTTTGGAACTCACGGGTCTTGGCCGGAATCCGGCCGGACCGATGGACGATTTCAAAAGACGCCCTCAAATTCGATGCCGCCGTTGTGACGCTTTCCGGACAGCCGGTCGGCGGGGCGGCCGTGCGGGTCGACCTCTATGAGCGCAAGGTCTTCTCCCACCGCAAGCGCCTGGCCGGCGGGTTTTACGCCTATGATCACACGGTCGAGATTCGCCGGGTCGCGACCGTGGCAGAGGGGAGAACCAATGCCCACGGCCTTTTGCCCTGCGATGTAAAGCCGCCGGTTTCGGGTGAAGTCGTTCTGGTCGTCGAAACGCGGGATGAGGCCGGCCATCGGGCGCTGGCCCACCGTGCCGTGTGGGTGTCGGGGAAGGAAGACTGGTGGTTCGAGGCCGAGGACCATGACCGCATGGATCTCTTGCCCGAACGCAAGCGCTACGAGCCGGGTGAAACAGCCGTTTTCCAAGTGCGCATGCCCTTCCGCGAGGCGACCGCACTGGTCGCGGTCGAACGGGAAGGTGTGATGGAGACCTGGGTTCGGAAAATCTCCGGTCGGGAGGCGGTGGTCACAGTCCCGGTCAAGGGGGCCTATGCGCCTAACGTGTTTGTTTCGGTGCTGGCGGTTCGCGGCCGCACGAACGGGGCGCAGCCCACCGCGATGGCCGATCTCGGCAAGCCGGCCTTTAAACTCGGCTGGGCGGAAATCGATGTAGGCTGGCGGGCTCACGAGCTGAAGGTTTCGGTCACTGCGGACCGGAAGGTCTACAAAGTCAGGCAATCCGCCAGGGTGGCCGTGCAGGTGTCAACGGCCGATGGGCAGCCGCCCCCTGCCGGCAGCGAGATAGCGCTCGCCGCAGTGGACGAGGGCCTGCTGGAACTCATGACCAACACGAGCTGGAGCCTGCTTGCCGGCATGATGGGGAGGCGGGGCTGCGAGGTGCAGACGGCGACGGCCCAGATGCAAGTGGTCGGAAAGCGCCATTTTGGGGTCAAGGCTCTTTCCCAGGGCGGCGGCGGCGGGCGGCAGGCCACCCGTGAGCTTTTCGACACACTGCTCATGTGGAAAGCCCGGCTTCCGTTGGACGAGCGCGGGGAGGCCGTCCTGGATGTGCCGCTCAACGATGCCATCACCTCGTTTCGCATCGTCGCGGTGGCTTCCGGGGGGGCGGGCCTGTTCGGGACCGGCGAGACCTCGATTCAGTCCACCCAGGATCTGATGGTTTTTTCCGGGCTGCCGCCGCTGGTGCGTGCGGGCGACCGCTTTCGGGCGGGGATCACCGTGCGCAACGCCTCCGCGGCGGAGATGACGGTGGAAGCCCGGGCGGTTGCGCAGGGGCTGGTTTTAACGCCGGCGGCTTTGACCGCAACGCTCGCGGCAGGCGAGGCGCAGGTGCTGAGCTGGGATGTGACAGTGCCGGAAGGCACGGATCATCTCAGCTGGGAGTTCGAGACGGTGTCCAGGGAAACCGGCGACCGGGACCGGCTGCAGGTTTCGCAGAAGGTCGTGCCGGCCGTTCCGGTGCGCGTGCTCCAGGCCGCCGTCACGGCGTTGGAGGGGGACTACCGCATGTCGGTCGAGCGGCCTGCCGCAGCGCTTTCGGTCGGCGGGGTACACCTCGATGTGCGGCCCCGGATTGGAGACGGGCTGGCGGGAGTCAGCGACTACATGCGCGGGTACCCCTATGGGTGCCTGGAACAGAAGCTGTCTGCGGCGGTGGCGCTGCAGAACCGTGCAAAATGGGAACGGCTGTCGGCGGAGCTACCGGCATATATGGACGTGGACGGCCTGCTGAAATATTTCCCGTCCATGTCCGTCGGAGACCCCGTGCTGACGGCATATGTGATTGCCCTCACGCACGAGGCGGGCTGGCCGCTTGCGGATGACGTCCTGAAACGTGCCTCCGGGGGCCTCAAGCGGTTCGTGCAGGGCGGTCTTTCACGTGCGTCGACGCTGCCCACCGCGGATCTCGCTCTGCGCAAACTTACGGCCATCGAGGCGCTTGCCCGGGTGGGGCTTGCCGAGCCCAATATGCTGGGCTCGTTGACGATCGATCCCACCCTCTGGCCGACTTCCGCCGTTCTCGACTGGGCGAGCATCCTGCTCAACATGGACCAGGTGCCGGACCGCGCTCAGCGGCTGGCCGAAGCCGAGCAGGTCCTGCGTTCGCGGTTGACTTATTCCGGCGCGTTGGTGGCCTTCTCAACGGATTCCAGCGACCGGCTCTGGTGGCTCATGGTGTCGACCGATGTGAACGCGGCGCGCCTGCTCCTGACCGCTCAGCGGCTGGAAAGCTGGAGTCAGGACCTGCCGCAGCTGGTGCGGGGCACGCTTGCCCGGCAGCGCCGCGGTCATTGGGACCTGACTACGGCCAATGCCTGGGGAGTGCTCGCGATGCAGCGGTTTTCCAGGGCCTTCGAAGCCGAGCCGCTCACCGGCTCCACCCGGGTCGAGCTGGCCGACCGCTCGGTGACGGTGGACTGGTCCCGTTCGCCGCAAGGGTACGCGGCGCTTCTGCCCTGGCCCGATTCCAAGGCCGAGTTAAGCGTCGTGCACGCGGGCGGGGGCAGACCCTGGTTGAGCGTGCAGAGCATGGCAGCAGTTCCCCTGCGGGAGCCATTCACGGCCGGGTACACCATCCAGAGAACCGTCAGTGCCTTGAGTCGTACATCGCCTGAGCGCTGGAGCCGGGGTGACATTCTGCGGGTGCGCTTGGACATCGAGGCCCAGGCCGACATGACCTGGGTGGTCCTGAATGACCCGGTGCCCGCCGGCGCCGCCATCCTGGGGGGTGGATTGGGAAGGGATTCGCGGCTGCTGACCCGGAATGAATCACGCCAGGGGCTGTGGCCCGTTTACGAGGAACGCGCGTTCGATGGGTTCCGGGCTTACTACGAATTCGTGCCCAAGGGGAAGTGGGCATTGGAGTACACGCTGCGCTTGAACCAGGACGGAGCGTTCAACCTGCCGCCCACGCGCGTGGAGGCGCTCTACGCGCCGGAGATGTATGGAGAGATACCGAATTCGGCGATGGTGGTTCATCCCTGATGGCCAGTAACTATTCATTTAGAATGTCCATGTATGCCGGCCTCGCGTTTTTAGCCACCCTGTTGGCTGCCGGTGCCACTCTGGCGCTGCCGACCTACGAAGAGGTGCGGGCGGCATATCGTTCTTCCGAATCGCTGCTGCTCGACCGCAACGGCCAGGTGTTGCATGAACTGCGGACAGACCTCAGCGTGAGGCGCCTGGGGTGGACGCCCCTGGAAGACGTTTCGCCGGCGCTGCGAGAGACCGTGGTTCGGGCGGAGGACAAACGGTTCTTCGAACACGCCGGAGTCGACTGGCGCGCGCTGGCGGCCGCCGGGCTGCGGGGGATCTTATCGGGAAAATGGCGAGGGGCGAGCACCATCAGCATGCAGCTGGCCGCCCAGCTCGACCGGGAGCTCCAGGCAGAGCCGGGGCGGCGGTCGCTGACCCAGAAGTGGCGCCAGGTGCAGGCGGCCCGCCGCATTGAGGCTGTCTGGAGCAAAGCCGAAATCATGGAAGCCTACCTCAACCTCGTGTATTTCCGCAGGGAGTACCAGGGGGTCGGCGCTGCCTGCCGGGGGCTTTTCGGCAAGGCCCCCCACGGCGTGAACGCGGCGGAAGCGCTGGTTCTCGCAGCCCTGATCCGCTCGCCGAACGCGAGCAGCGGCCAGGTGGCCGACCGGGCCCTGCGGCTTCAGAAGGGGCTCGACTGGTCGGTCCGTGAGGAGCAGGTCCGGCAGACGGTGTTGCAAGCCTTGAACCGGACGAATGTCATCTTGCCGCAAGCCGACCTTGCACCGCATGTCGCCCGGCGACTGATTGCGAGCCGCCGACGTGAGCCGGCCGTGGCGTGCACGCTGGATGCGGGGCTCCAGCGGTTTGCCCGGGAGCGCCTGGCCCATCACCTCGAGATCCTCAAACCGCGGAACGTGGGGGAGGGCGCTATCCTGGTGGTCGAGAACCGGAGCGGCGAGGTGCTGGCCTACGTCAGCCACACCAATGACCCCGGCCGTTCGCGTTACGTGGACGGTGTTTGGGCCCGGCGCCAGGCGGGCTCTGCCTTGAAGCCCTTCCTGTATGCACTGGCCTTCGACCGGCGCATTCTCACGCCGGCATCCGTTCTGGACGACACGCCGCTGGACGTCTCCGTGCCGAACGGCATCTACCAGCCGCGCAATTACCATGGCGGCTACCAGGGCGCCGTGACCGCTCGCGCGGCGCTGGCATCCTCCATGAACATCCCTGCCGTGAGGACGGTCGAAATGACCGGGGTTGAAGAGTTCCTGCGCGTCCTGAGGGATCTGGGGTTCAACGGACTCGCGGAGGACGGTGACTTTTACGGGCCGTCCTTAGCGCTCGGCACCGCGGACGTGAACCTCTGGGAGCTGGTCGCGGCTTACCGCACGCTCGCCAACGGCGGTATTGCGAGCGAGATACAGCTGTCTCCCGCCGGGCCAGCGCCGTCGGACGCTCGACGGGTGTTCACGAAGGAGGCCGCCTTCCTGGTCTCCGACATCCTCGCCGACCGCGAAGCGCGCAGCTTGACCTTCGGCCTGGAAAACGCACTGTCCGCGCGTTTTCGGGCGGCCGTTAAAACCGGCACCAGCAAGGACATGCGCGACAACTGGTGCGTCGGGTATTCGCGGCCTTACACGGTCGGCGTCTGGGTGGGGAACTTTTCGGGTGAGCCCATGCGGGAGGTGAGCGGGGTGACGGGCGCGGCGCCGCTGTGGCTGGAGGTCATGAATTCCCTTTGCGACGATGACGCCGACCCGGAAGACGTTCCTCCGGCGGGTCTGATCCGGGGTTCTGCAGGGGCCGGGCGGGACCAGCGGCCGGAGTGGTTCATCCGCGGAACCGAGCCGGAAGGGGTTCTGAGCGAAGACGCGGCGGCCGGCGTGCGCATTACCTACCCGCCGGCCGGAGCCGTGTTCGCGCTGGACCCCGACATGCCCCGGGAGCGCCAACGGATCGGTTTTTCCGCTCAAGGTCGAAGCGACGGGCTGCGCTGGTTGCTCAACGGGCGCGAGGTGGGACTTGCCGGTGCTCCGACGTATTGGGCGCCTGCGGCGGGCCGATACCTCCTTGCCCTCGGCGATGCCCGCGGGGCAACGATCGACGCGGTTCGGTTCCAGGTGCGGGGGAGCGCAGCATCGCCCGACTGAGTAGCCCTTTCTGGGTGAGCGGCAGTGGCTTGCCGGGGACATTGACAGGCCGGAGTGGCTTTGCTAAGAATCGGCGCTCTTGCGGGAATGCATGCAAGCCGGACGTCGGGCGATGTGTTGCCTCCCGTCGATAAATTATCGATTCGCTGCCATCGGAAAACTGATTAAAACCATGCTTCAGCAAATCATCACGCACCTGCCCACGCGGGCGTTCGGCCGCTTCCTGGGCGGACTTCTTTATGTCTGCGCCGCTTCCCAGAGGCGGATCGTTCTGCGCAACCTGCAGTTCGCATTTCCCGAAGCCGGCCCGCGATGGGCCCGGCGCACCGCCTGGGCCGTGGCTCAAAATTATGGGATCACGCTGGTGGAAGTCGTGCAGATGAAGTTTTTCAGCCGTGATCAGGTCCTGAGTCGCGTCAAACTGCATGGTCTCGAACAAGTTACGGAGAAGGTCTCTCCGCAGCAGGGGGTCGTCGTTGTTTCAGCCCACATGGGAAACTGGGAAATCGGCATGCAGGTCATGCCCTGCTTTTTCGGAAGGCCCCTGACGGCGGTGGCCAAGAAGTTCAAGGCCGGCATGATCGAGAACTGGCTTCACAAGACCCGCACCCGCTTCGGGAGTCAGATCCTTTACAAGAAGGGCGCCTTGGCCGAGATGACGAGGATCATACGGGAGGGGGGAGTGCTCACGATCTTAGTCGACATGGCCAGGCGGAGCGACGGGGTCGACGTTGAATTCTTCGGGAAAAAAGCCACCGCCACCCCGGCGGCCGCGATGCTGGCGCTGCGGTGCCGCTGCCCGGTCGTGCCGGTCTTCTGCCTGCGGGAGGCCGACGGCACCATCGGGATCCAGGTCGGTGCGCCCATCGAGATGCTGCGGAGCCGTGACCTGCGCCGCGACCTGGTGGTGAACACCCAGCGCATCACCGATGTGGTGGAGGGCATGGTCCGGCAGCATCCCGAGCAGTGGCACTGGCTGATGCGGAGGTGGAAAGAGCACTACCCGCAGCTTTACGAATGACTCGGCCGAAAGCCCGATCTCAGCTGCGCTTCCTCCCGGAGTTGCTGCGGCGTACTCATATAACGCCTCGCGCTGCGGGGTTCGCGCGCCTTGATCGCGATCCTTGGGCCGAGTCATTTGAAACAAGGTGGCTTATCCGCAGTGCCTTACGAGTTCTGACAACCCCAGCTTTTCCAGCGTCTCCTTCGTCGGCACCCCGGTTTCGGCATTCCATCCCATTGCCTGGCGATAGTCGCGGGCGAGACTGTCAACATCGATGGTCACTCCGGCCAGCGGCCCTTCATTCTGCGGGGGGCGGCCGGTCATTCGATCGGGCAGACGGACGCTTCCGGCCGCAATTCCCTCCCGGATGTTGAAACTCTGGCGCAGGGTCTGGATGCGCGCACCGGCGGCGAGCGCCTCGGTCACGTCCAGCCCCCAGCCCGTGACCGAGTTGAGCAGCTCGACCAGCGGGAAGTTGCCGAAGAACATGAACGGCATGACGCAGACGCCGGCGCAGTTGCCCACCTGGAGGTAGGCGGAAGCGGTGGCGCTCATCGGGCCTTTGCCGCTGTATGCGTAGCGCTCGAATTTGTCGATACGCAGCTCGGGGTAGGGTGCGTAGGCGCCGGGGCCGCCCTCGAGACGCGCCATCGGGGCGGCGGTGTGCCGGCCGGGAGTGGGATCGCACACGAAGCCGGTGCCGCGGCTGGGGAGAAACAAGGCGTTGTGCAGGCCCGGCTCCTGGCCGCCGACGTGCATGGCGCAGTCCGCGGCGCCGCCGCCGATTTTAAGGGCGGCCGCCTTCACACCGTCGGCCAGCACATCGCCGATACCCTCGCGCCGGATCACCCGGTCGAGCAGGGCGACCATGGCGGCGCCGCTGCCCCAGGTGATGTTGATGCCGTCGGTGTCGGCATCCGTCAAGATGCCTTTTTCGAAGCACTCCATGGCGAAAGCCAGCACATGCCCGGCCGAGATGGTGTCCAAGCCGCTGCGGTTGCACATGTCGTGCAGCTTGATGATGGTCTCCAAATCGTCGCAGAGGCACAGCGGCCCGAAGGCGCCGATGGTTTCGTATTCGGGTTTGTGCACTTCGCCCACGGGGTATTTCCCGCCGGTGACCTCGCAGATGCCGCCGCAGGCGATGGGGCAGCTCGCGCACCCGTATTTGCGGGTTTGAAAGCGAATGACGGCGTCGCCGTCGGCGACCTGCTTGACCGTCGGAAAGGCCTGCTCGCCGGCGAGCTGCCAGTTCTTGACAGGGGCTGCGCCGCCGGCGACGAGGGCCTGTGTGAAACCGCAGGTCCCGTGTTTCATCAGGGCCTGGGCCATGCCGGGAAGGTCGCGGATCTGCTGCGCAAAGGCCTTGGTGAGACGGCCGAGTCCTGCGGTATCGGCGACAGGGACCTTCGCGTGCCCGCGGACGGCCACCGCTTTGAGCTTTTTCGACCCCATCACCGCGCCCACACCCGAGCGTGCGGCGATGCGGCCGCGATCGTTGACGATACCGGATATCAAGGACAGCCGTTCGGAGGCCGGGCCGATGCAGGCTACGCGTATTTTTTTGTCCCCGAATTCCTTTTGAATGGCGTCTTCGGCATCGACGCTGTCGAGGCCCCACAGGCGGCCGGCGTCGCGGATCTCGATGCGGCCGTCTGCGATCCAAATGAACACGGGAGCGGCAGCGGCGCCGGAGACGAAGACCGCGTCGAAGCCGGCGGCCTTGAGCTCGCTGCCGAAATAGCCGCCGGCATTGGCGTCGCCCCAGCCGCCGGTAAGCGGCGACTTGCAGCAGGCCATGTAGCGGCCGCCGGTGGGGGCCTTGGTCCCGGTGAGGGGGCCGGCTGTCAGCCCCAGGATGTTTTCGGGTCCGAGCGGGTCAACCTGTTTGGCTTGGCGTTCAAACAACATGCGCACCCCGAGTCCGTAGCCGCCGATGAATTCACGGGCCATGCTGTCCGAAAGCATTTCGATGCCGACGGATCCCGAGGTCAGATCCACAAAGGCGAGTTTCCCCATGTAACCACCGGGCATAGGCGGGCCTCCTCCGCGAAAAAAGTGGTTGAACTATACTTGCTTGCCGTTGGTTTGACAAGCCTGAACTCCGCTGCACCTGCTGCCGAGCTTTTCGAAATGGGTTCAATCGCCGAAGCCCCAAAGGCTCTTGTAGATACGTCGAAAAAGGTTATTATGTCTTGACATATCACCCCCCGCTTGCTCCCCTGGGTCTTTACCCACCCGGGATACTTAAAAAGCCGAGAGACAACCATGTTCAAGTTTTTTGAATTCATCCGCAGGAACCGGTCAGCCGAATGCGGTGCCCCCGAAGGTTCGGTCTTCCACCGGAAGTATGCCAGTTTCAAAGGGTTGCTGCTGGCGAACAACCGCGCGCTGGAGATCATCGCCGATCTGGAACACACGATCTATCAAGACAAACCCTTCACTTACATGTACGCCGTGTCGCAGACGGAGTCACTCAGCGTGGAGGTCAATTCCATCGTCCGGGAACTCAACGTGTTGTCCGGAAACCGATACCCGGAGCTGGCGGAGGCGTCCCAGCGCATTTCGGAGAAGATTTTTTCCGAACTGTTGCGCAAACGGCACTTCGAGGACACCAGCTTCGTGCTGCCCATCGAGCGGTTAAGCCTTGAAAACGCCCCGGAAGTGGGCGGCAAGGCAGCCAATCTCGGGGAAGTCTGCAACCGTGCCCACCTGCCGGTGCCCCCGGGTTTCGCCATCACGGCTTACGGCTACCAGCTGTTTTTGGATTACAACGAGCTGCCCGATCTCATCCAGCGCAAGCTGAAGAACCTCGACATCAACAACACGGAAGCGCTCATGGCGGTGAGCCAGGAAATCCAGAACCGGATCATGGATGCCGACCTGCCATCGGATTTGGAAAGCTCCATCTTGATGGCGGCGCGCGAGTTGCGGGAGCAGATTCAGCGAGATATCAAGCTGTCCGTTCGCAGCAGCGCCACCAGCGAGGACTCGGAAGCCAGCTTCGCCGGGCAGCATTCAACGGTGCTCAATGTCAGCGAGAGCAACCTGATCGAAGCCTACAAGGAAGTGGTCGCCAGCACGTTCAGCCCGCGGGCGATCTACTATCGCCGACGGCGCGGCTACCGCGACCAGGACGTGAACATGAGCGTCGCCTGCATCGTCATGGTCCACGCCAAGGTGAGCGGCGTCATGTACACCGTCGACCCCACCGACAGCCGGCATTCCGTGATCATGATCAGCGCGGTGTGGGGCCTTGCGGCGGACGCGGTCGAGGGGGCCGTCGCCACCGATTTCTTCCAGGTCAACAAGAAGACCCGCGCGGTGGAGACGGCGGACGTGGCGATCAAGCAGCGTCGGCTGCGTCCGGACGCGGCCGACGGCGTCAGTGAAGAGTCGCTGCCGGAAGAACTTCAACGTGCGGCGTGCCTCACGGCGGAAGAAATCGGTCTGCTGACCGACTACGGCTTGAAGCTTGAAAAGCACTACGGCCATGCCTTGGACATCGAATGGGCCATCGGCCAGGACGACCGGTTGTACATCCTGCAGGCGCGTCCCCTGAGGCGGTCACGGGGACACGAGATTGAAGAGGTCGACGCCGATGCCGTTCAGGAAAAGACCGCCATCATCTCCAAACCGGTCATTCTCAAGGGGGGCCAGACAGCCAGCGACGGGGCCGCATCCGGATTTGCCTACATCATCCAGTCGGATCACATGCTGCACCATATTCCCAAGGGGGCCGTCGTCGTCGCGCGCCAGACGTCGCCGCGCTACGTCCCGCTCATGGGGAGGATCCGGGCCTTCATCACCGACGTCGGCAGCGTCACCGGGCACATGGCCTCCGTCGCCCGCGAATTCCGGATCCCCACCCTGGTCGGCGTCGGCAACGGCACGGCGCTGATCTCCCACGGCGAAGAGATCACGGTGGACGCCTCCAAGCGTGTGGTTTACCGGGGCCTGGTGGAGGCGCTTTTGACCGAAAAGAAGGCCGTGAATCCCATGCGGGACAGCCCCACCTACAACCTCATGAAATCCGTGCTCAAACGCATCGCACCGCTGAATTTGACGGACCCGCAGAAAGACAACTTCCACCCGAACGGCTGCCGGACGCTGCACGACATCATCCGCTTCGCACATGAGATGTCCATGCGGGAGATGTTCCGGATCAGCGATAACCTGGCACCGGGCGAATGCGCGGCGGTTCCCGTGCGAGTCTATCTGCCGATGAAAATCCTCGCGGTGGATCTGGGAAACGGCCTTCGCCCGGGCCGGACCACCTCCCATGCCGAACTGGAGGATGTGACCTCGACCCCGTTCCGTGCCCTGCTGATGGGCATGAAACACGAGGGGGTGGACTGGTCGCGGGACGCGGGGATCAGCTGGGGCGGGTTCGCCTCCATCGTGGCTCAAACGGCGATTCGCGACCCCATGACCGAGGGGCGCATGGGCGCCCCAAGCTACGCCCTGCTCGGGGGACGCTATCTCAACTTCAATTCGCGCCTGGGCTACCACTTCACCACGATCGACACGTTCTGCGGGCCGGAGGTGAACGACAATTACATCACCTTTTACTTCAAAGGGGGGGCGGCCGATATCGGCCGACGGTCGCGCCGAGCGCTCATGATCGCTCAGATTCTCAAACAGCTGGGATTCAAGGTCGAGCAGAAAGGCGACATGGTGAGGGGGGAGATCAAGAAATACCAGGAGGGGTTATTGGTGGAGAAGCTCGATCTGCTGGGCCGCCTGCTGGGCACCGTCCGGTTGCTGGACATGCACCTGGCGGAGGACCGCCAGGTGGACTGGTATGTGGAGCAGTTCATGCGGGGGAACTACCAGTTTTCAACGGATCGGGCCTGACCCCAACCGAGAGGATGCATGCATGCGGTGGAAAGTTGCGGATCTTGACAAGGCATTGAGGACACAATTAGTGTGGCTGGGCATTGCCGCGGCGGTGCTTGCGATGGAAGGGCAATCCGATGCAGCTGCCGCCGCCTCCGGCTGGGCGCTCGAGCGGACAGCGGCCTGGTCGTATGTCTCGTTTCAGGCCGAGGGGTTGGGCAACCGTGTCACGGCGGAGGTCCGGTCGGCGGATCTGACCATCGCAGCAGAGCAGGCCGGCTTTTTAAAAAGCCCCAGGGGCACAGCCTTCAAACCTTCTGGGAGGCAGGTGGTCAAGCTTTCTGTTCGCATCCGGATCGACTTCATCGGCCGGAGGCCCCTGTGGCTTGAAAATCATGTCTGGCTTGACCCTTGCGATGGCACGCCGCTTTACCTCATTCGCACCCGTGTGGGCCTCGACGACTATTACCAGCAGTTCCGTTTCACCCAGGAAGGCGTTTTTCGGCGCCAGCGCGAACCGGGCTCTGCTGCCGAGGCTGCCGGCCCGCCGGAATCCTGGAGCAAGCTTGGAGAGCATTTCTACGCCTACCCGCCGGGCGAGAGGTGTGCTCCGGTGTTAGAAACATCGACCCTGATGTACCTCGTATCGGTGGCGCCGGCTGACATGCTGCACGACCTTCCTCCGCTGTGCGTGTTCCACAAACGGCAGCTTCACCGCGTCAGCCTTCAAAATGCATCTGCGGAGCCGATCGGGTTTGATTATCTGGAAAAGAAAGGCGAGTCCGAAACCAGGCGATCCGGCACGGTGCAGGTGCGGAAAATTAGGATCAAATCCCGTCCGATCGGTTCCTACCGCGGAGAGGTGGAAGACTTCTTCGGAGACAACACTCAATTGGTTTTGAGTCTCGACGGGGGGTTGCCCTTGGCGGCACGCTGCGACCTGCCGCTGATCGGCGGGGTGGAAATGCGGCTGAAGGAAGTTCACCTCAAATAAGAGGCCGCCGGCTGAGGTCGGCGGCGTCATATATTTGAAGAGCAAGGTGCCCGGGGAGGTATTCCCAAGCGGGCGTTGAGGCGTTTAATTCCGGGCGTAGTATCGCTGCATGAGGTTGTCGTAGAAGCGCTTCAGGATGTTGGAGTGCCCCTTGTCGGCGAGATTTTTCACATACACCGATGAGAACTGGGGCTCGATGACGGGGTCCGGTGCCGGGATCCAGTCATCGCAATCATAGCCGACCGCCTCCATGTAGGGAAGGTAAGCCGGTTTGAAAAGGGCGACGTCCTCTTCCGTGAACCAATGGCGCCAGTCGCCGAAGGCCTTCTTGCGAATGACCTTGTCCTTGCCGGTGCCCTTGGGGACTTCGGCCTCGGACTTCAGGTCGAAGCCCAGATAGCGGTTGATTTCGTCGAATTTCCCCGTCACCATGTCTTCGTATTTGAAGAGAAACCACTCGCTGTCGAGGTTTTTCACAAACGCCCCCATACGTTCGTAGCGGACGCGTTCCTCCGCGAAGACTTTCTCCTTGGTGATCGGCCAATCACCAAAGGTGGCATAACGGCAGATCTCGTAAAACGGAAGTGACTTTGGGTTCTTTTCTTTTTTAAGAATCAGTTCCAAATAGGCTTCATATTGCTTTTTTCGCAGAAAGGTCCCCTTGTGGAACCAATACAGGATTCGGCTTACGGCCGCGTCACGCGGGTCTCTGGCCATCCACACCTTACGGTCATAATGCACCTTCGTCAGATGCTTTTTGTATAGCTCAAAGCTTTTGCCCTTGCGCTCTTCGTAGGTGTGCTTGTAAACGGCATTTTCGTAATTGCCGGCATACTTGCCAGGTTTTCCTCCCGAGAACGCATGGCAGTCGGGAAGCCCCCCCGCCACCTTATACACCATGCCTGTGGTGCCGGATTTGCCGAGTCCGAGAATCAATACTTTCATGGTTGCCTGCCTCTAAAATAAAAATCGGACGATCCTACGTCCGTGCCAGCTTCACATACCTGCAACGATGCCCTGAGTGTATACCTGAAGTCCCCTTTTACTGTCAAGACGTTCCGCTTGCCGGGCGCCTGGCTGCAGCTTCATCCGACCGGCCGGATGTTGAAGATCTGGGGGGTGATCGCTTCGGCTGAAATGCGGGTTTCATCTCCAAGTATCTGCT
>Ga0210103_1000112_pt1 | contig 14836 bp, 13 predicted proteins | sample RushSE_CattailNL_6_FD_185564 | JGI IMG/M metagenome (GOLD analysis project Ga0210103, IMG submission 185564) | Wetland microbial communities from San Francisco Bay, California, USA, that impact long-term carbon sequestration - RushSE_CattailNLA_D2... | ecosystem: Environmental > Aquatic > Marine... | reverse complement strand
AAGAGACAGTTAGCAGACTGCCTATTCATTAATAGAATGAGAGCATAAACAAGTCGTTTCACATCCAAAGGAGAAAATGATGAAAACACAATCGAACAAAAACTATTCCATCTTGTTACTACTGGCTGGGACTCTGCTGGTGGGCTTCTCGATGGGGCGCTGGCTGGCTCCGCTGGCCGCCTGGATCGGGCCCTGAAAGGTCGTTGTCCCTCCTTTGACTCGGGCCGCGTTCTGTGGCATGTAGAAACCTTCAACCCTGAAGCCGTGCGCCCTCGAAGCCGGTCTCGCGCTCGAGGGGCCCATCGTTCTGAAAAACCCCATGAACATCAAGCTCACCTGCGGCTCCGAACTCCTGATCGCCGGCTGGCCCGGTGGCACCCTGCCGACCGTCGAGCAGTTGCTCGCCGCCGCCGCAACGACTAGACCGGAGATGGCTGCGGCCTGGAGCGACGAGCAGGGAAGCTTGCGGGAGTCTCTGCCGGTTTTCGTCAACGGCGAACACATCCGGTACCGCAAGGGACTTCGGACCGAACTGAGGGACGGAGACGAGGTCTACGTCATCCCCCTAATCGCGGGGGGATGATCGTCGGAAGGCGGTTACGGCACCCCGCACCATTCTAACCGGTCATGAAGTGCCGGCTTTGGGGCAGTGGCTTCCAGCCACGAAATGATCGCGGCAAGATGCCGCTCCCACAACAATGCTAAAAAAGCGTTCCAGGCAGAACGCCCGGCGACAATCGGGCAACCAACGAACAGAGGGAGGATCGCCATGGCCAACGGATTCATGGGCAAATTGTTGAACGTCGACCTGACCAGCGGCCGCATCAAAGAAGAGCCGTTGAATGAAAGCGTCTGTCGCGACTACGTCGGCGGCTACGGGCTGGGGGCGCGGCTGCTCTACGACCGCATCCCCAAGGGTGCCGACCCCCTGGGGCCGCAGAACGTGCTGGGTCTGCTGACCGGGCCCCTCACCGGCACGCCCGCCATCATCGGCTCGCGCTTCGTCGCCGTCGCCAAATCCCCCAAGACCGGAGGCTGGGGTGACGCCAACTGCGGGGGGCACTTCGGGCCGCACCTCAAGTTCGCCGGGTTCGACGGCGTTCTCTTCAGCGGAATCTCCGCCCAGCCGGTCTATCTTTTCATCGACGAGGGCAAGGCGCAGCTGCTGGATGCCGCCGACCTCTGGGGCCTGGGGGTGACGGCCCTGGAAGACCTGCTGATGAAAAGACACGGAAAGGGCATCCAGGTCTGCTCCATCGGGCCGGCCGGCGAAAAACTCGCCCTCAGCGCCTGCATCATGAACGACAAGGAGCGCGCGGCCGGCCGCTCGGGGCTGGGGGCGGTGATGGGCTCGAAAAAGCTCAAGTGCGTCGTCGTGAAGGGCAAGACGGCGGTCCCCGTGCACGACGAGCGGAAAATGAAAGACCTGCGCACGAAGTATCTCAAAGAGGCCACCGGCGCATTCGAGGTGTTCAGGAAGTACGGCACGGCGGGCATCACGCACGACGCCATCCTGAGCGGGGACGGCCCGGTCAAGAACTGGGGCGGCGCCGGGACCAGCGACTTCCCGTCGCCGCGCGGCCGGCGGATCAGCGACGACGCCGTCGTCGGCCTGGAAGGGTACAAGGCCTACGGCTGCTGGCACTGCCCGATCGCCTGCGGCGGCAAGGTGACCCAGAAGGACGGCCGGTTCCCGCTCGAGTTGAACAACGCCGTCGGCCACAAGCCGGAGTATGAGACCCTGGCCATGTTCGGCTCGAACCTGCTGAACGACGACCTTGCCTCCATCGTCAAAGTGAATGAGATCTGCAACAACCTCGGCGTGGACACCATCACCGTCGGCGCCACGATCGCCTACGCCGTCGAGTGCTATGAAAACGGCCTGATCAACCGTCAGCAGACGGGCGGCCTGGATCTAAAATGGGGCAACGCCGAGGCCATCGTCGCCCTCACCGAAAAAATCGGCCGGCGCGAGGGGTTCGGCGACGTGCTGGCGGATGGGGTCTGGGCGGCCTGGAAGAAACTCGGCCGGATCGGCACGGAGTACGCCGTGCACATCCAGGGCGAGGAGATCCCGGCCCATGACCCCAAGTTCACGCCGGGTCTCGCCTCCACCTACTGGCTCACAGCGACCCCCGGACGCCACACCCAGGGCGGAGAACTGATCGCCGGGCCGGGCGTGACCGTCCCCGCAACGGACAAATACGCCTATTCCGGCCAGGCCGAGGGCCACCACACCCTCGTGGCGGCCGTGGAGGTGGTCAACGCGGCCGGCCTGTGCCTCTTCGGCTACCTCAGCTACCCCTTCCAAGCCGTTCTGGATCAGCTTTCCGCCGCCACCGGCGACGCTTGGGACATGGAACGGATCATCACCACCGGAAGCCGGATCTTCACCATGCGGCACGCCTTCAACCTGCGCGAAGGCCTCAACCCGCTCGCCCGCAACATGCCCGGCCGGATCGTCGGCGAACCGCCGCTCAAGGAGGGCAACGTCAAGGACATCACCGTGGACTACCGCATGTTGGCCCGGGAATTTCTGGAGCGGCTCGGCTGGAACCCAGGCACCACGGTCCCAACAGAAAAAACTCTCGAGCAGCTCGGCATGGGATTTCTGGCCGAAGACCTTCAGCCGGCAAGCGTGGGACCGGTCTGAGCCGCCGGGCCGACGTTCGCCCGTATTGACATCGCTCCGCCGCGGATTAACGTAAATCAGGCACTGAAAAATGTGCCGCCTTCATCACAATCCAACCAAAGGAGCGACTGCATGACGCCAAAGGATAAAAACTCACTCACGTTCTATTTTCCAAACGTCCGGGTCTTGAGCAGCGACGATGTGTCCGCCCTGCCGGATGAAAAAAAGAAATCGGCCGAGACGGCCGGCAAGAGTGGGGTGTGGCTTGAGGTCCACTGCCCGGACGGCTCCTGCGTGGGCAAGGACGGCAAGATCACCCTGCAGGCAGCCGGGGATGGGGGTCAGAAGGACAAGGGCCTCTGGCTCAACGTGTTCTGCCCGGAAGACAGTTGCTTGTGGAAAGGCGGGGCCGACCTGGTCTGAGACAAGTAAAGCGGAAGAACCGCTGAAACAAACCCGGCCGGAAAGGCCGGGTTTGTTTCAGCGTCGGTATTGATCCGCCTGGATCCCGTAACGGCGGATGATCTGCTGCAGCGCCTGCCTCTCGAGACCGCACATACGGGCCGCGTGGGACACATTGCCTTTGCATTCCGACAGAAGTCGGCCGATGTACTGAGCGTTGAACTGCTGCAGGCTCTGTTGCTTGGCGTCCTTGTAGGAAAGAAGGCCGAAATCGACGGCAGGCAGCCCTCGCAGGGAAGCGGCCAGGTCGATCCCCACGTCCTTGGGTTGAATCTCGCTGCCGCTGGTAAACGAGATCCCTCGCATGATGAGATTCTCGAGCTCGCGCACGTTGCCGGCCCAGTTCAACCCCATAAAAACCTGCATGAGCTCGGCTGAGATGCGCTTGAGCGGCCGGCCCATGACCGCGCATTGCTTTTCAAGCAGGTGGTTTGCGATCAGCGGGATGTCCTCGCGGTGTTCCCTAAGGCTCGGCAGTCGAATGGGAAGGACGTTCAAACGGTAGAAAAAATCCTCGCGAAACTCCCCCTTTTTTATTTTCGCCTCCAGGTTCTGATTGGTGGAGGCAATGATCCTCACGTCCACCTTTATGGAGTGTGTGTCCCCCAGGGGCTTGAGTTCCTTCTCCTGCAGCACCCGCAGAAGTTTGGTCTGGATGGTGGGGCTGATGTCGCCGATTTCATCGAGAAAAATGCTGCCGGCCTGGGCTTCCTGGAAAAGGCCGATGCGGTTTTCGGTCGCGTGCGTGAAGGCCCCCTTGCGGTAGCCGAACAGCTCGCTTTCCAGGATGTTCTCCGGCACGGTCGGGCAGTTGACGGCCACGAAAGGGCCCCGGCTGCGAGAGCTCAAGGCATGGATGGCGCGGGCGGTGAGGTCCTTGCCGGTGCCCGACTCTCCGGTGATCAGAACCGTCAACTCGGCCTTGGCCGCCATCTGGATGGTGTCGTACAGCCGCTGCATGACCGCGCTCTTGCCCACCAGGTTCTGAAACACGGCCAAGGGCGAGCAGGCCTGCTGGAGGCGTTGGTTCTCCTTGAGCAGGATGCTCCGCTCCAGGGCCTTTTCGAGCCGCAGCAGCAACGCGTCGTGCTCGAAGGGCTTGGTGATGAAATCGTAGGCGCCGCTTTTCATCGCCGCCACCGCGGTCTCGACCTGGCCGAAGGCCGTCATCATCACCACGGTCTGCTCCGGGTTTTTGCGCTTGATGATCTCGAGCAGTTCCAGGCCGTCCATGCCCGGCATCTTGATGTCGGCGAGGACCAAGTCAAAAGACTCACCGGCCAGCCGCTTCAGCGCGGCCTCGCCCGAGGACGCCGGTTCCACCCGGCAGTTCAAGTCGGGCTCGAGGCTGCGTTTGAGCAGATCGAGCATGTCCTGCTCATCGTCGACGATCAAGATCGAACGCTTCATTCGATTCCACCTCAATTCGTTTCGAGGACCGGCAAGACGACGGTAAAGGTCGAGCCCTCGCCCGGCTTGCTTTCCACCAGGATCTCGCCGCCGTGTTTCTTGACGATGCCGTAGCTCACCGAAAGGCCCAGGCCGGTCCCCTCGCCGGTGGGCTTGGTGGTGAAGAACGGGTCGAAAATGTGCTGCAGATGCTGGCCCTCGATCCCGTAGCCGTTGTCCGCCACCTTGATGGTCGCCTGCCGGGATGAGGGGGAGTAGGCCGTGGCCACCCGGATCTCCCCAGCATCGCCGACGGCATGCCGGGCGTTCATCAGCAGGTTGATCAGCACCTGCTTGATCTTCTTCTCGTCCAATACCATGGCCGGTATCCGCCGGTCGTAGTCCGTCAGAAAGTCGATGCGGTTCGAGCCGGAATGCTGGCGGATGAACCCTAAAACGTCATCGATGGTTTTGTGAATGTCGACTTGCTCTTTCTTGGGCTCCGAGCGCCGGGCGAAGTTCAGCAGGTCTTCGACGATCGTCTTGCAATGCCGCACGTGCTTTTCGATGGTCTTGAGGTCGCGGCGGCGGTCCGAATCGTCGGGCTCGTTGCGCAGCATCAGCTGAGCGTATCCGAGGATGACCCCCAGCGGGTTGTTGATCTCGTGGGCGATGCCCGAAGACAGCTGGCCGATGGAAGCCAGCCGGTCGGCCTGGGCCATCTGCTCGCGGATCATGTGGCGCCGTTCGATGTCCCTGACCTGGAAATGAAAGGTGTGGTCCTTTTCGGTCGGCTCGACGACCAAACTGGCGCTGACCAGCGATCGCATGGCCGATCCGTCCAGGCGCCGCAGGTTGATTTCCGAGTTCGTCACGAACCCATCTTTCTCAATGGCCGCCTTCAGTTGCCGCCAGTCGTCGTCGTGCTCGAAAAAAACCTGGAACCGTTCCCCCTTGGGGGACGTGTCCGGCTCGCCGAATCCGAGCTGCCGGCAGCCGGCGGGGTTGATGTCCACGATGCGGCCCTGGGAGTCCGCCACCAGGATCATGTCCCGCGAGACTTCAAAAATCCGCCGATACTGTCTCTCCGAGATGGCCAGCGCCTCCGATCGCTCCAGCACGATGCCTTCCAGGTTCTGGTTCAGGTGCAGGAGCTCCGCGTGGGCCTTCTGAAGTGCGGTTTTATCCGCCGTGATCTGCTCGTAGATTCTCCAGACCCGCTCGAAAAAAAGGGTCACCGAGGCCACGAAGACAAACATGAAAGTGTTGATCGTGCCGCTGAAAGGCCGGATTGCGGCCCAGGCCTCTTTTTGGCCGGAGAGCACCAGCGCCTGCTTGAGGATGTGGCCGGCGGAACGCGAGACGGCGAACCCCGCCAAACCGATGCACACCCAGAACAGATAGGTCCAGACGACGTTGTGCGGGTCAATCCCCCGCAATCGGTAAACCAGGCCGATGCAGAGGAAAGAAAAGACGATCATCAGCACCGACCCGCCGACGTCGACCACCAGGAGGGGCAGAAAGGGCGCAATCACGGCGGGCTTGCCTCGCTGTGCCGCTCCCCGGCATCCTTGAGCAGGCGCCTGAGCCCGAAGTAGAGAAACAGCATGGCCGGGACGCACAGCAGGTGATCGAGCTTGGCCGCATAGTACAGCATCGCCATTGCCGGCGGGAAATCCCCGGCATCAATGCGGACCATCCACTCGCCGACAGGCTGAATGTCCACCACGTCCAGTTGTTCGTCCAGCAGGTGGGCCGTGAAGGCGTCGATGTTCCATAGAATGAAGAAAAGCGCCGCGTACTGGATGTAGCGCCAGCCGGCCTCGCGCACCAGCAGCCGCTGGCGCAGCCAGTAGATCAGGAGCCCCATCGACGCAACGAAAAAGAGGTGGGCGCCCTGGTGGGTGTAGAGGCCCTCCGGCGCCCCGTGCTCCTGCACGGCCAGCGCCGCCGCCGGGAGCAGCCATCCGGCAGCCACCGCCAGCGCACTCAAGCGAAACAAACGTGTCACAGGAGAACTTCCGTGCATGGCCTGATCGTTTCCGGGCCTCCGCTGCTGCCCCTTGTGTCAACCGCACAACGAATGCCGGCACGCCGTCCCGGCCTCACCGTGGCACCTGGCGAAACCCGCGGAAACCCCGGTTCAAACTCCGCTGTGGACCTGCTGCCCGTCGAGCATGGCCTGGACCCCTTTGAAGTAGGGCAGCCGCGGCCGCAGGTATTTGAAGACGATCCGGGCAAGTACGTACATGGGGAAGAAGACGAAGGGGTAGCCCACGTAGTTCCCGAACACGAAATTGAGGGGGAAGACCACTTCGAATTCGACGCCCTGGAACCGGGTCTGCATCCACGCCAGGGCCAAGGGCACCGGCCAGAGGATCCCGGCGGAATAGCCGGCCATGGTGAAGAAGTACTTGCCCCAGGCGTCGTTGGCGGCCTTGTTGAGAGCCTTGTAGCTGACTTTGTCGCCTTCGGCAAAGGCCTGGACGCTCAGTTTCTCCTTGTGCGAGACCTCGTCCTTGAGCGCCTGGATAAACCTGCGGTTGATGCGGATGCCGGCGGAAATTGATAGCTCCCCCAGCACCACCCCCAGCAGGCCCAAGCAGAATGTGCCGATCAGAAAACCGAGCATGGGATCGCCGGCCAAACGATACGGAGCGATCAGGATCGGGTCGATCAGTTGCAGGAACCTTGAAAATGTAAGCTCCATCTTAATTTATACCCCGTTTGGGAGCCGGCCCCGTGATCTGCCGGGGCCGGCTTTGGGCCGCACGTCATCAGCCGAACATGCGGTAATTGAAGAAACCTCTCAGGGTGTAGTCCAGACCCACGTAGCAGGCCAGCACGATGAAGAAGTACTTGAGCCCCTTTTCGGGGATGAACTTGCCGGTGCGCGGCCCGACCATGGAGCCGATGAAGATGCCCACGAGCTCGACCATGATCATCATCCAGTCGACGGTGACGCCCTTGATCATGAAGTTGAAGATCGAGAGCACCATGCTGATCAAGACCGCCAGGGCCGAGGTGCCGGCGGCGACGAACATCGGCAGGCCGACCACGCTGGTCAGGAAGGGGACGTACAGGAAGCCGCCGCCCACGCCGATGAACGAGGAAATCGCGCTGATGAAGAAACCGCCGACAAAGGCCCAGATCGGGCTGAAGCCGAAGGTCTGCCCGAAGAAGGAGATCTCGGTGCGCGCCATGTTGAACTTGGTGGTGGTGACGCCCTGCTCGACGAGGTTGCCCTTGGCCTTGACGCTGGCTTCGAAGGCTTTGGCGGCTTCCTTGGCCTTCTTTTGCCCGGCCTGCCCCTTGGGGCTCATGCCGTAGATCATGAACCCGCCGATGATGAACACGATCAGGCCGAAGTAGCCTTGGTACTCGGAGAACTTAATTTTGCCCATGGTTGTGTAAACCACCAGGAAGGCCGCCAGCAGGGAGCCCAGGCCCAACGATATCCCCAGGGGGATGACCAGACGCTTCTGCTTGGCGTAGTTGATGCTCGAAACCAGAGCCGAAAGCCCTACCAACCACTGGTTGGACACCCGGATGCTGTCGGTGACGAACTTGTTCAGGGCCGGGGCCGAGTCCTTGAAGGTCTTGGCGTAGGCGCCCAGACCGAAGACCGAGATGTGGCCCACGCCGGCCATGATCCCGCCGAAAGCGCCGACGGTGGAAAAGACCCAGCCCACCCAGATGGCCCAGACGAAAGCCAGAACCAGGTTGACCTTCACACCGCCTGGGATCCCCAGGTAGCCGGGCTCGGCCTTGGGGTCGATCTGGCCCGCGCCCGTGCCCTGGGGCGCCTTTTTAATGGCGTCCTCGAGCGGGCCGGCGCCTGCAAGATCCGGCATCACCATCGGCACTGCCACCGCTACCGCCAAGAGCAGTGCGCAAACGATAAAAATCCTGTTCCTCATGTTCATCCTCCTAAATAAATTAGAAATATCGCCGGGCTCTCCACAATAGCCGGCTTGCGAGTCCCGATAGTGAATAGCAAACGATATGCCACGAATGCCCGCCCCGCCGCAGGTTTCTTCAAATGCGCGCTTTTGATTACAACCAGTTATAATATCATAATAAATAATTCGACCGCAGGGTTGCCAAAGACCCGCGTGCGCTGGGTGGAAAATCATTGGACGGCCCGGGGTGCATTTAGACTATTGCACTCCACGCCGCATTGAAACCCTGCATACAGCCGGGCGGCTCGATAAAACGGATCATTGCAAAAAAAATAGTTCACTGCAATATTTTTATTTCGCATTGATTGTTTTACCGCTGAAAAAATCCCGGCCGTGCAAACCGCCCCATATGCAGTTTTTTAATCAAGCATTTGAAAAATATTTAAAAAAATGCATAATAAACAAGCGGCAAACAAATGTGTACCAACGCCCAACCGATGGTATGGTTATTGCTCGTCATTCCTTGGAATTTATCCCTGCTGCACCACCTGTAATCAAAAGACCTAATTTATTCGGGAGGACATGAACGCGATGCAAAAGACCGTTTATAGTATGTGTTTCATGTGTTCAATCCGCTGCCCCATCAAAGTCACGGTCAAGGACGGCCAAGTGACCTTCATCGAGGGCAACCCCAAGGTGGCCGGAATAGACGGCAGTCTGTGCCCGCGCGGCTCTGCCGGCATCTCCCTGCTCTACGACTCTCAGCGGCTGCAGTCGCCCTTGATCCGCACCGGCGAGCGCGGCTCGGGCCAGTGGCGCAAGGCCAGCTGGGACGAGGCGCTCGATTACATCGCCGACAAGCTCAAGCCGATCATTAAAAAGAACGGCGGGCAGAGCGTGGCCCTAACCGAGCGAACCAACCTGTCCACCCATGTGAGCAAGACGTTTCTCAAGGCTATCGGCTCGCCGAACCACTTCACCCACGACGCCCTGTGCAAGGGCTCGGTCAACACGGCCTGCCGCTCGCTTTTCGGGTACACCGACGCCCAGATGGGAATCGACTACAAGAACACCAAGCACATCGTCATGTACGGCCGCAATTTGTTCGAGGCCATCGCGGTCAAGGAGGTCAACAGCCTCATGGACGCCATGGCGGCAGGCGCCAAGGTGACTTACATCGACCCGCGCGTTTCCATCACCGCCACCAAGGCTCACCGCTACTGGATGATCCGGCCCGGCACGGACCTGGCGCTGAACTACGCCCTCACGCACGTGATCCTCAAGGAACGGCTCTACGACGCCGCGTATGTGGAGAAGTGGGTGCTCGGCCTGAACGAGCTGCAGGATTTCGTGCAGTCCTACACACCGGAGTGGGCCGAGAAGGAAACCGGCATCCCGGCCGCCGAGATCGTGGCCCTGGCACGCGAGATGAGCAAGGACAAGCCGTCCGTCATTTTCCACTTCGGCTACCGCGGCGCCCATCACGCCAACGAGATCTACCTGCGCCGGTCCATCCTGATCCTGAATGCCCTCATGGGCAGCATCGAGGCCAAGGGCGGGATCTTTTTCAAAAAAGGCCCCGGCGAGGTCGGAGCCAAGCCGGCCCGCAAGCTGACCGAGCAGAAGTTCGCGGCCATCAAGGCGCCCCGGGCCGACAAAGTCGGCACCAAGGATTTCCCGCTACCGGACCCCGACCACGGAGTGCCGCAGATGCTGCCGCACGCCATCCTCAATGAGGACCCCTACCCGGTCAAGGCCCTGTTCGTCTACCGGTTCGAGCCGCTCATGTCGATCCCGGACAGCAACCTCACCAAAAAGGCGCTCGAGAAGCTCGACCTCATCGTGACCGTCGACATCAACTACAGCGACATCGCCTGGTATTCGGACGTCATCCTGCCCGAATCCATCTACCTGGAGCGCACCGACTGCGTCCAGCAGGCCAACGGCCAGAAGCCGCAGATGTTCCTGCGACGCCAGGCCGTGCCGCCGCGCTACGACACCCGCGACTGGGCCGTCATCGCCAAGCAGATCGGCGAGCGCATCGGCATCGGCGAGTTCTTCCCCTACAAGGACAGCGAGGAGCTGGTACGCTGGCAGCTGGAGGGCACGGGCTTCACCTTGGAGGATTTCGACAAATCCGGCTTTGTGGCCTACACCGACAAGCAGATCCTGTGGGACCGCATGGACGGCTTGAAGTTCAAAACCCCCTCCAAAAAAATCGAGCTGAAATCCTCGCTGCTGGAAAATGCCGGCTTCCCCTCGTTCCCGCCCTATGAGGCGGTCCCGGGCTACACGGACAACCGGTTCCGGCTGATCACGGGCAGAAACGCGCTGCACACGCATGTCTCCACCCAGAACAACGCCTACTTGAGCGAGCTGGCGCCGGAAAACGTGCTGTGGATCAACTCCAAGCGCGCCGCGACCCTGGGCATCAAGAGCGGCGGCCTCGTGACGGTGGCTTCCAAAAACGGCTCCGGCCAGATCAAGGCGTTCGTGACCGATTTCATCCACCCGGACTCGGTCTTCATGCTGCACGGGTTCGGGCACGAGGCCAAGCTCGCCACCCGCTCCTACAACAAGGGCGTCTCGGACGCCATGCTGGAGGAGAACATCACCGACAAGGTCGGCGGCAGCCCGGCCCTGCATGACACCGTAGTCACCGTCCAGGCGGCATAACAGATTCGGAGGATCGATACGAATGAGCCAGTACTATTTGTTTCAGGATACGAAAAACTGCATCGGGTGCCACTCCTGTGAAGTCGTGTGCAAGAGCAACAAGGCTCTGCCGGTCGGCCCCAAGCCCTGCCAGGTGATCCACGTCGCGCCCAAGATGGTGAACGGCCTGCCCCGGGCCTCCTACGTGTTCATGCCCTGCTTCCATTGCGAAAACCCCTGGTGCGTGGCCGCCTGCCCCACCGGCGCGATGCGCAAACGGCCGCAAGACGGCATCGTCTACGTCGAGCAAAGCCTGTGCGTGGGCTGCAAGACCTGCGTCACGGCCTGCCCGTGGGGCGCCCCCCAGTGGAACCCCGAAACCGGCAAGGTGGTCAAGTGCGACTACTGCAAGGACCGGGTCGACGCGGGGCTGAAGCCCGCCTGCGCCACGATCTGCACCACCCACTGCCTGCATTTCGGCCAGGTGGAGGACATGACCCAGATCCGCCGCGAACGCCATGCCAAGGTGATCGCCAGCCTGGAAAATCAGATTGGATAGACAGACAGTTTTAAGTGTTACGTTTTAAGTTTTAAGCAAATTAATCTATGAAGGCAGGCTCCTTCCTTTGCTTAATCACTTAACACTTAAAACTTGAAACTTGAAACGATAGGGATATACGGCGCAAGACCGGCACATGCTTGCGCCAGCCACGATAGGGCCTGGAGCCATTAATCCATGTCAGAAAAACTTTGCCCGGTCAACCAAGCCATTTCAGGTCTCAAAGAGGCGGTCGATTCCGGACGGCTTTCCAATCCTCGCAGCCGCCGGATCGCCGAAGAGATACTGGACCTGCTGACGGATGTCGCCTGGGGGCGGGCCGGAGGAGACCATCTTGGAGCCATCGCCTCTCTCACGGATGAGTTGTCCTATGACAAGGCTTCGGCCGGCGCCATGGCCGCGGCCAAACTGATTTGGGATGCGCTCGGCGAGCACCGCGAGGTTTTTCAAAGCCACATCGACACCCACAACTGCGCCACCGGTGACTGCGTGCGCCTGGTGCCGGCCCCCTGTCAGATGACCTGTCCGGCGGGGATCGACATCCCCACCTATGTGAACCTCATCGGCATGGGGCACGATGCCGAGGCCATCGAGGTCATTCGCCGGGACAACCCCTTCCCCTGGGTGTGCGGGCTGGTGTGCACCCGGCCCTGCGAGCTCATGTGCGTGCGCGGCCGGGTGGACAAGCCCATTTCCATCAAGTTCCTCAAGGCCTTTGCGGCCGAGCGGGCGCTTTCCGACCGCCACTACCACAACCCGGCCAAGGAGCCGGAAAAAGGCAAGCGCATCGCCGTGGTCGGCGCCGGTCCGGGCGGGATGACGGCGGCGTATTACCTGGCGCTGAAAGGCTACGGGGTCACGGTTTTCGAAGCCCTGCCGGTGGCGGGCGGCATGATGATGCTCGGCATCCCGCGCTACCGTCTGCCGCGCGAAGTCATCGACCGCGAGACGGCCATGCTGGAGGACCTGGGGGTCGAGTTCCGGTTCAACACGCGCTACGGCAAAGACATAGCGCTGGAAAGCCTCAAAGCGGACGGGTTCGATGCGGTCTTCCTCGCCATCGGGGCCCACCAGGCTTTCAAGCTCAACATCCCCGGCGAGACCGACTTTCCCCAGGTCATAGAAGCCATCGACCTGCTGCGCCGCGTGGCCCTGGGCGATCGACACATCCCGGGAAAGCACGCGATCATCATCGGCGGCGGCAACGTCGCCATCGATGCCGCCCGGACCTGCCTGCGGCTGGGGTCCGATGAGGTGACCATTGCCTACCGCCGCACGCGGGCGGAGATGCCGGCCGACGTGGAGGAAGTGGAGCAGGCCGAGGACGAAGGCATCCACATGTCGTTTCTGACCATCCCCAAGGCCGTCGTCGGCAAGGACGGCCGTCTCACGGGGCTGGAGTGCATCCGCGCCAAGCTGATCAAGAAAGACGACAGCGAACGGCTGTTCCCGGTGCCGGTGGAGGGAAGCGATTTCGTCATCGCGGCCGACACGGTCATCTCCGCCATCGGGCAGCGCATCGACCTGGAGTGCCTGAGCGATCTCAAGGGGCTCAAGTGGACCCGGCGCCAGACCATCCAGGCCAGCACCGTCAGCATGGAGACGTCGATCCCCGGCGTGTTTGCCGGCGGCGATGCCGTCACCGGCCCGGCCACCGTGGTGGAGGCCATCGGCGCGGGCAAGCGCGCCGCCGAGGCCATCGACCGCTTTCTTTCCGGGATTCCCCAGCCCAAGATGCCGCCGGTGCCGGTGCGCCGCACGCGCGTGGAGTGGATGGAGGTCCCGGCCAGCACTAAAATGACCTTGCGGCGCCCGGAGATGCCGCTGCTCAACCTCGAGCGCCGGCGCACCACCTTTCAGCAGGTGGAACTCGGCTACACGGAGAACGTCGTGCGGGAAGAGGCCCGCCGCTGCCTGCGCTGCGACATCTGCCTGCGCTGCGGCAAATGTGTCGAGGTCTGCCGCGACATGATGGGCATCAACGCGCTGGAGTTCGGATTCCTCAACTTCGACAAGCCCGAGGCCACCGATTTCCGGGTGACCGCGGAACGCTGCATCCTCTGCGGCGCCTGCGCCGCCAACTGCCCGAACCAGGCCATCCGGATCCTCGACCGCGGCGACGAGCGCCTGTTGTCCTACTGCGGGACGATTTTAAACCGCCAGAAGCTCGAACATTGCCGGGCGTGCGGCGCTGTGATAGGCCCGCAACGCTACCTGGAATTCCTGAAGAACCGCACTCAGACCGTCAGCCCGGTTGTCGCCGACCGGAATTTGTGCCATAGCTGTCTGCGAAGGCATACCGCAGGGGTTCATCAGGAAAACACCCCCGTCTAGCGGACAGCGCCGTCGACCGCATCGACAAGGAGTTCAGCCATGGCGTTTCACAGGGGCCAGAAAGTGGAAATATTCCGAAAATCGGAAGATGAAAGCTGGGGCGAGCACATGGATCAGTATGTCGGCCGCCACGGCATCATCACGGACCCGGACACCACCAAGAACGATCCGGATGCGCTGATCGAGGTCAGCGTGGAGGGCAAGGGCACCCATCGTTTCCCGCAAGACTGCCTGCGTCTCCTCGCAGAGTGATGTTGCCAATAATGATTTCCATCCTCGTCAACAACAACAGTCTCCAGGTCGAAGAGGGTGAAAACCTTTTGAGGGCCCTGCAGGTCGCCGGCGTCCGCATTCCTGCCGTCTGCTTCCACCCCGCGCTGCACAAAACGGTCGGCGTCTGCCGCCTGTGCACCGTGGAACTCGCAACTCCCGGCAAGCCCCCGGAAGCCAAACGCGCCTGTCTGGTCAAAACTCATCCGGGCTTGGTCGTGCAAACCGAAAGCGTGGCCATCCAAGCCGCCCGCGAGAAGGCCATGCGGGCACTCCTGAAGCAGGCGCCGCAATCCGAGCGGCTCATCCACCTCGCCCGGGAATTCGGCATCCGCATCGACCCTGCGCCCGACGGGTGCATCCGCTGCCTCCTGTGCGAACGGGTCTGCAAGGAGGTGGTCGGCGCCGGAGCGCTCAAACTGGGGAAACGCGACGGCAAACGTCTGATCGAACCGGTGGAGGGCCGCTGCATCGGCTGCGGCACCTGCGCCAACATCTGCCCCACGCATGTCATCCGGATCACCGATGAAGAAAACGTGCGGACGATCTCCATCCGCGACGAGATCATCGGACGGCACCCGCTCGCCACCTGCGAGGGCTGCGGACGGCGCTTTGCCACGCCGAAGTTCCTGG
>Ga0210103_1000111_pt1 | contig 14849 bp, 12 predicted proteins | sample RushSE_CattailNL_6_FD_185564 | JGI IMG/M metagenome (GOLD analysis project Ga0210103, IMG submission 185564) | Wetland microbial communities from San Francisco Bay, California, USA, that impact long-term carbon sequestration - RushSE_CattailNLA_D2... | ecosystem: Environmental > Aquatic > Marine... | reverse complement strand
CGTGGGTTTCAAACTCATCATCCGGGTCCTTCACAAAAAAATCCTGACAGCCACAGAGCGGGCACTTCATCCCCTTCCCCTCCCATAATTTAATTTTTCCGCCGCAGGCGGAAAAATTCAGTTGACCTTCATGAAGGCCTTTTTCTTGGCCTTGCAGACCGGGCACTCCTCCGGGGCTTCCTTCTCAACGGTGTAGCCGCACACCGAACAGACATAATAGTCCACGTCCGCCTGGGGTTGGGTGAGGCTGTCGATCGCCTTCTGGTAGAGCGCGGCGTGCACTTTCTCCACCTCGTTGGCATACGTGAAGGTGCGCACGGCGGCCTCGTTGCCCTCGGCCTTGGCTTCCTGGATCATGGGAGGATACATGGACTGGAATTCGTAGGTTTCTCCCCCCAGGGCTTCCTTCAGGTTTTCAAGGGTGCTCTTGACCCCCTTCAGAGTGCGCAAGTGGGTGTGGGCGTGCACGGTCTCGGCCTCGGCCGCCGCCCGGAAGAGCTTGGCCACCTGGGGGTAGCCCTCGGTCTGGGCCTTCTGGGCAAAGGCGAGATACTTGCGGTTGGCCTGGGATTCGCCTGCAAACGCGTCTTTGAGATTCTTTTCGGTCTTGCTCATTTCAATCCTCCTTTATCGTTTGGGTTAATGACCGATTGACGGACAAACGGAAGATAGCGTTAGAAACAAAAGGCGTGCCAAGTTCGGGCCGAAACGGTATTTTTTTGTAAACGTCATTATTTCAAAATGTTAACTTCATGAACTGAATTTTTCCGGCACACTTTGCCGCAAGGAACCTGAGACAACCGCTTCCTCGACCTGCGCGGGCAGCCTTAGGACGCCACGCAAAGGGCCTCGAGACGGATGCTCGGCCGCCTTGGCTGTTCCAGGTTGGCCATGAACCATAAGTGTCTCGCGACACACATCTGAGCCCCATCTCCGCAGAGCGCCTTTATCTCCGTCATGCCTTGGCGACATTCTCCATGAGAGCGGCATGGGCGGCCGCCAGACGCGCGACCGGAACCCGGAAGGGCGAGCAGGAGACGTAGTCCAATCCGAGCTTGTGGCAGAGAATGATGGATTCCGGGTCGCCGCCGTGCTCGCCGCAGATGCCGCACACCAGGTCCGGCTTCACCCGGCGGGCCTTCTCCATGGTCAGGCGCATCAGCTCGCCCACGCCTTCCGGATCGATGGTGGCGAAAGGGTTGTCCGGCAGGATCCCCGCCGATATGTACGGCACCAGGAAGCTCGCCTCGGCGTCGTCCCGTGAGATGCCGAAGGTGGTCTGGGTCAGGTCGTTGGTGCCGAAGGAGAAAAACTGCGAGAAGTCGGCGATCTTGTCGGCCGTGAGCGCCGCGCGCGGGATCTCGATCATGGTGCCGAACTTGTATTCCACAGTCATTTTCTGCTCCGCCATGACTTTCTTCGCCTCGGCCTCAAGCACCTCCCGCTGGCGCTTGAGTTCGTGGACATGGCTGGTGAGCGGGATCATGATCTCGGGGTGGACGTCGACCCCCTCGACCGCCACCAGGCAGGCCGCCTCGAAAACGGCCCGCACCTGCATCCGGGTGAGCTCGGGGATCATGATGCCCAGGCGCACGCCGCGCATGCCGAGCATGGGATTGGATTCGTCGAGAGCCTTGGCGCGTTTGAGCAGGTTTTCCTTGAGCCGGATCTCTTCGAGCAGGTTGTCCACTTCGGCCAGGGTGGGCGCGTGCTGCAGCCGGATCTTGCGGTCGGCCAGTTGGTGCATGAGCTCGTTGATGTTCGGCAGGAACTCGTGCAGCGGCGGGTCGATCAACCGGATGATGACCGGCAGCCCGTTCATGATCCGGAAGAGCCCCGCGAAGTCCTCGCGCTGGTAGGGCAGCAGGATCTCCAGGGCCTCGCGGCGTTCGCTGGGCAGATCGGTCATGATCATCTTCTGGAAGTGCTCCAGGCGCTCGGTCTCGAAGAACATGTGCTCGGTGCGGCACAGACCGATGCCCTCGGCGCCGTATTCCCGTGCGCGTTGGGCGTCGCGCGGGTAGTCGGCGTTGGCCCGCACGCCCAGCCGCCGGAACTCGTCGGCCCAGCGCAGGAGCTTGATAAGCCAGGGGTCCTTGATGTCCGGCACCATGGCTTTGAGCTTGCCCAGGTAGACCTCTCCGGAGGTGCCGTCGATGGAGATCCATTCGCCCTCCTTGACGATCTTGTCGCCCACCCTCATCACCCGGTCGTTCAGGTCGATCTCCAGCGCCGAGACCCCGACCACGGCCGGCTTGCCGAACTGGCGCGCCACCAGCGCCGCATGGCTGGTGCGGCCCCCGCGGCTGGTCAGGATGCCCTGGGCGGCCAGCATCCCGTGCACGTCGTCGGGTTTGGTTTCCGGCCGGACCATGATGACCGCCTTTTTCTCGCCCTTGCCCCAGGACTCGGCCAAATTGGCGTCGAAGGCCACCACGCCGACCGCCGCCCCCGGCGACACGTTGAGGCCCGTGGCCAGCAGCGACCCGGCGGCCTTGGCCTCCTGCTTGGTGATGTGGTCGAACTGGGGGTGCAGGAAGAAGTCCACCTGTTCGGGAGTGACCCGCAGCACCGCCTCCTCGCGGGTGATGAGCTTCTCCTCGGCCATGTCGGTGGCGACGCGCACGGCCGCCTGGGCGGAGCGCTTGGCGCTGCGGGTCTGCAGCATCCACAGCTTGCCGCGCTCGATGGTGAACTCCACGTCCTGCACATCCCGGTAGTGCTGCTCGAGGCGCTTGGCGATGCCGAGAAACTCGGCGTAGGCCTCGGGCATCTCCTTGATCAGCTGATTGATTTCCTTGGTCATGCGGATGCCGGCGACCACGTCCTCCCCCTGCGCGTTGGTGAGGTAGTCGCCCTCGATGTCTTTCTCCCCGGTCGTGCCGTTGCGCGTCATGGCGACCCCGGTGGCGCTGTTGTCGCCCATGTTGCCGAACACCATCGCCACGATGTTGACCGCCGTGCCCAGGTCGTGGGCAATGCCGGCGGCATTGCGGTAGTCGACGGCGCGCTTGCCGTTCCAGCTTTCAAAGACCGCCGCGGTGGCCATGCGCAATTGCTCGTAGGGCTCGGCGGGGAAGTCGCGGTTGGACAGACGCCGGAAGATTTTCTTGAACTCCGCGATCACCTCCTGCAGGTGCTCGGCGGAGAGCTCGGGGTCGGTCTTGACGTTGGCCTTCCGGCGGGCCTTGGTCAGCACCTCCTCGAAGGCCTCATCCGGGATCTCCATGACCACGCTTCCAAACATCTGGATCAGCCGGCGGTAGGAATCGTAGACGAAGCGCGGATTGCCGGTCAGCGCGATCATGCCCTGGGTGGTCTCGTCGTTTAGACCGATGTTGAGCACGGTGTCCATCATGCCCGGCATGGAGAACTTGGCCCCCGAGCGGCAGGACACGAGCAGCGGGTTCTGTGCGTCTCCGAAACGCTTTGTTGTCAGGGCCTCCACTTTCTCGAGGCCCGAAATCGCCTGGTCCCACATGTCTTCCGGAAACACCCCGCCGCGGGCCAGGTATTCGTTGCAGGCCTCGGTGGTGATGGTGAACCCCGGCGGCACGGGCACGCCGATGCGCACCATCTCCGCCAAGTTGGCCCCTTTGCCGCCGAGCAGCCCGCGGACCGCATCCCAAGATCCGCCGATGTAGGCGTTGACCTGGTCCAGCTCATCGAAGAGATAGACCCATTTTTTTCCCATGCTGACCTCCTGCTCCGGGGGCGCGCCGGCCGTTTGGATTGAATGGGGCATATTAAATCACGGTGGCAACTTACAGAGGAGCGAAAAAGAGAAAAGACATCCCGAACAACGGTGTGTGTAGCAGGGATATTAATAGCGAACCTGCATCAGCAAGTCAAATTCTAAACTACTTTCTTTAGCAAACATACCGAACGGGTAGGATCCATGGTGACGGACAAGGCGCAGGCGAAGACGAATCGCAAAAAAACGCCGCCGCTGCGTCAAAAAAAGAATTGAGGCCATAGAGGGCACCTCCTTGAAAACTTCGAACAGATGATAATCATCCAGGTCGAAACCGAATCGTCGCCAACGATGCGTTGCACGATCAAAAATGGAGGCCCTAAATGGAAGAGCATTGGGAAAAAACCCTTTCATGTGCCGGCCGCTGCGAGCGCTGCGGCGAGACGTTGGGGAAAAAAAGCGGGAGAGTCCTTTCGGTCTTCGACCACCAGCCCATTTGCCTGGCCTGCAAGCGAGCCGAGGAAACGCGTCCGGACTACCCGGACCAGTCCAAGCAGATGATTGCAGGCTGCATTGCCGCGACCGGGAAACCTTACGGCGACGCGGCGAGCTATTGCTTTCACCATTTTCTTCCCTTCACTTGCAAAGATTAATTGACCGGCGGCTTCCGCTGCCGACCATTTAACCTTTGTCGGACAACCTTTCGCTCAACCGGTCGCTTGCGCCTCGCCGAGTGCCCGTCGGCGCGGCGCGTGCGCGCAAATTACATCCCTCATGGGCCCTCAAACCTCGCCCGCAATCGACGCCTTCACCGGGACGTGCGGTTGCTTTGCCTTGACAATCCATGGCGGCTTTTCATAGGATGCCTGCCGGCTTATGAAGGAGCAGGCAACGACTGAAATCGTCCGGCGGTGGGGAACCCACCTGAACTGGAAAGGAGCGATGTATGAAAGATGTCGTAATCGCCTCGGCATGCCGAACCGCCATCGGCGCTTTCGGCGGAACCCTGCGGGATCTGCACACGACCAAAATCGCCAGCGTCGCCATGAAGGCCGCCGTGGAGCGGGCAGGCATCGACCCGGCCCGGATCGACGACGTGCGCTTCGGCTGCTGCCTGGAACCCGTCGACAGCATGAACATGACCCGCATCGCCGCGCTGATGGCGGGGATCCCCGACACGGTGACGGCCGCCACCATCAACCGGGTCTGCATCTCGGGCATGGAAGCCACTGTTTCGGGCATGGCCATGATCCAGGCGGGGATGGCCGACGTGGTCCTGGCCGGGGGTGCGGAGCACATGTCCGGCGCCGCCTACTCGGTCTTCAACGCCCGCTGGGGCTGCCGGCTTCAGGACCAGGAATTCGTGGACAACATCATGCGCGGGCTGCACTGCGGCTCACACCTGCTTCCCCATCCGGAAACCGGCCCGGTCGATGCCTCCAAGCCGCCGCTCAGTCTGTTCAAGGGCAAGCCCTACATCATGGGCGCCACGGCGGAATTCGTGGCCCAGCATCTGAACATCAGCCGGGAGGAAATGGACCTCGTCGCGCTGCGCAGCCACAACAACGTCGAGCGCGCTACGAAAAACGGGGATTTCAGGGACGAGATCGTGCCGGTCAAAATCCCTCAGCGCAAGGGCGACCCGATCGTCTTCGACAAGGACGAACACTTCCGCCCGGGCATCACCCTGGACCAGCTCAGGAAGCTGCCGCCGGCCTTCGTGCCGGAGATCGGCAAGGTCACCGCGGGCAACTCGAGCGGCATCAACGACGGCGCGGCCGCGATCCTGATCATGTCGGCTGAAAAGGCAAAGGATCTCGGCATCCGGCCCCTGGCCCGGATCAAAGCGGTCGGCCGGGGCGCCTGCCACCCGTCCGTCATGGGCCTCTCCCCGGTGCCGGCCGTCAAACACCTGATGGCGAGAAGCGGGCTCAACCTCGCCGACTTCGAGCTGATCGAGGTCAATGAGGCCTTCGCCGCACAATACCTGGCAGTGGAGAAGGAGCTCGGCTTGAACCGCGAGATCACCAACGTGAACGGCTCGGGCATCGGCCTGGGGCATCCCGTCGGCGCCACCGGCGCCCGCATCATGATCACCCTGTTGTATGCCATGAAAAAGCACGGCAAGACCCTGGGGCTGGCATCCCTTTGCGGCGGCGGCGGGGTGTCGATGGCCTGCGCCATCGAGATGCTGTGATGGCAGATCCCCGAAAACCCCTAACATTAGGAGGGCAAAATGAGACGGAGCTCAACCGTTGCCGGCACGATCGTTATATGCCTGTTGGTTTCGATCGGGGCCCTCGCCGCGGACGAACTGGCGGAGGCCGACCGGCTGTTCAGCGCAGGCGGGCTGGAGAATTTTCAGAAGTCGATCCCGATCTACGTCAAGGCCGTGGCGCAGGACCCCGGCAGCTTCGAAGCCAACTGGAAGTGCGCCCGCGCCCATCGGGAATACGCCAACCAAGCCAAGCGACAGGAGGTGGCGGACTGGAAGAATATCTGCGCCGAACACGGCAAGGCCGGCATGCAGTATGCCCAGAAGGCCATCGACCTGCAGCCGGACAAACCTGACGGGTACTATTATTTCGGCGTCAACGTCGGCATCTATTCGGACGGGGTGAGCATCGTCACGGCGCTCGCCGAGGGGCTCAAGGACAAGACCCAGAGCAGTTTCGAGAAGGCGTACGCACTGGACAAGAATTACAAGCAGGGCGGTCCGATGCTCTCCCTGGGCCGCTTCTGGACGGTGCTCCCCTGGCCGCTGCACGATCGCCCCAAAGCGCTCGCCTATTTTCGCGAATACCAGAAAGCCGGTTTCTTCGACGCCAACCTTGAAGCCCACCTGTTTCTCTCCGAGCTGCTGATCAAAATAGGCGGCGACGCCAACCAGGCGGAAGCAAAAAAGTATCTTGAAAAAGCGGCCCAGTCCACGGATAGCTACTACAAGAATTGGGCGACGCGGCTGCTGTCGGAAATCGGGAAGTGAGACATAACTGCAGCAACGAAATCAGATGAGGGGGATGTCAAAATAACGTTCCGATTGTCGGGCGTTATTTTGTTACAACCACTTATGCCGCCATCCTCGTTTTCGGGACATTATTACGACAAGCGGTATAAGACGCAACGCGATTGCCGGATTCACTTGGCTCTCTTAACGAAGAAAAGGAACTCGCCTTCGCCCTCCACCCATCACGCGGGTTGATCAGGGCCAGGAATAGGTCGCCGCGAATCGTTGAGGGCAGGGTTTCTAATTTTTTGAACACTCATGTGAAAAAAATGAATCAAAACCAGGGAACCGCACTACCTATAGACGCCCGGGGCCTTTTTACCGTGCCGGAAAGCGGCAAAGCATATCAACTTGAAACGACACGGAAATAATGACCTATTGCCGCCGCCGCCCAGCAATGGCATGAGTCCTGCTTAATCTACGGCCTGCACATGGAAACGCTGCGGGAAATCCGGCGGCGCATTTTTTCATTTACCTGGATGACCACATGCCTTTGCCCCTTGGACATATCGCAATTGGGTTGGCCACTCACGAAGTGGGTACAGCCCGTTCGGCCTTCAGCCGGTGGAAGCTTTTTGCAGCCATCGTCGTTCTGTCCAACCTGCCCGACATCGATGTCGTCCTCGGTCTTGTATTTCATTGGAACGGCAGCGCCTTCCACCGGGGACCCACCCACAGTCTCTTGTTCGCCTTCGTTGTTGGATTTCTGGCATCCAGGGCTTGCAGCATCCGGGACTGGCTCCCTCGACTGGGTTTCTGGGCCTGCTTCTCACTGGTCCTGTCGCACGTGGCCGCCGATGCCCTGCTCTCGACGTCGGCCGTATCTTTTTTCTGGCCGCTGGAAACCAACTGGTCCACCGGCTACAGCGGCTGGGGGGATGTGGTCGGTATGGTGCTGCGGGGGGATAAGCAGGATGCCTGGATCGCTCTGTGCTGCGCCGCTGTTATCGCCGTCCACCGCGCAGTCCGCGCCCTGAAGACGGGCGGCCTGATTCGACCTGTCGGCAAAAGTTGATGGCTTCGAAGCCCCATTAGCTCATCCCTAAGCGCCTTGCCTGCTTCCGGCTCCGATTATAGCGGTTGTCAAAATAACGTTCCGATTGTCGGGCGTTATTTTGTTGCAACCACTTATGCCGCCATCCTCGTTTTCGGAACATTATTATGACAAGCGGTATAGATGTGCTTACGCTCTGCTGCGGCCATGCGGTCCCGGGTGCGGTGCATCAGCCGATGCGCGGGTTGGAAGCGAGCTTCACGCGGTGCCGCGCATAAAAACCCCAGTAGAGCGCGTTGAGGGAAACTGTCCGACAGGAGCAACAGGATTTCAGGATGGGCCGCAGAGCGCGTCCACCTTGCGGACATAGGCCTTGATGTCGCACTTGCGCTCCAGCCCTGAAGCCATCATGGTGCGAACTTTGCCGTAGATCGCCCGCTGTGGCCAGGCTCTATCATGGACGCCGTAGACCCACGCCACGCCGGTGTAGGAGTTGGGGTCGCGGCCGTCGATGAAGTATTTATTGTTCAGCGCCAGGGTCGTCGCGAAGCCTTCCTCCGGGGTTTGGGACCACTCCAGGATCTTCTTGCCCCAGTACATGCGCATGTAAGTGTGCATGAAGCCGGTGCAGGCCATCTCGCGCATGGCGGCATTCCAGTAAGGGTCGTGGGTGGCGGCATTCTCGAACTGCTCTGCCGAATATACATGCGGGCGGCGGTCGCGGCGGTGTTCGGCCAGGCTCGCCTGCGCCCAGCCCGGTATGCAGGCAATGGAATCGTAGTCCGGCGTGTAGTGCGTGAAGTTGCAGGCCAGCTCGCGCCGGACGATCATTTCCTCCAGGAAGGCATCTTTGGCCGCTTTCGGACCGGCTGTTTTGATGGCCTCGAGGGCCATGTAAATTGGGGAGATCTGCCCGAAGTGCAGGTAAGGGCTCATGTGCGAGGTGTCGTCGGTCTGTGGCTGGTTGTGGTTCTGGTCGTAGCGCGCAAGGCGGTTTTTGAGAAACTCGGCAAAACGCCGCCGGGCCTCGGACGCCCCGCCCTTAAACCATTCCGAAACGGGCGAGACGCTGCGGTCGATTCGGAGGGTCTTGAGCAGCGCCGCGGTGTCGGCGAGGGGGACCCCATCGATCTTGAGCCCGACCGTCGGTTTACCCACGGGCACGGGGGAAACCGCCTTAAGGTATTCGGCCAGCTGTCGGCGGATCCTCGGCCGGAGGGTGCGGGCGCCGATCTGCGCCTTGACCGAGGCGGTTTCCACCGGCACGACCAGGTCGCTTTCCACCTGCACGACCCGGCAGGCGGCCTTACGCGCCGCCGCCTGCCGCCATTGTCGCTGATGCCGAAGGTAGCCGCAGTCGCAGACGATGAGGCTGGCCTCGCGCCCCAGCGCCAGCGCGACCTCCGGCGGTGAGCCGCGCCTCACAATCATCCGGATGCCGCGCTTCCTCAGGGCCTGCTCGGCCTCCTTTAGTCCCTCGAGCATGAAGGTGTAGTGCCGCAGGTTGGCTTCGGGGTAATCGTCGGTCAACCCGAAAACCGCCACCACCCCGCAACCCAGCCGGTTGGCTTCTTGAACGGCATACTCCAGCGCGTGATTCATCTCCGCGCGCTGGGACTGCTGCATCCAATAAAGAACGTAGCGTCCTTTAACGACCTCGCGGTCGTTCAATAGCTGAATTCGCGCGTCCTCAATTCGCAATGCGCACATGGCGTCAACCTACTTATTAAGGCAAATTAAAAACTAAACAATTGCAGCCCTCAAGGTTTTTTTGAGGGCTGCAATTGTTTACGGAATTCGAGCCAGTCCTGCAGGTCCATGATGGCTTTGTTCAGCTGGTAGCGGCCGTCTGCAAAGACCCCATAGTCTCCGCCGCAGCCCATGGCCGAGGAAAAGCGGATGGTGTTGGCATACATCAGCCAAGTGTCGGACCAGCGGCGCTCGACCGCCTCGTCGAAGGGGCTGCCGCCCTTGGCCGGGCCGGTGGCGTATCCCGCCGCCCAGACGTCCATCAAAATCTGCGTCGCCGTCAGGGTCTTGGCGTTGGTCTCGCGGATGGTGTTTTCGAAGCGGGCCCACTGGCCGTTCACCCAGGACGTCCCGTGGCAACCGAGGCACACGGCCTGAAGTGTCTGGCGACGCTTGTCCATCTCCGCCTTGTCGATCAGGTATTTGGTCGCAAACCCGCCGTCGAAATCGGTCGGCAGCGGCTGGCCGTTCTTGTTGCGGATAATGGTGGTGTCCGGCTCGCGCGGGTGCGGGTGCGCATACACCAGCCCGAACATCCGCCAGGGCAGCCGGTCGTTCATCTGGTGCGAGCGCTGGGCCACCACGTCGCCCTCGGTGTTCACCACCAGGCTGACGTGGCAGGCGGCGCAGGTCGGCGCCGTGAAATCCTTGCCGATGGTCCAGGGCACGGCCTTGAATTCCCAATCCTTGTTGTGGGTCGAAAAGATGTTGCCGTGCTTGCTCGCCTCGTAAACCTTGTTCACGGGGACGTCCGGGCCGACGTGACACTCCTTGCACGTGTAAGGGTTGCGGGCCATTTCGATCGAAAACTGGTGCCGTGTGTGGCAGGCGGCGCACGAGCCCAGGGTGCCGTCGAGGTTGACGCGGCCGACCCCCTGGTTCGGCCACCCCTCGATCTTCGGGAACTCCAACTCGCCGGCCAGTTCGGTGTTGCGGGTCTCGTTGCCCGCGACCTTCAGCTTCGTCCCATGGCAGTAATAGCAGGCCTCGGCCTTGGTAGCCGCATTGGCCGGTTGGATGGGGGTCTTGCCGTCCTTGCGTTGAATGCCGCCGAGAATCGTGTGCTCCAGATCGTTGAACACCTTGTTGTCGGCGAGATTCTTATAGGCGTGCGCCATGATGTTCTTGGAGTACTGATCCGCCTCCTGGGCGTGGCAGGTACGGCAGTCGCCCGGGCTTACCACGATGTGGATGTCGTAGCCGTTGTGTTCAAAGGTGTCGGCATGCTCCTTGGCCCTCAGGGTGTGGCACTCGGCGCATCCGACCGCAGCGCTCTTCAGTTCCTCCGGCACCGACGGGCTGGACACCTTAAGCCCAAGGCCCTTCACGGCCATGGCATCCGTGGGCGTTATCTTGGAGTGGCGGCTGAGCTGCCAACCCTCGACGATGCCCGGGTGGATCACCCGATGGCACTCGATGCAGGCCTGGGTGGCCTCGCTCACCTTCACCTCGGCGGCATCTATCCCCCCCCCATGCAGAAAGACGGTTCCGGCGACAGCCAGTGCACAGATAATTTTCATTGGCGGCATCCTGTCATAACGTTTCGGGTTTAAAAAGCGTTGATAGGGTCCGGCTTCGGAACGCAAATATTTCGATTCAGTATTTCGGCAGGAAACACACATCTTTCTCCGGCGGCTGCCAGCGTTCCGGTCCCCGTGCCAGGGGGGTGCCGGCGAGGCGAATGATCCCCGACAGCATGCCGCGGAAAATGATGTGATGAAAAACAAAAAAGGCGTACCAATACACAATACCGGCCAGCCCCCTCGGAAGGAAGCGCGAGGTCAGCTGGAGTTCGCAGTGCTTTTCGCCGAGCGGAACGATCGTGAAATCGAGCAACGCGTCCCCAGGTGCCTTCATCTCCGACAGAAGCTGCAAATGGTGCGGCGGCTCCACCTTCAGCACCCGCCAGAAGTCCAGGGTGTCCCCCGGCCGCAACTCATCCCCGCGCGGCCGGGCGGCCGCGATTCCCCGGCCTCCGAAAAGGCGGTCGATCAATCCCCGCAGGCGCCAAAGCGTGTTGGCGTACCAATACCCGTTATTTCCGCCCATCCGGCCGATATGCCGCCAGATATCCTCGGCGGCGGCGGCGGTCACAACCCGATAAGCCGCAACGAAACGCGTACCGCCGGCATAGTCTGCATCGCCGCAATAGGGCCACTCAAAAGGCAGAAGTCCGCCGTCCTTAGACCAGCATGTTTCCAAGCGCTCCTGCTTGACCCGCTGCAGAGCGATGCGGATGGCCTCCCGGCAACTGAGCAGCCGCTGGGGGATGATATCGCGGATGCGGTTGTCGCGGCACACGGCATCGCTCGTCAAACCCTCGGTCAGCGGCAGTGCGATGGCGGCCGGAACCGGGCTGATGAATCGGATCCAGTAGGCGCTCAGGGTCGGCGTCAACATAGGCACCGGGATGATGACCCGCTTCCGCAGGCCGGCTTCCTCGGCATAGATCTCGAGCAGCCGGTGATAGGTCAATATGTCCGGTCCGCCGATGTCATAGGTCTCCCCGGTGGTCTCCGGGTGCTCCAGGCAGCCGGCCAGGTATCCGATGACGTTGCTGACGGCGATCGGCTGGTTCAGGGATCGCACCCAGCGGGGAGTGGTCATGACCGGCAGGTGCTCGACCAGATAGCGCATGATTTCAAAGGAGGCGCTGCCCGAACCGACGATCATGGGTGCGCGCAGATCGGTGGTGGGCACCCGACCGGATTGCAGGATCCTGGCCACTTCGATGCGCGAGCTCAGGTGCTCGCTCAGGTTCCCGTGCTTCGCTTCCGCCAGCCCGCCCAGGTAGATGATGCGCGTGATGCCGGCGGCCTCTGCCGCCGCCACCATGTTGCGCGCGGCGGCGCGGTCGGCTTCCGCGAACCGGTCCTTCTGGGCAATCATCGAGTGGACCAGATAATAGACGACGTCGCAACCGGCGGCGGCCGCCTCAAGGGAGGCGACATCGAGCACGTCGCCCTTAACCAGTTCCACGTTGGGGTGGTGAGCCCAGGGACGGCAGGCCAGTTTTTCGACGGTCCGGCCCATGGCCCGCACGCGCCGGCCTGCCTGCAGCAGGGCCGGAATCAGGCGCCCGCCGACGTAGCCGGTGGCGCCGGTGACGAGAATGGGGGCGGAGGACTTCATCTTCCCATTTCCCTTACCCGTTCCTCCACTTCCCGGATGGCGCACAGGAGAACCTTCTCATCCACCGGAAGAAAAAGGTTGTGAGCGGAGCTTCCCTTGGCGCAGGTCCGGCGGAGCCCTTCCCTGAAAAGCGGCTCCTTCAAGCCGTTAATCCCCAACTCCTCCAGGGTCAACGGCAGCCCCAGCTTGGAAAAAAAGGGAATCAGCCTTTTCAGCTCCTCTTCGTTTTTTTCCAGGCACGCCTGGACCACGAGTCCGTAGGACACCACCTCCCCATGGAGGCGATGGCGGATCTGGGGCAGGACGGTCATGCCGTAAAGCATGCCGTGCGCCAAAGCGACTCTGAAATTCGTTCCCCCTATGCCCCCGATGATTCCGGCCATCAGGATGTTCGCCTCGATCATCTTTTCCACGGCCGGAGAGTTTTTCCCGGCGTCCACGTCCTGCTTGGCTTCCAGACCGCATTTAAAAATGGTTTCTTTGACCTGGGTCGCAAGGGCCAGGGCCGCCTGGAGCGACGGCGACGGATCGGGCGTTCGGTCGTAGGTCGGCTTCCCCTCGTACCATTTGGCCAAAGCGTCGCCCATGCCGGCGGCGAGCAGCCGGGAAGGAGCGGCGGCAACAATCGCCGAATCGACCAGGACCAGCTCGGCGGCTTTGCCGTGGATGGTGTCCGTGCGGATGCCGTTTTGATAGATGACCGACACCGTGGAAGCGGCCGAACAGGTGGCGGCGCTGGTGGGGAGCGACGTCAGCGGAAGATCAAGCCGCTCGGCGACCGCCCGGGACGTGTCGATGGCCTTGCCCCCGCCCGTCCCCACGACGAGATCCACTTTCTCGGAGCGGCCGATATCGGCCACCCGCGCGACCTCGGCCAGGCTGCATTCCACCTCGAAGCGCACGAAGCAGGGGGTCAGGCCGGCTGAAGGAAGCGTGCGCTCCAGAACAGGGCGAAGGATGGCGCCAACGAGCTCGTCTGCCAGAATCATGGGCCGGCGGCCGAACGCCTTCAGCTCCGCGCCCGCTTCGGCAAGGGCGCCAGGACGCTGGACATACCGCTTGGGACCCAGAAGAATGTCGGTCATTCGGCAATCTCCGTTTCAGGCATGATTTCTCAGCTTCAGCGCCACAGGGTGCGGGTTCAGGTACACCTGCTGCTTGAGGTAGGGCTGATCGTATTTGCGCACGTAGTGGTTCAACAGGGTGACCGGCACGATCAGCGGGAGATACTCCCTGCGGTACTGGTCCAGAACTTCCAGCAGCTCCTGCTTTTCGTCTGAGGTGAGCTGCTGCTTGAAGTAGCCCATGATGTGCTGCAGAACGTTCATGTTCTTCTTGAGGGTGGTCTTAAGCCGCAGGGCGTCAATGAGCAGCCGCTCGTAGTCGGTGTAGACCTCCCTGATCGGCATGCGCTTGCCCTCGGCGACAAGCTTTCCCATGAGCTTGGCGTGCGCCGGGCTGTGCGCCAGAACGAGCAACTTGTGCCGGGTATGGAAATCGACCAGGTTCTTCATGCTCGCCGGCCGGGCCAGCGTCTCCCGCCAGCGCTTCAGGGTGAAAATTTGCTCGATGAAGGCCTCTCTGAGTTTGGCGTCGTTGAGACGCCCCTCCTCCTCCACCGGCAGCAGGGGGAAGTGCCGCGTGAACGCCCGGGCAAACATGCCGACGCCCTTCTTTTCCGCCATGCCCTTGGCGTTGTATACCTTGACCCGTTCCAGGCCGCTGCTGGGAGAATCGCTTTTGAAGATAAATCCGCACAGGTTTTCCTTTTCGAGTTCACGGACGCGTTTTTCGGACCAGCCGGCCATGCGCTCGGTATGATCCACCTGGGTGCGCGTGGTGACGAAGCGCGGGTTTTCAGGATCACCCACCAGCCGGAAGGTTTCGCGGGGTATGGGGAAACCGGCTTCCACCTCGGGGCACACCGGTATGAACTCCAAGTATTCCCCGAGCGTGCCTGTTAGGTAGCGGTCGTGTTTGTGGCTGCCGTCGAAGCGCACCGGCTGGCCGAGAAGACATGCGCTGACTCCGATTCTAATCCGGTTTTCCATGAGAGGGCTCCTTGGAAAGCAACGGTTTTTCGGTCGACCCGTCACCGGCCGGCCGGTCGAACATCGGCGGTTGGATAGACGGTCCGCAAGTATTCCATTGATGAGTATTCCATCGATAGCACAAAAATGGTAAAAGAAACACCGTCACTTATAGACTCAGGAGGCGGCCATGCTGGCTGAAATGAAAAAGTTGGTGGGGGAAAAAAACATATGCGTTCTGGC